>Ga0181593_10002175_pt1 | contig 18023 bp, 16 predicted proteins | sample 071ome_19_FD_133756 | JGI IMG/M metagenome (GOLD analysis project Ga0181593, IMG submission 133756) | Coastal salt marsh microbial communities from the Groves Creek Marsh, Skidaway Island, Georgia - 071413AT metaG (megahit assembly) | ecosystem: Environmental > Aquatic > Marine > Intertidal...
CATGCCCGATGCGATGAATATCTCCAGCGGCGACGTCATGCTGCCGATCGTGCCCATGTTCCATGTGAACGCCTGGGGTAATCCCTACGCCTGCCCCGTCGCGGGAGCGAAGATGGTGATGCCAGGGAATAAGATGGGCGACGGACCAACGTTGGCGGCATTAATTAATGAAGAGGGCGTAACGATCTCCGCGGGCGTGCCGACAGTCTGGTTGAATCTGCTGGCGCACCTGCGCGGTTCCGGCGAGCGCGTCGAGTCTTTGACCCGCGTGGTGGTCGGGGGATCAGCCTGCCCGCTGTCGGTGATGGAAGAATTTGATACCTATGGCGTCGATACCCGCCACGCCTGGGGTATGACCGAGATGAGCCCCTTGGGCACCACGAACCACGCGGGTGGTCACCGCAATTTGTATTCGCCTGAGGCGTTCGCCGAGACGCGCACCAACGTGGGCACGCCGATTTGGGGCGTTGAGATTAAGATTACCGATGACGATAACAACGAATTGCCCTGGGACGGTAAGGCCTTTGGCGCGCTCAAGGTGCGTGGCCCCTGGATTTGCTCGAGCTATTTCAAGCTCGATGAATCCGATGCCCATGCCGAAGAGGGTTGGTTCGAAACCGGGGACGTCGCGACGGTAAGCCCCACCGGTTTTGTATCGATCACCGACCGTACCAAGGACGTGATTAAGTCAGGTGGTGAATGGATCTCCTCGATCGAGGTCGAGAACGTGGCGACGGGTCACCCGAAGGTCGCGGAGGCCGCGGTGATTGGTCGCATCCACGAGAAGTGGGGCGAGAGGCCACTGTTGATTGTGGTCAAGGCGCCGGGCGAAGATCCCTCTCCCGATGAGCTCAAGGGTTACCTCGATGGCAAAATCGCCAAGTGGTGGATTCCCGACGATGTGCAGTTCATCGAAGAAATGCCGCACACAGCAACGGGCAAAATCCAGAAAACCGCCTTGCGCGACATGTTTGCGGATTACCAGTTTCCCAGTTAAACCCTCTGCTGCCTCCGCGCTATTATAGAAGCTGTTATCAGCTGAGTTAGTAGCCCCCCATTGGAAAAAGGGTCATGAACCGCTCGCGCATCGCGCGGTATATCGCTGAAGCGCTGCTGCTTTTGCGCCAGCGGCGCTTTGGCGTGCTTCGTGACAAAGCCCAACGCTTGTTGAGTGCGCGTCCGTCGCTGGTGTCGATGACTGAACTGGAGACTGTCTTTGCCAGCGCAGGTCCTCTTGTTTGTTTGATTGATGGTGCTCAGGGCGGAGGTGCAGCGGCCGCTGCCGCGCGGTCAGCTGAGGCCTGGCGCGCTCGGGGGTATGGCACGCTATGCGTGAACTGCGACCCGCTAGGTCGCCTGAAGTTGTCATTGCATTCGTCACAGCAAGGCTCCGAATCCGAACCGATTTTGGCAGGACGGGTATCTAACTGGCCATCAATTACTGACTCGGTAGAGCGAGTCGAAATCCACTCGCTGGCGGGGTTTGCACAGCCGGATCAGCTTGTCGAATGGTTGCTGCAATTAATTTGTGATTCGGCAAGTCGTGAGGTTAATGCGGTGTTGTATTGGCATGATCACTATCTGATTTGTCCGACGAGGCATCTGCTGACCCCCGCAAACGACTTTTGCGGCGTGCCGGATATCAGAGAATGCAGTAGGTGCCTGCCACACAACCCGAATTGTCTTGATGCGCCGCTCAGGGCTATCGATATGAAGTTGTGGCGTAGCCAGTGGGGGCAGCTGTTGGCGCATGTATCGCAGATTCGCGTTTTCTCCCCATCGAGCGGCGAGTTCGTCAGGCGTTGTTGGCCCAATTACGCGAGCAAGGTCGATTTAACACCTCACGATGTGTCACATATCCCATTGCAACCCATCGCCATCGCATCGGATGAGCCGCTGAACATCGGCGTCATAGGCCGCATAGGCCCCCATAAGGGCGCGGACCGCGTGCGCGACCTTGGGAGGCACCTTAAGGAACATGATGTGCCAGCGCGCATCACCGTAATTGGTACGCTGGATGCAGATATGCCGGCAAAGGTTGTGTCAGAAACCGGCAGGTATTTGCCAGCAGACTTATCGACGCTCTGTCGCACGCACGGCATCAACGTATTTTGGTTGCCTTCGATTTGGCCCGAGACCTTTAGTTTCGTGCTTCACGAGATGAGAGCAATGGGTCTGCCTATACTCGCGTATGATGTGGGGGCGCAGGCCGATACGCTTCGACGCGAAGGAGGAGAGCGCCTTCTACCGTTGAGTGCCAGTATGGAGGACATTTTGGCTGCGCTTCAGGACCTCAAGGAGCACGCAGTATGATTTTCAGCACCCGACTTGCCAGCTTACCATTTGCGATGACTGTGGCTGCCAGTGCTTGGGCGATGAAAAGTTGGTGCAGACACGCGATTCAAGCTTTCAACTCAGCGCACGATCCGCGGCCGACTGGTGTGACCGGTTTCGCCCGCCACCGCGATCTTGGCGACGCTGCTTACCGACGTGCCTGACGTTTCACCAGTATGTCTAGGGTTCATGTATTCACCAGCGCCGCGGGTAACTACTTACCCAAGGTCAGTGTGCTGTTCGACAGCATCGCCAAACACCAGCCGGACTGGCATCGACATCTTTTGCTGGTCGAGGACTGGGCCGATGCGGATTGCGCGGCACTCGAACTGGAAGCCGAGATTCGGCAGCCACGCGATCTGGATATCCCGGCCTGGCGCCACTGGGCGTTTTGTCACTCTTTGGTAGAGCTGTGTACTGCGGTCAAACCGTTCATGTTGAAGCAACTACTGGCGCGAGACGATTGCGACGCTGCGGTCTATCTCGACCCAGATGTCTGTGTGTTTTCTGCGCTGCCCGAGGTGTTGGACGGCCTGTCGAGAAGCAGCGTGCTGCTTACTCCCCATCTCACTGAGCCTGAGGTCAGTGATCGCTTGGCACCTGAAAATGAGCTGACCAGCTTAAGGTTAGGCAGCTTTAATTTGGGTTTTATCGCTGTCGCTGACAGCGAGGACGGCAGGAAATTTGCGCAATGGTGGGCGGATCGTTGCTATGAATTTTGCTACGACGATCCAGCTCTGGGCTTTTTCACTGATCAGCGCTGGATTGATCTCGTCCCAAGTTTGTTTTCGGGTGTTGAGATACTGAGAGATACGAGGTTAAACGTAGCTAGCTGGAATGCGAGACAAAGACGGCTGACATGGTCAGATGGTACGCTTCACGCAGATGGCGTGCCCGTTGGTTTCTACCACTTCACGGGCTTTTCGTCAGGAAACCATTCGTTGATGATTCAGAAATATCCTGAGCAACGGGCGGTTATGGAAAAAATAACAAAAAGTTATCGGGACGCTCTAAAGCAACATGAACGTCACTTTAATGTGAAGCAATGGTCGTTCGAGCGATTCGCCAGTGGTGAAAGGATATTAGACGAAGCTCGAGTCTCGTATCTCAACGATCGTGGAAAGCGCGAGCGATATCCTGATCCTTGGCTCGCCGGCAACGCTGAGCTCGTTGACGGCCGAGGTCCCAACGATGCACTTGGATACGGATATTCCGCAGTAGACGCGACTTTCGATATACGGAAGTTTTTGGCGCTTTTTTTATCAGCGATAACACGGCCAGCATTGCTTCCAAAGATGTTGAGTGCAGGGCGACGAATATTGCGAGAGGAGGGCGTTAAGGGTATCAAGCGCCGCCTCTCAAAGTTGGAAGCTGACAAACCATGACTACACATTTGAAGCAAATGAAAAAGCTGGGGGATTTGCTCGTAAACTCGGGCAAGATTTCTGAGCGTGATCTAGACAGAGCACTTGTGGCTCAGTCGGAAATCGGGGGTATGCTTGGAGAGGTGCTAATTCGACTCGGCTTAGTCGACGAGAGTGATGTCGCGAACGCTCTCTGCGAGCAGCTGGGTGTAGCCCTCGTAAATAAAGATCAATACCCAGAGGAGCCCCTGTTACTGGACACGCTGCAGGATCATTTTTTGCAGGGTAACCAGCTTATCCTGATTGACTTCACTGAAAACAAGGTCGTGCTCGCAACTCCCCGACCGCAAGACGTATTTGTCAAAAAAGCACTGGCTCTCGCGACTGGGATGGACGTCGAGTTGCGTTTGGGATTGCTCTCGGATATCGAGAACGTTATTGCAGGGTATGCCACGGGCAGCCAATCACAGATTGATTCCGGAATAACCCAATTTGACCTGGGGGGTCAAGATTTCGTGGAGCACTTGCGCGACCTCGCGAGCGAGGCGCCTGTGATCCAAAAGGTGAACCAAATCATTCAACGTGCACTCGAACTTGAAGCTTCAGATGTTCATTTAGAGTATTTCGATGACGGTATGAGGCTCCGGTACCGGGTGGATGGAGTGCTTCAAGAGTCTACGAGTATCCCAGACGACAGCCTCTCGGCAGCCATCGTTTCCCGAGTCAAATTGTTGGCGAGTCTTAATATTGCTGAGCGTAGGCTGCCGCAGGATGGCCGCATCATGATGCGTGTCAAAGGCCATGAGCTTGACTTAAGAGTCTCGACTTTGCCTACTGTGCACGGCGAGGGCCTTGTGGTAAGAGTGCTTGATCGTCAAAGCATCAAGCTTGATCTGTCGGATATGGGTTTTAGCCCCGACACTTTCGAGAGGTATCAAACTCTTCTAAATAAACCGCATGGTGTGTTGTTGCTAACTGGGCCAACCGGCTCAGGTAAAACAACAACCCTGTATGCTTCTTTGTCCAATATGGATTCCGATTCTCATAAAGTGATTACCGTTGAGGATCCGGTTGAATATCAGTTGCGCGGGATTAACCAGATACCCGTCCAAAGTCAGATCGGGCTGACTTTTGCACGAGCGTTGCGCTCGATCCTTCGCCAGGATCCGGACATCATTATGGTCGGGGAGATGCGAGACAGCGAGACCGCGCAAATTGCCGTGCAGTCGGCGCTGACAGGGCATTTGGTTCTGTCTACGCTGCATACGAACACGGCGGCGGGAGCGATAACGCGTCTCGAGGATATGGGAATTGAAAGGTTCCTTATCACAGCCGCGGTCAATGGTGTTCTTGCCCAGAGATTGGTTCGCAGGCTTTGCGACCACTGTAAACGTGAGGTGCCGGTATCAGAAGTGTTGGTAGGGCAGAGGGATATAGCCAGCGCCTTGCGCAACTCCGATAAAAACATGATTTTTGAAGCCGCTGGATGCGAAGCATGTAAGCAGACAGGGTACCGGGGTCGCATCGCCATTCACGAGCTATTTTTGCTAGATCCAACCATACAGCGAGAGATACTCAATGGCGCGGATGCGCATCATTTGCGGGAGTTGGCCAGAGAGCGTGGAATGCGAACGCTTTACGAGGATGGCCTTCTAAAAGTGGTGACAGGATTAACCTCTCTGGATGAGGTTCTTCGGATTACTCAGGATCAGAGTGATGACTATGATGAGGCACATGTTGCGGCGTAAGCCGAGGCGCGCGGCGAGTTGGAGCACAACGTTTGCCTAGTTTCCTATACAGCGCAGTATCACACACGGGCGACAAGCGATCCGGCAGCATCGAGGCGGCAACATTGGCGGATGCGCAGCGCATGCTCCGCTCCAAGAGGCTGATCCCGCTTTCCATATCTCAGGGTGCGACTGGTGCCACTTCCCCGCCTGCTGACGTTAAATCAAGTTCATTGCGTCGTGCGCGGGGGGCAGGCGCATTCAACGCTGAGGCGCTGCGACGATTTACATCCGAGACGGCAGTGTTGCTGCGAGCCGGCTTGCCACTTGATAGATCGATAAAAGTTCAAATTGACGCGCTTCCTCCGAGCGAAACGCAGTCCGTACTGACTGCGCTATTGGATGGGCTTAAAGGAGGAAAGCCCTTGAGTCAGGGGCTAGAGCAACACCCCGGCTTGTTCAATTTCTTTTATATCAATATGGTTCGAGCCGGCGAGGCAAGTGGCAGACTTTCTGAGGTATTGACAGAATTAGTCACGTATCTTGAGCGCGCAAAAGCAATCAGATCCTCGGTGTTATCAGCGATTACTTATCCAGCGATTCTCGCGTTGGTAGCGGCCATATCGATTTTTGTTATGTTGGCGTTTGTTGTCCCTGAGTTCGAGACCTTGTTTGAGGACATGGGTGACTCGCTCCCTTTGCTTACTCAACTGATTGTCAGCTCGGGTGATATCTTTTCGCGTTGGGGCGCGCTATTTCTTGCCCTAGGCGCGGTCGCCGGCATCATCGCAAGCCGGTGGTTACGGTCGCCTGCCGGACAGGAGTGGCGGAATGTCAAGGCGCTATCGCTCCCGCTGCTTGGCAGCATCATTCTGCGTTACGAGATATCCCGATTCGCTGGAACGATGGGGACGCTGCTTGCAAATGGTGTAACGGTTTTGAATGCTGCGGGCATTGCAGTTGGCACGGTTGGAAACGGTGCTGTCCGGCGATCGCTAGAACCAATACCGGCTGTTTTGAAGCGCGGGGGTAAGTTGTCCTCGGCGTTGGATGGAAATTTCTTTTCACCCGCGGCCTTGCAAATGGTGAAGGTAGGAGAGGAATCGGGGGATTTGGGCACGATGTTGCTAGAGATGTCCAAGGTTTACGAGGCAGAGGTCGAGGCGGAAATCAAACGAGCGCTGACAGTCCTTGAGCCCGCGTTGATTTTAGGGATGGGAGCTATAATTGCCCTGATCATCATGGGTATTTTGATGGGTATTTTATCGGTTAATAATCTGATTGTATGAGCATATCGCTTTTTAGGCCGACGGGAGATTTAGGTTGGATAAGGCAAGACGGGGGCAGGCTGGGTTCACTCTGGTAGAACTACTGGTTGTGTTGGCGATTTTGGGAATGCTCGCGGCGCTAGTTGGGCCCCAAGTGCTCAATCAACTAGGCGGCGCTAAGTCAAAGTCGGCCTCGATACAAATACGAGATCTTGAGCAAGCTCTCGAGTTGTATAAGTTGGACGTTGGGCGTTTCCCTTCCTCGGATCAAGGCCTTGATGCACTGGTGTCCCCACCTTCAGCCACAAAGGGATGGAACGGCCCTTATTTAAAGAAAGGCGAAATTCCTCTGGATCCGTGGGGCAATGATTATGAGTACGAACTGTCAGGCTCCTCAGTCAAGCTGACCTCCCTCGGCGCCGATGCCAGAGCGGGCGGTGAGGGCGAGGATGCTGACATAACCAACTAGGCCCAAGTCATGTTTGCGAGCCCTTGCGCAGGCGACCAGGCGGCACGAGGCTTTACGTTACTCGAAACGATCATCGTCTTGGCTGTAATAGGCCTGCTTTTCGCAGTCAGCTCCCCCGCTTTGGATGGCATGCTGAAAACGATGGAGTACCGTGAGGCTGTGCGCTATCTCGCCGGTGCAGCGCGACAGGCCAAGAGGGAAGCACAACTAACAGGCACTGCGATTGACCTGATCATTGATGCCAAGCGCGGTCGGTTCATCGTCAAATTGTCATCAGATCCAAGAGTGGTAGATGAGATGACAGCCCTGCCGGATTCTCTAACCTACTCTGTGATTTCTGCCGCCGGCGTGACTTCCAGCGATGATTTGGCAGGGATCCGCTTTTATCCTGCTGGTGGCTCTACGGGCGGTGAGATTACCGTGACGCGACCTTCCGGTACCGGCACTCTCATCGTGGTGGACTGGTTGCTGGGCTCTACTGAGCAAAGGCCTCTTTGATGCGACGCAAAACCGCTCCCCAAAGGCTGGTAATTTCGCCTTCGAAGGCAATGGCATACCCGCTATTGGGGTTTTCTCTGATAGAAGTATTAGTCGCCCTAGTGATTTTATCTGTGTCGCTAGGTGCTTTATATGGCGCCGCAACGCGAGCAATGACCAATGCCCGAGTGGCACACGAATATGCCATAGCTGTGGTTCTTGCGGAATCTATTCTTGATCAGCACCGCTATGTGACGACGGCTCAATTTGAAGCCTCAGGAGTCTGGGGTGAGTACGCTTGGGCGGTCAGGAGTTGGCCCGTTACAGCTGAAGGGCCAGAGGAGGTCACCGTGCAAGGCCTCAGCGTGCTTCAAAATTTAGAGGCGTCTGTCACTTGGGTGGATTCAGACCAGGGGAGAACAATCGACTTGATGACGGTTGTGCCCCTAAGAGCAAATCCGGAGTGAGCAACACCCGACCCATCAAGTCACGGTGCGATGGCATGACGCTGGTGGAAGTGCTGATTGCGGCGTCCATCCTCGCTCTCATCATGACGGGCGCACTATCGGCATTTGCCGCTTTCGCCTCGGCGTACGAGCGATTGCAGACTATCAACGAGAGGACGGCAACTTTGCGTGAAGTGAGTCGTTTTCTGCGTCAGAGTCTCACTGATATCGTTCGAGACGAGGGTTGGTTTTCAGCGCAAGAGCGTGAATTGAGCTGGTTAACACCGTTGGACAGGGCTGGGTCGGTAAGTGGCCTGCAGTATTTAAAACTATCCGTTGCAGACGATGAGTTAGTGCTCTCATTTGCGCCATATGATCCTGAGCTGCAGGGCGCCAAAGAGCCCGATTGGGGCGCTGTTGCGCCGGACTTTACTCTGGTGCAAGACTTGGCAGAGGCAAAATTTGCATACAAAGCGACGCCCGATAGTCAATGGTCGTCAGCCATTGCGTCAGAGGACTCCGGGAATACTTACCCTGTGTTGGTAAGTATCGGAGTGACAGTGCAAGACGGCGAGTGGCCGCCAATCATAGTGGCGTTTGACAAGTGACCGGATTGATAACACAACGCCAATTCGAGCAGCGAGGCGTCACGATCGTTCTGCTTTTGTGGATGATTACCGGGATGTCTTTGATGGTTACGGCCGTCATCCACTTCGCTCAGGAAGAAATTACGATGTCCGAACAGAGGATTAAAGAAGTCAAGATGCAGGCACTTGCGGTTGCCGCCGCCCGGCTTGCGCTAAGAGACATGAGCATCCAGACACAACCAGACGCTTTTGCTGAAGATATAGACCTTGAAGCTGACGTTGAGGAGCAAGTATCGCCAGCGGCTGCTTTCAGCGCTGTTTACTCCCTATCAGGAGTTGAGGTGACTGTGAGCTTAAAGCGCGCTGACGGTTTATTTTCTTTGACGTCTGGTACGGGGGATCAACTTCGAGAACTGCTCGTCGCCTCGGGAGGGGTGAGTAGTGCAGAGGCTGATCTTATAGCGGAGGAATTTTTACGTTTGAAGGCTAAACGCCCTGTTTCTCATCGAGAACAATTCCTGTCTGTGAATGGGGTGAGTAAAGATGTTTACGACAGGATTGCGGCCCAGTTGGCTCCTGTTAGCCTTGCGATTGCGCCCACTTCGAGTTCGTCGCCGAACGCTGGCAACATCGTAGGATCATCAGACAGCGAGGGGTTGGCGGGTTGTGAAGAGCTCTCCTTTGCCTGCATTGATGAAGTGAAAGCAGAAGAGCGAAACAGAGGTAGTGATGACTGGATGTTGGCTGACGCGGAGGGCGTTTTTCCCGATGGAGCAAAAATCCAGCAGCGGGTCGTAATCGATACGCAGCTCAATTCCGTCCATAGGCTGTATCGACCAGTGATGTCGACGCTGGGAGACGCGCACTCATGGTGAGCTCTGGATGGACGCTGTTTGGCGTTGACCTTAAACCATACGTTGATCAGCTCAAACTAGCGACGTCGCAGCTTGTTTTTGGTGTTGAATCTGGTTTGGCTGCCAGGTTTGCCAAGCGCGCGAAGGTGATCCGAGCCGACTCTGAATCGGCCGCGTGGCTCGATATTTATGGTAATGAAACTGCGCGATGCGATGAATCTGATTGCTCAAATGTTTGCGCTCTTCTCTTGCCCGAAGACATTATCTTGGAGCGGTTACTCGAAATCCCGGAGATGGCAGAGCCACAGCTAGCCGACTTAGTGGCGCTGGAGGCGGGGTCTTTCTCGCCATTTGCCCCCGCAGATACGGTTTTTGGGTGGGCCGTCGTCGAGAGAAATAAGGGGAGTCTCCTCGTTCGATTGGTGATCGCCTCTGCTTCAGAAATTCAGGAGCGCCTTGATCGGGAAGAGAATCCAGCGCAGACCGAGGTGTGGGCGTCCTGTTCAAAAGGAAATGTGCAATTGCTGGGATACGGCGAGGCGATTCGTCGATCAGAGTATTTACTGAGGTTGTTGCGCTTAACAGTAATGGCCTCTGGATTTCTTGCCGGGCTGGTGATTTTTGCTGGGCTCGTGAGTTCCACGTTGTCCTTGCAGACAAGCGCCCTCGAGAAAGAGCTGAAATCTGTCATGTCTCGGGCAGCCCCGGCTGCGGAAAAAAGGCGCAAGTTAGATGAGGTCGCGGCAGATCTTGAGGAAGCGACGCGATTTGGAAGCGAGCGACGGAACTACGCCGGTTGGCTGCATGCCCTCGCAGCTAAGACTCCCAACACGGTATACCTGACCGCGGCGAGGTTTGAGGACGGGGGCCTTGAAATTAGGGGCCTTGCTGTCAACGCGGCAGACTATTTGTCTTCTTTGGCGAGCAGCGGATTGTTTTTAAGTGTCGAGTCGCCCAATGCGATCGCTGCCGACCGTAGCACGGACCTGGAGCGTTTCACGATCAGAATGGTGTTGCGCGAGGATGAGGTGCTCAATCAGGTTGAAACCCATACGGCGGGCTTGCAATGAAAGATCGACTGCTAAGGTGGCTTGAGAGACTTCCCCGCCCTGCAAGCCTGCTGGTGATAGGTTTCACAGCGTCTTGCGGTATTTTCGTTTTGGTGTTGTTGAGCTACCTATCCTCACCGATATTTGATTACGCGTTGGGCAAGGAGCAGAAAACAGCGCGCATCAGTCGGCTTTTGGGATATCTGGCGTCTGAATCGCAGCTCGAGAGTACCTTCTCCTTGACCCAAGCGGCTCATTCAGAATTGGCCTATCAAGCAATGGAGTCCAATCAGGCGGGCGCTCAAATGCAGCAATCTCTTAGATCCCAGGCGGAGGTTGCGGGTTTAGTGGTAACGGGTAGCCGATTATCGACCCCGAACGAAGCGGATGAAGACGCCGGTCACAGCCGGCTTTCTGTCGAATTAACGCTCCATGGCACGCCTGAGTCGTTGGACAGTTTTTTGGCTTCTGCACTGAGCCATAGGCCGTTGCTCAACGTTGAGAAGCTATTGATTTCAGCGAGGAAAATAGGAGTGGGTGGCAGAAATCAGCAGCTGGATCCCACTGGCTATTTAGAAGTGAGGGCCACGGTCGCAGCGCTGAGAGTGAGGGCGGAGAAATGAGCTCGCATTCACAAATGACGTACTTGCAAGTCAAGGGCGTCTTGATGCGCGGCGTGATAAGAACGTCCTTGGGCTTGACGATAGTTTGGGCCTTGCTAGCTGCGGTGGTTCTGTGGCCGAAAGACTACCAGCCGATTGAGCTGGGGTTTTCGGAGCAGAAGCAGATAATCAATAGCGCTAGAGCATTAGCCGTATCAAGTACCTTAGCTCGTGATTTTGAATCTGCAGCCATTCTGCGCCCGCTGTTTGTAGAGGGGCGCGACCCGATTCGCACAGAGGCCAGTCCGGTCGTCGATGTTAAACCGCCGCTAACGGAGGGCGAGACATCCGACATGGCTGATTACAGTTTGGTCGGGGTTTTTGGCTCTGGCTTGCAGGCTGGCGCCATGCTGATCAACCCCGACGGGGATGTCCTGCGGGTGACAATTTCGGATGCCGTATCGGAATGGGAATTGGTAGAGGTGGGACAGCGCTCCGCAACTTTTAAAAGCATGGAAGATGGTAAAGTCTTGGCTATGGATTTGCCTCTAAACGCCTTGACGACCGGCTTGGTGCCATCGGGAGCTACCGCCCCAGCATCGCAAGGCCGAATGAACCAATCACGGGGGCGCACTCCGTTTAAAAATGGTGGGCGTAATGGGCCCCGAGGCGGGCAGATGGCGCGGGGCTCCGCAAGCCCCGGTGCGACAGCGCCGCCAACATTTAGCGCTATCGAGGCGCAGAGGAAGATGGCACTCGAAGCCGCAGAATCAGAGGGCGATAAGGACAAAAAAAATGATGACTAGAATGAATTGCTCCGGATTGTCTTGGGCTCGCTTGAGCGCCATATTGCCTCTGACGTTGTGCCTCTCTTCCTGTGGGACGCAACAGGCAAAGTTTCCCGTTAACGACGCCGCAGAGGCCTCAGCTGCGACAACAAGCACGGTGAAATTGAATGCGAAACCGGCTGATTTTGCTGACGCTGATTTGGAAAATGCTGAGCTAGATGCTGGTGCCGAGAAGCCCATGGTTTTCATTGGTAGTGACCTGCCGGTGGCGATGCCGCCGCCCCCGCCGCCGATCAGAATTTCTGGTGACGCTGTGCAGCTCAACTTTGAAGAGGCTCCGCTGAGTGATGTCGTACACAGTATTTTGGGCGATATCTTAGAGCAGGATTATCTCTTGGAAGCCGCTATTGATGGGAACGTGACCATCAGGACGCGCTCACCGATTCCTCGAGACCAATTGTTGCCGACCCTCGAATCCGTGCTGCAAGCCAATGGCGCCTACATGGTCAGGGGGCCTGATAATCGATGGTTTGTAAGCACATCTAATAGCTTGCTTAGTCGACTTCCTTCATTTCAATCAGCGCCCTCCAGTGGCTTCACTAACGTCGTTATCCCTCTGCAATACATCGGCGCCACTGAAATGAGTGAAATCTTGTCTCCAGTTGCGGCTGAGGGAGCATTTGTGAGGGTCGACAATCGACGCAACTTATTGATTCTCGCCGGCACGCAGCGGCAGCTGGAAGGGTGGCTGGATATCATCACGATCTTCGATGTTGACCAACTCGCGGGAATGTCTGTTGCTGTCATCCCGCTTGAAAATACACAAGTGACTGATGTCTACACCGAACTAGAGCAAATTTTGAGTTCGGACGGACAAGAGGGCCTAGCATTGGGTGGGATGGTCAAGGTGACGCCGATAGAGCGTCTTAACAGTCTCTTGGTTGTCTCCCCTCGCGCAAATTATTTGGATCAGGTACAGAAATGGGTCGACGCTCTGGACGGTATTGGGAATGCATCCTCGGAACCCACGCTTTACGTGTATCCGATCAAAAATGGGAACGCTTCGCAACTAGCTTCATTGTTGAGCACGATCTTTGATGGGCAGGGGGTAACCGGCGCTGGCAAAAAGCAGGGGGTGGCTCCAGGGCTGCAGCAGCAGTCATCGGGTTCGGGCGGCGGGGCAGCTAAGCCGTCAACGGGTGGCGGCGGGCTGTCGGCCAGCGCCATCAATCTGGGCGACGAAATCAAAGTGGTATCTGACGATTACAACAATTCCCTGCTGATTTATGCGGCCGCTCAGGACTACAGGCGTCTCGAGCGGATATTGGACAAGTTGGACGTTGTTGCGACTCAGGTTCTGATCGAGGCGAGTATTGTCGAAGTGACTTTGATCGATGAGTTGGAATATGGCCTTGAGTGGGCATTTCAAAATAATCTAGGTGGCGGCGACACCGGTACGGGAATGCTTAACTTAACGCCGGCGGGTGCCTTTGGGCCTAAAGTGCCCGGCTTCTCTTACACGATAGCGAACAGTGCTGAAGCAGTCAGAGTCGTGCTCAATGCACTAGCAGAGGATTCCTTGATTAATGTGATATCGACGCCATCCATTATGGTGCTCGATAATCACTCCGCCTCCATACACGTTGGGGATCAGCAGCCGGTACAAGGGCAGTCCACGATCACCAACGGAGGGAACGTGCAGACGTCGATTCAGTACAAAGACACTGGCGTCCAACTTGACGTCAAGCCTTCGGTCAATGACGGGGGTCTCGTTACCATGGAAATCATGCAATCTGTAACTGATGTGGGTCCGGTAGACCCTGCTACGAAACAGCGTAGCTTCCTGGAGCGCAACGTGTCCTCGACTATCGCTGTGCGTTCCGGTGAGTCTGTTGTGTTGGGTGGATTGATTCGCGATAACGCGACGAGCGCTGAGAGCGGCGTGCCATTCCTAAAAGATATTCCCGGTTTGGGCGCGTTGTTCAGCAGTACCTCGGAATCTGTTGTAAGAACAGAACTGTTAGTTTTCATTACGCCGCGTGTCTTGGAGGGCGAGGGCGACTTGCGTGCCATCAACCAAGAGATGCGCGACCGGATGAAGGGGCTCACAAATTTTAAAGATTTGCCGGTTGGGTTTCAGTAGTCACGCATTTCACTGGCGTTATGGGTGCGGATCAGGCGGACGACACCGCCGGTTTTGAGTGTGCGCTAGCTAGCGGTTGGCAGGTGTGCCATTTTTTTATGAGGTCAATAAGCGATGAATAACTATGTGGGCCCGGGTTTAGCGGCCGTCATGATGCTAGTGGTTGGATGTTCCAGTCTGGGCGACACGCGGTCAGCGAGCAAAGCCCTTGAAGCGCGTAGCGCGGAGCACTGGGGTTTGTTGATGAGTGGACAGTGGCAACAGGCGTTATCGATGACAACGCCTGCGTATCAGGAGCGTACCTCGGTTGGCACGTACGCCGGTAACTATGGCGGGGCCTGGACTTGGGCGCGTGTGGACTTTAAGAGCGCAGATTGTGACGACGATGAGCGAGCCTCGCGGTGCGTGGTGAGATCGGAAATAATTTACCTCATCCGTAATCCCCAAGCCGATGATTATATGGGCGCGCGCCTAGTCGACCGGACTTGGGTAAAATTGCAAGGCGATTGGTATCTTTACGAAGGTTGAGCGCTCAAGGGTGTTCAGTTCAGTGGAATGGCGATGGAATAATTTTACCGTGCGAGCCGTCAACAAGTTGGCAGCGCTATATCTCAGCCACTCGAAAACCTAATAGAAATCGCGGTACGAGGTATTTATGCCAAAAAAACCCGTTTTATAAGGTGTTGAGGGACTTAGGGGGCTATGCTAGTGTGCACCCGTCAATGGGGTTTAAGCGGTCCAGCAGTGCTGTGGCCACGCATACTCTGGATTTGCCGCCATTGACGAGTGTAGATAGAAATGAGTATCAAACGTTTGATGATCTATTTTAGGAGTGATTCATGAAAAAGAATGTATTAGCAATTGCGGTAGCCACTACTGTGGCCTCCGTAGCTTATGCGCAGCAGACTCCGGGCGTGTTCGTAAACCCCGAACACACCGGTGAAGTACTGTTGTACCCTTACTACTCAGCTGATGCAGGCAACGACACCTACATCCACGTGGTCAACACAACCGCGTTGTCCAAGGCCGTCAAAGTCCGAATTCTTGAGGCAGAAAACAGCCAGGAAGTCCGCGACTTTAACTTGTATCTGTCACCGAAGGATCACTTCTCCTTTGCCATCACCAAGGACGCAGGCGGTGGCGCTAAGCTGGTGACGGCAGACAACAGCTGTACGGTTCCCCGCATCAAGCAAGACGACGAGCCTACCGGCGAAATCGCGTTCACTAACCTTGCGTACGACGGTGACGTGAACAGCAGCATTGAGCGTACCCTGAATGGTCACGTCGAAATGATCGAAATGGGTCAGTGGGACCCCACGGTCGGATATGGTGCCGACATGGTTCACGGCACGGACGGTATTCCAGCCGACTGTGACGCGTTGGTAGAGTCGTGGACTCAGGGCGGCGATTGGTATGCCGACGCGTCTGATCACTTTGTGGGCGACACTGATGCGCTATCTTACTGGGCCGGTGGCGGCCTCTACGGTATGGGCACTGTAATCAACGTAATGGAAGGCACATCTTTCGGCTACGACGCAGTAGCGCTTGAGAACTTCCAGAACGATTTCAACTGGGATTATGCTGGTGGTGAGCTGCACTTCCCTCCGGGTGATACTGCACCTTCCTTGGCCGGGTGGAACTACACCAACGAGGAGTCCACCGTTTTTGCGGCTGGTGAGGCGCTTCCGTTAGACCTTATCGATACTATCGATGCTGTGTCTTCGGTGCTTATGACTGAAAACGTGATGAACGATTACGTGATTGATCCTGGCCTCAAGGCTTCGACCGACTGGGTAGTCACGTTCCCGACCAAGCGTTTTTATGTCAACCCTCCCGGCGTAACTCTGGCGGATCTGCCTTTCCACTTCCGGTGGGACGGTGATACAGCTTGTGACCCCTTCAGCGTCACAATCTACGACCGTGAGGAGAAGTTCAAGACAGCCCTGCCTAACGAGCCTCAGTTCTCGCCCTATGTTCCTGAATTGGGAGTGGATCCTCTCATCTGCTACGAGACTAACGTGATCTCTGTAGTAGCTGACAAGGACGCGCCTGTCGGCGTTCTGTATCAGGACGGTAGCGATGCAACAGAGTCTACTACCCGCATCTGGTACGCGCTTGAGTCGGATTACGAGTCAGGCTGGGGCGACCTGAGTTGGAATTGGTCAGATCTTCTGGGCGATTACGCAGAGGGGTCGCACTATCTTGGGCATGCTGATGGTTACTTGGTTGGCTTGCCGACTATCGGCTTCGCAGCCATTGAGTACAAGAATGGCACTCTGTCAGGCGGTACTGTAGCCAACTACGCCGGTGCTTACGTGCACAAGACGACGATTGTGAACTCTTCCCTGATAACTCGCGGGCGGTAAGGCAATCTGATTCTTGCGAGAGCGAGAACGAGCGAAAACCGGCCCCTAGGGGCCGGTTTTTTTTTAGTATTTTGCCCACAGGAAAATACGCGGTGAGGCACTATAATGGGCTCCCTTATTACTCATGGATGGAGCTGATCGTGACAAGGATGGCGTTTTCGATGATTGAAAAATGTGTGCTGGTTATAGCGCCGGTGTTCGTGAGCACCGTTGCGCTCGCCAATAGTTATCAACTGACCTTGACGGATTCCGAGAGTGAAACGCTGACGGTCCAGTTTGAAGATGGTGTCCCTGTGGTGGCAGTCACTTACTCACCTCAAAGCGTGGCCATTGATTTTGAGAACACTGATCTCACTTTCAGATGCGGTGGAACCGTATCGCCGACCGGAAAATGTCTGGTGACTATGAATGGTGGCGTGACAGTCAATCCCAACGACCCTGATAATGATGGTATTGAAAACGATTCTGATAATTGCCCGAATGACTACAACACGAGCCAGGTGGACTTTGATCAGGACGATATCGGGGATGCCTGCGATGCTGACGTTGGCCCCGACCCAGATGATAGAGACGGGGACGGTATACTGAACGACGCCGATAACTGTCCAGATGCCTATAATGAAGACCAAGTCGATGCGGATGATGATGGCATAGGAAGCGCCTGCGACGGGACGCCGGGTGGCGGCGGTGGAGTGGACGCACCGGGCGCACCTACTAATGTCACTGCCTCAGCCGGTAATGCTTCCGCAACCGTCAGTTGGACCGCACCGTCTGATAATGGCGGCGGACCGATAACGGGATATAAGATTGAGCGACGAGCCGGTGTTGGCACTTGGGGGATCGCAGTCCCTGACACCGGCAACGCGTCTACGAATAAGACGGTGTCGGGCTTAACCAATGGAACGAGCTATACATTTAGGGTTACGGCCATCAATTCTGCCGGGCCTGGCGAGGTTTCCGGTGCTTCGAATTCGGTTACGCCGACTGGTAGCACGGTGAGTTTACCTGGCTGTAACGTTTCGTATGACACCACCGCCATTGATTGTAGCGATCAATGGGGCCCGACACTCTACGATCCAACAGCAGCGCCTTTAGGTAAAGAGGCGGTTGACATATTTCGAGGCAAAATCAGGTCCATTCCGATCAGAATGACCGTCGCGAATCAACTTGCATACGGACAACAGTACTTTACGACCGTCGAATCATCGTTTGAAGACTTCTACAAGGCAGTGGCGTGCACGCAGACTGACGTAGCCAACAACGTGCAGAATTGCGCGACGACAAACGACTCGAAAATGGTGCTGGGCAGCGATGGCGTACCCGATTTTACGTGGGAGAGCTGGGTGTCCAATGAGCCGGGGGGTAACACGTTTGAAGGAATACCCTACAACCAAACCGGTCCCTGTTACGTAGAGGCGCATCCCTCCGACGTGAGAATGAAATGGACGCAGGTGTCATCGACTGATCCGGAACAGTGCTACTTGGGTTCGGCAGTCAGAACAGTCTATTTTAATTACCGACTGCGAGATCCACTTGGCAATTCGGCTTA
>Ga0181593_10002185_pt1 | contig 18003 bp, 13 predicted proteins | sample 071ome_19_FD_133756 | JGI IMG/M metagenome (GOLD analysis project Ga0181593, IMG submission 133756) | Coastal salt marsh microbial communities from the Groves Creek Marsh, Skidaway Island, Georgia - 071413AT metaG (megahit assembly) | ecosystem: Environmental > Aquatic > Marine > Intertidal...
CGCGCGGATTGCCTACTTCCCCTTTTAGTCGCGGATAGAAACTGCGTCCGTCTATCGGGTCGCTAGAGCCAAGCTCGACACCAACCGCATCCGCCAAGGTCGCGTAGAAATCCGTGAAATCGATCAGATCTTCCGGAGCCTGGCCTTTTGGAGTCTGCCCTTTCCAGTAGGCAACAAAAGGAACGTGCGTGCCCATGTCAGTGGGGCCGCCTTTCCCGCCCTTGATATCCATGCCATTCCAACGGGAAACGATCGGCGTTCCCGTTCCATTGTCAGCGATGAAGAGCATTATCGTGTTTTCAGCAATTCCTAGAGCTTCCGTCTTGTCGACGATCTTCCCGACTATCTTGTCCATGTAGTTAACCATGGATACGAAATGCTCCTTGTTGCGCGACCGGTCCCACTCATTCGCTGTCGCCTTCGGAGCATCGCCAATGGTGTCTGGCGTGGGGACAAACGGATCGTGCACCAGCACCATGGGATAGTAGGCGAAGAACGGAACATCGCGATTACGCTCCATGAAATCGCACAAGTAGTCGCTCATCTGGTCCGGTCCGTAGGCTCCCGCGTTTTCCTCCTTGGTGATAAACTTTCCATTGGTTTCGATCGGCGGATTCCAAAAGCGCTCGCCCCCTATCTTGCCACTCTTGCCAGTCGTCAATTGCCAAAGGAAATATTCGTGAAACCCCGCTTTAACTGGACGCATATTGTCGTCATGCCCCGGCATATTGTTGTACAATCCGTTGAGCTGCCACTTTCCTACCACAGCGGTTCGGTAGCCAGCTTCCTGCATCAAATGGCCAAAGGTTTTATCATTAGGGTTCAAATAGCCGAAATGGGTGTAGTTGCGAAAATTATACTGTCCAGTCATCAGTTTGACCCGAGAAGGCGTGCAAATTGGGGTAGAAAAGCAGTTTTTGAACCGAAGCCCCTTGGCAGCCATGTCATCGATTCGCGGCGTCAGATAATCCTCGGCCCCATAACACCCGAAAGCCTCCCAACCGACATCGTCCGCCATGATCAGGACCACATTGGGCCGGTCTTCCGGATCGCGCGGCGGCTCGCCCTGGGTAGGAAATCCAATTGCTAAGGCGATTAAGACTACGAGACACCTAGGGCTAGACACTTTCATGTGTCCAAATAAGAAGACTAATCTACAAAAGATCCATCTATTTTTGAGCTGTTGTTTAACTCCAGAATGCAGGAGTGCCCACATGCCGCGCTTGTTGGGTAAAACGGAATCGCGGGCTTAACCCGCACCTGCGAAGAATCCATAGGGCCCAGGAAGCTATCTAGTTATCCATGCCTACGACAACCGATTCGCTGTATTTGAATTCTCCAGTGAAAGCATCGTAGTACTTGAAGATCACCTGCGGATGCGGATAGGCTATCCAACGAGTATCGCCTCGCTGTATCGGGCTGTTGAAGACGTTATTCACTTGCACTACACAGTAGTGGGGATGCGTCCGCTCCCGGCGGGGCGTATCCGAATAGACATAAGTCGACCAGCGAATCTCGCACTCGCGTGGTCCGTACTTGAACTTCCCATTGATGGGGCGATTCCCTTCATCCGCTTCCGGAACGTGGTTGACGGAATTTCCAGGACCCGAAGCGAATTCCCAAACGTTGTTCAGGACTTTGATAGCGAACGAATTGTGCAAATCACCCGTGAGCATGAAGAATTGCTTCGGGCTATTCGCTTCGAAGAAACCGATTAGATCTTCACGTTCCTCCAGGAAGACCGTCCAGGCATCGTCCTTCTTAATATTCGTATTGAAGTCGTTTCCGCCTCCGCTTCCCACGTGAGGAATCATGAAATCCACGCTGGAAGCCATGAAAAAGAAATCCGCGTCGGAACGGCTGATGGAATCCTTGAGCCACTGCAGCTGCTGCTTGCCCAGTATGGTAGCTCCTGGCTGGTCTGGATTGTCGACATCATGAAGCGATCGATGCGAACGCGTATCGAGCATAAAGAATTCGCAATTGGACACACGAAAGGAGCCGTAGGACCGACGACCGACGGAGTAATTCGCTTCACCATCTGCCCGACCTGCAGGCGAGATCTTCAGGCGATTGCGGTCGACCACCTCAACAATATCGTAGACGCCGGCATTGGGATCGCCCGGAATTTGATCCAAATCCATGGCTTGAATACCGTCGGTAGGTTTACCCCAATGGACCACCAGGTTGGCGTGGTCATTGAGGTCCATGTTGGAGAAATTGGCGCTGGGATCGTAAAGGATATCGCTCCCCTCTTGGAATTTGCCCACGCCAAATCTAGCCGTCGCATCGTGAGCCACCGGATTAGCCCAACCCAGATAGTCAAACCAAGCCCGTACCGCCGTATCCCGGAAAACAGCGCGCCGGTCCACATATCCGACTTCGCCAGTTCCATAAATATCGTTGAGCAGCTCATGATCATCAAAAGTGTAGAAACTGGGAACCTTGCTGTGCCATTCCATCATGTTGCGCCCTCGATACATGTAGGTTTTGTAATTTTCCCAAACGCCGACGATCGGAGGGGCCAAGTCCACTATTTCCGGATTGGGGTCTTGGTCTTCTAAGCGCGCTTGCGCTCGCCAGGCGTGAACCGGAAAGTCGCGATCCTCCTCGTAGAGCCAGTCCCCGTTGAGAATCGCGAAATGAACGTCGTCCGCTACCTGCTCGTTCAACGTATCGTAGATTGGCATGCCGGGACCCATGCTGCTTTGCCAGGCTTGATTGACGCAGGAAACAAACTCGAATTGGAAATTGAACAGCCCCTTGGGGTTGTGCTCCTCGTCGATAAAGTCCTCCGTTCGCGGGAGCGTCTTGAAGGTCCCACCCAGACCTTTATCAACTGTGTAGTAATAAAGCGTATCTGGATACAAGTTTGTTAAGGTGATTATAGCCGTGTTATCGTCCTCGAGTTTGGTTTCCACATACTCGGACATCATCAGCTGCTTGAGCCGCTCGGTTCCGTACGTGACCGCAACCTCGCCGGGAACATTGGTCCGCACCCAAATGCTCATAGTCGTCGCGCCGGGACGCCCGAGGACAGGACCGTGAGTTACTTTCAAATTGATACGCGATTTGTCGGCGAAGGCGGGGAGCGCGATCAAAGAACAGAGGAAAACTAGGGGGACGATTTTCATAACTTTAGGGTTAAACAGATCATTCCGCTAAAGGCCAAGAGAATATCGCGGATTGCCATTGATAGGAAAATTCAAGCCAGTAGGGCTGGCGCTGAGGACAGGACGCGAATAGCTCTCAACTTGTCCACGCAAACCAAGATTTCCACCTTCGTTGCAGGACTGTAGAATTGGGTTCATCCCGCGATCATAATAGAGTGAATCTGAAATAATCTCGGGATGAACCCGCTCCTACGATCAACTACTGCTTAAGTTGACGCGAGGGCTCATCACGGCGGCAACTTGAGACAACGCATGTACAGGACCGCAGGCTTGCTAAAGCTCCGCGCTACTTACTCGACCCAGTCGATTTGCGGCCAATTTTCTCGGACATAGTCCTGCTGGGGGCCCGGCGTGCTGCGTCCATTTCTGACGTATTCCGCGGCCAGTCTCGTCAATTCCGCCACGATTTCCGGCCGCTCGCTAGCTAGATTCTGCGTCTCCCCAATATCCAATCGCAGGTTATAGAGCTGGCGTTTTCCCGTATCGAATAGCCTCTGCTCTAAAGTGTCAGTATAGGCCTCGGCTCGTCGACCAGACTTTACTCCATAATTGTTTCCACCAGAGCCGCTATGAAGCAAGAGCTTCCAATCGCCCCGTCGAATGGCGAAGTGCCCCCCACTGGAATGGTGGATAATGGCATGCGACTCTCGATAGGCCCCGCTCTCGTTGTTCAAAAGCGGCAGAGCGGTAACGCTATCCACTCCTTGGTCGTCAGGCAAATCTATCCCCAGCATGTCGGCAAAGGTAGCCATCATATCGACCAAACTGAAAGGATCGGAATTCGCCGAGCCCGCTTTTATCACACCCGGCCAGCGAGCGATGAAGGGGACGCGATGCCCGCCTTCCCAATTGTCCCGCTTAGAGCCAAGAAGCAATCCAGAGCTGTCGTGACCTGTCTGCTGTAATCGCTCATACATGTTCGTCTCAGGACCATTATCGCTGGTGACTACGAGGAGCGTGTTGTCAGCCAATCTCAAATCCGACAAAGCTTGCATGACCCGTCCCACGTGATGATCCACTTCCAACACGAAATCGCCATAACCATCCAAGGCGCTCGTTCCGATGAAGGCATCGGCCGGGGCATGCGGCGTATGAGGAGAGTTCAGGGGAACGTAGGCGAAGAAAGGTTCCTCGCGATGGTCGCCAACGAACTCAATGGTCTTATCAATGATGGCCCCGGTCACGTATTTGTGACGCCATCCTGGCGAAGCGGGTCCTGGACGGCCGCCTGTATCCTCGAATTCCAGCATGGAGGTAGGCAGCTCCACAACGCGATCGTTTTCGATGAACACGTAAGGCGGCATGTCCAGCGAGGCCGAAATGCCGAAAAAGACGTCGAAACCATAAGACGTCGGCGTTCTGCGAATACGCTTAGAAAAATCGACTCCATCCCATTTCTGACGCATGGCGTATTCCTGGTCTCCCCGATGGGGTCGGTCCCACTCCATGCCTAGATGCCATTTCCCGATGCAAGCGGTCGCATAGCCTCGCTGTTTGAACAAGTCCCCCAAGGTCATCCGGCCCGGCTCGATGAGCGGGAGAGAGAACCCACCTAGGACACCGCTTTTCAGTTCGGTCCGCCAGCTATAGCGCCCGGTCAACAATGCGTACCGCGATGGCGTGCAAACGCCGGACGCGGAATGGGCATCCGTCATCTGGATACCCTCAGACGCTAACCGATCCAGATTGGGAGTTCGAATCCTCGAGTCCGGATTGTAGGAACGCACATCGCCAAAACCCAGGTCATCCGCGAAGATTAAGACGACATTAGGGCGAGCCCTGGCTTGCCCCAACGCTATAGACTCGAGCTGCAAGCAAATGCCTACAGCCAATAGAAGCAGGCCGGTTGTTGCCTTCACCATAGAGAGCAGGCTTGGCAACTAAAGTCGTTCAACAACTGCGTAGTACGAACTGACGGAGCCATTTGAACCACTTCCGGTTTGGAAAATTCCGCGCAATTTGAAATCGCCTGGCTTAAGATCGACCGTGAACGTCACGCTCTCTGCCCCTTTTTCGATCGGCTTTTCTTCATAGAAATCCGCGACGTTCAAGCTCGCTCGAGTAAAATCGAAGGCTTTGCCAGGAGTTTCGCGGAATGTGGCTAGTCCCGGAACAGGATCGCCCGGCTCTAAACCTTCATTAATACCCTTGGAAATCTCCTGCGGCCAACGGCGAAGCGAAATCTTGTAAGTTCCTGCCTGCTCAACCCGTACGGCCCAATAGCCAACGCCTTCTTGCCCGCGTCGGATGTGCCCTTGATTCCAAGGCGAGGTCCCGTCGTCGGTGAGCCAGTCGTGACTCGTTAGCTGGGTCGGATTTTCCGCATCGTTGCCAAGAACCGGGCGCTCATCGATAACGAAACTCGGGGAAATGCTGTCCCACCACCTATCGTAAGCATCTCTCAGGCGTTTCACCGTCTCCGGATTTCGCTTAGCGATATCATTCTTCTGTTCGGGATCCGCCTCGATGTCGTAGAGCTCTGTCCCGTTAATAAGTCGCCAGCGTTCGGTCATCACGGATGATTTGCGCCACTTAATGGGGTCCCGCACGCGCTGGGAATCGGTAATGATCACTCGATCAGGCCAAGCAGTCGGCGTTTGGTACAACAAAGGAGTCAAGGTTCGCCCATCGAAGCTGTAATCCATTGGTCCCACCAATCCGCAGAGGTCAATCAGCGTAGGCAAAACATCGATGTGGGCAGTCAATGTATCCACATCGCGACCACCGACAAGATTGCCTTCCGGCCAATGCATGAAAAATGGGACGCGATGGCCGCCATCGTATTCGCTGCCCTTTTTGCCACGCATACCGCCGCTAAAGAGGTTTTCTCCAGTTGCCGTGCCATTGTCAGTCGTAAATATGAAAATGGTGTTTTCCGCTAAGCCTTCTTCTTCAAGCCAAGCTCTCATGGCTCCAACGTTCTCGTCGATGTTCTCGATCATACCGTAGAAAATCGCTTCCCGTTCGGACATCCCGTGCTCTAAGTAAGGTTTCCAATACTTTTCCGGACAATGAAAGGGCCCGTGAGGCGCATTGGTGCAGATGTAAGCGAAGAAGGGCTTGCCCTTTCTAATACTCGTTTGAATAAAGCGCTTGGTCTCCTGAAAATAGACATCGGTACAGTAGCCTTCGTACTTCTTCGGCTTGCTGTTGTGCCAGTAGGTATCGTCGAAATAGGAGTTGTCCCAATAGTCCGGGGTTTGGCCAACGCCGCCGCCGCCATGGCGAACGACTTCCGAAAATCCGCGATCCTCCGGGCGGTAGGGATAGTTGTCGCCCAAATGCCACTTGCCAAACATTCCTGTCTCGTATCCATTATCCAAGAACGCTTGCCCCAAAGTCATTTCGCCAACTCGAAGAAACGATCTTCCCATGATCGTATGCCACGGGCCCGCTCGATTGGTATAGTGTCCGCTCATCAATGCCCCACGCGTTGGAGCGCAAGTGGGAGAGACGTGATAGTCTGTCAAACGCACGGAATCGCCATGAAGCGAATCGAGAGCGGGCGTCTTTATAATCGGGTTTCCATGAGCAGCGATATCGCCATAGCCTTGATCATCGGTGATGACCAAAATGACGTTCGGCTGATCGGCCGATGCGGCAATGGAAATGAGAGATGCGAGAAACGCGGTAGAGAAACCGGATTGGAACCATTTTTTGAGGTACATGCTAACAATCGATAGGACTCTTCTGCCTAAGGGCAAAACATTCCTGCCCAGACCTGGAAAACAATCACGAGAGAGGATAATAGGGTGGCACAGGCATCTTGCCTGTTAACGCGCTGGAATGGGTGCCGCTCCAATTACTGTACAGTGGACAGGCTGGAAGCCTAGGCTACGCTTCTCTCCGCCCTACTCCTTCCCGGCAAAAGGAGGCCTTTCGAAGGTCATGCGGTCGCCCGTCAATCGAGGATCTCCGTTTTCTTCGAGCAGTTTCAGCAACCGGTTACGCAATTCGTCGCGCTTGGCCCCGTAAGCCGGGTTCGATGCCAAGTTGACAACCTGGTCCCGATCGGCATGCACGTCATAGAGCTCCTCGCCAGGACGCTTGCCGAAAGCGAAGTCGTAATACCGTTTAGCATACTCGGTACCTTTATTGAGCACGAGCCAAGCCTTGGTCGGGCTGGCATCGAGATCGCCAAAGGTGACGAAGGTATTGTTCGTCAGGAGGTCTTCATCAAAGGCATCTGGGCCTGCGCCTGGGTCGCCCTCGGGCCAGCGATCGGGCTTGAAATTCCGTATGTAGAGAAAGTCGTCCGTTCGGATAGCTCGATGCGGATAGGGCAAGTTCCCAGCCCGGGCCTTGGCCACATGGCGCTCGCGGCCGGTCACGACAAAGTGGCGGGAGCTTTCCACTCGGCCTTCGCGATCAGAAGACAAAATTCCCGCCAGACTGCGACCCGTCATGACGTCAGGTATGCCAACTCCACCGATTTCCAAGAAGGTAGGTGCCAGATCCATCAGGTTGACGAAATCGGTGACAACGCGACCCGGACGTCCCTTACCGGGCCAACGTATAGCAAGCGATACGTTCGTTCCATAGTCGTAAAGATTCGTCTTGGCGTTGGTAAAACCGGGAATCCCATGATCCCCACTTACTACCACAACCGTGTTGTCGAGCTCGCCCTCGATAGCTAGCCGATCGAGCAAAACGCCAAGGGCCGTATCGAAAGCCATGACCTCTCCAAAATAGTCGATCATGTCCTCGCGAACCGTGTGAACGTCCGGCAGAAAATCGGGGAGTTTGCCCTTCAAGTCGTCCGGCTCCAGCCCCCAAAGCGTTTTTCCAGACCCGCGTATCCATTTTCTGTGAACATTGGTCGGACCGAACCAATAGCAGAAGGGAGCTCCATCGGGACGGGCCTCGAGAAAGCTCTCAAAATTTCCCAACACCTCGTCGTAAAGCTCCCGCTTGGCCTCCAGGACAGACGCCCCTTGCTCCATCAGCTTGGTCGCATTCTGGGAAAACTGATTGAATCGCCGTCCAGCCGATTCGTATTCATATTTCCGGGCCCCAAAAGGGGCATCGCTCACAGAGCCAGGCGACCACACTTTGTAAGTTTGCCCAATATGATATCCGGCATCGCGCAAGAGAAGCGGAAACGAGGGAATGGAATCATCCCAAACGGCTCCTTGCAAAATCGCCGCCCTGCCTGTTCTAAAAAAATACTGTCCCGAGAGCAAAGCGCTTCGGCACGGCGTACAGGAAGGCGAATTGACGAATGCATTCGTGAATAGAACGCCTTCGTCAGCAATGCGATCGAAATGACGCGTCTGTAGAGCCGTGTTGGGCGTTTCCTCAAATTCCAGGTCGGCATAGGCGCTGGCAAACTTTCCCCAATCGTCTGCGAAAGCGAAGAGAATGTTGGGGCGATCATTGGCGGATACCTTAGGCGAGGCGGCAGTAGCGAACAGGACCAATAGGATAACGGGGGCGCGGAAGCAATTAGTGAAACTCATATGATTCTAGGGGCATAACGGACCATTTCCTTCTGATCAAGCGATAGATTGCCCCAATCGAAATCGCCGCCCCCAAGACATTCCACGATCGACAAGTTGACTAGTTTCCCCAAAATTCAAAACGACCAATCGCCCCATGAATCGATCCGTTAATATCATATTTGGCCTCTGCATCCTCTTCTTGGCCTGCGACTCAAGAGGGCACGAAGAGATTCCTGTTACTCACGAGTTTGGGCCTTTTGAGAAAGCGGGTGGAAAAGACGGGGTGCTGGTTTCGGTTATCGACGCCGATACGGGCGAGCCGATCAACGCCCGACTTTCCTTTGAGATCGATGGAGCGTACTGGACCCCTGAACAGGTAAACGAACACGGCATTCGCCTCACCTCTATACACAAGAGCAAGCAACAGCGTTTCACAGTTATCTACGCTCTTGATTCTGGAAGCCTCAACCTAAACTTTCCACTCGAAATCGAAGCGATTACGATTAATGCGTCTCGGGGATTCGAATACAAATCAACACGACTCAGCTTAGAGCCCGCAAAAGAAACAGGATTAGTGAAAATTCCGCTAAAGCGCTGGTCGAACTTAGGAGAATCGGGATGGGTTTCTATCGAGGAACACCTTCACTACGATCGACTAAACCCCGCTGATGATCACCGCTGGCTCGCCATGCTGGAGGCCGATGGATTGGACGCCGGCCATTTCATGGTCCTGAAAGGCGGTATGGTGCCCGGAATCTGGTCTCGCCAATTCGCCTTCGGAGAGGCTGGCCGATCTAACCTCGAACGACAATGGCTTGTTCCCGGCCAGGAGTATCGGGACTCCGCTCAAGGGCATATCAATTTACTAGGTACGTCTAAGGTAATCGAACCCTACTCAACCGGAGGAATGGGTTGGCCTAAAGTCGTCGAGAACTTCCCTCCCCTCCATGATGTTCTTGAGAAAGCCCAAGACCAAGGCGGATACGCAGGAGTTGCCCATGGCGGGTCTTTAGGCAAGGAGCCGACCGCTATCGCTGACGCCGTGCTAGGGCGAGTCGATTTTTGGGAGATCAGCAACGGTTTTATCTACGAACTGGATACTTGGTATCAGCTGATGAACTGCGGCTACTTTCTTCCGCCTATGGCTGGCACGGACCTGCCTAACTGGCCCTACCGCGATCCCTGGCAGCCTTTTCTCGGATCCGTTCGAACCTATGTCCACACTGGCGGAGCTACCGATTTCGATAATTTCAAGCACGCCATGAAACGGGGTCGTGTATTTACGTCTGGAGGACCGATCATCGATCTGGAAGCAAATGGGCAGCCGATCGGGGGAACCGTCCATTTAAATAAACCGGACAAGGTTCGCTTCAAAGGGAGCCTTAGATCGCCACGAGATTTGAGAGAACTCAAGCTCATCAAGAACGGTCGAGTCATAGATATCCCAATTTCAAAATCCCTTGAAGACGGCATTCATTCATGGACCATTGAGAGCGAGATCCTGATCGACAAAAGCTCATGGTTCGCTCTATCTGGTCTGGGCTCTCGAATCGAGGCTCAAGATATCGACGAAACGGCTCACGCTAACGCCATTCGCATAATTGTGAACGACAAGCCCATTCGGTCGCCCGAAACTGCTCAGAAATTCATTGAGACACTGAGAGAGCGAAAGACTTTTTACCGCGAAAAGGGGGCCTACAAAACCGACCAGCAACGTCAGCAAGCTCTGGAGGTTTTCGATCGAGCGATTCTAGAACTGGAAAGGCGCCTTTGAGCGACAAGGTTTAGCAGAATCAACAGGTCCACTCGAGCAGTGAATTCTTTTAGCTATATTGAACATTGTGGTCGCTCGGAGATCGGCCGCTACCGTTTTCGGGGCACCAGACTTTACCCCCCAGGGAAAATTACCTCTTTCGCTTCGCCCACTCCGCATCCACTTCGGCCCTACTCATGCTTTGGGCGTTGCGCATGTGGTACTTGGCATCGAGCTCAGTCTGTATTCCGGCATCGCCCTGCCCTGCCATCCAAGCATCCAGCTTCCCCTTTAAACGCTCGATCACGCTAGCATACTCTGGGTTGCCAGCCAGACTGTTCATTTCCAAAGGGTCTGCCAGACAATCGAACAACTCGAATTCTGGGCGGTGTTGGTATCTGGATACAAGTTCCTTGGCATGGCCATCTCCGGAATCGGCTTTGGCGATCATCGACTTGAATGTTTTGCTGCCAGTGTACGCGTTGGCATATTTCGTCTCTGGCATCAAATTCCAAATCAGACGAAAATTTTCATCGCGAACCGTGCGAATGGGGTAGGCATCGGATCCATTATTGATTCCCCGAGTCGTCACTTGCCCAAATACGTAGTCCCGGTGGCGATCACTCTGGCCCAACAAAACGGGCAGCAGACTCTCGCCGTCCAAACTAGATTCAGGCACCCCTCCCGCGGCGTCAATAAAGGTGGGAAGAACATCTGTATACTCGACCAGAGCGCTAGTCAAAGACCCCGGTTCCACATGGCCAGGCCAACGGACAATCATGGCCGACTGCAATCCATTCCCGTAGCCCGTCCATTTGGCGAAAGGCATCGAGTTCCCTTGCTCGGATACGACCATGACCAATGTGTTTCCCGAAAGCCCATGCTTTTCCAGCAAAGCCAGAATCTGGCCAACTTGACCATCGTAGTAAGTGATCTCCGCCAAATAGGCGCTGAAACCCTCCCGCACCTCAGGCGTATCCACGATATAAGGAGGCAGTATGACTTTTTCTGGCGGATAAATGGACGCGTCTCCTTTGTCCCAAGGGCCGTGCGGCTCATTCGAACAAGCGAACAGGCAAAAGGGATTTCCATTCGCAACCGATTCCCCCATAAGGCGATCAATCGCCTCCATATCCGGGTTGTTATCCTTCGCGCTGTATTCAAAAGGGAAAACCGATTGGGGCTTGATGTGGGTCTTTCCCGAGAGGGCTACCCGATAGCCCAGAGGCTGCAAATAGTGGACAACGCTCTTCGTGCCTAGTTTAGCAAAAGTGTGATTTGGATACGCTCCTGAATTGAACGGGTACAGTCCGGTGTAAATATTATGGCGCGTGGGCGAGCACATTGAAGACGCCTGAAAGCAACGTTCGAAGAGCATTCCCTCCGTAGCCAGAAAGTCGATATTTGGCGTGTGGGCTTGCCCACCATAGCACCCAATGTCCCGAAATGTGAGATCATCGGCGATGATGAAGACTAAATTCGGCTTTAATTGGGCGGAGGCAAACGAGCTCAGCAGCAAGGACAGGAGAGGTAATACCGATTTCATGCCACTTACCATGGACGCGATTCGAGAATCGGCAAAGCAATTCAGCGTAATAAAATAGATGGAAAAAGCCGCCCAGGGGGTCCCCTGCGCGGCCGTAAATTCGCAATTACCAGTGCGTTTACGCTTTAGTTGGTAATATCGAAAGTCGTGCTGGCTTCGCGTACCGGCAAGTAAACCTCGTACCATTCCTTTTGGACATCGCTACCCGCGTAATCCTTGAGAGCCTGCTCGTCTTTGAACTCCATGACGAAAGCGTGGGAGCGATTGCCCTGGGCCTTGATCGTGCGGATCCACACCCGAGTCACTCCATCGTACTTCTTGGCGATGGTCTTAACGCCATCAAGAGCCTTCTTGATTTGCTCTTCAGAGGCATCGTCTTTCCAGGAAACCGTGACTACGTGAATAACCGATTTTGGAGCGATCTTGCCGTCGCCATGATGAGCCCCGAATGCGATGGATGCTCCCGCCAGCAAAAAGAAGACCCCAACAATAGATAGAACTGTTTTTTTCATATAGGTTTTGATTATTTTAATTTTTTTGAAATGAGGCAACGTTTCCCTCGCCCCGGTTGATGAAATCGACAGAACATTTTAGGAAACTGGACCCCTGGGCAAGCAGATTAGAAAGGAAGCGGGATGGCCATCATGCCCGCGTTTACTAGCGCTCGGGTCTTCGAGGGGAATTCGGTGATTTGGCGTACGCGTGCCACCCGCCCTAGCAGGACTTGTTTCAAAAAGAGCCTTATCCTCCAAAATAAAGGCCGATCTGAGCTTCCGCCGCTTTGGCCTCAAAGCTGGTATCGAATTGCGAGCCGATTGCTTCATCCAGCCAAGGCTTCCCTAGGTCTTTGAAACGCCTCTTTGTACTCCCGAATGGCTATCGCCTCCAAGGCCGATCGTGTCGGCTAAGCTCCGCTTTGCGGTCCATATTCTTGTGCATGATCTCCCCCAGGGTTCCGCCAACATGCTCAACCCGATCCAGAGATTTGCCCGCAGGCGGAGACAAACAGACACACCCCTACCAGCAAAAACCAGACAAAGCGTTTAACCGACCTACCCTTAGGTTACCCAGCAAACATCATAAGGCCTCGTCGGCAACTACAACCGACTGGCCGACTAGTCTTACCGAAGCGTAACTCGATACGCTCGCCGCTCTTTCAAATCCTTCCCTCTTCGATATCGTACACGTCGAACCAGACATACACCACGCGTCCCTGAGGGATGCACTCAGGAATGTAGCCCTCGAGGAATTCCTGCAATTCGATAGGCATCTCGCTGATCCGCTTGCCCCGCATCTGGTTATTCCAGGCGATGATCTCTCTTTTTTCCCGTTGCTTGGCATTGGATGCAATCCAATCGGCCACCGCTTCATCATTGGCTCCCGTCGCCACAAACTCCTTAAACGAATTCGGCGATATCTCTGCGAATCCGAAAAAGAAATTATCCAGCGGACAATCAAAATGGTATTCCCCATTCGTTCCCGCTAACGCGGCCCTGCACTTGTCCAAGGTGCGCATGGCGACTACATAGCCAGCCAGCGTTTCTCTTGGGCTGGCAGGGTAGTCTTCCGTTAAGTCTAAAGCGAGTTCGTTGAGTCCAGATTTTGACATATCTAATTAGCGAATTGTCCGTTGCTTCTCACGGCAAACGAATTCGGCATCAATGCGATTGCCTTGAAAACCCGCCCGGAGGTCGGGTTACACCCTCGAAGCCGATTCAAGAAAGTGGAGCTCAACCTACGGGCTAGCTTACGGAGACAGACATTCGCGGCAGCAAGACGACTGAAGCCAATTCGCTAAAATTGTATTGGCCAATACGGTCGCTCTGAGATCGGCCGCTACCTTGGAAACCTTCAAAATTCTCAGCTTTCACCACCCGGATCTTCATGGCCCTCCACCTCTTCCGACTCCAACCCTGCCAATACAGGTTTGTCCTCGATTTCAATTCCCTCCCACTCCGGCAGGCAAACCCGTTGGGTTTCCATAATTTCGCGGACCATAGAGCGGATTTCATCCAGTGTGAGACAGGCAGCCGTGAGTGGGTCCATGGCGAATGCCTGAAAAACGCGTTCGGGATCACGCGTCAGTGCCGCTTCAACGGCCAGTCGCTGGACATTGATCTGGGTCTGATTGATGGCCGCGTTGGCCATGGGAATCTCGCCTACTTTCATTGGCTGCAAGCCATTGCTGTCGACATAGATCGGGCCTTCAACACAGCTGTCCTGCGGCAGATTGTCGATCATCCCCCGGTTCTCCACGTTGCCATGAATCACTACGGGGTCGCCTCCCTCAGCGGCATGAATAATCTGCGAACCGTATTCAGAACTTCGATTCAAATCGATCGCCTTTTCCCCGCTGGCCATTTTTTCCATCTCTTCCTTCCAATCGGGGCGAGCATACAGTTCCTTGATAAAGCCGCTGCCGCCATTCCATCCGCCTCCTGGGCAATACTGCTCGATCAATTGCGACCGTTTACGCCACCAGGGTGTGTACTCCGACCCATGGCCACTTGACTCAGTCACTGGGTATCCAAAATGCTTGACCATCTCCATGCGAACCGAGTCCCCATTCCAAATTCTCGGTTCGATCGCCAGTTCTCGAATTCGAGGCAATAGGTCCACCCCATCACTCTCGAATTTATAAAACCATGCCTGATGGTTGATTCCCGTGCAAAGCCAGTCGACTTCCTCTAAATCGGCCTCCAATCGCTTCGCCCACTGCTGGGAAGTACCCTGCACCGAATGGCAAAGGCCTACCAACTGAATCCCGGGCGCCGCCCGATACATGCCCCAGCAAAGCATGGACATCGGATTCCTATAGTTCAGCAGGATCGCTTTCGGACACAATTCCATCATGTCTCGAGCAATCCCCACCTGATGCGGCAGCGTGCGCAAACAGCGCATGATTCCTCCGGGTGTCAGGGTATCGCCAATACATTGATCCACTCCATAACGCTTAGCGAAAACGATCTCCGCCTAGGTAGCCTGGTACCCGCCGACAAGCAAGCTGGAAATCACGTATTCAGCTTCTCTCAATACAGAGCGGCGATCCGTTGTCGCTTCGAACGTAGCCTCCGAGTAGCCACCGGCTTTCATGAGCCGTTCCGTAATTCTCTGAGCATAGCCCAACCACTCCTCGTCAATATCCACTGAACAGAAATCGGAATACTGCAGATTTTCGAAACTGAGAATATCCGCTTGCAAGCGACTGGAGAAAACCAGGCTTCCCGCCCCTATTATGACAATCTTTGGCATGGTATCATGCCTCGATAAAACGATATAGGAAGGCGAGAGATAAACACTGTTTTCAATGGTCCAGACCTCTCAATCCATGCCCCTCACTAGGCTAAAACCAACGCCCTCTCCCCACTAAACTACCTCACCACACATTTTGGTAAGGTTACCAAAATGTGTGGCCCAGCGAATGACCTTTTCCCTACTCTTAAACCGTCCCAGACGGCACACGTGGCCTCTGCTGACCCAATCGCCGTTACCTCAGCCACCGCCCGCGAGCCGACATTAGAAAGAGCCAAGCCCATCCCCCTTCACCTTGTGTTGGCAACGAAAAAGGAGGACTGAACCAGTCCTCCCTGCCACAAAAGATCTTTTCGATCTACTCCACTGGAACCAGCTTGTGCAAGCCGCCCTTGTTCGGACCGCGGGTGTTGAGGGCTACATATATCAACCCATCAGGACCCGTTTCAATGTCGCGAACGCGTCCTTGCTTCTTTAAGATCGTTTCGATGTGCACGACTTTTTTATCCTGAATAACGATACGCTGCACTTCCTCCGCCGACATGCCCGTCGCTAGCAAGTTGTATTTCCAGCCGGGGAAAGCGTCACCCTCATAAAAATCGATTCCTGCAGTAGCGATCGAGGGCAGCCAATAGTGGACCGGCTGCTCCATGCCTTCCATATGCGTTTTGTCCGTCCATGGCGTACCATCGTAATTCATTCCATAGGTAATCACCGGCCAGCCATAGTTGATGCCGGGGCGAATCCAATTGAGCTCGTCGCCTCCACGTGGGCCGTGCTCCGTTTCCCAAATGTCCCCGGTGAGTGGATGCATATCCATCCCTTGCGGGTTGCGATTTCCGTAGGCCCAAATTGTCTTGTAGGCTCCGGGAGTATTGTAGAACGGATTGTCCTTGGGAACGCGTCCATCATCGTAAATTCGATGTATTTTCCCGTGCGGCACCGTTATATCCTGGGCAGGATCCCCTTCCTGACGATCGCCAATACTGAAAAACAGGTATCCATCTTTGAATACAAATCGTGAACCATAGTGCCCGCCTTTAGCGGTATGGAATTTCGGAGGCACCATGAATATCTCCTCTTGGTCTACCCATTTATTGCCCTTGATACGGCCGCGCACGACAGCGGTCATGGACGCCGTTTTACCATCTACCTCAGCTCCCGCATCTTGACTATAGGACAAGTAGATCCAGCCATTCTTGTTGTACTCGGGATGCGGAGCCACTTCCAGCAGTCCACCTTGACCCACTGCCAATACCTCCGGAGTGCCCTTGATCTCGCGCTTCTTGCCATTCGTCACCTTCCATAGCACGCCATTGCGCTGCGTCAGCAACATCGACTCGTCGGGCAGGAATGCGATAGACCAAAGGACATCGTCCAATTCCAGGACCTTTTCCAATTTGAATTTGTGATACTGAGTCGTGAAAATTCCATCCTTGGGCATCGCTTTCTTAAGCAAGTCCGTGGTTTCCGCCAGATACTTCTGCTCGCGCATGAATATGATGAGACTGCGGATTTGCTCCTCCGATAGTACGCCCTTCCAAGGCACCATCCCCAGTTCCGGGAGGCCTTCGCGAATCACCTTGGCGATTTCCTCGTCCGACCCGCCCCACTTCCATTCGTCGTCAATCAGGGAACTTCCCTGACCGCCCTCGCCATTTTGGCCATGGCATTGAGCGCAGTACTGGGTATAGAGTTCCTTGCTTCCACCCGTGCCGATCCGGCTTTGGGCAAATCCGACTGAACATAATCCTACGAGAAAAAAAACCGCTGCGTATTTCATATTATCCTATCGATACGGCTCATTCCTCAATGTGACAACTCCAAAGAATGAGAATCTAAAAGGAGCCCGCTTCGCTTTGTTAGCATTGAAACCAACTTAGTTTGTTCCTTGAATATCGCCCAGCTATATCGCAAATATGCCGCTAAGAACGCTAGCTAACCCGACCAACCAAACTATGCCCTCGATTCGTCACGCCATTACTCGCTTTACCCTATTCGCGGCCATTGCCCTTCCGGCTATTTCAGTCTCCCCTATCGCTCGTTCAGCAGCTCCCGGATCAGAAGGGCTTTCCCTCCAATCCTCCGATTGGCCCTGGTGGCGCGGAGCGCAGCGCGATGGGATCGTCGACGGTCAATCACTGCCTCTGAGATGGAGCGAAACGGAAAATATCGTTTGGAAATCCCCGATTCCTGGCAGAGGGCATGGGTCTCCCATCATCGTTGGCGATCGCGTTCTGCTAGCCACAGCGGACGAAGAAAAGCAAAGCCAGCACGTTCTCTGCCTCGATCGAGCGACCGGCAAAGAGCTCTGGAATTCCCAAATCCACAAAGGTGGCTGGCAAGGCCGTATTCACGATCGGAACACACAAGCCTCATCAACCTTGGCTAGCGATGGGGAACGCGTGTTTACGGTGTTCATGCACGATGCCAAAATCTGGATCACCGCCCTGGACCTCAACGGCAATACGCTCTGGCAAGATCTAGCCAGCGATTTCGCTTCCCACTGGGGCTACTCCACCTCGCCCGTTATTTACGACGATCTAGTCATTGTGGCATCGGATCACAAAGAGGGAGGCAACCTGACCGCATACGATCGAAAGACGGGAAATAGAGCCTGGAACGTGTCCCGACCCGCCATCCCTAACTACGCCACCCCTGTCGTCTACAACATCGACGGCAAAGACCAGCTCCTTGTGCCCGGCTGCGATTTGATTTGCAGTTACGATCCCAAAACCGGAATCGAAATTTGGTCTATCGAGGCTACAACCCGGGAAACGATCGGCAGTATGGTGCGCAACGGAAATCTGCTCTACGCCAGCGGTGGCTACCCCAAGC
>Ga0181593_10002187_pt1 | contig 17986 bp, 16 predicted proteins | sample 071ome_19_FD_133756 | JGI IMG/M metagenome (GOLD analysis project Ga0181593, IMG submission 133756) | Coastal salt marsh microbial communities from the Groves Creek Marsh, Skidaway Island, Georgia - 071413AT metaG (megahit assembly) | ecosystem: Environmental > Aquatic > Marine > Intertidal...
ACCCGCCCGCATATGTGGACGCGCCCTGCGCCGAGGGCACCCGCCCGCATATGTGGACGCGCCCTGCGCCGAGGTCACCCGCCCGCATATGTGGACGCGCCCTGCGCCGAGGTCACCCGCCCGCGCCCGCCCGCGGAGCGCCGTTAGCCCTCGCCCTCGCCCTTTATTGACCCTCGTCAGGTGCGTGCGCGACGAGTCCTGCGGTGTGTCGGACTTGGTGGTCGGGATCTGCGTTCAGAAACGCCTGCAATCCACGAAAGAGGTTTATACTTGTGATATCGTTCAAATACATTAGGGTTTTACAGTTATAGCATCGGATGTTCCAGTTTCCTGTCTTTGCGACTTTCATGCTTGCGTCGCCACTCATGCAGATCGGACATACGCACATAAACGTGCCTTTGTGTAATTTTTCTCGCTGGGGGATAGGAAATCCATCGTCGCCAATAATATCCATACTTTAGGTCACTTTCTTCACGCGCGTGCGTGTATACATATACATATACATATACATAGGTATCCCCTTGCATATTAGGCGGAATGTGTTTATTAGTCAATGTGTAGTTTTATTTTACATTCCAAAACAAGGAGAGACGATGTCGGATTCTGAAGTTGACGACCGCTTAGATGAAGAGGTCGAGGATAGGCCTGTAAGCCTTGAAGAAGCAGTCGCGAATGATGACGACGAGGTCACGCCAGATGAATTAGGGATTGACCTAGAGTCCCTAACGATCAATTCCCCGAACATTCTAGGTCAGTCGAAACCTAAAGCCTCGCTCACCACGTCGCAGGACAACAAGCGTCCTGTGGGTCGTCCTCCTAAAGAGGATGAGGGGTTGTTCGCGTGGTGTGAGCAGTTCGATTATACTCCAGGGGTTGAGCTACTCAAGGTGTTGAGGCTTTACCCTAAAACGTGGGAGGGTATGTCGATTGGTGGATTCATTGAAGAAGTCTACGAGCCTATTGATGAGCATTGGCTCGCGGATCGTTGGGGTGGTGGGTCTTACCAGCTCGAAGCTTATCAGCGAGATACGACGGGAAGATCCCGCAAAACACAGGTGAAACATGTGGAGATCAGCGGGGTGCCCCGCGCATATATGGGTAATGATGGACGTCCGCACCTCTTACCCTCCCAGCAAATGTCCCGCTCAAACAGTAGCAGAAGGAGTTCAGACGTGTTGAGAAGACGAATGGGTCTTGGTCGATTTCGCCGAGACGATGAGGATAACGGTGGTTATGAGGACGATGACCATACCGAGTCAATCTCTCGCCCTCGCCCTACAGCGAACGTGGATAAGCCGCTTACGGATGCGTCTACGGTATATAAGATGATTCAGGAAACTAAAAAGTCCGAGAATGATGCGCTTGGTGTGCTTCGAGAGGCTCAGAAAGACGTACATACTCAAATGCAAGCAACGTCCCAGCAGCAGACGGAGATGTACCGAACACTTTTAGAACAACAAAAAGAAGAGATGCGGCGTATGCGTGAAGAGAGTAGTCGGGCTGCGGAGTCATCTTCGGCCCCTTTTAAAGAGATGTTACGCTTCATGACGACGCAGGGTTCAGGGAATGCCTCGCGAGAAAATATGGACGCGCTCCGCCAGGCCCACGAGACTGCGATTCAGTCACTTACGCGGGAGCACTCCGCGCACGTCGACAACTTGAGACGCACTTTCGAGGGTCGCCAGACGGATCTCATCGACGAACTCAATCGTATACGTACGACGTACGCGCAGGACGTTGAGCGCATTCGGGGGGACTATCTCGAAAAGGAAAAGTCATCCAAAGATGACGCTTTTCGCCAATACCAAACACAGTTACAGCTTGTTCAGACGCAAAACTCCGATCTTCGCGAGCGCCACCGAGACGAACTCGCGACAATTACGCGAGAGAAGAACGAGACGATAAACACACTTCGGCAGGATGTCTCTGAACTGCGCCAGGCGCTTATGTCTAAAGAGCACGAGGCGCGGATGAGTGTTATTGAGCGTGAGACTGCGATCCGTAACGAGTATTCGGAGCGTGAGAGGAGACTTCAGGAACGGTTGAACACTCTCGAGACGCAGGGGCGGACAAGCCTCCTCGATGAGCGTCAGCGTTCGCGAGAGGAATTTGAAGACCGCTATGCGACAAAACTGGAGGCTATGCAGTCATCTTTCGATGCGCGTTTAGAGAACGTGACGCAGAGTGCGGACTTGAAAGTAAAAACGGCGGAGCGAGAGGCAAAAACGGCTGTAGAGATCGCTAAGAAAGAGATCAGCGCTCAGTATGAGAGTCAGCTTACCCGCTTAGAGGCCCAGCTGGATTCGTTAAAAAATGACTACCAAGCCCGAGAGCAGCTTTCGATGGAGCGTGCGCGTATGGAGCAGGCGAGTGCTCAAAAAGAGCGGGAGAATCAGCGCCTCATTCTTGAGAGTACAGCCCAATCACGCGAGGCCCTCGCGGAGATGACGCGGAAGCAACTTGAGTCTAAAGTGCGTGAGTTGTCGAAGGACTTGGAGCGTTCGCGCCAGGACCAAGAGTCTCTCACTCAGCAGATGGTTACGGAATCTTCGGACCCTTTCGATCAGCTCGAGAAGTTGAACGCGATCAAAGAGCGTCTTAAAGCTCACGGTTTTATCGACTCGGCAGATAAAGAGGATAGTGCTGAAGATAAAGAGCCCGAGGAAGAGAAGCCGAAAGACTTTTTAGGGAAAGTCCTCCATTATGGACCTCAGTTCTTAGGTCCGATCCTGCAGAGGGTGGATGCGGCCACGGCGGTTGCGCAGCAAGCTGTCACTCAGCAGCAGGCGCAGCAGGACGTGTTAAAGTCGCGTGACGAGATGATCCAGCAGCAGCGTATGATTGAGATGGAGCAGCAAGCTGCGGTGAACCGAGAATCTGCCCTGCGTGAGCGTAGGGAGATGCTTGTCCAGCGTCGGATGCAGCGTGAGCAGCAGATGGCGGAAGAGGCGCATCGTCAGCGGATGGCGGAAGAGGCGCATCGTCAGCAGATGGCGGAAGAGGCGCATCGTCAGCGGATGGCTCAGCAGATTATTGAGTCTAGACAGCCGATGGAAGTTGCGGACATTGAGCCACCCGAAATAAATGTACAACCCGCTGAGGCATCGGCTATCGTAGATGAGCCGAGCCCTGTAATTGAGATTAATGAGGAGACCCCTATGTCAGAAAACAGTGAAGCCCCGAATGAGGGTTATGTGAAGCTCGCAGATTACCTAAACAAGTCACTAGACGAAGGTAAAAAAGCAAGCTCAATTGTAGCAGAGTTGAGAATGGCTCTCGTGATGAAGATGTTTAGTCGAGACACATTGAACGAGGTCCTTGCGGAAGACTTCGATACGCTCGTCGAGATTATCGGCGGCGTGCATCCGCGGTTGAAGTCACCGAAGTCTCGCATTGTATTGAGAGATGTTATGAAAGGTCTGAAATGAAAAAGCCTACACCTCCCCAACCTACATGGACGCCTAGTGACAGTTTAGCAGGTGCGCCTCAACCGCTTGCGTCGCCGCTTCGGATTGAAGACGTCTCTCCATTTATCGACCCCCTCTCCCCCCCCTCTTTGGGGACTTCGGCATCGGAGGATGGTGCCGTACTGTGCGATACTTGTGATCGGTGTTGGAAGATGTCGGTGGCAGGTCAGTTCAAGAACCGCAAATCTGATGGGTCCGAATATGTGTTGACAGAGCGGTTCTGCGTGTTTAAGGACTCTCTTGTGTCGCTGGCAGAGCGAACAGTAAGGGAATGTTCAAGATTTGTACCGAAAAAGGAAGAATAATGACTGAGGGTTATAACTTAATGGAGTCACTTGACGAACTCCGAAAACTCATCCAACTCATGGATGAGGATGCGAATACGCTCACACCAGCACAAGCAATCACTGACTACATCGCTCCTATCCTGGACAGCATGCTCAGTGAAATCGAGGTGAATCGTCAGTATGCGGTTCAGACTAACGATCGTGTGAGCCTCGCGCTCATGATGGCCGAGAAGACGTTCCTCGGAGACATCTTGACATCGATCGCAGATCATTTCGGGACTCTCATCGATGAGTTACCAGCGGACACACAAGCCGATTCTAAATTGGGAGCAGCGGTGTCGGAGATCCAGGATCTTTTGGCGACTTGGATGAGCTTCGACTTGTCGGCTGAAGACGCTGACGAAGACGACGAAGACGAAGACGAAGACGAAGACGAAGACGAAGACGAAGACGAATACGTTGATGGCGAGGCGTCAGGCGAGGAGTCAGGCGAGGAGTCAGGCGAGGAGTCAGGCGAGGAGTCAGGCGAGGAGTCCAAAGATGCCAAGCCTTAAAAATTTAGCGTCTGATGTCCGCGATCCGAATGATTATGATGGGGCGATCATTGTCGCGGTAAAAGATGGGGCGATTGGTAACTTTATGTTTACGGGACAGTTACCGACAGGTATAGATCAGAGAATGTTCATCTATACCAAACTCATGGAGGCTGCATTTGCAATCGCCTTTCCGACCCAACCCCCCTCCGAACAAAGCGACTCTACTGGCGATTGATCCAGGGTATCGATATTTCGGATACTCCATTTTCGCAGGTAACGACATTTTACAGGCGGGGCTATCTAAAGCCCTTGAATCAGATGAGTGGGATCGCTGGAACGGCCAGCCACCCTCGTTCACGGGCATCGCGGACCTGATACTGAACACCGATTGGGAAGAGCGTTACGCAATTATCGAGTTCCCGAAGGTGCATAGGGACACGCCTAATCCAGAATCCATTGTGCGTTTGGCTGCGGCTTGCGGGGCCTATACTTCTCTACTACAAGCCGCGGGTTTTCACACGGAGTGGGTTGAGCCGAGGTCATGGAAGGGCACTACTCCGAAAGGCATAATGTACAAAAGGATTCTTGCGAAAGTGCCTGAGTCACAGTATGCTAATATAGATCGAATACATGACCACAACGTTATTGACGCAGTAGGGATTGGGTTATGGAAGAACAGAAAAAGAAGAACAACGTAGTTACCAATATCTGGAATAACTGGTGTCGCTTAGACCCTGCTCAGAGACACCTAGTCGCGGAGCGGCTTGGCCCTTTAGGTCATGCGTTATCGATTGCGGCGAATGTTTCGGAGTTCGCACGACACGCGCACTCTCCTGCGGAAGATGCAGTGAAGGTCGACGCGGATGAAGACATCATTGATGTGGAGTTCGAGGAGTGTGACCCATGATCGCCTCATGCTGGGACTGGCCAAGCCTCAAATACGCCTACTTCATCATAGAGGGTATACCTCTAGATGCGGGGGGCTGGAGCCCTACTCGGGGTATCGTGAGGGACGCCACGCAGGTGGACTCTGACGAGGTCGTCGCGTTCGATGAATGTGTACCTGCGTTGCCCGCAAAAAACTGCTACTACGCGGGTGCGGGTGACTTTTGCGTAGGCGAGCTATACGTAAAGCGCGATCATGATCGCCGCCCTGAGTTAGATATGGACCTTTTGAAGTCTCAGGGTACTCCAGATATGCGTAAGATCGCCGAGTTACTTGAGGGTACTTCGCAAAGCGCCGTAGAGCGCGGACGTGAAAACCCGAAGGTCCCCGTGGGTCGATTACGTGAGAATGCTCCTCGGAAGTCATTGTGGTCTCACCTAGTGCCCTGGTTTACAGGAGCGGGAGCGGGTTACGTAATGTATAATTTATTCAAAGGGGAGGAGTCGACGAACCAAAACGTCACAACACTCCTATTCGCATGGTCAAGCGGTGTAGCAGTAGGTATTGCAATCGGACAAGAGTATGCGCAAGAGTCTGTAAAGAAAGAGGATGCATAATGAGTAGACGATTTAGACCTGAGAGTGGGGACTTGTCGGAGAATCCCCCCACCCCAGAACATCTTTTACGCGGTTTCCATGGTCGGGGTGTGCGGAATACCTCCCAATCGATTATACCTGTAGATGACTTATCTGACGCGAGATGTCTCGGTAGATCGGATGTCATATTTTACTTGTCGGATAAGCGCGACCCCAAAGACCCCAAAGGCGAGGGGGCACAGGGCTACCTAAAGCGGTTCTATCACGATCAGAACCCCGAGTCGTACCTGTACGTCGTGCCTGTGGGTGGCCTTGATGACTTTTTGCAGAATCTTGTTAATACGTGTATGTCAAAGGGTGTCGCAACGAAGCTGAAAAAGAGAGGTCTTTTTCCACAAGGGCCGCTACCCGCGAAGATCGTAGAGCTGGGTCAACTCGATAGAGTTGATTTGTCGATTGGTCGCACCAAATATGAGTTAGGCTTCGAGGGTTACACTTTGTATGTGTGGGACGATATGCGCACTTTAATGGCGTTGCCTGTACAGAACGGTCAGGTCCTTGACGCGAATGTTTATATTTGGGCATCCGATCATACACGCGTAAACTGGCGAGGTATCATAGATTGATAACGTCCGCTAAAAAAGTTATTCAAGTTGGGTTATTGCCCGTGAGGTGTGCAAATTGTAACATGCTTATATGTACAGCATCTACAGGGAGCGTGATCTCGGTCGTGTGCGGTAGGTGTAAGACGCATAATGTCATCGAAGTTGTGCGTCCTGAAAAAAAGTTTGATTCGCGTACTTAAATATGTAATCATGAGAAACGCTACGTGCGTTATGAGACCTAAGAGTCCATAAAAATCGATCTAGAGACCAGCGAGTCCTCACCTCAAAGATACAGGTGTACACATGCAATCCTCGCTGGCGATAGCTCGACCTAACCCATATATACCCACTTCGAAGAACAGGAGTGAAGATATGCTTCGACGTATCAATTCACAGTCCTCTTCGAGAGCGAAGTCTAACCCTGCGCGTAAGCGATCTATCCGATCTGCTCTCGCGTCACGTCGGACGAAAAGCGCTCGGAGAAAAAACCCATCATCTGGTCAGACCTTACAAGAGGCTTTGGCTTCTCGACGTTCAAATCTAGTTAGTCAACGCCGTAACCCTGCGCGTAATGGCGGCTTAAAAAGGGTACACGCATCTCATCGTGCGAAGAGTAATCCTGCATCTGGGATGACCCTACGTCAAGCTCTCTCTCGGCGTAACCCCATCGCGAGAGATACTACACGAGATGAGATCAATAGAGTGCGTGATGCTTACGAGACTGCGCGTACTGCATACGAGACCGACCCTACCGATTGGAACCGAAGAAAACTTGCAGAGCAGGAGTTGAACCTCGATCGTCTAGAGCGTGAGATGGAAGAGACTAAGGCGTATTTACGCGGTAAGCCTGCGAAGCGCAAGCCTGCGAAGCGTAAGGCTTCTTCCAAGAAGTCTGCACCTAAGCGTAAGTCATCTTCGAAAAAAGCTAAAAGCGGGGTGGCTCAAGAGACTTCCGCCTATAAAGCGCTTCGTAAGAGTGATTCTAAGTCGCGCTTCACCCGAGCATTCAATGAGACGTTCAGAAAGCTGAAGCGTTCAGGTAAGAGCATCGCTTCAGCGCAACGATCTGCAATTGCGGCAGGTAAAAAAGCAGCGTCGTCTAAGTCACGTAAGAACCCAGTGTCTGCGGTGGCCGAGTCTGGATCTGCGGTTGCGGCGAACGCATTACGTGCAAATCCCCGTAAGGCTAAGAAGAAAAAGTCATCTTCAAGGCGTAAGCCGAGTACTGCAGCGGCGATCAACAAGCACGCTAAAGGTACTAAGCTCTATAAACGTCTCCGAACTGCATCAAAGCAGAAAGCATTCTTGGTTGAGTTCGCTAAGGCTTTCCGTGTGCAGAACAGTAAGCGCGGCGTGACAGAGGCTCAGGCCATAGCGCGTGCTGCGTTGAGTGCATATGCGAAAACCAAGTCGGCAGCTGCCGCAAAGATGCCAGCTCGGAAGAGCGCAGCTAAGCGTACTGTTCGACGCACTGCGCGTAAGAGCACAAAGAAGAAGACCTCTTCGCGTAAAACCAGTGCGCGTTCATCTTCGCTCACTGCCGCAGCTAAAAAGTCGTCACTCTACAAGAAATTGCGATCTACGTCTAAGAAAGCAGCGTTTGTGCGCGAGTTCAAAAAAGTACACGCGAAGATTGCACGTAAAGCGAATAGTGCAGCTCAGGCAAACGCACGTGCTGCTTTAAGCGCATATGCGAAAGTTAACAAGGGGTCTACCCGCAAGAACCCATTACGCATGGACGTTCCTCGAGACAACCCTCGTAAGCGTAAGAGTACTCGCCGTAAGTCTTCTTCGAAACGTGTACGTGCTAAACGCCTCAAGGGCGGTATGCGTAAGAGCGCGATGCAGGTACTCTCTAAGTACGGTCCATACACCTACCGCGTTGTGATCAATGGTAAAGTCGTTGAACTAAAGGCGAATAAGAACTCTTCGGTGTACAAGCAGGCCAAAAAGGGCGGACTTAGCAGCGTGAAACTCACGAAGCTTCGCGGTAAGAAGAACACTCCGACTTCGCTCAACCTCCGCAGTGTCTATAAGACTGTTGATGGGCGACCTTCGAAAGCTGATTTCCAGCGTGCGATTAACGCCTGGGCGGGAGCTATCGATGGTGGTAAGATCCGCGGTGTGTCTAAGAAAGACATCGCGCGTACTCGCATGAACCCCAAGACCTTGCGTAAGCACACTGTATCTGCGCTGGCTAACCCTGCACCAATGTCAGCGTCTTTCCGTCGACGTCTCATGGAGCGTGGAAACGCGCCTACGACCGCGATGGACAAGGTGAAACTCGGTGGGCTAGGTGTTGGATCGTTCGCGTTGTCACTTTACGCGTCAAACTTCATCAGCGGTGTAATGGGCGACCGCGTAGGGCATCGTGCAGTAGGTGAGGGTCTCCCACCTTTCATTATGTCTGCGGTCGGCGGTTATGGCCTCTACCGACGCTTTGTTCAGAAAGCCAACATCTCGGATCAAGAGGTTGCGGTTTGTGGCGGTCTTGTGGCAGGATCCATTACGTCACTTCTGGCGCGTACACTCGTGAAGGGTCTGGGGCGCATCTTACCTGGCTTTGAAGCGCTGGGATCTTCGACTGAGCCCTCGTCGCAAAGCGGTTACTTACTTGACAATCAATCACACTCAAATTTACAAGGACTTGACGACATGTCTAGACTCTACGGAACTCACGGCGTAGGCCGATACGTAAAGACCCCCCCAATGGGATCTGTTATCCGAAGCACCCCTGACATGGGGCGATATGTAAGCAGCCCAGCGATGGGTCAGTACATCCCTTACCCTGCACAGGATCAACTCAGCGGCGTCTACAAGCACGATGATGGTACCGTACATCACGGTGACACGCATATGCGATCTAACCCCATCATGCCTGGCCGCATCAGCCCTGTAGGCGCGAACACTCAGATGGTCCCGAACCGCGGATCTGCTGTACCTGCAGGTATGTACAACATCAATGCGTCAGAGCTTCAAGAGGATCTCAATCTCCAAGAGCCTCTCAGCCAAGACGACCTCAACGCAGAGGGTCTCGTCGAGGTATACGCGAACGGTATGCAGATGCGTATCATCCGTTGTACCCCTGACGTCGCTCGTCAGGTCGCTGAGGCAAACATGGGCTCTATCGTAGGTGAGAGTCGTGTTGTTCCTGGGAGCATCCTCGTTCTCGCGAACACTTTCGATACTCCCCAGAACCACGCTTTGACTGATCGTCTTCGTTTGAACCGCGCTCCCGAGATCCCCAAGGGCGCGAGCTTCCCACATCCAGGTGGAGTGTTCTCTCGTGTCGCGTTCAGCAGTCTCTTCCCTTCAGTCGACAATCAGGCGAGCTTCCAAGAGTTTGGCGTCCGCGTAAAATAATCGACTGAAACTTGAGACTGGTTCTACGACCAGAGAATCTCGGAGGAAAAAATGGCAACTAGTAATAGAATTCTGAGACAGCGGCAAGAGAGCGACGCGCAACAACTCGCGACACTCGAGCTGCTATCTCGCGACCTGAAAGCAGCCCGAAAGGGACTGAAAGAGGTCAAAATCAAAGCCGCTCCTAAGTATGTGACGGGCGTGACCAAGTCTCAAGGCGACGAAGAGTACGTTTCGAACATCAAAGCGTTCGGCTCTAAGCAGCTCGCGCGAGCATTCGGCGTCAATATGGGTATGTCTGCGCTTCAGCAGGATATTCTTAATCAGCTGGAAGCTAAGTACGGTAGCGGTGAGGGTGTGCGCGAGTTCGTGGACCTCGCGACTCAGGTGATCTGTCACCTCTTGATCCAAGCGGCGACCCACGCGACCGATGGCACTGTGTCTAAAGAGGCGTTACCTTTCATCAAGGGCTACGCCATGCATCTCATTTTGAGCAAGCCAAGCATCAAAGATATGCTCGATAAGTTGAATGGGATTGACCCCAACACCTCGTACGGTACAAGTGCATCTCCAAATCCTGGCGACGCAGGCATCGCAAGTGACCTTATTGCTGATAAGGTGTTCCAGTACCTTCGCCCGATCAACTTGACGCATGTTGAGCGTATCGACGCGAAGTTCAGTCCACGGTTACGAGCGCGTGATTTGTACTTAGACTACATCCTAAATGAGCAGGCGCAGACCGCTGTTGTTCGGCATATGGTCAAGCACCCTATCCCTGACGATGTACTCGCGCCTGCAGCGATCAGTATACCCTCTTCAACTACGACCCCCGATGCAAAGCGAGCAGCGCTGATTTCGATCTTCGAGCGTTACCCAGCTAAAGATGTTAAGGCGACTTACGATTACTACTTCGCGTCTGTTCGGGAGAACCTCGACATGTCTCTGGGTATCCAGGTAGGGGACGTCAAAGCATATATCGATGCAGCGATCGCGTCACTTCGTGATGCGTCGTCCTCGCTCAGCGCGGTGGCTATGCCTGCTCAGACTCGGAAGATCTTCGAGGATGGCTTTAGCCATGCGGCAAGTCAACTCCGTAAGGTTAGCCCCAAGTCCAACGAAGCGGATGAGGATATCGCGTTCATTGTAGCACATCTCGCGAATCTCTTAGGTGCCTATGACGATGTAGGGACATCTAATGCTGCTCTAAAAGCTGAAACTTTAAAGAACTCAGGCCTAGATGGTTCTGGAACTTACGCGACACGTGTGCAACAGGCCATGACGATCCTTCAGCCTAAAGAGGCATCTACGAGCGCCGTATTTGCGGATAACGATATCCCGTATCTCGACGCCCGAGACGAGATCTGCCCCGAGGACGTCAAAAAGTTCTATCAAGTCGGCACTGCCCGTAAAGTTAAAAATGCACTCTCGCTAGTGTTTTTGAACTTAGAGCAGGCTCATGATGCACTCATCCGCGTAGGCGCGATCGGTACAAAGGCAGGGCGGCCTACAGGTATCGCGTCAGGTGTGTTAAAGCCTACTCAGGCATTCGCGAACCTTGTCGGTGAGCAGATCACGGCTTTCCAAAAATCCATCGTCGCCAGTAAGCCTGCTCAGGTAAATGAGGGTTTGTATCTAACCGCGATGCTCGAGGTTTACGAGTACCTTTTAGGTGCGACGGTTACGCTTAAGAACTTGACGACAGACTTGACCTTTAGCAACGTAGGTACAGCCACGTACAACTCAACTTGGGGTATACCCGAGAGTCGCTTAAGCCAGATCGCCTCGGGGGACGCGCCTACGTTTAGCTCGAGCGGCGTTGAAGAGGCCGTGATTAATCTCGTGAACCGTAAGGGCCGAGATGTTCCCTCACGAGAGCGCCGCGTGACTCGTGACTACGCGCTTGCATCAGCCAGCTTGTTGTCGGATACCATCGCGTCACTCCGCGCCCAAGCGGAAAACACAAATATCGCTATCCAGACACGGAGCAACCCAGCTATGAGTACAGGTCAAATCGCACTTACAGGTACGGGTGCGCTCGTCGGAACACACGTGGTCTCTGCAGGACTGAACCGTCTGGTTAACCCTGCGTCGGGGTCCATGACCGCACATGCAGTCGATTACTTACCGTCTTTACTTACTGCGGGCTTCGGCGCGTACAAAGTGAGCCAAGGCGATAAGGATCTCGGGTACTCGCTTGCGGGTGGTGCAGTTGCGCACTTGATTGCTCGTATGGCGATCACGTGTTGCCCATCGCTCCGCTTTAGCGACAACATCTTCGCGAAGATCCTCCAAGCACCTACGAGCGGGATTGCGCACATCATTGGCGATCAGTCCATGGCGGCATCTGCGCTTACTCCTGCGAGTGTGGTAGATGTCGAGAACATTAGTGCCTATGTTGCTCGTCTTGTAAACGCCAACGACGATAAGTCTCTCGGACATATCGCGTGTCAACTTTACAGTAGCGGTCTGCGAGCTACAAAGGCTTTGTACAGTGATAAGGGCATCGGTCAAGGTCCGACGGGCGATTTAGTTTTCGAGGTTGTCGGTCCTGACGCAGAATTCAACGCTAAAGAGTGTTGTTTGCTGGCTTGCGCGCTCATCCGCCTAAAGTGCGTCCTCGAGCTATTCGGCTTAGAGTTAGTGCTCGCTAATGCCGAAGACGACATCGGTGGGGTCACTTTAAAGACCTCGGGCCTAGAGTATTATATTATATTCAAGGGTGAGGCGGTTGTGGACGGTAAAGAGGTGGTTCTGAAAGAGGCTGCGCGTAATAAGTCTTGCGAGAAGCGTATCGCGGCGTGTAAAGAGAACATGGCTAAGATCCTCAACGTACCTGTAGAGGATCTTAAAGGGTTTATTCTTGAGCCAGGCTATAACATGGACGTGTATTCAGGGGAGGACCAGGTGAGCTACTTGCAGCCTGCGCCTCACGTGACTTCACAGCCAGGTATGGTCCAGCTTGAGGACGCGATCTCTCGTGCTCGCCGACTCGGACCTCAAGAACTTCTTCAAGAGGGTATCGAGGACCTACAGGACGTCGCCATCATCCGAGCTACCCCGAACACTGCACGAATGATCGAGCAGTCGGGCATGGGTACAAGCCTCGGGATGAGTCGCACGAACCCTGGTCAAGAACTCGTCGCGCTTGAGGTTGAGGGAGCTAATGGTCTTTGGCCAGTCGCTCCTGAGCGTCAACAAAGCGTACCGCAAGGCGCTTTGAACTACGCTAAGATCGGCCATGCGCCTGACGTCACCGTGTCATCGGCAGGTCTCTTCAATCGCGGAGTCTTCACTCCTCGCTACGGTCGTTAATTCGCTGACGGCATATACGGGCGATAAGTCCGCGAAATGAGCCGTTAATTCGCTGACGGCATATGCGGGTGGTAAGCTCGCGAAATAGGACAGTAGTTCTAGATAGATAGGGGTAGTTCTGCGGTAACGGGACTGCCCCTTTTCTTTAGCACATATGCATTATTTTCAAGTATTTCGCATGTATATTTGCGTTCAGGGTATTCTGTAGAATAAACTATGGATTACGGCATCTGCCGCATTTACCCACACTGCTTGACTCTGTGAGGCAGGCACATCACATAAGGAGAAGTACCATGGCTAAGGTACTCGGACTTCGTGAACAACGCGTTCAATTTTTCTACGACACTGACTTCATCACTAGCGGTGAGACTGCAAGCACTGATACTGCGAACTACGCTGTCAGCCAGAAGAACCTCTTCTCTGACGCCCGCGCAGGAAACCTCCTCCGCACGAACCTCCAAGGTCCTGGTCAACTCCTTAGCGACCAAACCTTCCTTACCTTCGCGGTTCGCCACGAGGTAATGTTCTACTCAGTTGGCGGTAACAGCACCCTCGCGGGTGGCGGTCTCACCAGCGCTGCAGAGCTTAGCATCTGGACCCTCAGCACTTCTGTGTTCCAGTTCCAGGTAGACACCAAGATTGAGTTCGAGGGTCCCCTCACCATGACTCCTGCAGGCGGCGGACCTTGGGGCTTCGTAAGTGATAGTGCTAACCCACTCATCACCAACGGTGAGCCTGACGCTCCTAGCATCTACGTCCTCCCTCTCCCCATCGCGATCACCAAGCGTCAAGCTATCGCGATGATCGAGAAGAAGTTCGCTTGGGGCGGTGTAGACGTCGCTGCAGCGATCAACGACTTCGAGGGCGGTAAGCTCCTCCGCGCTTATATCGACGGATACAACACCCGCGACGTCCAGTAATTCAATTACTCGACTTAGCGTCGGTATCGCCTCGAGGGTCGCTTGACCTTTAAGCTGGCGTATATGCCGAGCGACATAGCTTAGCGTAGCACTGAAGAGGGTGGGGACCGATGGTCTCTACCCTTTTCGCATTTGTGGGTGACGTAATTTATAGTTGCGAAGTAGGCCCTCAATATATTATCCTACAGTAAACGTACTCAACCTCTCACACAGGATTTTCGAGATGGCCGATAATATTGATAAACTAGCGCAGATGCTGCGTGAACAGAACCACACGATCACCCAGCTCCAATCGACGGTAGCTTCCTTACAAAGCGAGTTGATGTCTCAAAAGGGACGTAACTTGAAAGAGGAAGAACTTTCTCGTATGAAGATCTCTGAGCTGCAGCAGAAACTCAGCGAGGTAGATCGTTGGTCGAATATCGTGCGGGACCTTGAGGATATCCCAGGTGTCCGTACGCCGAGGTGGTATGAGGTCGATGTGACTTTTGAGCGGGGCGATTCGCAATTACGTTTCAACAGCGCCGAGATCAGTCCCGACGGTCCGTTCATCATTACTCAGATGCAGCCGTACTATACATATACCCAAGACACAACGAGCAAGGCAACATTTGAGACTATCACAGGCACAGACACCACGGGTGCAAGCGCTTTGGCTGTTGCAGGACGCACTGTCCCATGTTCAGCATTCCCATTTCTGATCGGCTCGCTAGGGAGCGTTAACAACCCTCAAGCGTCTGCAGCCACTAAGCCTTTCGAGAGCACACTTTTAGGGAACATCGCGGGGGTGGCCTCGGTTCCTGAAGACCCGACGCCCCTGGCTGCGATCCCCGAGTTCAGCTTCCAGATCGAGATTGCAGGTTCGGGGCGCTTCTGGACGAATCGTGCGCTCCCAGCTGCGTCTTTTTACGGTGAGACCAATCCGCTCTACAGTGGTATCGCTGGATGGGTAGAGCGTACTGATCGTATCGTAGTCCATTGTACACCTGAGACCCTCGTACCTATCGGCGGTCGTGTGAGAATGGTCTTCCATGGATACCAGATCCTTGGGCACGTCAACATCGGGCAAGCTTTAGGGTATTAAGATGTCTAATCATTCGAAAAAGTCGAGACGCTTGTACGGTACATCTCCGCTGGAGCAGTTGAGATCTGTTTCGAATAAAGTCCCGTCTAAGCACGTAGAAAAAGAGACAATTCAGCGAACTACGCCTCGCGAGGTTCAGGCGATTGAGAACGTCTATGAGTTTTTCACAAAACAGCGACCCCTCGCGTGGCAGTACTACTATCGCCAAGTGACTATCCCGTTTTTCCGAACGGGTACTGACGATACAGATAACGACCCTATTTCGACAGTGATCGACACCCTCGATGTTAACGAGGGTCTTGTAATCAACCATTTATCTTGTCAGATTCTGTATCGACCTGAAAACCCTGCGGGTCCCGCAGTTCGACCAGGGAATTACGTCGCGCTTGAGCGAATCGAGTGTCCTACAGTAGATGACCTTGTAATTCTAGGGCGATTACGTTCGTATTTTGAGTTCAACTTACAGTCATCAACGACTCGGCTTTACGAAGCGAATGTGAACGCGTACACAAGACCGCCCTCGTTTTCTGTGACGACTGTCAATCGGGATGGGTACTCCACGTTAAACGATAACGTTCTAGTTAACGGTGAAAGTGCCACAAGTTTGTACATACTCGAAACTGGCGATCTGAAAATTGAATACTCCGCGATCGACAGTTATGTGTCGACACCAGCCAACAATATCGCTTTCGGCTTTTTGCCATACGAGGCCGTAGAGGATAGTGGCGGTGTCATAGCGTCACCTAAGATTGTGTTTGATATTCGAGGGCACAAGATTAACAAGAACGATGCTGAGTTGCTGAAAAGTCTTATACAGAATAACTGAGGATGCGCCGATGAAGTCTTTATTTCCAGCGTCGAACAAAGCGGTCGAGCAGATACGTCTGAACGGGGATCATACATGTGATGTGTATACTTGGGTATCACCCGAAGGTGTAAAGATTGCGGCACATATGATTATGGCGTGTCCATCCTGCGGGTACCCGCTATCGCTGGCGACCTCCGAATTTGACTTCGATAAGAAGACTTTAAGGCATAAAGTGAAGTGCCCTGCTCGATGGAAAAAGACATCGGTGCAAGAAGTGAGCGGTGCGTCTTTCGTAGTTACGGAGTTAAACGAAAAGGGCCGCCCAGTCTTCCAGCGTTGTAGTTGGGAGGGGTATATAATCAAAGGTGCAATCGTGGTGAACTGAAATGAGTTATGATCCATCAAAATCGGCGCTGACCGCGCTTTCTCCAAAAACCAGACCCAATGCAGAGCTTATTCGATTTTTCGATGGTAGTTTTGAGGATATAAACCCCCGTTCAGTCAAGATTTTGGACTTCGGTGCGGGTAAGGGCAGGCACGCGCAGGCTATTCGCGAGCTTGGTTATACCGTATACAGCTATGATCCTTATAATGGATCCGCAGATGTCGACCCTTTAGAGGCCGTGAGTTCCGTAACCCCTCGCAGAAACTCGAGGTTCGGTGTAGTGTTTACCGCCTTTGTGCTGAATGTCGTAGATTACGATACGATGTTAAGTATTTTGGAGACTACTGAGCACTACACCCGTAAGGGTGGATATACCGTACATGCTGTGCGTGAAGACTTGCGCAGGTTAAAGGGCGGGTCTGAAATCAGCGGTAAGGGATCTATTCAGAGAGACATTCCCGTCCAGCAACTCGTTGATCTGGGATACACTCGGATGGGTAAGCTGTTTGTTAAACAGAAAGTGAACTGATTGACATCGCGCTAGGGCGGGTTTAGTTTAGCTGTATGCTCTATTGCATATACAAACTATAGACCGTTAGGGTTAACTTGATGACAACTGACTTCACAAAATTCGAGAATCAATTCCAAAGACACGATGTTCGCACATCCCGCCAGAACCGCAAAGGTCAAATGGCCGTGAACGATTTTGGGCGACCCGAGGCTTTCTTTGTGTACGGTCAAGCCCAGGACGCTGCGCCGACGGAGTTCACGGTCGATATTGACATGGCCGAAGTCCGTAAAGACCAGATCTCTAACGGTCGTGAGGGGATGTATCAACCTGCGCACTACGGTGTGGATATCGTGGGTGCTCAGCTCTTATGCCCTAAGTGCATGTCGGCTCTTTATGTGAAAGGTAAGAACATGCCTGGTGGTAAAGAGATCATTGTGCACTGGGACGATATTGTCGAGAGTCAAAACGACGGCTTAATGCGCCCTACGATTTCGATTGATGGCGTTTTAAAGTGTGATTATTATGACTACGAGATCATAGGTTCAGGTGCGGGGGGCGGTCAATCGAAAGGTATGTCTATGCGCTGCGGATGGCAGGGCGGGCTTCACCGAGGTCGTATGTTCGATCATAAGAATGGTCTAATCCTTTGATTATAGGTAGGTTCGCGTGATATAGTAAGCTGACACAAATATATCATTGACGCCGAATATGCGGCGAGGAATGGTTGCGCCTATGTCTATTTTAGAGTCGAAGACCACGGACTTTTTGAACAGCATTTATCGCAGGAGTCGGACGTTCTACCCTAAGAGTAAGAAGCCGAGTAAGGTCAATCTTCAAACGGGAACTTTCGCCAGCGCGAAATCCCACAAACCCCTGGACACACTTTTCGGTTTTGTACCTGTTTTCACGAAAGAGGGCGCTACTGAGATCTATGTACGCTTCGGCGGTCCCGAAGTTATTCGGAAGATGATCGGGGACGGTTTTAATGAAGATCCCGACGCGGGGTCAGCTTACGGTAAGTATGACACGATCGCAGACAGGACGCGTAACGGTGCGGGGTTCGAGTTCGGCAAGGAATATAGCAAGCTTCTTAAAGGTAAGGCGTACAATACGCTGTACGACGTGAACAACGCTCTTGAGCGGTCAGTTCTTCAGCAACGGGTTTTGGGCTTACCGTTTGGTGTGGATGCTGCGCATCGTATGTTCTCACTCGCGGATATGCGGAA
>Ga0181593_10002192_pt1 | contig 17973 bp, 18 predicted proteins | sample 071ome_19_FD_133756 | JGI IMG/M metagenome (GOLD analysis project Ga0181593, IMG submission 133756) | Coastal salt marsh microbial communities from the Groves Creek Marsh, Skidaway Island, Georgia - 071413AT metaG (megahit assembly) | ecosystem: Environmental > Aquatic > Marine > Intertidal...
ATGAAGGCTGCACCTGCACGCCGAATCAGGCTGAAATAGACAATCGTTGCAATCCCACTCGGGAATAACCCTAAAATCAATAGTGCGAGTAGAGCACTATTACTCACGTCTGGTATCCACCCATAGGAGGACCATATCGATATGGGTAATATTAATACTGAGGCGGCCATCAACACCCCTGATGATAATAGTGTGAGGCTGATATTAGGAAGCTGATGCGCTATCACTGAATTAATGGCATAACTGATAGCACCACACAATATAGACAGCATAGCCAATAAATGTAACCACTGATATTGTGTGTCAGCGTTGATCTGTGGGAGCATCAATATCACGACACCTACAAAACCCACCACAAAGCCAATTAATTTATTTGCAGTGATGGCTTCACCACTGACAAAAAAATGCGCCAGTAAAATAGTGCTCAGAGGCATCATCGCCATTAAAATTCCTGCCAACCCACTATCCACATATTGTTGTCCCCATGTAATTAAAAAGAAAGGGACGCAATTACCCGTAAGAGCCAAAACAATAATGATTTTCCAATAAGCGATTAGTGATGAAAATGACTGACCCTGCCACATAGCCAACATGCACAATATCAATGCACCAATTACAATTCTTCCCGCCACCACAAGCACAGGGGGTATGTCTTGCACAGCAATTTTAGTCAACAAGAAAGCTGAACCAAACATTACTACCAGTGCTAATAGGAAACACCAATCAAGCAATCTTGCATTGAACATGGATCACTTTTGCTCCTCTTCAGTGTCATTAAATTGTATTGATACACTAACCATGCCAGATGGAAAGCTTTTTATTGCACTGCTAATGCTTGGTATAATCCAACTATAATATAGGCGTTAGTTTCAGTGGTTTGGAGCTTACCCTATTCATCACATAATCTATACTCTAAATCTGGACCATAAAATAAATAGGCCTATGCAAACTTCATGATACGTATCATTCTCATATTAGCAGCCGTCATCGTAATGATGTTTGCTTTACGATGGTTCAAACAACAACCTACGAATAAACGCTGGCAGATAGCCATGATTGTCATTGGCATAATTCTTCTTGGACTAGTAGCGACTGGGCGTATGCATTGGTTATATGCCCTAGTTGGTGCGATGTTACCTATAGTCAGAAGGCTATTCGGTTTGCTCGCTTACCTACCAATGCTAAAACGTACAGTCAATACATTTCGCGGCCAAAAAAACTCACACACTGAGCAACAAGCAGACAGTACAAACACTTCAGCTTTACTCACCATTAATGAGGCATATGCTATCCTTGGACTTGAACCCGGCGCATCGAAACAAGATATCATCCAAGCTCATAAACAATTGATGCAAAGAGTACATCCTGATCGCGGAGGCTCAAGTCATCTGGCCATTAAGATCAATCAAGCGAAAGATTTGCTATTGAAATCAATTGACAAATAAAGCATGAACTTTAAATTCTGGACATCCAAAAGTAACTCTACGGCCAAGCCAAAAAATACTGATAAACAGGCCAAATATGAGATAAAGGCTTATTCTAAAGACGGGGGTTATATACGTTCACCCGTCCGCGCTGGCAAGAATCAAAACAGCTCTAGTTATGGTGGTATGGGAGAGCGCGAAATAGAACTGCGCTTAGAATTGATCGTTGAACCTGTCCTCAACACTAAACGTACTGTGTTCAAACCCGCTCAGTTACTTGCAGAGTCTAGTCTTGCAGATCAAGAACGATTTATTACCTCCGTAGATGAATTATCTAAAACAGATGCTGAATTAGCTTTCCAATTTTGTCCTTTAGGTGCAATCAGCCTCAAAATCGTAGAAGAACTGGCTTGGCAAGATTGGGTAAACCATATACTCAATGCCTACAGAGATAATGGTATTGATGCCAGCATCAATACCATGCAGACATTGGATCAGTATCTAGATAGCATTACTTATGCTGCTCACTCGGTCAGTTACGAAGACATCAGCCGAATTGTTGAGAGTATTATCACTGGTTTGAATGGTAGAAGTCTGACCCTCAAACAAAATGACAAGCTATTCACAGACACTGAAACTATTCATCTTCCAGAGAATATTTCTACATTTAACACTCATGAAGAGAATTTCTCTTTGTATAAATCTATCGCTATCCATCAATGGGCTCAAACGTGGTACGGCACTTGGCGAGTAGACGTGCAGCAATTAACACAAACGTTCAATGATCCTGCAGATGCAGTTAGCCTATTCCATAGTCTAGAAACGGTTCGCTTAGATGCAAATATAGAACGAGAACTGCCAGGCATTGCCCGTGCAATGAAGCAGTTTAATTCTCTGTTAAATGCGCAAGATCTTCCCCCTGCATGGTCACAAGCAGTGACTCAATTGTCTCAGCCTGAAGCCACTGCACATGATAGTGCTAAACTCCTGTATGAACTCTTTGATGATGATTACAGGCCACAAGCCACTCTTTATCAGGGCGTATTAGATCCATTACTGGCCAGAAAAAAGATGTCAGAGCGTATCGACCAAGATAAAAGCGATCTTCAAGCACAACTCAATCAATTAGAGAAAGATTTGAAAAATGATAATGCTACCATGCCCATGGATGAAAACGCTGAAGACAAGCGTTTTCAAGTGAAAGAGATAGATGACGATGAAGTGCCTGATGGTTATCGAGTCGATCTAGAATTCAATGGTGAAAATATCGACGTGCCTGAAAAGATACAAAAACTATTGGATTCTATTCAGCAGGATTTAGGTGAAATTCCTGAAGATTATCTCACCACAAACCCAACTCAAAACAGTAGTGGCGATGGTGATGTCGAACAAGAACCTAAGTTACACATTAATGATAGCGAAGTCACCTTATACGATGAATGGGATCATTCTCGTCAACAGTATCGCAAACAGTGGTGTCAACTAAGAGAATATGAGGTGACTAGAAAATCATCAGACTTTGTCAATCAAACCTTGGCAAAACATCGCAATCTATTAAAACAACTGCACCGAACTTTTGAAGCATTGAGAGAGGAAGACCGTCGCATACATAAACAACCCTACGGTGAAGATATTGATCTTGATGCAGTAATAAACTCTTATGCAGATATAATTAACGGTGATGAAATTGATCAGAACTTATTTATTAAGCAAAGGAAAGTCGATCGTAATATTGCTGTAATGTTCATGGTCGACATGAGTGGCTCAACTTCTGGTTGGATTAACGATATGGAACGTGAGGCACTGATTTTACTCTGTGAATCATTGCAAAAATTAGGCGACCGATATGCAATTTATGGTTTTTCAGGTGTCACCCATGAACAATGTGATTTATACAGGATCAAAGAGTTTGAAGAGAGCTATAGCTCAGTTGTGAAAGAACGCATTGCGAATATTAAACCCAAAGACTATACACGCATGGGTGTGGCTATAAGACACCTATCCAAACTACTCGCTAAAGTCGAAGCAAAAACCAAAGTATTGATTACACTATCGGATGGTCGCCCAGATGATCGCGATGGATACCGCGGTGTCTATGGTATTGAAGATACTCGTCGCGCTCTAATCGAAGCCAAGTATCTTGGCATACACCCTTTTTGTATCACCATTGATGAAGAGGCTATGGATTATCTTCAACACATGTATGGCCCTGTCAATTTTGCTATTGTTGATCAAATCGATAAACTGCCCTATAAAGTCTCTGACATATACCGACGTCTAACCATGTAAGTATTAGTGCCCATCTAATCCGAATCTTTATTTCAAAAAAATCATGAGCAGTCAGCGCGCATATGCAGTTCAAAATCCAATCATTCCAATGATTAATCAATGGGCGAGAGAGACTCCCAGTACTATCTCACTAGGTCAAGGTGTTGCTTACTATCATCCACCTGAGCAAGCTTTCACTCACCTACAGCAACATCTGCAATCAGGCAATTGTGATTTATATGGTCCAGTGGAAGGTGTGCCAGAACTTCAACAAGCCCTGACAAATAAATTAGCCAAGCGCAATCACATCAATCTTAATGAAGATAATTGTATTTTTGTTACGGCTGGATCCAATATGGCCTTTAGCTCATTGATGTTAGCAATCACTGATCCAGGTGATGAAATTATTTTATTAACGCCATACTATTTCAATCATGAAATGGCAATCAAACTTGCTAATGCCAAGCCTGTTTGCATTCCAACCAAAGTAGATTTTCATCCCGATATAGAATTAATTGAGCGCAACATTACCACTAAAACTCGTGCAATAGTCACTGTCTCACCTAACAACCCCACCGGTGCAGTTTATACTGAGAAAGAGTTGACCAAAATCAACGAGCTCTGCCATAAACATGGCGTCTACCACATTTCAGATGAAGCCTATGAAGATTTTGTTTACGAACGGCATGAGCATTTCTCAGTCGCCAGTCTGACAAATACACAAACTCATACCATAAGCCTTTTTTCCATGTCGAAAGCTTATGGTTTTGCTGGTTGGCGTGTTGGTTATATGGTTATCCCTAAACAACTTTTTACGGCTTTAAAAAAAGTTCAAGATACAATTCTCATATCACCCCCTATAATTTCACAATTAGCCGCCGTAGGCGCCCATCAGGCACCTTATGAGTTTATATCTGACAAACTCAAAGTCATTCGACAATCTAGATCAGTATGTTTAGACGCTCTCAATCAATCTGGTTTACTAGCCCATTGCGCATCTTCTGAGGGAGCTTTTTACATTTTTGCTAAATTGAGACTCAATATGGATGACCTAAGCTTAGCCAAAACCTTGATACATAGATATGGGATCGCCACCATCCCAGGGAGTGCTTTCTCAGCGCCTGATGGGACCTATTTAAGGATATCATATGGTGCGTTAACTTCTGAGAATGTTGAACTGGGTATAAATAAATTGATTAGTGGATTAAGTGCATTAAGCCAATGTTAGACTATCCCAACATGCAACTGTAGATTACGTTCTTGAATTTCTTTACGCATCGCACAACGCATCTTGCCAGCTTGAAATAGTTTTTCTTCTGCTTCTGAATCTAGCTGCAAACGAGGCACAGGTAATGTTTTTCCATTTTCGTCTACAGAAACCATAGTGAAGTAGCAGGAAATTGCATGGTATTGTGTTTTTTCACGTATTTTTTCACCTTCGACCCGGATTCCAATTTCCATTGAACTTCGACCCACATAATTTACATGGCATTTAAATGTGACTAAATCACCAACTGTGATAGGTTTTTTGAAAACAACTTGGTCTAGCGATGCAGTCACTACATAGGTTTTACAATAACGAGACGCACATGAAAATGCCGCTTCATCAAGTAATTTAAGTATGGTGCCACCGTGAACTTTACCCGAGAAATTAGACATATCAGGCGTCATTAAGCGAGTCATAAATAATTGTTTTTGTTGTTTGATTTTCTTAGCCATCACACCACCTAAATAATTTTTACGAATAATATAATCATCAATTTCAATAGCTTATAAAGCATGTGGCTCATACCATGATGCCATAACAACAATTATAGTGTCATACATGTCAAATGTGTCAAACTACGAAAGACCTATAACTGATGATTCTTTGGATAGGAAGACGTGAATTTTAACAAACGCGCTGTTCTTCGACGGACACACTTAAGCCTGACAAAAAGTGACAATGTTCTATACAATATTTGTAATTCCACACACAGAAGTTGTCACGTCACATTAATTACATCAAGATGATAGGCGAAAGCGACTAATAACCCAATACTACAAACAAACTCGACCATATTTATACTGTGCAAAATAAAACTTTAACAATCTGGCTAATCACTACACTCACTCTGTTATCACTGCATAGTTTTGCACAAGAAAAATCTTTACCTGATGAAAATAAAATGTCTCCTTCACTGGAGCATATTAGGTCTGCAAATCTCATAACAGACTTTCTTAGCCGTTATCATTATCGACGCATTAAAATTGATGACCAGCTATCAGCCTCAATGTTTGAGCTTTATATCAACTCTTTGGATCCTACAAAGAGCTATTTCTTGCGTTCAGATATAGACAAATTTAGCCGCTATATTCTCAATTTAGACGACGCATTAAAGATTGGTGATCTCAACCCTGCTTTTGATATCTTTTTAGTTTATCAAATGCGTGTAGAAGAGCGCATTCAATTTGCCATTGAGCAATTACAACAAGACTTTGATTTTTCTAAAAAGGAAAATTTCTATATCCGTAATGATGACACAGAATTTTTACTGAACCTGAAAGAGCAAAATGAACACTGGCGCAAACGTGTTAAAAACGATATCTTGGCACTGCGTTTATCTGATAAAAGTAACGACGAAATAAAAGATACGCTCACAAAACGTTACAACAACTTACTCAAGCGCACACAGAAACTCAATAGTAACGATGTATTTCAAATCTACATCAATGCCTTTGCTTCAACCATAGATCCTCACACCAGTTATTTATCACCTCGCACTTATGACAACTTTGAAATTCGTATGAGTTTGTCATTGGAAGGGATCGGTGCAATGTTGAAGCTGGATGACGACTACACCGTGGTAGAAAAAATAATCCCTGGTGGACCAGCTGATATTGGCGACAAATTACATGCTAAAGACAGAATTATTGGAATTGCTCAGCAAGACGAAGAAGAATACACAGACGTTATTGGCTGGAGATTAGACGAAGTCGTCGCCTTAATTCGTGGCCCCAAAGACAGCATTGTCAAACTCAGAATCATCCCAGGAAATAAAGGCACTGACGCTACGCCTGAAGATATCAGTATCGTACGTAATAAAATTAAATTAGAAGAACAAGCCGCTCAAAAAAACATCATAACTATCAATGACAATACGATAAAAGTAGGCATTATAACTGTGCCTACTTTCTATATGGACTTTAATGCTTATCAAAATGGTGACAAAAATTATCGCAGCACTACACGCGATGTCAAAAAATTATTGACCGAATTGATAAAAGAGGACATTGACTCTCTAGTATTAGATTTAAGATCAAATGGAGGTGGCTCTCTTATCGAAGCCACCCAGCTAGCTGGGTTATTTATTGATAAAGGCCCTATTGTGCAAGTAAGAGACTCCAGTGGGCATATCGACATTCACAGAGATAAAGATGCAGGTACAAGTTATCAAGGACCAATGATCGTATTAGTTGATCGCTATAGTGCATCGGCGTCTGAAATTGTCAGCAGTGCACTACAAGACTATGGGCGTGCTGTAGTAGTCGGTGAAACTACTTTTGGCAAAGGCTCAGTCCAACAAATTATCGATCTTAATCGTTTCAGCCGCCAAAGAAATGAAAATAAACTCGGACAACTAAAAGCAACTATCGCGCAATATTTCCGAGTAAACGGAGAGAGCACACAACATCGCGGAGTCATTCCTGACATATTATTTGAAGCTTCATATGATCGCGATAAATACGGTGAGCGTGGACTCAAAAATGCTCTGCCATGGACACAAATCTCGCCTGTGATTAAATCACCACACACTATTCCACAAAAAACTATTGATAAGCTGATTTATAGGCACAATAACAGAACTCAAGATAATGCCAAATATCAAGCATTGTTAGATATCTATGCCATGAATAATGATCTTCAAAATCAAGTATCTGTCACACTCAATCAAAGTGAGCGTGAACAAGCCTTTAGCGTACGCGATGAAAAACGTAAAACTCTTGAAAACATCATCGGCCTCGATAACCAACCAAATGAAGACAATGAAAATTCATCTCTTCAATCTGAGCTAGCTATAGGAATCACAGATGACGATATAAATAATGATATTCTTCTCATTGAAGCTGCGCAAATATCTGCCGATCTCAGTGAATTATGGGACGAAAAACAACAAGCTATTTTTGTGAACCACTCCGCTTATAATCACTAAATTTTAAGCTCCCAGCAAAAATGTTGAGTAACCACTGCACATCAAATAATAGATAGCAGCATCTTAAGACTCAAAAAGATTAAAAAGCAGGCGAATATTTTTTTCAGAATGGGTATAGGTAACTGATGCGCCATCTTTGCTCCCATAGGAGCAGTTGTATAACTCACCAACGAAATTAATAAAACGGCTGGTAAATAGACATACCCATAGAGATACTCAGTGTTTGATTGATAGCTCCAACCATTAATCATATATCCAATGGTCCCTGCAATTGCGATAGGAAAGCCTACTGCCGCAGATGTACCAATCGCTTGTTTCAGATTGATGTTATGCCAAGTCAAATAAGGCACAGTTAACGTGCCTCCACCGATTGCTACTAATGCGGAGATTGCGCCTATCCCTCCCCCTGCAAAACAGAGCGGCAAAGTGTCCGGAAGCTTACGTTCTGGCTTAACTTGAAAGTTTAAAAACATTTGAATCGATACATAAGCCATAAAAACACTAAAAAATATAGCGAGAACCTCAGCTTGCATAACACTCACCCAATATGTAGCAAAAACAGTTCCAAACAACACCCCCGGAGTAATTTTTTTTACCAGTTCCCATATCACGCCTTGATGTTGATGGTGCGCGATCATGCTTGCTGCCGAGGTCACAATGATTGAGGCCATGGAAGTGCCTAATGCAATATGCATTACGTCTGCTAATGGGACATTGTGAGATAATAACAATGAAGTTAGCACTGGCACCATGATGCCACCACCACCAATTCCTAATAGACCCGCCATAAATCCGACTACAGCACCTAATAACATAAAAGCCAAAATTGTCTGTAGTGTGAGCTCGATCATTATTCTTATGTCAGTGAAATTCTATGTTTGACTCAGCGCTTCAAATATTTGAAAGCCTGCGATGTAGGTGCCCGCAACCGAACCTAGAGTGCTTAATAAAAAAATTAATAATAAACGAGCGACACGATTTTTTCTCCATCCAGATAAACTGGTAGTGTCCTTACGTACATTCTCAAAATCTTTTACTGTCGGCTTACGCAAATACAATTCCATAGCGGCAGTCACCATTCCAGCTCCAATAGTTGGATTCAATGAAGTTAACGGTGCGGCAACAAATGCTGTCAACACTGTGAATATATGTCCCCCTGCTAATGCTGCACCCATTGCTGATAAACCACCATTAATTAACACCCAGTCAAGAACCAAGTTCCAACCCAAAGTAGTACTTTGGCTGAATCCTAACGCAAAACCTGAAAGGACCAACAATAAGATGAACCAGGAAACTATTTTTCCAACAGGCTTGCTTTTAGGGACATACATAAGCTCTTCTAAACACTGATTAGTGTCATCAATACCTTTACAAAGTTGATCCTTGATACCTGCAAGGTGCCCAGCACCGATCACTACAAGAATTTTTTTGTTTGTAATATTTTCACACAAAGCGACAATCTTAGCCGCCATATAGGCATCTCGCTCAGATATTAGTGGTAAATATAAGTCATAAGCACTGTCTGCAAATTGTGAAAAAGTACTATCCAACATATCACCAGATTTCAATTTTTCTATTTGTTCTTCGGAAACTTTCTCGTTTGTGAGAACACTGGCAACGAGACCAGAGACAACTGTCATCTTTCGCCACCATGGAATATTGCTGTAAATCCGCTTAAGAGTGATGCCAATATCACGATCAATTAATTCTAGTTGCAAAGCCTGTTGTTGGGATAACTCAATTGCGGTCATCATTTCCTCACCTGGTCGAATATCAAATTGCTCTGACAATCTTTGTTGATATGCTCCAAGCGCTAAACTAGCAGCAACCATGCTAGCTTTTTTGGATTTAATCACTTCGAATAAATCCATCTCAGACATAAGGTTAGGCTGTGTTAGCGATTTATATCGCGCAGCGCATAATTCTATTGCAACCACATCAAAGCCATGATGATTGATTAAATCAGCTACCGTCTTTGCACTACTTTTTGATACATGGGCAGTACCTAATAAAATGACCTCATTATAATTTACGTTCAATACCGCATGCGGCTGACTGATTTCTTCCATGATCTTATAATTTTGTTTGTGAATTTGTGCCACACACAGAACAGTCTGGATCTTTACTCAATGATATAGAACGCCACTCCATACTCATTGCATCTAACAATAATAAGCGCCCCTCAAGACTTTCACCTATTTGCGTTAATAATTTGACACACTCGGTTGCCATGGTGCCAGCAATCATAGCAACGACTGAAGGAAGAACCCCATTCTCACTACAATTGAGATTTTCATCTACTGCATCGGCATACAGACAGCCATAGCATGGAGTGGTTGCACTTCTAAAATCGAAACAACTTACCTGACCCTCAAAACGGATCACTGCTCCTGAAATCAAGGGAGTACGAGTCTCCATGCAAAATTGATTATGTCGATAACGTGCCTGAAAGTTATCAGTTCCCTCAATCACCACATCCGCATGTGAAATTAAATTGTATAAGACCTCGTCGTCTGGAATATGATCGACCATAGACACGACACATTGTGAATTAATTTGCCGAATTTGTTGTCCAGCTACCTGTGCTTTATTTTTACCAATATCGTGCTCCCTAAATAGAAGCTGTCTATGTAAGTTGCTCAACTCAACCACATCAGGATCAACAATTGCAATCTCACCGATACCACTACTAGCCAAATACATTAAAGTTGGACAGCCCAACCCTCCTGCTCCTAAAACAAGTACTTTTGCTTGCATTAATTTCTCTTGCCCAGCCACATCAATCTGTGGCAACATAAGCTGTCGGCTATATCGTATTAACTGTTGATCACTAAAATCTACACTCATAATGAAAAAGTATTTAATCGTTAATTGGTGAGCTTTAGAAGCAAATGAAATTTAACGTTTTCGATTATTAAATCTCTCTAACTGTTCCGGGGTTGCTTCTAATTGATACTTTTCTTTCCACTGCGAGTATGGCATGCCGTAGACCATTTCACGTGCTTGTTCATGATCAATCTGTATACCTCTTTCTTCACCTGCAGCAACATACCACTTAGACAAACAATTTCTACAGAAATTAGCTAAATTCATCAAATCAATATTCTGCACATCAGTTCTGTCTTGCAAATGTTCAACTAAGCGTCGAAAAACTGCTGCTTCGATTTCAATTTGTGCTTTATCATCAATATTCATGATGGAAATTTCTCCTTAATAATGTAACGTTGAGTCAATATACGACAATTCTAACCCTACTATGGAAAAATACGAAAATACTACCGGCCTAATACTAGCAGGTGGACGTGCGCAACGAATGAATGGCAAAGATAAAGGCCTTGTTCAACTCAATGGTCACGCCATGGTTGAGTATGTACTGGCAAGCTTACGTCCCCAAGTGGGAGAACTTATTATTAATGCTAATCGTAATATAGAAGCCTATGAAACATTGGGATGTACTATCGTCAGCGACCAATTGAGTGACTTTCAAGGTCCTCTTGCAGGATTTCTCAGCGGCATGCAGTCGACTGAACGTGAGTATATTGTAACAGCCCCCTGTGATGGCCCCTTATTAAGTCACGACTATGTGTCTCGGTTACATCAACAATTAGCTGCGTGCCAATCAAAAATTTGCGTGGCACATGACGGTCATCGTCTTCAACCTGTTTATGCATTAATTGACACTAGTCTCATGAGCAGCTTAACTGCATTTCTAGCAGCCGGAGATCGTAAAATTGATCTTTGGTATCAACAAGAACATTATTGCAGCGCGGATTTTTCAGATTGCAGCAAAATTTTCACCAATATAAATACACCTGAAGAACTGGCACAAGCCAGTTCGTATATACAACCTTTAAACAATGATTAATCAAGACTTTAATACCCCAATTATTGGATTCAGTGCATTCAGTGGCACTGGCAAAACCACTCTGCTCACACAGCTTATCCCAATACTAAAACATCGTGGTTTGCGTTTAGCTATCATCAAACATGCCCATCATGACTTTGATGTGGACTATCCAGAGAAAGATAGCTACAAACTCCGGCATGCGGGAGCAAAACAAATGTTAATTTCCTCTGCAAAACGTTTTGCCCTCATGACAGAACTCAGCGATCAGCAAGAGGAACTCACCTTGCGCGAGCTAGTAGAACAGATTGATCATAATCAAACAGATTTGATATTAGTAGAAGGTTTCAAGCGTGAAGCCTTTATGAAAATTGAGCTACATAGACCAAAACTTGGTCATCCTCTGCTGTTTCATAACGATGACAATATTGTTGCCTTAGCAAGCGACGAAATAGTTGCACCTGTGCCTTCTGATCTAACCCTGCTGGACCTAAATAATGTGTCATCGATTGCGGATTTCATTTTACAGAAATTTCAAATTGACCCAAGTTGCCACCAATCACTGCCTAAAATTTAACCATTCTTTGGAATTAAGTGATAACCACTGCGGAGTAATGTAGAATAGCGCCAAAATTGCATACCAGCGTGAATGGTTTTTCCGCTCGCATTATCTTTCAACAATAACCCATCATAATCAATAGGTTGGGCAATCAATCTTAACTATTTTGTGAAGTTTTCATTGTGAGCAAATATGATAATACATGCAATAAATTTAATTAAACATCCACTTTAATGGACGTTGTACTAGAATCCAGGAGGACTAAATGTCTAGTCAAACAAATAAAACTGTGACCATTACGGACAATGCCACGGGCAAACAAGTCGATTTGCCTGTTATGCATGGAACGGATGGACCTGACACAGTCGATATACGCTCAGTTTATAAAGAACTCGGCTATTTCACGTTTGACCCAGGTTTTGTATCAACTGCTAGTTGTGAGAGCCAGATCACATTCATTGATGGCGATGAAGGACGTCTGGCCTATCGTGGTTACCCTATTGAGCAATTAGCTAATCACAGCAACTTTGATGAAACATGTTATCTGCTTATGTACGGTGAATTGCCAAATGCTGGGCAGCTTACAGAGTATTCAGCCAATATCAAACAGCATAAATCGCTAGACAGTAAAATGCAGAATTTATTTGCAGCATTTGATCAAAATGCACATCCAATGGCTATGATGATCTCTGCAGTTGGCGCTCTAGCAGCAACGCACAACGATGATGTAGATGTGCATGATGCCAAGTCACGAGAGCTGTCTATGCATCGCTTGATCGCTAAAATGCCAATTCTTGCTAGCTGGTGTTACCGACATTCCCTCAATTTGCCATTTAATCAACCAAACACTGATCTGGACTACACCAGTGATTTTTTAAGCATGTTATTTAACGACTCTGATGCACCAGCACTCACTCCTACCATGGTGCGCGCAATGGATCTAATTTTAATTTTGCATGCTGATCATGAACAAAATGCATCGACATCCACAGTGCGTTTATCAGGTAGTTCAGAAACCAGTCCTTACGCAGCATTATCAGCTGGTATTAGCTCGCTATGGGGACCCGCACATGGGGGTGCTAATGAAGCTGTCATTCGCATGCTCACTGAAATCGTCGAGTCAGGCAAAGACTTATCACATTACATTGCACGCGCCAAAGACAAAGAAGATCGATTCCGTTTAATGGGGTTCGGCCATCGTGTCTATAAAAATTATGATCCGCGTGCGATGATTATTCGCCAGATTTGTCATGACTTGTTAGATGAAATGGGTGAGGACAATCCAAACCAACCATTGCTTAAAACAGCAATGGAACTAGAAAAGATTGCTCTAGAAGATGATTACTTTATACAACGCAAACTCTATCCAAATGTTGACTTTTATTCAGGCATTATTTTTCAAGCGATGAATATTCCAATGAGTCTATTCACAGTAATTTTTGCACTCGCCAGAACAGTTGGTTGGTTAACTCATTGGAATGAAATGATGAGTGATCCAAGCAATAAAATCGGACGACCACGTCAATTATATACTGGTCATGTTGGTAAAGATTATAGCGATATTGAAAATCGTTAAAACCAACACACCAAGTATATTAATAATACTGAAACGCATCGATTTGTCGATGCGTTTCACTTTAAAGAAATGAATTAACGACTTGTCTTTTCGAAGAACTTACGAATAACAGGTGCAAAATGCACCTCATCAACTAAGAAAGCATCATGTCCGTTGATGGAATCAATCTCAACAAAATCAACTGACCGCCCAGCCTTTTCAAGCCCTTCAGCAATTTCTTTTTGCTGCTGTATAGGAAATAAAATATCAGTATCTACACCTATCACCAAGGCATTGTGAGTTTGAATTTTAGCCAAGCCCGCATTGACTGAGCCTCCATGATCAGCCACATCAAACAAATCCATGGCGCGCGACAAATACAAGTAACTATTAGCATCAAACGTTTTGACAAATTTTTGTGCGTTATATTCAAGATATGACTCGACTTCAAACTCAATCCCAAAACGGCCATCACCACGTCGATCCGGTGAAACCCGTGCACGGTTGAAGCGCTGGTGCCATTCTTCTGCGGCTCGATAAGACATTAAGCCTAACTTTCTTGCTAACACCATACCCGCTGTTGGAATTTTATCTTGTGGGTATAAGCCATTTTCAAAACTCGGATCACAACGAATAATTTCACGTTGCAAAGAACGCACGGCAATTGTAAATGGTAATGCCCTGGTAGCTGCTGAAATGGTTACCAAGTTTGTTACCTCATTAGGGTACATCAATGCATAAGCCAGAGATGACATCCCTCCCATCGAGCTTCCCACGACTGTATGTATATGATCTATACCCAGATCATGAAGCGCATGATGAGCTGATTTTGCTACATCCTCGATGCTTAGATCTGGAAAGTCTAAGCCGTAAGGTTTACCTGTATCTGGATTGATAGAACTCGGACTTGTCGAACCAAAGCAACTTCCGAGTGTATTAACACACACCACATAAAAATGATCAGTATCAATGGGCTTGCCGGGACCAATCATATATTCCCACCAACCATCACTGGGATCTTCAGGTGACGAACATGCATGGGCTGAGGGTGACAGACCACCAAAAATTAATACAACATTATCATGATTATCTGATAGCACACCCCAGGATTCATAGGCAACTACCACTTCCTTAAGTATGCCACCACGATGCATAACAAAATTAGCGGTTCCATAATCTCCGCGCAAAGTTATATAACGTGTCGCAGGAGGATGTCTCAATTGCGATTCGTTAATTGCAGTGACACTTTTACTCATAACTGTCTAGTATATTTATATTTAATATTATGAAAAAAATTATACGGGTTATCAGATCTTTAGTACGCTAGCCAAGCTATTATTGTTTGCTTGAGGCGCGTACTTGTTGCCTGTGAGCGTAAATTATCATCAACAATAGAGCAACAAACAATAACAATGTCTGTTGCGGCAATGTAATACCATAGAATGTCCAACTAATCTCTGCGCATTGACCTGCGCCAGTGAAAAGTCGTTTAATGACATCCATCATAGGAAATACCTCTAACATGTATGCTAGATCGGGACCACATTCAGGAACTTGATCTGCTGGCAGGTTCTGCAACCAAATGTGTCTCATACCTACGGCTATACCCATCAGCGCGAATAGACTCGATAGACCAGTATAGATCCATAAAAAAGTTCCATGTGGATTATGTATTAGTGAAGCCATACTCACTAAAGCGACAAGTAGAAATAAGCCACGATCCACTGTACATAACGGACAAGGAGCGAGATATAAGACGCCCTGAAGGTAAAATACTGCAAAGGCCATTGCCGCGAAAATAAGAGCGATGATGGCCGCATGAGTAATTCTATACATTAATTATCATACCTAGGTTTTATTAATCTATGATGAAGCTGGAATCTTTGAACATAGGGCTTAAGTAATACAAAACTAATTACTCCAAACACATTTGCCAACCCATCATATACCGACATTTCCCTGCCGGGGATAAAGTTTTGAGCCACTTCTATGGCAACACTATAACCCACAATTAGGCATATTTTAAATATCATATGCCGCCCAGATGAATAGGCAAAATCAAGTAACAGCATCAGAATAAAGTAACCAAAAAAGTGCGCTACCTTATCATTAACAAATAAACCATCTGTATTGTGTGCAGGGCATAATGAAAATACCAAGGACACTAATAATGTCACAATTAACAACGCGCATATATATCTATTCCACTTCATCTAGCTAGATTCCATTGTCTCACGTAGTTGTAAATAATAGTCTGTAATCACGGATAAACTATAAGCTGCATTTGCTGAGCTCGGATTTGGCGTCAAAAAGATCTTGAATGGTATTTGATCAAACTCATTTATACCCCATTGCCAATCATACTCAACACCATATGCATGACGGGCAAAATGCTTGAGCGCAACCTTGCCGTGAAACCATAAATATTTAGGAACAAAAATTTCACATTTGGCACGCAATATTGGTGCATCCCTCCTATAGTCTATGACTTTTAGAGATTTTGCAGAGGACGTTGGCCTCTTCACAACATCGGTAAAACCAATCAAGTATTCATCTAGAAGTTTTATATGAATACTTTTGTCTAGGTGAGTATCATCCTCTATAAATCCTGCTTGCTTGAATGCCCGCCAAAATCTATTCCTAGGATTAGCAAAGTAAAGACCAGTTTGCACAGAGATGATTGAAGGGTTTAAACCTATAGATAACAGGTTTAAATCATGCTCAAGATAGTCCGCTAAAGTGTTACCCTGATAAGCCATATCGCATATATCACATTAGTATAATTACGGTTGATTGAACACTTAATTTAGGTCTTAATACAGTATTCGCTAAAAAATAATCAATTCACGAATCAGCCTATGAATAAAAGCTATCAAATTACTACCATGCAATTGGGCCCAATGGATAATTTCGTTTATATCATCACCGATATAAATACTAAACAAGCAGCCGTTATTGATCCCGCATGGGATGGCTCAAGTATTAATCAATATGCCAAAGACAATCAACTCAATTTAAATAAAATATTGCTCACACACAGTCATCATGACCACATCAACGCAATTGAAGATGTCTTAGAAAATTATGATTCAGAGTTGCATTTATTAAAAGCAGAGGCTGACTTTTGGCAATCTGACATTGATCGCCCAACTTTACATTATGGTGGAGATTCAATATCTATCGGTGACACAGAAATCCAGATTTTGCATACGCCTGGACATACTCCTGGCTCTGCATGCTATTTATTAGATGGCGATATCATTACAGGTGACACTTTATTCGTTTATGGTTGTGGTCGCTGTGATCTGAATGGGGGTGACCCTGAACAAATGTATTCCACGCTCAGCAAAATGAAAAAAGAATTAGACGCCGATACTGTTATTCACCCAGGTCACAACTACGCAGATAAAAAAACCTCAAGTCTAGCCGAGCAGGTTGAAGGCAATCCTTTCCTACATTTTCATGATTGCAGTGAATTTACCAACTACAGAATGCATACCCATGACAAAACGCGAACGACGCCATACCATCCAATACTAGCAAAAGATTTACTTCGGAAATAAATTCTACAACAACTGCTATAAGTTCATGCTTTACGTAAAATTATCAAGGTATGTAAGCTAGTGCTGACTAGATATACTGGCTAATAATTTAATAATTTCACCCGAGCCACCCAAGTATGGCGCCAATGTAATTTTTATAGTTGGATGCTCTCTCTGCTTTTGCGAAACAAACTCTGGCACATCCTCATGGACATGTCGTCCAGCTGATAGAAAGTACGGAAGTATTACAACTTCCTCTGCGCCGTTTATAATGGCATCTTCAATAGCTTCCGGAATAGATGGTGAAGCCAATTCCAAGAAAGCATGCCCTACATGCTCATAGTTATCTTGCACCTGTCCCGCGAGACGTGTTGCAATTTGGATGACTTCAATGTTTGAAACTTTACGGCGACTTCCGTGAGCCACTAAAATAAGTGCTTTCATGATGATTATTAAATAAGAGTAGATACAATATACAGGTAGACGTGTGTTGTATGAAATTAACAATTTTTACGCATTGAACAAGCATTATACATATTCAGGAATGATACTGATATGCCACATTAAGACTTAAGTATTGCACTCAAA
>Ga0181593_10002199_pt1 | contig 17937 bp, 22 predicted proteins | sample 071ome_19_FD_133756 | JGI IMG/M metagenome (GOLD analysis project Ga0181593, IMG submission 133756) | Coastal salt marsh microbial communities from the Groves Creek Marsh, Skidaway Island, Georgia - 071413AT metaG (megahit assembly) | ecosystem: Environmental > Aquatic > Marine > Intertidal...
GGGTCCTTCGCCACGGGTGGCAATCAGGTTGGCTTTTTCGTGATAGCCGGGAACCGGGACCAGCTCGCAGGTAAAACCCAGGTCCTCGAACGTTTCCGCCAACAGGTGAATGACACCCATATTTCCCTGGTCAATATTGGGATTGGCCGAGCTGACCGAGTGCTGGCTGAGGAGGCGATGGAAAAGATCGTTGAAGCGGGCGGGCATGGTGGCATCCTGTAACGGGGGTGACCATCATAGAAACTCATTCACAGGGAGTAAAGCGGTGGAAAGGCAAAGCAGTGATTTTCCCTGTTTGCACTGTAGAATGGCGAAAGACAAAAACCCTGGAGGGGGAAGACAATGTTGAAGAAATCCATCATGGCCCTGGGAGGTCTGTTGATTATGGGCACACTGGGTACCAATGCCCAGGATGTAACTGACCCGCAAATGCAGAACGCCTTTGCAGAAATACGTGCCATGGGTCCCAACCTGAATCCGCAGGTGATTAATGGTACCGGCAGGCTGTTTGCAGACATTCACAAATCCAGTGACAAGCGGGGCGTCACAGCGCACCGGGATATAAAATATGGCAGTGACCCCAAGCAGGGCCTGGATGTTTTCACACCGGACAATGTTTCAGGCAGCAAACCCGTTATAGTGTTCATCCATGGCGGGGGCCTGACCGGCGGTGACAAGGTCAATCCCATCAGCAACCTGATGAACGCCAATGTGGCAACCTACTTTGCCCGTCACGGCATGGTCGGTATCAGTGCCACGTACCGGTTGGTGCCAAATATCACCTGGCCCCAGGGTGCGCAGGACATGCAGGGCATTGTCAGCTGGATTCGGGAAAATGCCGATCGTTACGGCATGAACCCGGACCAGATATTTTTCCTGTGTTCATCTGCAGGTTGTACACATACATCCTCGCTGTTGTGGAATACCGATGTGATGTTTGAAGGTGACCCCGACATTGCCGGCGCCATCATGCTGTCGGGTGCCTATCATGCTGAAAGCCGTGATTACTTTGGCGGGGATGCAGCTGTTCGTGAGACCCGTTCATCCTATGCCTTGCTGGACAGTTATGATGGTCCGGAAGTGCCCGTTTTCCTGCTCAGTGCGGAGTATGATCCCAGCGGCATCGAAACCGGCACCGCCCGCCTGTATCTGCAGTTGTGCGAAAAGTATGGCCATTGCCCCCGCTTCACCCAGGCACGGGACCACAACCATATTTCCATCAACCAGCACATCAATTCGCCGGATGATCGGTATACCAGTCAGATGGTTGGGTTTATTCGGGACGTGCTAGCGGGAAAATAGAGCGCAGAATTTTTAGAGAGGAGACGGACGCGTTTCGCGCGGAGGCAGGAGACAGGAGGCAAGAGACAGGAGGCAGGGACACGGTTTTGAAATGAGGTATAACGGCAGGCTACCTGAACCAACTACAGCATTTTTATTAGAAGTCAAAAACTGGATACACTATCCTGCCAAAGCCAGGTGGCCGGAAACCAACATTAAATGAAACATTTAAATATTCATTTTATTGCTTTGCCACACTTCTTATCGTCAACTCCTGATAATCAAACCGTGTCCCTGCCTCTTGCCTTCTGTCTCCTGCCTCTGGCGCGCCAGTAGCGCGCTAGAGCCCATGCACCAGCATGGCCGCCCGGTCACAGCGCGCGGCCATGATGAAGTCGTTGCGGTGCAGGCCTTCGATGGTGTGAGTCCACCAGGTGACGGTGAGTTTGCCCCATTCCAGAAGCAGGGCTGGATGATGGTTGACCTGCTGGGCCATGGCCCCGAATTTATTCATTAGTGCAAGTAAAAATTCGTAATCCCGGGATGTATACACACGCATCAGTTTTACGGTTTCGCCGTCAGTGATCACTGACCACGCCGGAATTTTCGTCAGAAGTGTTTCGGCATCTTCCTTGCTGATGCCTGCGTCCCCTTTTTTACACAGGTGAAGGGCTTCGTCGGCGAGTCTGTTCATGTTTTGTCCGGCAGCACAGCAGTGGTCAGTCGGGACACGCAGACCAGTTTGTCGTCAGCATCATAGATATTGATTTCCACCACGACAGTGGTGCGACCGATGTGCAATGGGCGGGCTATACCTGTGACATACGGCGGTCTGCCGGGACGGACATGGTTGGCATTGATGTCCAGGCCAACGATGTGGAAGCCGTGTGGTGTACACAGGTTTCCCACCACGCTACCCAGCGTTTCGGCCAATACCACCGACGCGCCTCCATGGATAATCCCCATGTGCTGACGGGTGCGGTTGTCCACCGGGAGCGTACCCTTGAGAAAGTCATCGCCCAGCTCTGTCAGCTCCATGCCCACATGTTCGGACAGGGTGTCTTTCATCAGGGGGCGGATGTCATCCAGCGTGACGTTTTTTTTCCAGATAGCCAATGGGTTCTCCTTGGTGTTAAGAAGGTGTTAATGACAACCGGCAGGTAGAAGAGAATCGGATTTCCCGGTCAGATAATAAGCCAGCAGACCCAGCCACTCACGGGTAACATGATTCAAACTTCCTAAATTCTCACCCGGGTTGAATTCAATCCTGAACTGTCTGCCGGGTGCTGTTTTATGATCAACCGGATAGGGAATAACCGGCCAGCCCTGCTGGCAGAATATGCCCACTGATCGGGGCATGTGCTGGGCTGATGTAATCAATACCCAGGATTCTCCAGGTTCAGGGTTGACCAGAGCCTTGCTGTTTAGGGCGTTCTCCTGAGTATTTCGGGATTCCCGTTCCATGACCAGATTACGTCCATTTATGCCGATCGTAGCAAACACAACCTCGGCAATATCGGCTTCCTTGAACGCCTGGTCACGAACGCTGCCGGAACCCCCGGTGAACACCAGTGTGGCATCCGGATATTGCCGGGCAAGATCAGCCAGGGCAAAGTAGCGATCGGCAGCGGGGCCGAATTCCGGCTGATTCCAGATGTATGAGGTCATGGCATCGACAGCGCCGCCCAGCATGATGATGCCATCGACTGACTCAGGTAATTCAGGGTTGGCTTCAAAGCGCTGCTCCAATGGAGTGGCCAGCCAATTCCCCAGTGGAAGAAAGGCGACCAGCGTGAACAGGGCCAGGGTTGGTCCGAGAACCCGGCTGGCCAGGCGGGTTTTCCCGAACCAGAGCAGCAGGCATCCTCCCACGAACAACAGGTAGAGCACAGAAGCCGGTGCCACCAGGGCCCAGATAAACTTCGACAGGTAAAAAAACAGGGTGCCTAACATCAAAAACCAGACAATTCGCACTGAATGAGATCAAGGGCGAATTATCTGGTAACGGGGGGATTATCTCAAACGGGGATTGCTGCCTTTATTCACAGGCAAGCTGCTGTTGAACTTCCTCCAGGCTCTTGCCGCTCTGGTCTGCACAAAGTTCTTTCAGATCCAGACCATACAAACTGGTCAGTCTTTCCAGTTCGCTGGTGGTTCCGCCCAGCTTCAACAACCTGACAATGTCCAGATCGGTGATGGCGTGTATCTGTTCCAGACTCAGGCCAAAATCACGACAGTACCCTTCGGGGAACGCCCGAAAACGTTTGCAGTTTTCGTCAGTCATCAGCGAATCCAGCAACAGGCGTAGTGCCTGGCGGGCGCAGTCCGCATTCAGGGGCGGCGTTCGCCGGTTGATAGCGTCTCGTGCTGCTGTGATGGGGATTACATTTGACATGGGCGCTATTGTTGAACCAAAGCACAAAACCCGGCAATCCCATTCCGGCAGGTGGTTGATGTAAGTCAACAGGGCTGGAGCCCTGGGGCATTATTTGGAGGCGTGGCAGATTTGTTGCAGCCGGGCATGGTCATTGATGTGGATTTCACGACCATCCACATTGATGATGCCTTCTTTCTGCATGCGACTGAATGTCCGGCTGACGGTTTCTATGGTCAGACCCAGGAAGTTGCCGATATCCATACGGGACATGGGCAAACGCAGGGAATGCGGCGACAGGTTGCGACGGCCATAGCGTTTGGACAGGCTCAGCAACAGGGTGGCGACACGGCCTTCAGCATTTTTCTTGCTCAGGGTCATCATCATCTGGTGATCGGCTTCGATCTGCTGGCTCATCAACTGGAAGAAGTGGCGCTGCAAGACGGGAATCTGCAAAGACAGTTCTTCGATGCGTTCAAAAGGGATTTCGCAGACGGTGGATGTTTCCATGGATAACACGTTGCACCCGTGCTTGCTGGTGCCAATGCCATCAAAGCCCAGGATTTCACCCGGTAGATAAAAACCGGTGACCTGTTCTATGCCATCGTCATCCAGCAAATAGGTTTTGATGGAACCTGAACGCACGGCAAAGATGGAGGTGAAGGAGTCACCGGTGCGATACAGATGTTCGCCGGCATGAATGGGCCGGCTGCGGCGAATGATGTCATTGACCTTGTCGATATCCTTGATATCCATGGCAATCGGCAAGCAAAGCCCTTTGAGATTGCAATCTGAACAGGAGGATTGGATGAATCCATGGTTACAGGCAATGTTGTAGGGATCTGAAGTCATGACGTCTCTCTCAATTGAACCGGTGTATTGTACTTGATCCCGGCTTATTTGGGAAAAATCCTAAGGTCCTGTCAGATATGGATTTTTCCCTCACTGAACAGCACGCCTTGGCCGCTGATTTCCACCCGCTCGCCCCGATGATGACAAATCAGCTCGCCACCACGACCTGAGGCCTGAAAGGCGTGCAGTTCGGTCTTGCCGGTTTTGCGGTGCCAGTAGGGAATCAGGCCGCAGTGTATTGATCCGGTCACCGGGTCTTCGTTGATGCCGACGCGTGGAGCAAAAAAACGCGAGACAAAATCGTGCCTGTCTCCTGGCGCCGTGATGACCAAACCCCGAAAGTCCAGCGCAGCGACTTTGGCAAAGTCGGGTGTAATCATTCGTATGATCTTTTCATTACTGTAAACCGCCATGCAATTGGCTGCAGCCTTGATGACGGCATCCGGACGCAGTCCACAGGCCTCCCCGATCTGATTGATGATGGTTTTGGCATCTTCAATATCTTCCAGCTCCCGGGCCGGGAAATCCAGGGTGAACCAGCCGTCTTTTTCACTGACGGTCAGTTCGCCGCTTTTGGTCTGGAAGCGGAAAACCGGATGTTTGCTCTGGCTGGTCATGGCCAGGACAAAAGCACTGGCCAGGGTGGCATGACCGCACAGGTCCACTTCCACCTTTGGTGTAAACCAGCGCAGCTCATAGCTGTCGCCAGCCGGCACCAGAAACGCGGTTTCCGACAGGTTGTTTTCAGCGGCAATGGCCTGCATGAGGTCATCATTCAGCCAGGCGTTCAGGGGGCATACGGCAGCCGGATTGCCCTGGAAGGGTTTATCAGTGAAGGCATCGACTACATAAAGTGGAATATCCATGAGATGGTCCTCTTCAGTCTGGTCAGGCAGGCTTTACCGTGATCCGGTTATCATCACCGGGTTCATCCAGAAATTCTCCCAGAACGTCATTGAGAAACAACAGGCCCTTGTCGCTCGTTGCTAAACGGTCGGGTTTGAGCAGACCCTTGCGGCGTAATGCCGCCAGGGTCTGTGTAATACTTGCCAGCGGCAGACCGGTACGCGCTGTAAACAGGGATTCATCACAACCATCAGTAAGCCGCAGAACATTCATCATGAACTCCAGGGCCAGGTCCTCTTGCGGGATAGGGTGTTGTTCAGCGGTAAATTTTTCATCGGCCCTGAGGTAAATAGACGGCAGTTTGGATTTGCGGGTACGCAGCATCTCGCCTGATCCGGCGATGGTGACCTTACCATGGGCGCCGGCGCCAATGCCCAGATAATCCCCGAACTCCCAGTAATTGCGGTTATGCCGGGCCTGTCGACCGGTCTGGCTGTAGGCTGACACCTCGTAGCGTTTGAGCCCGGCCTGGGCCAGCTTGTTGATCCCGGCTTCCTGGATTTCCGCAATATTGTCGTCTTCCGGCAATTGGGGTGGGCGAGAATAAAACACCGTATTGGGTTCAATGGTCAGCTGGTACCAGGACAGGTGAGGCGGCGCATAAGTCAAAGCGGCATCCAGATCAGTCATGGCCCGATCCAGCGTCTGGTCAGGCAGGCCAAACATAAGGTCGAGGTTGAAGTTGTCAAAACCGGTGGCCCTGATCTGGTCCAGGGCAAAGTGCGCTTCCCTGGCACTGTGCACCCGCCCAAGGGTTTTCAACTGCCCGTCATCAAAACTCTGGATACCCACTGAAAGGCGATTAATCCCGGCATCGCGAAACTCTCTGAACTTTTCCACCTCGAAAGTACCGGGGTTGGCCTCCAGGGTGATTTCTATATCGCTGGCAAAAGGCAGGCGTTTTTCTGTTTCTGTCAGCAGTGTGGCCAGTGATGCAGGGCTAAACAAACTGGGTGTTCCGCCGCCAATGAAGATGGATGTCAGGGCGCGTCCCTGGACATATTCCAGGTCCTGTTCCAGGTCGGCCAGCAGAGCGCTGACATACTCGCTTTCCGGCAAATTGCCACTCACAGCATGGGAGTTGAAATCACAGTATGGACATTTTTGCAGGCACCAGGGGATATGAATGTACAGGCTCAGTGGAGGCAGGCCTGGAGCCGTCAGCGTCATGCCGGGAAATGTGTCATCAGGTGATTCAGGGCCTGGCCCCTGTGGCTCAGGGCATTTTTCACATCGGGGTCCAGTTCGGCAGAGGCGCACTCATGGGTGGGCACATAAAACAGGGGGTCATAGCCAAAGCCGTTTTCCCCGGCCTCCTCAAACAGGATGCGGCCTTCCCAGCTGCCCTGGCAGATCAGGGGCATGGGGTCATTGGGATAACGCACCAGTGCGATACAGCATTGGAAGCGGGCGGCACGATCTTCCTCAGGTACCTGTTCCAGGTTCTCCAGTAACAGGGCGTTGTTGGCTGCATCCACTTCTGCGCGGGAACCTGATTGACCTGCATATCTGGCAGAATAGATACCGGGCTCCCCATCCAGCGCGTCCACTACCAGGCCGCTGTCATCGGCCAGGGCGGGCAGGCCCGACAGCTTGCTGGCATGGCGTGCCTTGATAATGGCGTTTTCCACGAAACTCAGGCCATCTTCGATGGCATCGGGAATGTCAAAAGCCGATTGCGGTACCAGGGTGATATTCCGTGGAGCGAGGATGGCCTGCATCTCCCCCAGTTTGGCGGCATTACCACTGGCGAGCACGATTTTTTCAAAACTGATCAATATGGGTGTCCTTAGTCAGTTGCTTTAGTCAGTTGCTGTACAGGCGGGTTTCCCAGCGAACCTCTTCGCTCTGGTTACTGCCTTCCGGCTGCACGGTAATGGCAAACCTGATGATTTCCGCATTGGAAAAATCAAATTCCCCGATGTAGTAGATGGCGTTTTCCTCGCGGATTTCCCGAAAGGCAATATTGCCCACCTGACCCAGCAGGTTGCGCTTGCCGCCGCTGACGTTGGCGGTGACGGCATGCATGCTGCCGCTGTCATCGCGCTTGCTGATGCTGATATTCAGGAAGGCCCGGCGGTCGCCACGGACAATGCCATACTGTTTGGCGATCTCGGCATTGATGAAGGTGCTGTTCACGGCCTGGTAGTAAACCGTGTAATCCCCGAAGTCCTTTGATTCTGCCATTGCTGACATGCTGAAAACCGGTAGCAGCAATGTCATCATCCAGGGCAGTAGTTGCTTCATGGTCATCAGCGGGTGAAATGGTAGATGGCGTTGATGCCAAACAGGTTCGGGTGCAGGTTCATCAGGAAGCTGCTGTTGTGATTGAAGTCCACAACAGTCTTGCGCAGAACCTTGATGTTTCTTTTCTTGCACAGGGTATCGAAATCCCGAATGGTGCAATGATGAATGTTCGGTGTGTCGTACCACTCGTAGGGCAGGGCCTTTGATTGCGGCATGTAGCCATTAGTCAGCAGGAACATCCGGTGGCGCCAGTAGGCAAAATTGGGAAAGGTGATAATGCAGTTCTTGCCTATGCGCAGCATCTCTTCCACCAGAATGTCCGGGCGTTCAACAGTCTGTAGCGTGTGTGCCAACAGCACAGTGTCGAAACTGCCATCTCTGAAATTGGACAGCCCCTTGTTCAGGTCCTGCTGGATGACATTGACCCCGGCTCGTAAACATTTGTTGATGTTGTCCGGATCAATTTCCAGACCACAATCAAAGACGTTTTTCTCTGCCTTCAGGTGAGCCAGGAAGGTGCCGTCACCACACCCCAGGTCCAGAACGCGGGTGTCGTTTTCAATCCAGGCCTGGATGATTTCAAGATCAGCCCGCATCAACCGCTCCTTGTTCCGGTGCCAGTTCGTCAGCGACACGGGCCATATAGGATTTTAACGCTTCAATGTAACGGGGAATCGGCAGCAGGAAGGCATCGTGGCCCTGGTCGGCTTCGATGTCCAGGTAGCTGACCGGTTTCCTGGCCTTGACCAGCGTGTTGACGATTTCCCGCGAACGCTCAGGCGGAAAACGCCAGTCACTGGTAAAGGAAATCACCAGGAACTTGCATTGGCTGTTCACAAAGGCCTTGCTCAGATCGTAGTCGTAATCCACGGCGGGATCGAAGTAATCCAGGGTCTTGGTGATCAGCAGGTAGGTATTGGCATCAAACTTGGACGAGAAGGTTTCGCCCTTGTATTTGAGGTAGCTTTCCACCTGGAAGTCGACGTCGTAACTGAAATTCAGTTTGCCGGTGCGCAGGTCTCGACCGAACTTGCCTTCAATCGCATCCTTGCCGAACTTGTCGCGCATGGCCTGGTCCGAGAGGTAGTTGATATGGCCTACCATGCGGGCCAGCATCAGTCCCTTTTTCGGGTAAGTGTTGAAATCATAATAGCGGCCGTCATGAAAATCCGGGTCGCCGGTTATGGACTGCCTGGCCACCTCATTAAAGGCAATATTCTGCGCTGACAGTTTGGGTGCCGAGGCAATGATAAGGGCATGGCGCAGACGATCCGGATAGGAAATGGCCCAGCGCATGACCTGCATGCCGCCAAGACTGCCGCCGATGACAGCGGCCCACTGTCTGATGCCCAGATGGTCTGCCAGCCGGGCCTGACTTTTCACCCAGTCACGCACGGTGATAATGGGAAAGTCAGGGCCAAAGGGCTTGCCTGTATCCGGATTAATGGACGAGGGTCCGGTACTGCCGGCGCAGCCACCCAGGTTGTTGAGGCACACTACAAAGAAATCGTTGGTATCAAAGGCCTTGCCGGGACCAATGCAGCAATCCCACCAGCCGGGCTTTTCCTTGTCGTCTTCGGCATTGTGGTATCCGGCGGCATGGTGATCACCACTCAGGGCATGGCAGATGAGTATGGCATTGGATTTATCGGCATTCAGTTCACCATAGGTTTCCACCATCAGGTCGTACTGATCGATTATCCGTCCACTGCGCAGCTCCAGCGGTTCATCAAAATGAATACGCTGGGGTGTCACGATACCGACAGAATCGGCTGGAATGGTTTTTGCCATATCAATAACAGCGGTTAAGGGGCAGCCCGTTTATACACCGATCACAAACATGGCGGCCTGTGCGCCAAGGCCAAGGCCTTGCCGGAGGGTGCCGACCACGATGCTTTCGACTATCTGGATTGCCAGGAAAATAAAGATTGGTGACAGGTCCAGCCCCCCCATGGGCGGGATCACTTTGCGAAACAGGGACTGAACAGGCTCAAGTAATTGATGCACCAGCATCATGGCCGGGTTGGCGCTGAAGGGGGAAACCCAGCTGGCAATAACGGATATAAGCAGGCCCCAGAAATAGATTTTTAACACGTAGGACACCATGCCCAGAAAAGCCCAGCTGATCAGTGTACCGATGCCCGGGATGACATAGCCGGCAGCAAAAATCATCAGTGCCGAGGCGAGCGTACCGAATACCAGGGCCACCAGCAGTGTGGCGATATCGAACCCGTGCCATGACGGAATGACCCGGCGCAGGGGATTGAGTATCGGCGCCGTCATTTTTACCAGGGACTGGGAGACAGGATTGTAGAAGTCTGCCTTGGTCACCTGCAGCAGAAAACGCAGGAGCAGCGCCAGCATGAACAGGTGGCCGACAGTATTGACCACTAGTACGATGACTTGTCCTATTGCTCCACCCATAACGGCGTATTTCCCTTCAATCCTGTTGTTCTAGATACTTGATTAATTGTCGGCAGGGGCTGCCAGCTCCCTGGAACGTGTGGCAGCTTTAGCCAATGCGCGGGCAACCATAGCATTGAAATCTTCCGCTGCAAACTGCTTCAGTGCCGCCTCCGTGGTGCCGCCGGGGGAGGTGACCCGACGTCTGAGTTCACCCACATCCACATCACTTTGCATGGCAAGGTCCGCCGCCCCGAGGGCTGTCTGTTTACATAGCAGTTCTGCAGCCTGCGGGCTCAGACCCAGCTCAATACCGGCGGCAATCATGGATTCCATGAGCAGGAAGAAATAGGCCGGGCCGGAGCCTGACAGGGCGGTGACGGCATCCATGTCTTCCTCCTTATCCAGCCAACAGGTGATACCGACGGCACCGAGAATATCTTCCGCCGCCTGACGGCGTTCCGCTGAAACCCGGGCATTGGCATACAGGGCGCTGGCGCCTTTGCCCACCAGGGCCGGGGTATTGGGCATGCAGCGGACAATTGCCTGGTCCGGATGTGTCCAGTCCAGCAGGTTGGCCATGGAAATGCCCGCCGCAATGGATACGAGCATGCAGTCACGTTCACCCAGTTGATCGCGCAAGGGGGTCAGTACTGTTGCCATGACCTGGGGTTTGACGGCCAGGATGACCACGTCGGCATGGGCGATGATGTCGCTGTTGTCCATGGTGGTCTGGATGCCATCTTTTGAAAAGGCATCAAGCTTGTCCTGGTCGGCATCCGAGGCCCAGATCTGGCCGGGTTGCCAGCCACGTGCCACCAGCCCGCTGATCAGGGCTGACGCCATGTTGCCGGCACCAATGAAGCCAATAGTCAGTTGTGTGTTATTCATCCGCGCATTGTACCTTAGGAGTTGTATGAATAGTGAACGAAGGCGCCGCAGGCGCAATGACGCCAGGGCACCATTCCCCGGGACAGGTTTTTCTTACGCATCATGCAAGGGCAAGGCGAATGACTTGTAAAAAAGGTGGCTCAGCCGTTCCGATGTCTCAACAACCTGTCCGTGCTTCACGCAGTTGCCTAAGGAATCGGCTCGCGTTTCCCAAAAATATCCGTCCCTATCCGAACCATGGTGGCGCCTTCGGCAATGGCCGCTTCAAAATCGCTGCTCATCCCCATGGACAGGTGCTGGCAGCTGGTATAACCACTGCTTGCAAGCTGGTCCCTGGCATCCCGTAACTGCCGGAATACAAGGCGCTGTTTTTCAAAATCTGCTTCCGGAGCCGGAATCGTCATGAGTCCGGCAAGTAGCAGATGCGGCATGGCGGCGACGGCATCGGCCAAGGCAGGCAGCTCTTGCAGCGACGTGCCGGATTTGGTCGCTTCTGCACTCAGGTTCACCTGTAACAGAATGTTCAGTGGAGGAAGGGTATCCGGGCGCTGGTCATTCAGGCGCTGGGCGATTTTCACGCGATCCACCGTGTGCACCCACTGGAAATTCTCAGCGACAGGCCGGGTTTTGTTGGACTGGATCGGACCGATGAAGTGCCAGGTCAGAGGCAGATCAGACAGAGCCTGGATTTTATCCAGGGCTTCCTGCAGGTAATTCTCACCGAAGTCCTGCTGTCCGATATCAGCCGCTTCACGAACCTTGTCCGGGCCGTGGGTTTTACTGACGGCAATTAATTGAGCGCTCTGCTCGATTCGGCCATACTTTTCCACGTACTGCCGAATTCGATGACGAACTTTTTCCAGATTTTCTGTTATGCTCGACGACATGCTTGTTTCCTGCAACGGCAGGACATTATAGGAGGTATACGGGGCCATGAATATTCAAGAGTTGCTTAACTTCAGTGTCCAGCAGGGCGCTTCCGACCTTCACATCACTGCTGGCATGCCACCGCTCATTCGTGTCGATGGTGATATTCGCCGGATCAATGTGCCCTCCATGGATCACAAGGAAGTTCATGGCCTGATTTATGAAATCATGAACGACAAGCAGCGCAAGGATTATGAGGAATTCCTGGAGTCGGATTTCTCGTTTGAAATTCCCGGGCTGGCGCGTTTCAGGGTAAACGCCTTCGTCCAGAACCGCGGTGCCGCTGCGGTATTTCGTACCATTCCTTCCAAGGTGCTGAGTATGGAACAGCTGGGTATGGGGGAGGTGTTCAAGAAGGTGTCTGAAAATCCCCGCGGCCTGATTGCGGTGACAGGACCCACCGGTTCCGGTAAGTCCACCACGCTTGCAGCGATGATCGATTACATCAATTCCAATTTTTACCACCACATCCTGACCATCGAAGACCCGATCGAATTTGTTCACGAAAGTAAAAAGTCGCTGATCAACCAGCGTGAAGTGCATCGTGATACTCACGGGTTTAATGAAGCCCTGCGTTCAGCTCTTCGTGAAGACCCTGACATTATCCTGGTGGGTGAGCTACGTGACCTGGAAACCATCCGCCTGGCACTGACTGCTGCAGAAACCGGTCACCTTGTCTTCGGCACCCTGCATACCACGTCAGCGGCGAAAACCATTGACCGTATTGTTGACGTGTTCCCGGCGGCAGAAAAAGCCATGGTGCGATCCATGCTGTCGGAATCCCTGCAGGCCGTGATCAGTCAGACCCTGCTCAAGAAAGTGGGCGGTGGTCGAGTGGCGGCCCATGAAATCATGATTGGCACTTCGGCTATTCGAAACCTGATCCGTGAAGACAAGATTGCGCAGATGTACTCTGCCATTCAAACCGGCCAGTCAGTGGGGATGCAGACGCTGGACCAGTGTTTGAAGACCCTGGTGCAGAAGGGACTCGTAGATCGCAAAGAAGCCCAACACAAGGCCAAAGATCCAAACCAATTGTAATAATCGGAAAAGGCCCTGTTCCGCGCCTGACTGCGTTAAAAGATTTTTGTCACGCCGACGTTTACTGCACTAAACTTGGCGCTGCCAAAAATCTTTTGCCTTGCCAGACACGAAACATGATCCTTTTCCTGGTTTCAATATCGTCAAAATTTCCTGAACGGGAATCGTAAGCAACTATTTGCCTGGTCGATATTCCATGTACGTCGTAATCTTCCGAGCCACCATAAAACAACTCGATGACGAGTATTCCGCAACAGCTGAAAAGTTGCGGACGCTGGCCTTTGAGGAATACGGATGCCGGGATTTTGTCGCCTATACCGAAGGGGATGAGGAAGTGGCGATATCGTGGTGGGATTCCCTGGAGCAGATCGCCAATTGGAAAAACAATCCTGAGCACAAGGCGGCTCAGGCGAAGGGCAGGTCACACTGGTACGGCAAGGTCAGTGTTCAGGTCCTGCAGACCATAAAACAGTACTGATTATGGTCAGCCGTTTTCTGCCAGCCAGGATTCCAGAATCAGCTGTGCAGACAAACTGTCAATAACAGCCCGTTCATTGAATTTTCTGCCGCTGGCTTCAGCGTTTTCCCGGCTCAGGTTCCTGGCTTCGCGAGAGGTCAAGCGTTCATCCATGGTATGGCAGGGCAGGGAATATTTCTCTTCGAGCCTTTTGACAAAGACCCGGGCTTTGCCGGTCATGACATTTTCCGTGCCATCCATGTTGAAGGGCATGCCAACAACAAAGGCGCCCGGCTTCCATTGTTTTACCAGGGCGTCCAGTGCTTCCCAGTCGGGGTCGCCATTTTTGGCTTTCAACACCGGCAGAGCAGATGCTGTTGCGGTGATGGTCTGCCCGGCCGCCACACCGATCTTCTGGGTACCGTAATCAAAACAGAGCAGGGAGTGGATTGTTGTGCTCAGGGGATTCGGTCTCCGGCAATCTAGCTGCTCATGCCCACGTCGGTGGTCAGCTGGTCCATGTGAAAGCCAAGGGTCGCTGCAGCCATATCCGGCTTTTTGGTGAAGTCGTGGGAGAAAATAATGTCCTTGCTGGCCGGGCAGGTGATCCAGGAATTATCCGCAATTTCCTGCTCCAGTTGGCCGGGACTCCAGCCGGCGCAACCCAGGGCGACGAGATAATGTTCCGGTCCTTCACCACGGCTGATGTCATCCAGGATATCTTTGGATGTGGTAATGCTGATGTCCTCAGTGACTTTTAATGTGGACTGCCAGTGTCCGTGGGCATCATGAATGATGAAGCCCTTGTCTGTTTCCACTGGGCCGCCCGAAAGGATGACTTCCTCACCAGCTTCAGGGCGCTGAATTTCAATATCCAGCTGGCTGAAGATTTCCTTGAGCTTGAGATCAAGAGGCAGGTTCACGACGAGACCCAGCGCACCGTCCTTACCATGCTGCCACATATAGACCACCGTATTGCCAAAGTAGGAGCCGCTCAATTGCGGCATGGCAATCAGGAAGTGATTGGTCAAATCCAATGTGTTTTCAGTGGTATCGCTCATGGTCTGCACCCTATTGTACATGCTATGCAGCATCTCAATAACTATATTGGGGCAGGGTGGAAGGTTTCAATATGCGCCGGATCAAGGCCCCGCTAAAAACTGCTCAAGTGGTTGTTGCGCTGGAACTGCCAGGTACGAATGATATCGAGGACATCGATTTCCTTTTCCATGTCTGGCGGAAAGGGTTCGAAAGGGGCGGCCAGATGCACAATCTGGATGGCGGCCTCATCGAGAATGCGATGGCCGGAAGAGCTGAGTACGCGCACATCGGAAATCGAGCCATCCGCCAGTATGGATACCAGCAGTCGCAGATTCCCGTGAATACCCTGGGCACTGGCCTGGGCTGGATAGTTGAGGTTGCCTACGGCTTCCACTTTCTTGCGCCAGTTATCCAGATAAAGAATGTCCCGTGCTTTCTGGGTGGAGGCCGATGATATGGTGTAACGCCGGGGACGTTTGGCGTAGGCCTGGCGGCGTATATCAAGCTGGGCCTGGAGGCTGGCCAGGCGATCCTCGAAATTACTGTCGGTCAGGTTGTCCACCGGCTGCTCGCGTTCTTCCTCAATGACTTCTTCGCGGGTTTCCTCCACATTGACAACCCGGCTGTCGGTTTGTGTGGTTAACACCAGGTCCAGAGTTTCTGCTTCAGCAGCAGAGGACTCTATATAGGGGCTGACTTCCTGAATCACATTGTCATTAAAGCGGGATTGCACCTGGGTGCTGGGTGCGGCCTTTTCTTCCAGGGTGCCGCTGCCCTGCTGGTTTTCCTGGGCGAGGAAGTCGGCATTTTCCGGGGCTTCCTCACTGCGATACTGCGCCAGGGTGATTTCCAGGGTATTGCTGGAACTCATCTTTTCAAACACGGTGAAGCCCACACCCAGAATCAGGACGACGTGAAGGCAAATGGAGACAAACAGGGTAAAACCGAAGCGTTCTCCGGAAAGGGAAGTATTGTCAGTGGAGACCGCGGTATTCATTTGTCAGGGCCGGCCCCCCCGGGGCAGAGCGCTCAGTGTTGTTCCTTTAACAAGCCTTCAATACAGGTCATCAGATCACCGGCAATATCCAGGTTGAATGCTTCATCAAGTTCACGCACGCAGGTCGGACTGGTCACATTGATTTCCGTGAGATAGTCACCGATGACATCAATACCGACAAATATTAACCCGTGTTTTTTCAGCGTGGGGCCAACCTGGTCACAAATCCAGCGATCGCGATCCGACAGCTCAACGCCCTTGGCGGTCCCGCCGGCAGCAAGGTTGCCTCGGGTTTCGTTCTCTGCCGGCAAGCGTGCCAGGGCATAACCAACGGATTCGCCATTGATCATCAGGATACGCTTGTCGCCCTTGGTAATTTCCGGGATGAACTTCTGGGCCATGATCTGGCGGCCACCGTATTCGGTGAGCGTTTCAATGATGACGCTGACGTTGGGATCACCTGGCTTGATGCGAAAGACACCAGTACCACCCATGCCATCCAGGGGCTTGAAGATGACATCCTGATGGGCACGGTGAAACTCCACCAGCAGCTTTTTATCACGGGTGACCAGCACCGGCGTACAACACTGGGGGAACAGGGTGGCGCTGACTTTTTCATTGAAATCACGCAATGACTGGGGCTTGTTCACCACCAGTACACCTTCTCGTTCAGCCTGCTCAAGGATATAGGTGGAGTAAATGAACTCCCGGTTGAAGGGCGGGTCCTTGCGCATCAGGATCACATCCACGGATGACAGTGGCGCACGAACTTCCTCGCCCAGTTCATACCAGCCGTTGGGATCCATCTTCACGTTCAGGTCCTGCATGATGGCCATGGCCTTGCCATCTTCCAGGTACAGGCCGCGCTGTTCGATATAGGACAGGGTCCAGCCTCGTTTCTGGGCCGCGTTTAACATGGCCAGGGAGGTGTCTTTCTTGAAATTAATGGATTTGATGGGATCCATCACGACGGCAAGTCTGATTGTCATTTACCACTCCGGTGGACGGTTGTCCCATGAATGCAAGTCGGGGGATTATAGCAAAAAGGGGGAGCAGGGCAGCTTATAAAACGTCCTTGGGAAAGGGTGTCTTTTTCCAGTGTCTGGGCAGGATGGCAGGGCCAGGTTCGGAGATCGTAGACGTACATCCCTGTACACTCGGCCTCGGCATCCATGCCTCGGACGTCTCCGCACCTGGCCCTGCCATCCTCCCCCGGAATCCTCGAGGCTCCTGGAATAAATGACATCCTTTCCTGCCGATCTCACCAGGGAGGTATGCCTGGAATTCACCCTTCCCCATTTATTCTTTGCTACAATGCCGCCCTCTTTTTCAGGACCGGATATTTCAGGTTACCCATTTGCGACAATTAGGTTTTTTCTGGGGTGTTGCCGGCGTCGTGCTGTTTCTGTCCACAGCCATCATGCGTCTGTCACCACGCATCCTGGAGTTGCAGGACTACACCTTTGGCTGGCAGCACTGGCTGTTGCTGGCCCTGTTCGTCCCCTGGATGGGCTGGGCGGAAGGTTACAAGGGCTTCCACAAGGCCTTTTCACCCCGGGTAGTGGCTCGCGCCAATTACCTGCGTGACAACGTGCCAGTGATATTGCGAGTCCTGGCCCCCCTGTTTTGCATGGGGTACATCCACGCCACCCGCAAGCGCAAGATAGTGTCGTACTGCATCACGCTGGGGATCATCGGGCTGGTCATGCTGGTCAGGATGATGCCGCAACCCTGGCGGGGCATCATTGATCCCGGCGTTGTGCTGGGTCTGAGCCTGGGCATTGTGTCGGTGCTGTACTGGTTCTTCAAGGCCCTGACCGGGCGCTGGTATCACCCGATTCCGCTGGATTTGCCGGAACCTCGCGAAACTGTCCGGGTTGGCTCACAGGGGCAGTCGGAAGTCTGATCAGGGCAGGACGTCCCTGAGCTGGGTTTCAGCAACAGCAAAGGAAAAGTGCTGCTCTATATTGCGTTTCCCCGCCTCGGACAACGTCTGCCATAAGCCTTCATCGTCATAGAGCCTCAGGATTTCCCGGGCGACGTCTTCGGGCGCATCGGCAATCAGGATGTCCTCTCCATGAATCAGGTTCATCCCTTCGGCCGCAATGGTACTGACCACCATGGGCACACCATAGGACATGCTGGAATTGATTTTGCCTTTCACCCCGGCACCATATCGCAAGGGGGCGATGGACAGGCGAATGTTGTCGAACAGGGGCTGGATGTCATCGACAAAGCCGGTGATGTCCACGTGTTTGCCGGCACGGGCCTGCAGTTGCTGGGGTACATGGCCGCCAACAATCTTCAGGGTGATGTCTGAATTCCCGGCCTGAACAAGCGGGAACACCTGATCCAGAAACCAGATCATGGCATCAGTGTTGGGGGGGTGTTCGAAGTTGCCGATAAACAGAATGTCCTGGCGTTCCCCGAAGGGTTTGCCGGTTTCATAGGACTGGTGAATGTTGCTCAGCAGGTTGACGGTGACATCGGGTGCTTCTTCCCTGAACAGCTCCAGCTCCA
>Ga0181593_10002201_pt1 | contig 17930 bp, 9 predicted proteins | sample 071ome_19_FD_133756 | JGI IMG/M metagenome (GOLD analysis project Ga0181593, IMG submission 133756) | Coastal salt marsh microbial communities from the Groves Creek Marsh, Skidaway Island, Georgia - 071413AT metaG (megahit assembly) | ecosystem: Environmental > Aquatic > Marine > Intertidal zone...
CGCCTCGCTGAGCCGTTTAAGGCGATCGAGCAGTTTGAAGAGCTCGCGAGCTCTGGAGATCGTCCTGACGCCCTAGCGAAGCTCGAACAGCTCTACGCTCAGGTGGAGGACGCGCCCGCTCTGTTCCATGTGTACGCGCAACAGGTTGAGCTCTCTGAGGGAGATGAGCTCGTCGACGTCATGAAGAAGCGAGCTACCCTCGCCGGCGGTGCGCTGAATGACCCGCTTGAGGCGATCAGCCTGTGGTCTGAGGTGCTCGAGCTCTCGACGGACGACCCTCAAGCGCTGAGCGCGCTCGAGGCGCTCTATGAGAGCCAAGAGAACTGGAGAGAGCTCGTTGATGTCATTGAGCGACAGATCCACTTAGCCCGTGGAGATCAAGGCCTAGAGGTCGCTCATTATACCCGCTTAGCGATCGTCTGGGGTGAGCGACTTGAGCGCACACAGAGCGCGCTGGACGCGTGGCGTGAGGTCCTTGATCGCTCCCCAGACGACATCGAGGCGCGCTGGGCGATGCGTCAGCTCTTCGCAAAAGACAGCCGTCACGCCGAGCATCTCCAGGTCAACCTTGAGCTCCTGGAGCTGATCCCACAGCCTAAACTTGAGGCCTCGAAGCTCATCGCTGAGCGGGCTGAGACAGGCCTCGAAGAGCGCCCTGTTCAGGTCGACCCGACGCCCCCACCAGCGCCTGCGCTCGATGAAGAGCCTACCCCTCGCCCAGCTCACGAGCTTGACAGCTCAGACCGCTCACAAGGCGAAGAAGGCGCAGAAAGCGGAGAAGGCCTCGCTCCAGAGGACCATGACTCAGACCTCTTTGGTGAGGAGGAGGCGACCTCTGCGCTGTCTATGAGTGAGGTTGAGGGTCATGAGCATGAGCATGGGCTTGGAGTGAGCTTAGAGGAATTAGAGGCTGAGGCGACCCCTGCGGGTGACCCTCAGCCCATCATGGAGCCACCTCACGCTGAAGAGCGAGATGACGCTGTCATTCAAGACTCCCAAAACCGAGACCGACGCTTCACCGTGTACTGTGAGCTTGGCGAGCTCTATGAGGCATTTGACGACCTCGAGAGCGCCCTCAGCGCGTGGGGCTCTGCCCTTGAGTTACACGCGAGCTCAATGGAGGTCGTCGACCGCCTGCTGTCATTGTACCAGCACGTTGAGCGCTGGGCGGAGTTCGCGTGGGCGCTGTCTCACAAGGCCTCTCTGCTCACTGACCCACTTGAGCGAGTCGAGCGTTACCTTGAGCTCGCTCAGCTCTATGAGTCGCCTCTAGAGATGCTCGACGAAGCGACCCAAGCGTATCAGTCTATCCTGAACCTTGACGCTACCCACGTAGAGGCGTTCACGGAGCTCGAGAGGCTCCTACAGACGCTCGAGCGAAGCGATGAGCTCGTCGCGCTCTATTTCTCACGGGTCAGCGTGACCTCTGATCAAGAGGAGGCTCAAGAGTTATACCTTAAGAGCGCCTCGGTCCTTGAGGCCCAAGGTCAGCTCCATCAAGCGCTCTCAACCCTCCTGCAGGCCTTCTCAATTAGCTATGACGATGAGCGATATGGTGAGCGCCTCTACACGCTCGCTGAGGCTGCTCAACTCCAGACGGAGCTGATCCAGCGCTATGAGTCAGCGATCCAGAGCATAGGAGCAGACACGCCCGAGACGATCCCTCTCCGCTTGAGAGTCGCGCGCTGGTATGATGAGGCGCTTCAACAGCCACAGCACGCCGTCACCCATTATCAGTTTGTTCAACACATTGACCCCCAAAACCCAGCGCCTCTCAGCGCGCAAGAGGCGCTCTACAAAAAGCATGGTCACTGGGCGCTCGCCGCTCAGATGGCGGAGCTGCGCCTCGAGCTTCTGTATGAGGATGAAGAGCGCCTAGTAGCCTGGCGCTCACTCGCGGAGCTACGTCAACAGCACCTCGGTGATATGGACGGAGCGTTGGTCGCCTATGAGGAGGTGCTCAAGGTCGACCCTGATGACCTAGAGGCCCTAGGTCAGCTCAAGCAGCTCTACACGATGAAGCAGAGCTTCCCACAGCTCGTGGACGTCTTACTTCGGGAGAGCGAGCTGAGTGATGACCTTGAGCTCAAGATCGAGAACCTCTTACGCGCCGCTGAGGTGCGAGAGGTGAGGATGAACGACGTCCTCGGCGCGATCGACGCCTATCGAGGCGCTTATGAGCTCGATGAGGGCTGTGTGGACGCGCTCTTTGCGCTTGAGCTACTCTATCGGCAACAAGGTAGCTGGGAGGAGCTTCGGGCGATCTATGAGGCGCTCCTGATCGCTCGACCAGAGGCGGTTGATCAGCTCAAGACCTACGGGAAGTATGCTCAGCTTCAACTCGAGCATCTCGGAGAGCGGGATGGCGCCATCGACAGCTACCGTCGTATGTTCCAGATTGACCCGACCCACAGCGTCGCGGTGAGCGCCCTCGATCAGCTCTTCCGTGAAGAGGGTCGCTATGATGACCTGAAGGCGCTGTATGACACCTACCTCACTCGGGTAGAGGACCCGCTACAACAGACCCCTATGAGGTTGGCGCTCGCTGAGCTGTCGAGCTTGACAGGGGGTACCGTAGACGACGCGATTGGATACCTCGCGCCTGTCGTTGAGGCTGACCCAACAAACGCTGAGGTCTTCCAACGGCTCACGGCGCTCTATCAGCAAGCAAACCGCTGGGGAGAGGCCGTAGACAGCCTCCGCGCTGAGCTCGCGCTGATCACCGACCGCTCCGCTCAACTCGAGCGGCTCTGTTACCTTGGCCAGCTCTATGTTGAGCCACTCAATGAGCTTGACCAAGCGATCAGCTGCTACCAACAAGCCCTAGACCTGTCTCCCCACTACACCCCTGCGCTCTCCGCCCTAAAGGACGTCTATGAGCGCAAGGAGATGTTCCATGACATGGTCCGTATCTTAACGATGATGGAGGCCAACACACGAGACTATCGTGAGAAGAGCCAACATTACTTCGAGATGGGGCGGATCTACGCTGACCTGCTCGGTGACATGAACACCGGAATCGACTACTACCAGCAGGCCATTGACCTCGATCCAAAGAACACCTCTGTCGCGCCACGGCTCGTGGATCATTACTTACAAGAGGAGCGCTGGGAGCGGGCCGAGCCCTTGCTCGACCTCCTGCTCTCCGAAGAGAACATCGAGGATCCGAACCTCCGTAAACAGCGCCACTTTGAGCTCGCTCAATGCGCCTTGAACCTCAATAATGACCAAAAGGCAGAGGAGCAGTTCTCTCACGCGTACCGCCTCGATAGCACGCACTTCCCTACCCTAAACGGGCTCGCTGAGATCTATCTGCGTCAAGAGCGCTGGGAGGACGCCTTCAACTTCTTGCAGGCGATCTTAATCCACTACAATGATAAGCTCCAAGATGAGGAGCGGATAGCCATCCTGTTTAAGCAAGGGAAGGCGAAGTTTAACCTTGGAGATCACCGTCGCGCTCTAGACGTCCTCACGCGCGTCATCGAGAGCCACCCAGAGCATCGTGAGGCACTCGACCTCTTGATTAAGACCTTTGAGGGTCGAGAGAAGTGGCATGAGGCGATCAGCTATCGTCAGCGTCGCGCAGAGCTTGAGTCAGATGAGGAGCAGCGCTTCGAGGAGCTCATCGAGATCGGAGACATCTACAGCGAGCAGCTCGATCAGCCAAATGAGGCGATCCGCATCTTCGAGAAAGCGCTCGAGATCAATGAGACGAGCAAGCGCATCTTCTATAAGCTCCTGCCTTTATATGAGGTTGTGGAGGACTGGACCTCAACCGTTCAGCTGTTGATGCACTTCGCGAACATCGAAGAGGACGTAGAGACCAAGGCGAAGCTCTACTTCGCGATCGGCTCGCTACAGCGCGATCAGATCAATGATCACCTTCAGGCTGTCCGATCCTTTGATAAGGCGCTTGAGGCTGACCCACATATGCTCAAGGCCTTCGCCGCGATCGAGACCCTCTTGACGCAGGAGCGTAACTTCGAGCGTCAGGATCGGTACTTCCGTAAGATGCTGAAGCGCGCCAACGAGCACAAGATGGGCTCGGATATGATCTTCAAGCTCTCTTCAGCGCTTGGAGAGATCAACCGCTCTCGCTTGAACCGTTATCAAGAGGCGATCAAGGCGTACCAGATCGCGCTCCGTCACAAGCCCGCCGATGTAGAGACCCGTGACATTATCGCGGAGCTCTATGAGAAGGAGAGCGAGTGGGATAAGGCGATCGCCCAACACCGTGAGATCCTCAAGCGAGATATTCGCCAGATCAACAGCCTCCACAAGCTCTTCAGGCTCTATTGCGTCCAAGGGAGCTATGATGAGGCGTGGTGTGTCGCGCAGGCCCTCGTCTACCTCCGGAACGCCCGCGCTGATGAGCAGGAGCTCTATGAGCGCCACCACGCTCGCTCCTTGAATGAGGTACGCCGTGGGATCGAGAATGAGCACTGGGGCTTCCTCATGCACGACAAGAAGAGCCCGCTTATGGATCAGCTCTTCCAGTGCCTCTATCGCTATAACGCGGCGGCGATGGAGCGTAACCACCAGCGCGACTTTGGGGTTCACAAGCGTAAGGATCTCATCTCAGATAAAGAGGAGACCCCGCTCAACAGGATGTTAGACTATGTCTCACGCGTGACGAGCCTACCGAGGGTCCCTGCATATGCAGGGCCAACAGGTACGAAGGGTCTACAGGTCATGAACACAAGCGAGCCAGCCTTGCTCGTAGGTCAAGACATGTTCCGTGTCTCTTCACTCCAAGGGCTCGCGTTCACGATCGCTAAGACGCTCTTAATGGCGACCCCGCGCCATATGATGGCGACCATCGACGTCGAGTATGACATGCGACGTAACCGCCTGATGATGATCATCTTCACCCTGATGAAGATGGCGGGCTTAGAGGTTGAGCACTTTGATCCAGGCTTGCTCGACGTATACCAACGTATCGAGGAGCTTGACCTCGTGAGGCTCAATGAGCTGCTCAATGAGATGCAACAAGACCCTAGAGCCCACCTCGACGTCTCTAGGTGGCTCGAGGGTCTAGACCACAGCGCGAACCGGCTCGGGTTAGTCATCTGTAATGACCTCGCGGCCGCCGCTCAAGCGATCCGCAATGAGACCTCTCCACTCAGTAAAGTGGCGGTCCCTGAGCGGATCCAAGAGCTCGTCTTATTCTCGATTTCAGATGAGTATTTCTCGTTACGACAGGCGCTCGGTGTAGCGATAAAGGCAGGGTAATGAGCCGACGAGATGACGGTGGCCTAGAGCAGGCGAGCTTCGCGAAGAGACGAGATCTAGAGAACCACCTCAGCCGTGGGATGAGCCAGATCGTGCTCGACGCGACCTGCGCCGGCGTAGAGCTCCCTGAGCACCTGATGGGGCAAGAGCAGGTGGTCCTGAACCTCAGCTACGCCTTTCACCTCAGGGTCTTCGAGCTCGACCTCGAGGGGGTGAGGGCGAGCCTCTCGTTCTCTGGTCGAGAGGAGCTCTGTGTGATCCCTTGGCGGAGCGTCTACTTCATCCGGCTCGCGAGCGGTGAGGAGGAGGGCTCGATGTACCTCGAGAGTATGCCTCTGTCGATGCGTGAGCAGCTGATGCGTTTAGCGGGCTTAGGGTTTGATGACCTCGATGAGGACCTGAGCGACAGCTTCGACCTCTCCTCGAGCGTGGATGATGAGGACCTCCCCCCTATCGTGACGCCAGCACCCCCTCGCCCTGCGCTACGTCGAGCGGATCAGGTGAGCGACGAGTCTCTGGATGAGGACAGCTCCTGGGCCTCTCGCTTACCTCAAGTTGAGTCCCCTGAGCGCGTAGCGCTGGACGCCTCTGACCCCATGGATGCGACTGAGGAGGAAGAGGATGATGAGGAGGGTGCGCCGATCTCCTTCACTGAGCTCCTCAATCAAAAGAAGGCAAAGCGCTGAAGCGAGGCGCTACAGTGACGCTAGAGTGACGCTAGAGGCGCGCGTCGCTCCAATATGGCTGGAGACCAGAGATGGTTGCCTTCAAGGTGAGATTGAGCCATGCTCTTGAGCCTACCTTCACCTTTGGAGCGATCGCATATGAGCCACAGCACACGCTACCCTTCCCCAATCCAAGCCGCGCCTGACGCGCTCATCTCTGACCTGTCCGCATGGAGAGCGGAGTGGATGAGCGCCCGTGATGACCACAGCGCCTTTTGGCTCAAGCAGACCCAGCGCTTAATTGACTGGAGGCGCGCGCCCAACAAAGGGATAGAGGGTGACTTTTGGAGCGTCCAAGAGCGCCCGATTCGGTGGTTTGAGGATGGTGAGCTCAATGTCTCATATCAGTGCTTGGACCGTCACTTGGAGACGCGCGCTGAGCAGACCGCGATCATCTGGGAGGCCGATGAGCTAGGGCAGGTCGAGCATATCAGCTATCGAGACCTGCATGAGCGGGTCTGTCGGCTCGCTAACGCGCTCAGCGACTTAGGGCTTCAACAGGGGCAACGGGTGATCATCTACATGGGAATGACCCCTGAGGCGGCGGTCGCGATGCTGGCCTGTGCCCGGCTCGGGGCTGTGCACTCTGTGGTCTTTGGAGGGTTCTCAGCTGAAGCCTTAAGGGACCGAGTCCTCGACTGTGAGGCGACCATGCTCATCACCCAAGATGAGGGTCGCCGTGGCGGGCGACCGGTGGCGCTTAAAGCGGTGGTCGATGAGGCGTTAAATGATGAGCGGGTCGCGGACCTGATTAAGCACGTGATCGTGAGCGAGCGGGTAGGGAGCGCGGGGCGCTCAGGGCCTGAGTGGAGCTGGGTAGAGGGGCGCGACTACAGCCTACAACAGCTCTGTGAGCAGGCCTCACCTCAGCATGAGGCGAAGGCGATGAGCGCAGAGCATCCGCTCTTTATCCTCTACACCTCAGGCTCAACAGGGCGCCCAAAGGGGCTCCTACACACGAGCGGTGGCTATATCACCTACACATCCTATACGCACCGCGCCGTCTTTGAGCTTCGTGAGGGAGATGTCTACGCCTGTGTCGCAGACGTCGGCTGGATCACGGGGCACAGCTATATTGTGTATGGACCGCTCGCCAACGGCGCGACGACCCTGATGTTTGAGTCTACACCCACCTACCCTGACGCGGGGCGATATTGGTCGCTCGTCGAGCGTCACCGCGTCAACATCTTTTATACCGCTCCCACAGCGCTCCGGGCCTTGGCGTCACAAGGGGATGAGTGGGTGACGCGATATGACCTCAGCTCTTTGAGGGTCTTAGGGACGGTTGGGGAGCCCATTAACCCTGAGGCTTGGAGCTGGTATCACGGCGTCGTCGGTGGGAGCCGCTGCGCTGTGGTTGACACATGGTGGCAAACCGAGACCGGGGGGATATGTATCAGCCCGATCGCGCCAGCGACCTCCGCCAAGCCAGGGGCCGCGACGAAGCCCTTACCAGGGATCGTCCCGACCCTCGTGACCTCAGAGGGGCGCGTCATCCATGGGCCAGGAGAAGGACACCTGTGCCTCTCCATCCCATGGCCAGGGCAAGCGCGTAGCGTTTGGGGAGATCATGAGCGCTTCGTGAGCACGTACTTCAGTCAACACCCAGGTCGGTACTTCACGGGAGACGGCTGTCGACGAGACGCTGATGGAGACCATTGGATTACGGGGCGGGTCGATGACGTGCTGAACGTCGCGGGGCACCGGATGGGGACAGCGGAGTTTGAGGCCGCGCTGATGACAGATGAGGGGGTCTCAGAGGCTGCGGTCGTAGGCTTCCCGCACCCCGTGAAGGGGCAAGGGGTCTGCGCGTATGTCGTCCTCGTCGAAGGTCAGGAGCTAGACGCTCAAGAGCGCGACCGGCTGAACCAAGTGGTCCGCTCGATGATTGGGGTCCACGCGAAGCTCGACAGGGTGATTGGGATCTCGGGGCTCCCAAAGACGCGCTCTGGGAAGGTGATGAGGAGGATCTTAAGGAAGCTCGCCGAGGGTGAGCTCGACCAGCTTGGTGATGTCTCCACCCTCGCGGACCCGAGCATCGTTGAGCAGATTAAGCGTGTGATGAGCAAGCAAGGGTGACGGGGTGACCTCCCTCAGCCCGACTCAGCTCAAGCGAGCGACAAGGCTGATCCTTCACACAGCGAGCGAGCTGTGCGCGCTGGTTAATCAACACCCTGCCCAGCTCACGCGCTGTGACGCTCGACAGATAGAGCACAGCGTTAAAGGGGCGCTCTTGAGGGAGGTGATCATCAAGCTCGGGCGCGCGCGGGGGACGCTCCCCCCCGCCGAGGGTGACTCATTTTTAGCGAGCGTATCGCTACTTAAACACGCGTCAACATGTCCACCTTTACCACTCTTATGCGAGGAGCAGGCGCTCAGGGGGCTCGAGCGTCAAGCGCTCTCCGACTGCTATCTGCGCTATACACGGTCACTCGACGAGCTCCTCACCGCTGATCAGCGCTGGTCTCAGCTCACCGAGTCTACCCTAGGGTCCCTCTCAGAGGGGCTCACAGGGTTCATGTTAAGGCGTAGCGTCGCGCTCAGCGTCGCGCTCAGCTTAGGTCGGGGTCAGCGTCGCTGGGTGAGCGTATCTAAGCTGAGACGTATGGTCGGTAAGAGGCCGACCGCGCGACGCCTAGGGGATCGCTTAGGGCTGTCTGCCAAGCGAGCGGAGCGCGCGCTCACCCCACACCCACAAGCTACAGAGAAGCTCAGCGCGCTCGCCATGAAGCTCAGCGCTAGAGGTGTAGACGCGACGCGAGTAGATGAGCTGTGCGAGACGCTCTCCCCCATTTATAGGTTATTAAGCTTGGATCCCTCTGGGCTACCCCTCATCGCGTGTGAGGGGGAGCTGATCTTGGAGGAGGGGGCGCAGAGACGTCAGCGAGGGGCGCACTACACCCCCACTCCGCTCGCTCAAGAGGCGGTGTCGTTACTCAGCGCGGAGCTCTATGACCTCGGTGGATTGAGCGCACGAGAGCGCCTTGAACGGCTCTGTAGTGCGCGTATCTGTGACCCTGCGGTAGGGGGTGGGGTGTTTTTGATTGAGCACATCAGAGCGCTCGTTGATCGACACGCAAGCGAGGATCTGAGCCGAGCTGAGCTCCGTAGCGCCCTCGTTCAACGCGCGGTGTTTGGAGCGGACATCGACCCGCTTGCGGTTGAGGTGACGAGGGCCTCGCTGTGGCTCCTCGCCCGCTCAGAGCGTCCTCTACCAGAGCTTGAGCGACACGTGCGTTGCGCTGACAGCCTCAGTGGCACCCCATCGCTCTGGGGTGAGCTAGGTGAGGGCTCCTTCAGCCTCGTGATCTGTAACCCCCCCTATCTCAATGGAGTCGAGGGGAGCTGGAAGGGAGACGCGACGCTCAAGAGGAGGCTCAAGCGACTCTATCCACACAGCGCGATCGGGACCTATGACAGCGCGGAGCTCTTTTGGGAGCGTTGCTGTCAGCTCCTCACTCCAGACGGCCGATATGCGCTCCTCACCCCAACCGTGCAGCTCTCAAACCAGGGCCCTTTTAAGCGCTGGCTTCACGCCTATTGGCGACCGACTCACCTCAGGCTCTACGCGCTACAGACCTTCACGAGCGCTCGAGTGAGGACCGCGCTCATTATTGGCGCTCGTGGCGCCTCTGAGCGCGTGTCGGTCTCGAGCGTAGACCCTCAGCTCCCCATCAAAGGGCCCCTCGAGGTCTCGTGGAGGGGCTCAGATGAGAACTGGTATGCACGGCTATCTCAGGCGAGCGCCCCGCTTGGCTCACTGTCTCTTGAAGAGCACCCGCTCAGGCTCTCTGAGCGCTTTACAGTCCACTCAGGATGCGCGACGGGGGTCGCATATGAGCTTGGCGCTCGAGTGCTTGACCAGAGGCAAGAGGGGGGCGCGGGACCTATGCTCATCACAACTGGGCTGATCGAGCGTTACCATCACCGCTGGGGTGAGCGTGAGGCGCGCTACCTAAAGCGAGACTACGCTCACCCACGCTGGCCACAGCGCTCATCTTTAAAGAGCCTCAACAGCGCGCTCTCAAGACAGCGCCCACCTAAGGTGCTCGTCGCGGGGCTCAGCGCTGTGTTAGAGGCGACCTGCGACCTCCAGGGGGCCTGCGCAGGGGTCGTCCAAACCTGGGCGCTCAAGCCCATTGAGGGGCTCTCTTTAGACGCTCAGGTCGCGCAATGTGAGCTGTTGTGTGCCTACCTCAACAGCGCGGCCATGAGCTATCATTTTGTCGAGCGCTACGGCGCGGCGGCGATGTCGGGCAGACAGATCACCGTGAAGAAGAAGGCGCTCCTCTCTCTCCCGCTCCCGAAGCTGAGTGAGCCAGAGGCGCTCTGCGCATCGCTTACAGGGGCGTCGGGGGTGAAGGGAGGAGCGTTGTGTGAGCTACAGCGGGCGCTGATCGATGCGCTTCGACAGCAACAGAGCGTCGATGAGCGCCTGTTTGCGCTCTCTCAAGCAGAGCGCGACACGCTCACGATCTTCACACATCGAGCGCTTCAGGAGCGCGCGCCGTATCATGACGAGTGGTGGCTCTATGATGAGCTCGCTCATACGCTCGTGAGCGTCAGCTTTGGGCACCCATCTGCTCCTGTGCTTGAGTGGTGGCGTGCGCGCGCTCGAGTGAGAGGTCGACTCGGATGAGCGAGCCTCACCCCCCTGCTCACGTCTATCAGAAAGATGGCTTCAACCTAGTCGCACATAGCTATGACCTCGTCGCGCGACTCAGCTTTGGGGGGGCAATTCAAGAGGCACAGCGCAGGTTAGTCCCTAGCGTCCTAGGAGCGCGTCACGCTCTGATGATCGGAGGCGGTGCGGGAGAGGCGCTCAGGGAGACGCTCATCACGCACCCCACGCTCAAGGTCACCTACTTAGAGGCCTCATCAAAGATGATCAGCCTCGCACAAGCGAGGCTCACACCCGCGCAACGCGCGCAGGTGACGTGGCTCCATGACACACACGAGCGCCTCTTTACACAGCCTGAGCTGTTGCGTGATGTGGATGTTATGATCACTTACTTTTTCTTAGACGTCCTCAGCCCTTCAGAGGCGAGGCGACTCATCCATTGGGTCACCGATCAGCTCACCGCTCAGAGCAGCGAAGAAGAGGCCATGGAGTGGAGGTGGCTTATGGCGGACTTCTACCCCCATGTGGGTTGGCGAGGCGCCCTCATCCAGCTTATGTATTGGGGGTTTAAGCTGCTCGCTCGGCTTCATAACCGTAGCCTGTGTGATTATAGAGCGCTGGCTCAAGCGTGCGGATGGGTGACTCAAGGTGAGTCATGGCATGCGCGTGACATGATCTACTCTACCCAGCTCTCGATCTATAGAGCGCCACGCTGAGCACACGCAACCTACCCCAGCTTGAGCGGGGGTAGGCGCGGTGAGCCAGCTCTGTACAGCCTGTGAAGGAAGCCAAACGCGCGCCATACAACACTCAGCGCGCGCTACGCCGCTCACTAGGAGGTCGGAGAGTGGAGACGCTGGGAGTCGAACCCAGGTCCGCAGATCATTCACATCCCACGTCTACATGCTTATTCTGTGTTTTAATTTACCTCACGCCCCGCCCACAGACAGGCTAGACGACAAGGGAGCCTCAAATGATTTAACAACCCCGCGCTCAAGGCGGACTTGGGGTCGCGATCCCGCATTAGATTATACCTGAATCGCCCCGGGGAGAGGGCTCATCAAGCATCACTCAAGACTGTTTTTTAGGCAGCGAGAGCGAACTCAACGTTGTCGTTGGCAATCAATTTTTTCCAGCCTTTCTGACGCGGTGACTGGGACCCGCGACATGCGATGAGAGCTTCAGTATCCCCGTCGAGAGCCAATTCGTCCCCATAAGGACCTCTCTAGGCGAGCGAAGCGCAGCGCGCTTGGACTTCTTCTTCACAGGCTGTCAAAGATCGAGCGACATGCGCTCAAAGGGGGGCGACTCACACCCACCTACTTTTAGAACACTCTAAGGACGAAAACTCTTTCGTCAAGCTGATAAAAAGTGAAAAAAAGCAAGAGAGGCCTGATCAAGCCCGTCGAGCCCGTGTTCATTAATGTACGAGCTCATCAAACACCAGCGGTGACAGGTAGGGGAAGCGCTCTTGGCGCCAGCGCTCCTGTCGCTCAGCTTGCTCGACTAAGGCTCTGAGCTCTCCAGTGTTACTCATCCTCTGCGTGACCTCATCTAGCCTCCCCTCAAGCTGGGCGCGTCGCTTAGGGTCAACGGTCTGGACGAGCTCATCCGTCAGCGCGTGGAAGAGGACCTCATCTCTCCCCATTCGCTGCGCGATCCCCCTCACGAGCGCGCGGATCGTGCTGGGCGCGTTGGGCGCGTTCGAGGCTCGTTGAAGATAACGGAGGCCAAGCGCTTGGTCCTTCGCGCGTTGCGCGTCATCTTTGGAGCGAAGCTCAGTATAATAGTTCATCCCTAAGCGGTATGCTGGCTCATAGTCATCCGGGAAGCGCGCCATAGCCCGCTCATAGATCTTGTTCGCTCGATAGACGCGAGCCGGCGTAATTTGTTGCCCATAGAGGACGCTGCTACCTGCCCAAAAATAAGGCTCTTTAAAGAGCGGGTCGAGGGTGAAGATCTGCTCAACAAGTGGCTCGAGGAGCGGGTAGCGTCGATCACTGACGAGGTGAGAGGCGAAGTACTGGATCGCTCGGAGCCACTGGATATCTGCGGCCACTTGGTCATAGCCAAGCGTGAGCGCCCTCGTGACCTCAACCCGAGAGACCATCATCACCTCATCTGCGACGCTCCGCGCGCTCCCTTGACAGGCGCGGAGGTCGCGTAAGCTGAGGCGTGTCGAGAAAACACAAACGCTGAGCGTCACCCCCAACAGGAGCTGTACGCCCAGCGTCAACGTGGCCTTGAGCTCAGGCCTAAGCGCGCCCATGAGCGCCTCTTGACTACTCGAGCTCGTTCTGGCGGAAGAGCTGGTTGATCACGACCTGGTTGTTCGGATCAACGAGGCCTGTCTGCTCGAAGAGTGAGGCGGTGCCATCACAGTCGAGGTCACCCTCAGCGCGCGCTGAGAAAGTCGAGTTCTGCCCCTCGCCACCCGCGAGGAAGGAGTAGCTGTACAGGAAGGGCTTAGAGACCGCGAACTGGAGCCCCTGCCAAGAGGCGTGCCCGAAGGTGGTGTCTGTGCTGTACTCGCGAGGGTCGTGCTTGAGTGGCGATGAGCCCGTGCATGCATAGTCAGGAGGGGTTGGACCAATGGAGGTCGGGAAGGTCTTCTGCAAGAGCTGACCTTGGCGGTTGGTCTGCTCAGCGAGGTAGTAGGCGCGCGCGCCGTCCGCGATCTTTGAGACGTTCTGGATCGCCTCAGAGGTCTTGGCGCGAGTCTGATATTTCATGAGCTCGGGACCCGCGACGACCGCGAGAATACCAATGATCGTGACCACGATCATGAGCTCAATGAGGGTGAAGCCTTTGTCTTGCTTACGCATAATGTGTTTCCTCATGGAGAGTAAGAGAGGCGCTAAGCGCGCTGAGAGAAGAGATCCTCTGTGATCTTTATCACGATCATAGAGGCAAGGGGCGGTTGTGAAAAGCGTTTAATTCAATGTTTTGTGTGAGTGTAAACAAAGACATGACTGCCCTTATTCGTTCATGTTCTCCACATATACGGCGGCCTTGGCGGAGGTCACCTCGAACAGCGAGGTCAGCCCTGCGGGCTGTGGAGAGAAATCACCGATAGCCTGAGCGATATACCATGGACCCGTCGGTGGCGGACGGAAGACGCCCGCAGGCGCCTCCGCTGGGATCGTGCTCGCCTTGATTTGGTATTTGAACCACACGGGGCCCTCTGGTCGTACCCCAAGCGCCTTCCAGGTCTCAGATGTTGGGTCCCCCCAATTTTTACGGACCTCTTGAGGGATGTCACCCTCTGGCCACTCTGACCAGTCGCTCGTCCCCGCGTACTGACCGGTCGCTTGATAATAGAGGGTCTGTGCGGAGCGGATCGCGCCTAAGAAGTGATAGGCCTCTGAGTTACGAGCTTGATAGATCAGCTTCCGGTACCCAGACACCGCGAGCGTCGTGAGGACCGTGATGATCACGACGACGATCATAAGCTCGATCAAGGTCACCCCACGCTCTTGAGCGCGTCGCTTAGCTGAGTGAGCGTCATGACAAAGAAGTAAACGCATCGTGTGGTCACAGCTCCTTGGGTGGGCCTCGCTCCTGTTAGATGATCATGGAGCACGTCGAACTACGTGAATAAATGCACGTGGTGTGCCAAGCTCCCATAATGGAGGGCCTCAGCCCACAGGTATGCTCATATCCCTCGCTCATAGGGCCTCTTGGTGTGGCTAGGGTAGGGCTCTGATCGCTTGAGCGGTCGCTTCAGAGCCCTCACAGGGCATACAGCTGTGACAATTTATGTCACTTTTGAGCTCAAGTCAGCTCTAGATAAATGAGAATAAAGAAAATGTGACATAATTTGTCAGGGCTCAGGTCATTTTCTTGAGCCGGTACCGGATAGATCGAAAGCTGATCCCAAGGAGCTGAGCGGCCTCGGTCCGGTTGCCACCCGTACGCTCAAGCGCGCGGTACACCAAGCGCTCCTCTAGTCGCTCAAGGTGTCGCTCAAGCGACCATGAGCGCTCACCCTCTCGCTCGGCTTCACGCTCTACTTGAGCGACGAACGCCTCAAGGAGCGCCTCACTGCCGTAGGCTTCGTGCTCAGTCGGCTCGCGCTCCATGCTCAGCGCTAAGGTCGCTTGAGGGCTCGCTGGAGCGTGGTGAGCGCTGGAGAACATAAAGTCCGCCTCTGTGAGCAGCTGACCTTGCGAGAGCGCCAGCGCACGCTCGACGAGATTTTTAAGCTCACGGACGTTACCAGGTAGCGGAGCGCTCAAGAGCTTAGACATCAGCCCTGGCGCCAAGCGTGGCGGGGTGCGGGCTTGCTCTTTGGAGAGGCTACTCAAGAAGTGCTCAACCAAGAGCGGGATGTCAGCGCTCCGCTCCCGTAATGGGGGGACGGTGACCGGGATGACGTTTAGCCGGTAATATAGGTCTTCACGAAACAGACCGCTCTGGACATCCTCCGACAGTGAGCGGTTCGTCGCCGAGAGGATCCGGATGTCGACCGCCACCTCCTCGGTCGCGCCCACCGCCTTCACCCTCATAAACTGGATCGCTCTCAAGACCTTCGCCTGCATCGCGAGTGGCATCTCCCCGACCTCATCTAAGAACAGCGTCCCGCCGTGGGCGGCCTGAAACAGGCCTACCCTTCGCTCACTCGCGCCGGTGAACGCACCTCGAACATGCCCAAACAGCTCACTCTCAAAGAGATGCTCCGGGATCGCCGCGCAGTTCATCACAACAAAGGGACCAGACGCTCGTGGGCTAAGCTTGTGGATCGCCTGCGCGACCATCTCCTTCCCCGTCCCGCTCTCTCCTAAGATTAGGACTGGCGTCTTCGAGGGCGCGATCCGCTCGATCATGTGAAACAGAGCACGCATCTGCTCGCTTTGACCGATCATCCCCTCTAGTGGAGCGCCACGTTGCGCGAGGCGCGCCTTGAGCGCTTGATTCTCTTGAAGCAGAGAGCCATGCTTGATCGCCTTCTGACTGATGACCTCTAAGGCGTCTAACTCAAAGGGCTTGATCAGATAATCATATGCGCCACGCTTCATCGCCTCGATCGCAGTAGATGTAGAGGCGAAGGCGGTCATCATCACGATCGGACAGCTCGGCTGGCTCGCTTGCGCGACATCTAAGACCTTCATGCCCCCACCCTTAGGGAGCCTCAGGTCCGTGAGGATTAAGCTGAAGCGCGAGGCGTTGATGACCTGCTCGGCTTGAAGGGCGTCTTCACAGAGGGTGACCTCAAAGCCCCTCTGCTCAAAGAAGATCTCGAGCACCTCACGGATGGAGGGCTCATCATCAACAATCAAGACCCTCGGAGCAGGCCCTGACTCGCTCAGCGCTTGGGGGGAGCCTTCAGTCATCTTTTACCACCTGAATCAACGTGTCACTGCGGGGCGCCCCCCGCTCATCTGGGCGCGTCTTCAACGTGAGCGTAAAACGAGCGCCCCCTCCAGCTCGAGGCTCGGCGCTCAGCGCTCCATCATTGGACTCAGCGAGCGAGCGAGACAGCGCTAAGCCTAGCCCGCTCCCTCGATCTTTACTGGTCTTAAAGGGGATAAAGAGCCCGTCGATGTCTTGAGGGAGCCCCACCCCGCGATCCGAGACTCGGATATGAACTCGAGCGTCACTCTTCATGATCGAGATCCTCGCCTCACGCTTGAGGCGCGTGTCGCCGGCCGTCAGCGCTCCTGTCTCACATGTCTCATATGACTCATGTGCGTTCTTGATGAGGTTCAGTAGGATCTGTCGCACATGGTCCGGATCAACCCAAGCGGTGAGCCCGCTGAGCGCGTCCTCTGTGACATCAAGGCGTGTCATATTGGGTTCGTGAGAGGTGAGCGTACAGAGCTCTTTTAAGATGGGCGCGAGCGGGGTTAAGTAGGGGGTTGGCTCGGGCGGACGAGCGACGTCAAGAAAGGACTGGGTGAGCTGGGCGAGCCTCGCGGTCTCTCGGTCGAGGATAGACAGCAGGCGTCGCTGTGTGCGCTGTCCATTGTCGTCTTGACCCCCGCTCATCTGCTCTAAGAGCTGGAGGCTGCTCCGGATGCTCGCTAAGGGGTTCCGAAGCTCATGCGCGACTTGGGCGGTGAGCGCCCCGATCGAGGCGAGGTGCGCCCGTCGCTCTTCTTCTCGCTGACGGCGCTTCGTGGCGGTGATGTCTTGTAAGAGTAAGGCTCCCCCCCCCCCGTCTCGCTCCCCCTCCTCATTTGTGCTCGAGAGGGCGCAGGCGAGCGTCAGCTGATCTTCACGCGCCCTCTCCCAATACCCACCCCTGCTCAGCTCTTCACCGAGGTGTTCATCGTCAGGCCTGATCCAAGGCACAAGCTCAAAGAGAGGCAGGTTGAGCGTCTCGAGCGGGTCAAGGTCGAGCAAGCGACCCGCGGAGGGGTTCATATACAGCACCCGCCCTTGAGCGTTGAGGTGAATGACCCCGCTCTGGGAGCGTGTCAGCAGGCGCTCATTAAGCCTCCGTAGCGTCCTGAGGTCTTGATCGGCGACCTGAAAACGGAGGTGCGCGTCACGGAGACGCTCGCTGAGGTGAGCCGCGAGCGTAGCGACGAGGACGATCACCCCAATCTGGCTGAGCCCTGATAAGATCAGCTGACGCAGGGTCTCTGAGGTATCTGTGAGGCGATGAAAATCAATCTCCGCTCCCTCAAGGAGGCACAGCACAACGACCCCACCTACGCTGAGCGTCGCGCTCACCCACGCGCCTGTACGCTCAAAGAGCGTCGCCCCTAAGAGCACACAGATCGGTAATAAAAAGCTCACAGGGCTCCCGAGCTTACCCGTGTGCCCGATCACCAGCGCGCTGATCATGACATCAATCACAAGGTGGCTGTAGGCGATCAGGGTGAGGGGAGCGCGCGGGCGCTTGATCAAGGGCCAAGACACGAGGTTCACGAGGTAGCTCGCGAGCAAGATCGGTCCAATCGCGCTCAGCCATGAGCCCCACAGCTCAGGGGCCTGCACCCACAGCTGTAAGAGGACGAGCCCTGCGCCGAGTATGGTCGCGAGCGTCGCGCGCGTCAACATCAGCCATGTGAGGCGCGCCTTAAGGTCAGCGCTCATCAACCCCCAACCGCGCCCGCGATGGTAAAGATTGGGAGATACATCGCCACGAGGATCGTCCCTACGATCCCACCGAGCACCACCATCATAAGTGGCTCCATCATACTCGTGAGCCCCTCAACCGCCGCCTCAACCTCATCATCATAAAAGTCAGCGATCTTGGTGAGCATCACGTCCATCGCGCCGGTGCTCTCCCCTACCGCGATCATCTGGACCACCATATTGGGGAAGATGTTACTCTGGATGAGAGGCTCAGCCATCGCGCTCCCCTCTGAGACGCGCTCTCTCACAAAGATCAGCGCCTCCTC
>Ga0181593_10002203_pt1 | contig 17926 bp, 12 predicted proteins | sample 071ome_19_FD_133756 | JGI IMG/M metagenome (GOLD analysis project Ga0181593, IMG submission 133756) | Coastal salt marsh microbial communities from the Groves Creek Marsh, Skidaway Island, Georgia - 071413AT metaG (megahit assembly) | ecosystem: Environmental > Aquatic > Marine > Intertidal...
CTGCTCGGCCAGCTCGCCATGCCGTGGGGTGACCCGTCGCAAACGCGCCGCGTGCGCTGGCCGCTGCACCTGCGCGTCGGCCGCGCCTGAACGCGGCCGGCGTGCAACGCACCGTCTTCATCCTCTCCGACCGCACCGGCGTGACCGCCGAGACCCTCGGTCACAGCCTGCTCTCGCAGTTCGAATCGGTCGACTTCGTGCAGCGCACCATCCCGTTCGTCGACACCGTCGAGCGCGCGCGCGACGCGGTGAAGCTGATCGAGCAGGCCGGGAGCCACGACGGCCATCGCGCGATCGTCTTCAGCACCCTGGTCGACCGCGACGTCCGCGCGGTGCTCAAGACCGCCGACGCGCTGTTCATCGACTTCTTCGAGACCTTCATCGGCCCGCTCGAGAAGACCTTCCAGCACAGCTCTTCGCACATGGTCGGGCGCACCCACGGCCTTGCCGACCTGCGCAGCTACATGACACGCATGGAGGCGATCAACTACACGCTGAACCACGACGACGGCCTCAACAGCCAGGGGTACGAGCACGCGGACATGGTGCTGCTCGGCGTGTCACGCTCGGGCAAGACACCGACCTGCCTGTACATGGCGATGAGCTTCGGCATCCGCGCGGCCAACTACCCGCTCACCGAGGAGGACCTGGCCGACCTGCGCCTGCCGCCGGAACTCGAGGCGTGCCGGGACCGCCTGCACGGCCTGAGCATCGACCCGCAGCGCCTGCACGACATCCGTGAGGAGCGCCGTCCGCAGAGCCGCTACGCATCGATGGCGCAGTGTCGCTACGAGGTCAGCCGTGCCGAGGCGCTGTTCCGGCGCGAGCGCATCGCCTGCCTCAACACCTCGTTCTCGTCGATCGAGGAGATCGCGACGGCGATCCTGCACAAGTCGGGTCTGAAGCGCCGGCTGTTCTGAACCCGGTGTAAGGATCACGCGCGCCGCCGGGTCTGCTGTTCCAGGAGGCCGCATGACCGCCCTGCTTCGCCTGTTGATCAAGGATCGCCGCCTGCCGTTCCGCGCCCTGCGCATCGGCGCGCTGGCCACGCTCGGCTGGTGGCTGGTCGGCCCGCTGCTGGTCCAGACCATCGCCGTCGCACGCGTGTCGCCGGAGCTGATGCAGCTGCAGTGGTCGACCGATTTCTCGAAGCGCAGCGTCGAACTGGACGAGATCCAGTCCGGAGGGCCGCCCAAGGACGGCATCCCGGCCATCGACGACCCCAGGTTCGTCAGCACCAGCGAAGCCGCCGGCTGGCTCGACCCGCGCGAGCCGGTCATCGCCGTGGCCCACGCGGGCCAGGCGCGCGCCTATCCACTGCAGATCCTGATGTGGCACGAGATCGTCAACGACACCCTTGGCGACCTGCCCATCGCGGTCACCTTCTGCCCGCTGTGCAACGCCTCGCTGGTGTTCGACCGGCGTGTCGGTGGGCGCCTGCTCGACTTCGGCACCACCGGCATGCTGCGCAAGAGCGACCTGGTGATGTACGACCGCCAGACCGAGACCTGGTGGCAGCAGTTCTCGGGCACGGCGATCATCGGCGAGCTGCTCGGCACCGAGCTCGAGCAGATTCCCACGCAGATCGTCGCCTTCGAGGAGTTCCGCGACGGCTACCCCGACGGGGAGGTGCTCTCGCGCGAGACCGGTTACTCGCGCGGCTATGGCCGCAACCCCTACCGCGGCTACGACGACATCGACAACAGCCCGTTCCTGCTCGACGACCCGGTCGACCCACGGTTGCCGGCGATGGAACGGGTGCTCAGCGTTTCGCTGGATGGCATCGACCGCCTCTACCCGTTCTCGCTGTTCCGCGAACGGCCGCTGATCCACGACACCGTGGCCGACACGCCGGTGGTGGTGATGTCCCGCTACGGCACGCTGTCGGCACTCGATCGTGGATCGATCGCCGATTCACGATCGATCCATTCCGCCAACGCCTTCGACCGCCGCCTCGAAGGGCGCATCCTGGAGTTCGAGCTGCGTGACGGGTGGATCGTGGACAACGCGACCGGCAGCCGCTGGAACCTGCTCGGCCAGGCGCTCGAGGGGCCGCTCGCGGGCGAACGCCTGCGCGCACTGCCTGGCGGGGTCCACTTCGCCTTCGCCTGGCTGGCGTTCAACCCCGACTCGCAGATCTATCGGCCTGACGCCACCCGCGGCGACTGAACGCACCTGCCCTTTGTGGCAGAATCGCGTCTCCCAACAGCGCTTGGAAGCCTCCTGATGCAGCAGTTCCTGGTGATCGGCGCCACCGGCGTCATGGGCACCGCCGCGATCCGCGCGGTGCGCGAGATCCATGGCGACGACGCCCACGTGATCGGCGTCTGGTACGGGCGCGAGGACAACGCGCCCGAAGTTCCCGGAGTCGACCGGCTGCTGTTCGCCGACATCGGGGCGGATGACGCGATCGAGGTCCTCGCGGATCGGGCGGGCGAGCGCTTCGACTGGTGCTTCTTCGCCACCGCGCTCGGCGACGTCGGCTTCCCGGTCGGCGAGGCCACGCCGGAGCAGATCGCCACGTCGAACCACCTCTCATTCGACCCGCTGCCGCGCCTGGAAGCGGGCCTCGAGATCGGCACCCTGGTCGGCTACTCGACCTTCTACGATCTCGCTCACCAGAAAATCACCTACGGCGCGATGGGCCATTCCAAGCACGCCATCGAGCGCTGGACGCTCGAGTCCGGTCGCAGCCGCCATCTCTGCCTGCGCGCCGGGGCGTTCCGCTCCGCGTCGAGCCAGGGCATCAAGCTGCTGGTGCGGCGCAACGCGAAGGCGCTGGCACAGTCGAGCGATCCTCTGCTGCGCAGTTTCTTCGCCGACTCCAAGCCCTCCGAGGCGGTCGAGCGCTTGCAACAGGCGGTGTTCGACGAAGAGCGCGCCACGCTCGGCGATACCGGCACCGACCTCGAAGCGCTGGTCGCTGCGCACAAGGTGTTGCTCGACGGCCCCGACGCCCCGTTCGTCAACGTCGCCGGGCAGCGCGTCTGGACCTCGGGCGACGCGCTGGAGATCGACTGAGCCACGCCCCGTGCTGACGCGTCTGCAACGGCTGCTCGAGACGCACCTGGGTGCATCGCCTGCGGGCACGCCACCCGATGAGGCGACGTTGCGCCTGGTTACCGCCGCGCTGCTGGTCGAGACCGCCCGCGCCGACTTCGACGATGCACCCGAGGAACTGGCCGTGGCCAGGCGCCTGATCGCCGGACACTTCGACCTCGGCGAGGCCGACAGTGCAGAGCTGCTGGCCTCGGCTGAAGCGCGCGCCGATGACGCGGTGTCGCTGTTCGAGTTCACCCGCTCGCTCAACGAACGGCTCGACGAGATGCAGAAGCTGCGCGTGCTGGAGATGATGTGGCGGGTGGCGCACGCCGACGGCCGCATCGACAAGCACGAGGAGCACCTGTTGCGCCGCGTGGCCGACCTGCTGCATCTCACGCACGCCGATTTCGTGCGCCTGCGCCACGCCACCGCCAACGACTGAAAAGCCGGGGCGACACCCCAATCGGGTGCTCGAGCATCCGGCACTGGACATCGCGCTGTTGGGCGCGCTGCGCCCAGTACAGCCAAAAGCGCGCCGTGAACGGCGCTCCTGCTGGCCATGGCCGGTCAATCGGGACAGCTGTCCCTGAGGCCCGGGTGGGCTGATTTCACGGCTTCTGCGGTGTCCGGCAGCGTCGGTGGGATTCGACCGTCCCGTCAGGGCAGCTCCCGGAGTCGTGCCAGGTACAGAAAAAAAACGGGCGGCCCGAGGGCCGCCCGTCTTGGCTGGTTGCAGCCAGTCTTCAGCCGGCCATGTCCTTGAGCCGCTTCAGCGGGCGGACCTTGACGACCGTCTGCGCGGGCTTGGCCGCGACGTCCATGGTCTCACCCGGCCGGAACGGATTCGGCACGCCCTTGCGTGCGCGACGCGCCGGCTTCTTGACCGTGGTGATCTTGAGCAGGCCAGGCAGCGTGAAGGCACCGGCACCGCGTTTCCTGATGTGGCGGCTGACCAGGGTGTCGAGCTCGGCCATGACATCGCCGACCTGCTTGCGGGTCAACCCGGTGCTGCCGGCGATCTCGTTCAGGATCTGGGTTTTCGAATACGCCTTGCTGATGGCCGTGGAGGCCTGAGGCTTGGCCGCCGGCTTCTGGGCAGCCGCCTTCTTCGGCGCAGCGCGCTTCGGTGCGGCTTTCTTCTTCGGAGCAGCCTTCTTCTTGGGTGCTGCGCGCTTGGGTGCGGCCTTCTTTTTCGGTGCTGCGCGCTTCGGTGCTGCCTTCTTCTTTGGTGCAGCCTTCTTCTTCGGGGCGGCGCGCTTCGGGGCAGCCTTCTTCGGTGCGGCGCGCTTCTTGGGCGCGGCGCGCTTCGGGGCAGCCTTCTTAGGCGCAGGCTTTCTGGCGGATTTCTTTTTCACGGCCATCGCAAACTCCTGTGTGACTCTCTGGTGGTGGCGGGTGCACGGGGGCACGTAGAACATAGCACAACGTCAGAGCGTTTAAAGCACGGAATTCAGCGTTTCGCAACTATATTTTCAGGGTTGTGGCGCAACACGCAGGCACACACCTCCACGACGCGGATCGCCCGCACCGCTCAGTGCCGCGCTGTGGCGATCGCGCGCGACGGCGTGCACACCACCGAAAAAGAGATTGCGCGCACCCCAGTTCTGCGCCCCGGGATGATGCTTTACGAGCCGGTGCACGGCCCGTTCCGGGAACCCGTGCTCGATGCTCAACTGCCCGTTTTCCAGGTGCAAACGCGGTTTTCGGACCGCCGCGGCGACCGGCATGCCGTAGTCCACGAGGTTGATCAGCACCTGCAGGATGGCGGTACGGATCCGGTTGGAGCCACCCGAGCCGAGCACCACGTCGGTGCCGTCAGGACGCGCGAGCAGGGTCGGCGCCATCATCGACGCCATGCGCGTATCGCACGGCCAGACGTGGAAACCGTGCGGGTTGAGATCTTCCTCACCGAGCATGTTGTTCATGACGATGCCGGTTCCTGGAATCGCGTACCCGGCGCCCTCGCCGTTGGAGACGGTCATGCTCGCCTCGTTACCCTCGGCGTCGAGCACGCTGACGTGGGTCGTGCCACGATGACATGCCGGCCGACCGACGACCTGCTCCCGGTAGCGACGCAGCAGGTCGGCACCGAGCAAGCGGGCGCTGCGCCGCGCGGCATCCGCCTCGCTGGCCACCTCGGCGCGCGCGGCCCCGGTCGCGTCCATGACGCCGGCAAGCCGTTCGAGGTGGCCCGGGCTGCCGAAGCGTCCATCGAGACCGCCGGTCGCCTCGAGCAGGCGCAGGCCGAACGCGATCAGCATGCCGCCCGCCGACGGTGCCGGATTGGTGTAGATACGCGCGCCGCGGTAATCGATCGCCAGCGGCCGGCGACGCTGCACGCGATACCGCGCGAGGTCGTCACGACCGAGGTAACCGCCTCGCTCGCGGCAGTCGGCGACCAGGCGCTGCCCGATCTCGCCACGGTAGAAGAGCGCCTCCCCCTCGCGCGCCAGCGCCTCGAGGGTGTCGGCGAGCTGCGGCTGGCGCAGGGTCTCGCCATGTCGCACCAGGCGACCTGGATCACGGCGTGCCGCGAACAGGCGCAGCACCTCCGGGTCGGCACGGTAGATCGCACCGACGATGTCGAAGATGTAGGCCTGGAGTGTGTTCAGTCGGACGCCGCGTCGGGCCAGCGCCACCGCGGGCTCGACCAGGCGCGGCATCGGCAACCGTCCCAGTTCGCGCTGAATGCGGAACAGTCCCCTGACGCTGCCCGGACAGGCGATCGCCCCGAGGCCGATGTGGAACTCCTGCGTCGCGGTGCCGAAATCGGCGAGGATCGGGCGGAAGTCGACCTCGTTCGTCGCGCGTCGCCTGTGTGGCGTCTGGGTGAAGAAGTCGTAGAGGTGGCGCTCACCAGCCGCGGTGCGCGCGAGCAGGAACCCCCCGCCGCCGAGCGACGCCAACACCGGCTCGGCGACACAGGCCGCGAAGTGCGCGGCGACCACCGCATCGAAGGCGTTGCCGCCGTCGGCGAGGATCTCGCTGGCCGCGGCGGCGGTGGCCGGGTGGCCTGCGGCGACGATCCCGTCAGCCATCGCGCCAACGTCTGATCGTGCTCACGGGCCTGACTCTGATCATCGGCAAGTGCTCGAATTGCCCCGGAAAAGCCCGGGGAAGGTCCCGGGAACCGTGATTGTAATGCAGGGTATCGCCGCCTATCATTGATTGCGTCGGCTTCGGTGATTACAAGCCTCGGTCGAACAGCGAACACCGCTGCCGACGCCGCACCTCTCACCCACGGGCGACGCCAACGACTGCGCTCCCGGGCAGGATCGGTCGGCACATCATCAAGACGACCCACAACAGCGGACGGTCCGGGATGGCAAATAAAGAACAGGCCAAGGAACAACAACCCGCCGTCGACGAACAGACCCTCTCACGACTGGTACCGATCAGCGGCCTCACCAAGCAGAGCGTCGCCCAGCTTGCCCAGAAGGCGGACGTGCAGACCGTCAAGCGCGGGCAGTTCCTGTTCCGCAAGGGCGATCAGGACGGCCTGACCACCTACATCCTCGAGGGCGAACTCGAACTGTTCGCCGACGAGACCCACGTCGAACGCATCCAGGGTGGCAGCGAGAGCGCGCGCCACCCGGTCGCCCAGCTGCAGCCGCGCCAGTACAGCGCGCGTGCGCGCACCGAGTGCAGGGTGATCCAGATCCAGCGCAAGCTTCTGGACCAGCTGCTCGCGCTCGATCAGTCCGGTGGCTACGAGGTCTCCGAGATCGAGGAGGAGGAGGAAGAGGACAGCGGCGACTGGCTGAGCCGGCTGCTGCAGTCGGAGCTGTTCCAGAAGATCCCCACCGCGAACATCCAGAAGATCTTCCTGCACGTCGAGAAGCTCGAGGTCGAGAAAGACGCGGTGATCGTCCGCCAGGGCGACGAGGGCGACTTCTACTACTTCATCGCCGAGGGCCGCTGCGCGGTCTCCCGCAAGAGCGAAGAGGGCCGCGAGATCAAGCTCGCCGAGCTGCGTGTCGGTGACAGCTTCGGCGAAGAGGCGCTGATCCGGGAGACCAAGCGCAACGCCACGATCACGATGCTGACCGACGGCGTGCTGATGCGCCTGACCAAGGACGACTTCGCGGAGCTGATCCGCAAGCCGCTGCTGCGCACCGTCACCTATGCGCAGGGCTGCGGGATGATCAAGCTCGGCGCGCAGTGGATCGACGTGCGCCTGCCCGAGGAGTATGAACAGGGGGCGATCGCGGAGAGCATCAACCTGCCGCTGCCCAAGCTGCGCAAGGAGGCCGAACGCCTCGAGCGCAACCGCACCTACATCGTCTACTGCGACAGTGGCGGACGCAGCTCGGTGGCCACGTTTCTGCTCAACCAGCTCGGTTTCGACGTCTCCTACCTCGGGCGTGGCCTCGACAGCTGCCCGCAGGCGATTCCGAAGAAGACGGCCGAGACCAAGGTCGAGGTCACGCCCTCGGCGGCAGCTTCTGCAAGCGAGCAGCCCGCCACGGCCCAGGCCGAGCAGCCCGAGGCACGCTTGCCGACCATGCTGGTCCCGGCCTCGGGACAGAGCCTCGGTGAGCGCGAGGACCAGGAAGACGCATTTGCCGTCGTGCCGCTGGACGATCAGCACAATGCCGTGCTGCTGGTGGTCGCCGACGGCATGGGCGGCCACGCCGCCGGCGAGGTGGCGAGCAAGTCCGCGGTCGCCGCACTGTGTGACGCCGTGCGTGAGGGCTTCCCCGCCGAATCGCCTCCCGACCTGCTGCGCAGCGCGCTGCAGGCCGGCAACGCCGCGATCAAGGCGAAGACCACAGAACGTCCCGAGCTGCAGGGCATGGGGTCGACACTGGTCGCGGTGCTCGCGATCGAGCACCGCCTGTGGTGGGTCAGCGTGGGTGACAGCCACCTCTACCTGATCCGCGAGCGCCAGCTGCGCAAGCTCAACGCCGATCACAGCTACGGCGGCTACCTCGACCGCATGGCCGAGGCCGGAAACGCCGTCGAGCCCGACCCGCGCTACAAGCGCAACATGCTGATGAGCGCGCTGACCGGCGAGCCGATCCCCGAGATCGACGTCAGCGACGAGGCCTTCAACCTGCAGCTGGGCGATCGCCTGCTGCTCGCCTCCGACGGGGTCAACTCCATCGGTGAGGGCGCGCTGATCCAGCACTCCGCCTGGTCGGCAAGCTCCAGCGAGTACACCGAAAGCCTGATCCAGGCGGTCGCGGAGGCCAAGAAGCCGCGCCAGGACAACACCACCGTCGCCGCGCTGGACGTCGTCGACCGCGAGAAACAGGGCGCCGGCGTCGAGGTCAAGAAGAAGCAGCGCGCCGCCGACCAGAAGGTCCTCAAGCTGAACCAGCAGCTCTCCGACGCCAGCGCCAAGCTGGCCGCCGCGCTGCGCCAGAAAGCCGAGGCCGAGGCCGCGCGCCAGTCCGCCGAGCAGACCATCGCCGAGCGGATGAAGAAGGTCGAATCGCAGGACGACGAGACGCGCAAGGCCTACGAAAAGCAGCTGCGCGAGGAGCAGCAGCGCCGCGAGGAGGAGATCGCCGAGGCCAACGCCGCGCTGGATGAGGCGCAGCGCCAGCGTCTCGCCGCCGAGGAGGCTCGCCGCCAGGCCGAGTCCCACGCCGAGCGTGTCCGCGCCGAGGAAGAGGAGATGCGCCGGCGCCTGCAGGAGGAGGCCGAGGAGCGTCTCGCCGCCGAGCGCAAGAAGATGGAGGAGGAGTTCGCCCGCTTCAGCAAGCAGGTCGAGGAGGCGGAACGGGCGCGCGAGAACGCCGAGCAGAAGTTGAAGGACGAGCAGGCGCGCGCCGAGCAGGAGAGCCGCGAAGCCACCGAACGCATGGCCGAGGCGGAGCGCATCCGCACCCAGGCCGAAGAGGCGCGGCAGAAGATCGAGCAGGAGGCACAGAAGCAGCTCGAGGAGGCGCAGGCCGCTGAGGCCCGCCACCGCGAGGAGCTCGAGGCCAAGCTCAAGCAGGAACAGAGCGACCTCGAGCGCCGCCTGGCCAAGGCCGAGGAGGTGCGCCAGCAGGCCGAGGAGGCTCGGCTCAGGGCCGAGGAGGAAGCGCAGCGGAAGCTGGAAGAGGCTTCCAAGGAGACCGACAGCAAGGTCCGCGCCGAACTCGAAGAGAAACTCAAGTCCGAACAGGCCTTGCTCGAAGAACGTCTCGCGGTCGCCGAAAGGGTCCGCCAGGACGCCGAGGCGGCGCGCCAGAAGGCCGAGGACGAGGCGCGCAAGGAGCTCGAGCGCCTCACCGCCGAGGAGTCCGAACAGCGTCGCAGGCTCGAGGAGGACCTCAAGCAGAAGGAGGCCGAGCTCGAGGCGCGTCTCGCCAACTCGTCGACCGAGCTGGAAGAGGCCAAGCGCCTGCGCGAGGAGGCCGAAGCGGCCCGGCGCCAGAGCGAGGAAGAGGCCGAGCGGGTCCGGGCCCAGAGCGAGGCGGAACAGCAACGCCTGCAGGAGGAGGCCGAGGCCAAGCTGCGCGAGGAGCGACAGCGCATGGAGGCGCAGTTCGCTGAGACGGTCGACCAGCTCGAGGAAGCGAAGCGGATGCAGGAGGAGGCCGAGTCCGCCCGCACCGCCGCCGAGGAGATGGTGCGCCAGATGCGCACCGAGACCGACGAGATCGAGGCGCGCGCCCGCGCCGAGGCCGAGGCCAAGATCGCCGAGGAGCGCGCCCGCCTCGAGAAGGAGTTCGGCTCGGCCAGACAGGCCGTCGAGGAAGCGAAACGCATCCAGCAGGAGGCCGAGGAAGCGCGCATCGCCATCGAGGAGGAGGCGGCCGTTGCCCAGGCCCAGGCGGAGGCCGCGGGCGAGAGCATCCGCAAGGAGCTCAGCGAGAAGCTCGAGAAGGAACGCCAGGAACTCAACGCGAAACTCGAGGCCGCCAACAGCCAGCTCGCCGAGGCCGAGGCCAAGGCCTCGGAGGCCGCCTCCGCGCAACAGGAAGTGGCCAGCGAGGCCGCGCGCATCCGTGCCGCCGAGGAGCAGGCACGCATGCAGCTGCAGGCCGAGGTCGAGGCCCAGCTGCGCACCGAGCGCGAGAAGTTCCAGCAGGAGCTGGCCGAGGCGAAGTCGAACTTCGAGTCGGCCGAACAGGCGAAGATCGAGGCCGAGGCACGGCGCATCGCCGCCGAGCAGCAGGCCGCGAACCTCGCCGAAGCCGAACGCAAGGCGCGCGACAGCGCGCAGGCCGAAGAACTTGCCGCGCTGCAGGCCGAACGCGAGCGCATGCAGGCCGAGATCGAGAAGGCCAACGCCGAACTCAAGACGGCCAAGGAGACGCTCAACACCGCCTCGGTCGACAACCAGGTCGCGCAGCGGCGTGCCAGCCAGCTCGAGGAGGCCGAGCACGAGGCCGCGCGACTCAAGGACCAGGCGCGAGGCGCGATGGAGCAGGCCTCCGGCGAGGTCGCCGAGCTTGAGAAGGAGCTGACAGCCGCTCGCGAAGAGGCGGCCAAGCACGCCGAGCGCACGCGCGAGGCCGAGGAGGCACGCGCCGAGGCCGAGAGCGCCGCCGACCAGGCCAAGAGCCAGCTCGAGACCGCGCGCGCGGTCGCCGAGGAGTTGCGCGAAACAGATCGGCTCAACCGCGAGATCCGCGGCGAGAAGAAGAAATCCCCGCTGCCTCTGGTCGCTGGCCTGGTGGTCGCGCTGATCGCGGGTGGTGGCGCCTTCTTCCTGGTCGGCGAGGTCGCCGAGGAGAAGCCCGGGGACGAAGCCACATCCAGCGAAACATCGCCACCGGACAGCGCGCCCATCGTCGCCACTCCCACCGCACCGCCCGCCACGTCAACGGGTGCGCCGGTCGTTCCAGCATCGCCACCGCCCCCACCACCGCCGCCGCTGTCCACCTACAGCGACAAGCTCTCCAACGGCACGTCGGGCCCACAGATGGTGCGCCTGCCCGGAGCCACCTTCGTCATGGGCAGCAACTCCGGGGAGGACCACGAGACCCCGCCGCGTGAGGTGACGGTACCGCCCTTCTCGATGGGCATCCGCGAGGTCTCCTTCGCCGAGTACGACCTGTTCGCCCGTGCCACCAAGCGCGACCGTCCATCCGACCAGTGGGGCCGTGGCAGCCAGCCGGTGATCAACGTCAGCTGGGAGGATGCCGACGCCTTCACCAAGTGGCTGAGCGAGGAGACCGGCGAGAGCTACCGCCTGCCGACCGAGGCGGAGTGGGAGTACGCCGCGCGCGGCGGCGCCACCGGCAACTACTGGTGGGCCGAGTTCGATGACAAGGCCTACGCGGTCTGCGCCGATTGTGATTTCCGCAACCCCAACCCGGATCGTCCGGTCTCGGTCGAGAAGATGCCGGCCAATCCCTACAAGTTGCATAACGCGGCAGGCAACGTGCAGGAGTGGGTCCAGGACTGCTACATGCCCACCTACGACGGCGCCCCCTCCGACGGCTCGGCCCGGGTCTGGCAGTGCCCGACCCGCGTCGTACGTGGTGGCTCCTACCTCAGTCGCAAGACCGAGGTGCGCCCGGCCGCGCGTTCGCGCCTGGTCGCCACCGGCGTGCAGTTCGACGTCGGATTCCGCGTCGCACGCGACGAGTGAGCCTTGCCAACCGAAGCCCATCCCCAAGGAGCAACGACATGAGGGAACGCCTCCACGGCATGCTGCTGGCGGGCCTGCTCGGCCTCGCCACCGGCGCCGCCGGCGCCACCGAACTCGACGATGCCATCGCCGCCTACCAGCGCGGCGACCATGCACAGGCGGTCCCGACGCTGACTTCCGCAGCCGAACAGGGCGATCCACTGGCCCAGGTCTACCTCGGCCTCGCCTACTACAACGGCCATGGCGTCGAGGAGAACGACATCGTCGCGTTCACCTGGTTCTGGCGTGCCGCCGAGCAGGGAGATGCCGAGGGGCAGTACCAGCTCGCCTACATGTACACCTACGGCTTCGGCATTCCCGAGGGCGAACCCGATCCCGAGGGCAAGGCGGTCGAGTGGTACGAACGCGCCGCGCAGCAGGGTCACGCCGAGGCGCAGTTCAACCTCGGCCTGCTGCTGCTCGCCGGCAGCGGTGTCCAGCGCGACGAGGCCACCGGGCTGCGCTGGATCGAGACCGCCGCGGCCAACGGCAGCGAGGGCGCACGCCGCTTTACCGGCGAGATCAACTGAAGCCGGCCACCTCGCGCCCGAGCAGCGCGAGCTTGCGCGACTCGCCCCAGCGGTAACCCCCGACTCCACCGTCGGCACGCAGCACACGGTGGCACGGCACCAGCACCGCCACCGGGTTGGCGCCGATCGCCGAGCCCACGGCACGCGCCATGCGCGGGTCCCCCAGGCGCTTTGCCAGCGCTCCGTAGCTGCACACCGCCCCCTCGGGCAGCGCCAGGAGCGCCTCCCAGACCCGAATCCGAAAGCGGCTGCCACGCAACAGCAGTGCCGGCGCCGCGGGCGTACCGAGGCGGCCGAGCATCCCGTCGACGGCCGCCGGGTCGGCGATGAACCGGCTGGCCGGCCACTCCTCGCGTGCCAAGGCGAGCGCCCGCGCACCGCGCGGGTCGTCGTCGGCAAGGAAGCGCAACCCCGCGACACCACGCTCGGTGACCAGTGCCAGGGCCGAACCGTAGGCCGTGCGCAATACGGCGTGGCGGAGCACCAGGCCGGATCCCTCGCGCCGGTAATCACCCGGCGTCATGCCCTCCAGGGCGACGAACAGGTCGTGCAGGCGTCCGGGTCCGGACAGCCCACTCGCCAGGGCCGTGTCGAGCACGCTGGCCGAGTCACGCAGCAGACGCTTGGCGTGCGTCGCGGTCAGGAAACCGAGGAACTGCTTGGGTGAGACCCCGGCCCAGCGCACGAACAGGCGCTGGAAGTGATGGGGACTCAGACCGACGTGGCGCGCCACTGCCGCGAGGTTAGGCTGCGCCTCGCGCCGGGCGACGACGTAGCGGATCGCCGCGGCCACCCGTCGGTAGTCGCGCCCGGACGCCGCGTCGAACAACCACATCGCCCGCGGATCATCACATCTCGAAACCGCCGTTCGCACCGTGCCTTCTCCGTTGCTGGACCGTGCGTCGAGGTTAGGCCGGGCGTCGCCGGTGGACCACCCGATTCTTGCGCCCTGCGGTGCCCTCAGGGACAGGGGTTGCTGTGGCGCTGGTGCAGCGCCTCGATGCGCTCGACGACCGCGTCGTCGAGCACCAGGTCGGCGCTGGCGAGGTTCTCCTCGAGCTGCTCCATGCCGGTCGCTCCGATGATGTTGGCGGTCAGGAACGGCCGGCTGGTCACGTAGGCCAGCGCCATCTGCGCCGGCGACAGGCCGTGTTCGCGTGCCAGCTCGACGTAGGCGCGTACGGGCGCCTCGGCCTCGGGCCCGGTGTAGCGGCTGAAGCGCTCGAACAGCGTGATCCGCGCACCCTCCGGGCGGGCACCTTCGAGGTACTTGCCGCTGAGCACCCCGAAGGCCATTGGCGAATAGGCGAGCAGGCCGGTCTGCTCGCGGTGCGCGATCTCGGCGAGACCGACCTCGAAGCTGCGGTTGAGCAGGTTGTAGGGGTTCTGGATCGACACCACGCGCGGCAGGCCGGTCGCCTCGGCCGCGGCGAGGAAGCGCATCACGCCCCAGGGCGTCTCGTTGGAGAGCCCGATGTGTCGCACCTTGCCGGAATCGACCAGCTCGCCGAGGACCCCGAGCGTCTCCTCGATCGGCACGCCCTCGTCCTCCTCGTCGGCATGCTCGTAGCCCAGCTTGCCGAAAAAGTTGGTCTTCCGGTCGGGCCAGTGCAACTGGTAGAGGTCGACGTAATCGGTCTGCAGCCGCCGCAGGCTCGCGTCGAGCGCGGCGGTGAGATTGGCCCGGTCGAGTCGGTTGGCTCCACCGCGGAAGTGGTCGAGCCAGTCCGCGCGGCCACACACCTTGGTCGCCAGCACGACGCGGTCGCGGCATCCACGCGCGGCCAGCCAGCTGCCGATGTACGCCTCGGTGCGCCCCTGGGTCTCGGCGCGCGGCGGCACCGGGTAGAGCTCGGCGGTGTCGATGAAGTTGATGCCGGCGTCGAGAGCCCGGTCGAGCTGCGCGTGGGCCTCGCTCTCGCTGTTCTGCTGGCCCCAGGTCATGGTGCCCAGGCACAGCATGCTGACCTCGATGTCGGTACGGCCGAGTCGGTTGCGGCGCATGGCGTCTCCTGCGGGTGAAGAGCGGCCCGATGCCGCCCACCCGCGAAGCCTAGCGCATGCGCATGCCGCTGTCCGGGGGCTAGCGACCCTGCTTGAGCATCATCTCCTCGACCAGCGGCGCCAGGATGATCTCCATCGCGAAGCCCATCTTGCCGCCGGGCACGACGATGGTGTTGCGCCGGGACATGAACGAGTCGTGGATCATGCTGATCAGGTAGGGGAAGTCGATGCGCAGCTTGCGCGGATCCTTGAAGCGGATCACGACGAAACTCTCGTCCGGTGTCGGGATGTCGCGCGCGACGAACGGGTTGGAGGTGTCGACCGTCGGCACGCGCTGGAAGTTGATGTCGGTGCGCGAGAACTGCGGCGTGATGAAGTGCACGTAGTCGTGCATGCGGCGCAGGATGGTGTCGGTCACGGCTTCGGCCGAGTAGCCGCGCGCCGAGGTGTCGCGGTGGATCTTCTGGATCCACTCCAGGTTGACGATCGGCACCACGCCGATCATCAGGTCGACCCACTGTGCGACGTTGGCCTCGTCGGTCACCACGCCGCCGTGCAGGCCCTCGTAGAACAGCAGGTTGGTGTCCTGGCGAATCGGCTGCCAGGGCGTGAAGGTGCCCGGGTCCTGGTTGAACGGCGCCGCCTCCTCGGGGTTGTGCAGGTAGAGCCGCGACTCGCCGGTGCCGTGCTTGGCATACTCGCGGAACAGCGCCTCGAGCTTGTCGAACAGGTTCGACTCGGGACCGAAGTGGCTGAAGTGACGCCCCTCCTCGAGGGCCTTGTTGGTCTCCTCCTTCATCGCCACGCGGTCGAAGCGGTGGAAGCTGTCGCCTTCGATGATGGCGGCCCGCACGCCCTCGCGGTAGAAGATGTGCTCGAACGCCGTCTTGACGGTCGAGGTGCCGGCGCCGGACGAACCGGTCACCGCGATGATCGGGTGTTGTTGTGACATCTCTTCCTCTCCCTGTCCCAGTAACCGGCCACGAGGGCGACGGTCGACTCACGCTAGCACGTGGTCGACGCCCTTCGCTGCCAGAATGTCTGGATGCTACCATAAACTAAAGTTATGGTAGCTTATGGATTAATAAGTTATTGCTGAACTAGAAAACGACGTTCAGCATCGCGATCGCGACGATCAGGAAGAGCACGGTCATCACGCCACCGGCGCGCATGAAATCGACGACCTTGTAGCCGGCCGGTCCCATGATCAGCGCATTGACCTGGTGGGTTGGGATCAGGAATGAATTCGAGGTACAGATCGCGACGGTCAGCGCGAAGATGCGCGGATCGGCGCCGGCGCCCAGCGCGATGTTGACCGCCAACGGCACCAGCAGCACGGTCGCACCGACGTTGGACATGACCAGCGTGAACACCGTCGCCAGCACGCCGATCGCCGCCTGCAGGCCCCAGATCGGCATGCCGTCGAGCAACTCGAGCGTCTGCTGCGCGATCCAGCGCGCGGTGCCGGTGCCCTCCACCGCGAGACCGAGCGGAATCAGACTGGCGAGCAGGAACACGGTCTTCCAGCTGACCGCTTCGTAGGCCTCGTCCATGGTCAGCACGCCGCTGATGATCATGCCGACCGCGCCGACCATCAGCGCGACCGACAGGCGCAGGTCGGTGAACAGCACCAGGCCGAGGGCGGTCAGGAAGAAGATCAGCGCCCAGTTGACCTTGTGCGGGCGCAGCTCCTCGTGCGGGAAGTCGGTGGTGACGACGACGAAGTTGCGGTCCTTCTGCAGCCGCGCGAGGTCCTCCCACTGGGTGTGCACGATCAGCGTGTCGCCGGCCTGGAACTCGATGTCGCCGAGCTTGGTGCGCTGCGTCTCGCCGCCACGGTGCAGCGCCAGCACGCTGATGCCGTAGGTCTTGCGCATGCGGATGTCCGCCATCGTCTTGCCGATCAGCTTGGAGCTGGGTGGCACCACCATCTCGGCGACACCGGCATGCACCGGGGCGAGGATGTCGGCGAAGGTGCTCAGGTCGGCGCGGATCTTGACCCGCTGGCGAACCGCGAACTCGCCGATCTCGTCGCTGCCACCGATGAACGCGATCACGGTATTGGGCACGATCTCGACGTCGCGTGCCGGTGACACCAGGCGCTTGCGATTGCCGTACATCGCGACGATGAGGAGCTTGTGGTCGGTGCCGAACTCGACCTGCTCGACGGTCTTGCCGACCAGTGGGCTCTCGGCCGGCACCTCGACCTCGAACAGGTCACCGGAGAGGCCGTAGGTCTCGCGCAGGTAGGACATCGTGGTGCCACCCGTCGAGCCTTCCGACTTCTTCTTCTTGACCGCCGGCAGCAGGCGGTTGCCGACGTACATGAAGTAGAGAACGCCGGTCGCGACCAGGGCCAGGCCGACCGGCGTGACGTCGAACAGGTCGAAGGTGGTCATCTGCTCGACACCGGCCGGCAGGTTGCGGTTCGACGTCAGGATCAGGTCGTTGAGCAGGATCAGCGGGCTCGAGCCGATCATGGTCACGGTGCCGCCGAGGATCGCGCAGAACCCCATCGGCATCAGCAGCCGCGACATCGGCAGCCCGGTGCGGTTCGAGATGCGGCCGATCACGGGCAGGAACAGCGCCGCCGCGCCGACGTTCTGCATGAAGCTCGAGATGATCGCGACGGTGCCCGAGACCAGCGGGATGATGCGTTTCTCGGTCTGTCCGCCGATACGCAGGATGTGGGCGGCGACCGTGCCCATCAACCCGGTCTTGTCGAGCCCGGCACCGATGATCATGACCGCGATGATCGACATCACGGCGTTCGACGAGAAGCCGTCGAACAGGTGGTTGATCTCGACCAGCGGGGTGTAGAAATAGCTCACCACGCCGACGATCACCATGACGATGATCGCCGCGACGTCGACGCGTACGATCTCGGAGACGAAGAGGAATACGGTGAAGCCGAGAATACCCAGCACGATCATCATGTCGTTCGTGAGGGTGAGATTCTCGATCAAGGCTGCGTTCCCGGCAGGAGAAATTCGGTGGCCTCGCGGCCCGCTGTTCCGTTAATTCATAAATTATGCATATTCTGTAAAGCCCCGTCCAGCATGGATTTTCTCGGCATGTATAAAAAAACCGGCCAAACCAAGGCTGGGTTAATGGGTCAACAAATCGGAATAATGGCCAACGCCTCACGGCGCGGTTTTCAGGCAGACGCGCGACGCCTGTAGAGCAGGTCGAAGACCGCGTGGCCGAGCGCCATACCGCGCCGCTCGAACTTGGTCAGCGGGCGGTAGTCGGGGCGCGGCGCGTAGGCGCCAGGGCCGGCGCTGTTCTCGAGCAGCGGACACGCCTCGAGCACCTCGAGCATCTGCTCGGCGTAGGGCGCCCAGTCGGTCGCGGCGTGGAACACCCCGCCCGCAACGAGCCGCCGTGCCGCGAGCTCGACGAACGGCGCCTGCAGCAGGCGTCGCTTGTGGTGACGCTTCTTGGGCCAGGGATCCGGAAACAGCAGCAGCACCCGTTCGAGGACGCCGTCGCCGAGCATCCGCTCGAGCACCTGCACGGCGTCACCCTCGATCACGCGCACGTTCGTCAGCGACTGCGCCTCGAGCCCGGCGAGCAGGCGACCGATGCCCGGCCGGTGCACCTCGACGCCGAGGAAGTCGCGCTCCGGAGCCGCGGCAGCCATCTCGAGCAGGGCGTCGCCCATGCCGAAGCCGATCTCCAGCGTCACCGGGGCACCGCGGCCGAAGAGCGTCGCGAGTTCGAGTGGCGAGTCGGCGAGGGCGACGCCGTGGCGCGGCATCAGCTCCGCGTAGGC
>Ga0181593_10002220_pt1 | contig 17849 bp, 12 predicted proteins | sample 071ome_19_FD_133756 | JGI IMG/M metagenome (GOLD analysis project Ga0181593, IMG submission 133756) | Coastal salt marsh microbial communities from the Groves Creek Marsh, Skidaway Island, Georgia - 071413AT metaG (megahit assembly) | ecosystem: Environmental > Aquatic > Marine > Intertidal...
AGGAAGACATGGGTCTCCACCGGCTCAGCCGTGCCCGCCTGCCCCGTCCTGCCCGACGCGCCGCCCAGGGAGAAGTGCGTGTCCTGAATAATGCGGTAGCCGGTCAGGTCAATCTTCGCCATGTGCGAGAAGCGGCCGAGTTGGGTCATGAAGCACAGTCCGATGCCCGCGGAAATCAGCGAGGCCGCATCCGGCGCTCGCCCGTCCTCAGACGACAGGAAGCGCCAGGTCGGGGCGACCGGGGAGTACTGCTCCTTGAAGATTTCCTTCACGCCGTCCGGGCGCAGAACGCAGCGCGTGTGCATATGCAAAAGCTGCTGGTCGCCGGACAGTTCCGGCTGGCCCATCAGTTCCAGCGTCGCATGGTCGGCGCGCGCGGTATCCTCGTCCACCAGCATGACGATCAGGTCGTCCACCGCCGGGCTGTCGGCCAGGCGTTCTAGCTTCGGGAAATTATCGCCCGGATCGTCAAACGAGTCCGCCGCCAGTGGTTCCACCTGGGTCGGGGTAAGTTCGACGCCATTGTGCACAAGGTTAAAGAGGCTCGGATGGCTGCCGCGCGCCAAACCGTTCAGCGGGGACGCCGCAACCGCCTCGTAAAGCAGCGTGTTGAGAGTCTGATCGTCGCAGTCGGCCTCGCAATGAACGGTCAACTCTGGCGGCAGGGCGCCGCTCATCATGGAGCCTCTCCGGAAATCGCCCTCGCGGTAATAGTAGTTCTCCAGAACCAGCTCGAGGCCCTTGAACGTAATCCCGCGCTGCTCGGCCAGTGCTGTGATTTCATTCATGTAGGACGAGATCATGCCCGCGCTGAGATAGGTCAGCGGGTTCGGCGCCTTGTTGAAGCCGCCCAGATGCGCGCCCTCATCGCACACGAAGCGCCACGCGGTGTCGGTCGCCGCGGAGACGACCAGTGCCTCCTTCTGCTGACCACCGGACAGCGCGCGTACCCAGGTCCGCATGGACTGGCCGTGCAGGTTCGGGGGCACCGGGAACCCAGCCCCTGTGGCGTTCGCCGCAATGTAGTACAGGGGAATTCCCATTTCCTCGATGGGTGATTCCGACATCGCGTAAACCTCTAATCAGCGGTCTTCAGGGGGACTGGAATGGTGGGCGGTGACGGGATCGAACCGCCGACCCTCTCGGTGTAAACGAGATGCTCTGCCAGCTGAGCTAACCGCCCTTGGCCTGATTTCTAACGCATTTGCGGAGGGGCGGACTAGTGCCGCATGGTCAATACACCAATGCGGATTCGAAACGGTCCGACCCCCCGGAGGGGCCGGACCGTGAAATCGAGCGGTGCAAGTCTTAGTTGACCGCGTCCTTCAGGGCCTTGCCGGCCTTAAACTTCGGCTGCTTAGACGCCGGGATCTGGATCGTAGCGCCCGTCTGCGGGTTACGGCCGGTCGTCGCCTTGCGCTGCGCGACAGAGAAGGTGCCGAAACCGACGAGGCGAACGTCGGTGCCCTTTTTCAGAGCGCCGGTGATCTGGTCGAGGACGCTGTCCACGGCCTTGCCCGCATCTGCCTTCGACAGATCGGCTGTGTCGGCAACAGCAGAGATGAGATCATTCTTGTTCACGGTTGACCCCCTTTTGGGTTGGTTCACGGGATTTATGATGCCTGGAGCATAAAGCCCGACTCCAAACAATCCACGAAGTCTACGGGCCCAGATTTCGGGCCGTCAATCGAAACAGCCCGGAAATCCGGGGGTTTTGAGGTATTTGGCATAACGAATCGGGGTTGTGTCGAGGTCAACCCTAATGTCGAACCACGCCGGCACCATCCGACTCGTTATCCTTGGCCGAAACCGAGGGCGAGTCGTGTGCCGATTCGTCCCATTCGATTGGCACCAGCGGCTGGGTCAGCGCATGCTGTAGGACCTCATCGACAGTGGCGACGGGGATGATTTCCAGTCCCTTTTTCACATTGTCGGGAATGTCGGCCAGGTCCTTTTCATTATCCTTCGGTATAATGACCGTCTTTACCCCGCCGCGTAGGCCCGCGAGAAGCTTCTCCTTCAGACCACCGATCGGCAGAACGCGCCCGCGAAGCGTGATCTCGCCCGTCATCGCCACATCCTTGCTGATGGGGTTCTGAGTCAGGACGGAGACCATCGAGGTGATCATCGCCACACCGGCAGACGGACCGTCTTTCGGTACCGCCCCCTCCGGCACGTGGACATGGATGTCCCGCCGCTCGAACAGCGGCGGTTCGATGCCGAACTGAACAGCGCGCGCGCGCACATAAGCATTTGCGGCCTGCACAGATTCCTGCATTACGTCACCCAGCTTGCCGGTGATCGACATCTTGCCCTTGCCAGGCACCATGATCGCTTCCACCGTCAGAAGTTCACCGCCCACCTCTGTCCAAGCCAAACCGGTGACGACGCCGATGAGATCGTCCTCCTCAGTCTCGCCAAAGCGGTACTTGCGGATGCCCGCATACTTGTCGAGGTTCTTGACCGTGACCTTGACGCTATCGACATGGGCCTCGACCGCGATTTCCTTAACCGCCTTGCGGGCCAAGTTCGCGATCTCGCGCTCGAGGTTACGAACGCCGGCTTCACGCGTGTAGTAGCGGATCAGATCACGCAGAGCGGAATCGGAGATCGCCCATTCCTCTTCCTTCAGGCCGTTTTCCTCAACCTGTTTGGGAATGAGATGGCGCTTGGCGATCTCGACCTTCTCGTCCTCGGTGTAGCCGGGGATGCGTATGATCTCCATACGGTCCAGCAGCGGCTGTGGCATACGCATGCTGTTAGCCGTGCAGACGAACATCACGTCCGACAGGTCGTAGTCGATTTCCAGATAGTGGTCCTGGAAGGTGTTATTCTGCTCCGGGTCCAGCACTTCGAGAAGCGCCGACGACGGGTCGCCGCGCCAGTCGGCGCCCAGCTTGTCGATCTCGTCGAACAGGAAGAGCGGGTTGGAACTACCTGCCTTCTTCATGCCCTGGACCACCTTGCCTGGCATGGAACCGATATAGGTGCGCCGGTGGCCTCGGATTTCCGCCTCATCGCGCACGCCGCCCAGCGACATACGCACGAACTTACGGCCCGTGGCGCGTGCGACGGACTTGCCCAGCGAGGTCTTGCCAACACCCGGTGGGCCGATGAGGCAAAGGATCGGGCCTTTGATCTTGGTCATGCGCTGCTGCACGGCGAGATACTCAAGTATTCGCTCCTTGACCTTGTCGAGACCGTAATGGTCCTCGTTCAAGATCGCGAGTGCTTCATTGATATCCTTCTTCACACGCGAACGCTTCTTCCACGGGATCGAGGTCATCCAGTCGAGGTAGTTGCGCACGACCGTCGCCTCGGCGGACATTGGACCCATGTTCCTAAGCTTCTTGAGCTCCTGACCAGCCTTTTCCCGGGCTTCCTTGGTGAGCTTGGTCTTCTTAATCTTCTCTTCGAGTTCCTGGAGTTCGTCGCGCCCGTCCTCGTTCTCACCGAGCTCCTTCTGGATCGCCTTGAGCTGCTCGTTGAGGTAGTACTCGCGCTGGGTTCTCTCCATCTGGCGCTTCACCCGCGAACGGATGCGCTTTTCAACCTGGAGGACACCGATCTCGCCCTCCATAAAGCTATAAATCTTCTCCAGCCGCTTCTGGATGGTATCGGCTTCCAGTAGTTCCTGCTTTTCCGGAATCTGGAGCGAGAGGTGCGAGGCGACGGTGTCGGCCAGCTTGCTTGGCTCGTCGATCTGGTTGATCGAGACCAGCACCTCGGGCGGAATTTTACGGTTCAGCTTGATGTACTGTTCAAACTGGGTGACGACGGAACGCGCCAGCGCTTTGGATTCCTTTTCATCGGACTCGCCCTCAGGCAGATCTGCCGCATAGGCCTGGAAGAACTCCTCATTCTCAGTGAAATCAACGATCGAGGCGCGCTCTCCCCCCTCGACCAGCACCTTCACGGTGCCATCTGGCAGCTTGAGTAGCTGCAGGATCGTTCCGATTGTTCCGACTGTGTAGAGGTCCTCGGGACCGGGATCGTCCTGAGCGGCATCCTTCTGGGTCAGAAGAAGGATTTGCTTGTCGTGCTGCATGACGTCTTCGAGCGCGTGCACCGATTTCTCGCGTCCCACGAACAGCGGCACGATCATATGCGGAAACACGACGATGTCGCGAAGAGGCAGAACGGGGAACAAGGCGCCTTTGGAAAGATCAGTCATATCGAGGTCCGGTAGAGCGATTCAAATACATGAAGAGAGGCCAAAAAACCTCGAACTTCGGTTTACAACTAGGAACAGGGAAACGCGGCAAACACTAACCCCGTCCAACGTAAATTGGGTCGCGCGGCCCCGGTAATCAAGTACCGACCGGAGCGGGACCAAACTAGCAATTGAGTACCCGCTAGGCGCTGGTCCCAAGATCTTCCCGCTTGTCGGCGTAGATATGCAGCGGAGCCGCATTTCCGTCCACGACCTCGCCGTTGATCACGACCTCCTCAACACCGTCCATGCCCGGAAGGTCGAACATGGTGTCGAGTAGGATAGTTTCCATGATCGAGCGCAGGCCGCGCGCGCCGGTCTTACGCGCGATCGCCTTCTTGGCGATGGACTTCAGCGAATCGTCCGAGAAGGACAGTTCCACGCCTTCCATGTCGAACAGGCGCTGATATTGCTTCACCAGCGCGTTCTTCGGCTGGGTCAAAATCTGGATCAGCGCGTCCTCGTCGAGGTCGCCGAGCGTGGCGATGACGGGAAGACGGCCAACGAATTCGGGGATCAGGCCGAACTTCAGAAGATCTTCTGGCTCTACCTCGCTGAGGATTTCGCCCGTCATCCGATCGTCCAGGCTCTGCACGTCGGCGCCGAAGCCGATGGCCGTGTCTTTGCCACGTGAGGAGATAATCTTCTCAAGGCCTGCGAAGGCGCCACCGACAATGAACAGGATGTTGGTTGTATCGACCTGCAGAAATTCCTGCTGCGGATGCTTTCGCCCGCCCTGCGGCGGCACGGAAGCAACGGTGCCTTCCATGATCTTCAGAAGGGCCTGCTGCACGCCCTCACCCGACACGTCACGCGTGATTGAAGGGTTGTCGGACTTGCGGCTGATCTTGTCCACTTCGTCGATATAGACGATCCCGCGCTGGGCCCGCTCGACATTGTAGTCGGCGGCCTGCAGCAGCTTGAGGATGATGTTCTCGACGTCCTCTCCGACATAACCTGCCTCGGTCAGCGTAGTGGCGTCTGCCATGGTGAACGGAACATCGAGTATGCGCGCCAGCGTCTGCGCCAGCAGCGTTTTACCGCAGCCCGTCGGACCGATCAGCAGAATGTTCGACTTGGCAATCTCGACCTCGCCGCCCTTGGGCGACGCACTGAGACGCTTGTAGTGGTTGTGCACGGCGACCGAAAGGACACGCTTGGCCCGGTTCTGTCCGATAACATAATCATCGAGGACTTCGCAGATTTCCTTCGGCGTCGGAACACCGTCGCGCGACTTCACAAGGGTCGATTTATGCTCTTCACGGATGATGTCCATGCAGAGCTCGACGCATTCATCGCAGATAAACACCGTCGGACCCGCAATCAGCTTACGGACCTCGTGCTGGCTCTTCCCACAGAAGGAGCAGTACAGGGTGTTCTTAGAATCGCCGTTCCCGGACTTGCTCATTTACCTTGTGTCCCGTGCTGGGAGTGTAACGTCTGACCGACTGCCCCGGACAGGGCGAATCGGTTCCAGAAATGATTGAACAATAGCTAACCGCAAGCGATCAATAATTTAGATAGGTTCCCCGCACCGCTTAGGCCCGCGGCGATGCGTCACAGCGCCACGCGATCAGGCATCGCCCTTTCCATCGTCGGCCGCATCGCCGCGCTTTTCCACCACCTGATCGATCAGACCAAAATCCCTTGCTTCGTCCGCCGTATAGAAGCGGTCGCGCTCCAGTGCTTCGGCGATGGCATCGACCGGCTGGCCGGTGTGTTCGGAATAGATTTCGTTCAGCCGCGCCCGAATTTTTAGAATTTCTTGAGCATGGATCTCGATGTCCGTCGCCTGCCCCTGGAAACCGCCGGACGGCTGATGAACCATGATGCGCGCGTTCGGCAGCGCGAAACGCTTGCCCTTGGCACCGCCCGCCAGCAGCAGCGAGCCCATCGACGCGGCCTGGCCAACGCAAAGGGTCGCGACGTCCGGACGGATGTACTGCATGGTGTCGTAGATCGACATACCAGAGGTGACCACGCCGCCCGGCGAGTTGATATAGAAGCTGATGTCCTTATTTGGATTCTCGGCCTCGAGGAACAGCAACTGGGCACAGATCAGGCTCGCGACCTCATCACCGACCGGACCGGTCAGGAAGATGATTCGTTCCTTAAGCAGGCGGGAATAAATGTCATAGGCGCGCTCGCCGCGGTTCGTCTGTTCGACGACCATCGGCACAAGCGCGTTCATGCGCGGGGGGTCATACATCGACATGTTGTCCGTAATTCCGTCCTTCCGTTCATCCGGCAGGACCAATCCAGCTTTCTCTTAGCTCCAATCAGATAGGCCCAAAGCGAGTCCGTGCAAGAGGGGCCGGATCACGTCTTTTCGAATACGCGGTCACTTCTTGTCCGCGGCTTCCTTCGCCTCAGCCTCCGCCATCTCGTTCAGCTCTTCCGGCGACATTTCCTTTTCGTCAACCTTGGCCATCTCAAGGATAAAATCGACCACCTTGTCCTCGAAGATAGGTGCCTGCAGCGAGGCCATGGCCTGCGGATTATCTCGGTAATGCTCGATCACCATCTGTTCCTGGCCGGGGAGCTGACGGGCCTGATCCATGATCGCGCGGTTGATCTCTTCCTGAGACACCGTAAGGCTATTGGTCTCGCCGATATGCGACAGCAGCAGACCAAGGCGCACGCGGCGGTCGGCGATCTCCTTGTACTGCTCGCGCAGTTCGTCGTCGGACTTGCCTTTGTCATCGTCGTCGAGCTGGTCTTCTTCCTTGGCGTGCTCAATCTGGTGCCAGATCTGGTTGAACTCATCCTCGGCCATCCGCGGCGGCACACCGAAGTCGTAGCCATCGGCCAACTTGTCCAGCAACTGCCGCTTGGTCCGCTCGCGCGTCAGGCGGTTGTACTCGGTGCCGAGCTGGTCGCTGACGGCCGAGCGCAGCGCGTCGAGGCTGTCCATGCCAAGAGATTTTGCGAACTCGTCATCGACAGTTACTTCGACACCCTCGTGGATTTCGCGCACCGTGCAGTCGAACACCGCTTCCTTGCCTGCGAGCTCTTCTACGCCGTAGTCCTCCGGAAAAGGCACTTTTACGCCGAGCTGTTTGTCGATCTCGGCGCCGACAAGTTGATCTTCAAAACCGGGAATGAACTGCTCGGAGCCGATCTCGAGACGGATGCCGTCGCCCTTGCCACCGTCGAAGGGCACACCATCTATCTTACCTTCGAAGTCCATGATCACGATGTCGCCACTCTGCACCGGGCGCGGCGTCTCGACCGGCTTAGTCTCCCGATTCTGCTTCACGATCCGGTCGATGGCGTCGTCGATCTCAGATTCGTTCGGCACGACCTTGATGCGCTCGAGTTCCAGGCCCGACAGGTCCACGTCGCCGATGTCCGGCAGGATCTCGACCGACAGGTCATATTCCAGATCCTTGGCCTCGTCGAAGGAGACGATCTCGATCTTCGGCTGGCCCGCCGGGCGCAGGCCGCGCTCAGCCATAACCTCTTGCGAGGAATCCTTTACGGCAGCTTCGAGAACTTCACCCATTACGGCCTGGCCGAAGCGCTGCTTGAGCACCTTCTGCGGCACCTTACCTGGCCGGAAGCCCGGCAGGCTTGCGGTCTTACCCACTTCGGCAATCCGAGCGTCCACGCGCTGTTCGATATCGTTAGCCCCGATCGTAATCTTGTAATCGCGAACGAGACCTTCGTTCTTTGTTTCGACGACTTCCATAACCAGGTCCGATTTCCTGCTTCGTTCCAGAGAGTATCCGATCGGCCTCCGGCATTCCGACCGGACAACATGCTCGACATCCGTACGTCGCGCCAAACGTGCGGGAGAGGTGGTGCGGGCGAAGGGACTTGAACCCCCACGACTTTGCAGTCACCAGGACCTAAACCTGGCGCGTCTACCAATTCCGCCACGCCCGCATACGCGCATTCCGAATGTCAGGACCGCACGCCACACGCTGACGACGCGACGATCCCCACGGACGGCGGTTTCCTATACTATCAGCATGGCGGAGTAAACGGCCCAACACGCCCACAACTAGGCGTTCTGGAGAGAATTCCCCGCAGGTCGCGCAGTACCGGCGGCAAGGCGTCTGCGATGTCTTCAGCGATAAGCCCCGGTCCGAAATGCGCCGCCGCCGCGCCGTGAAGCCATACACCCGCAGCCGCGGCGTCAAAGCAACTCATGCCCTGCGCTAGCAGGCCCGTGATGAAACCCGCCAGCACATCGCCGCTTCCCGCCGTGGCTAGCTCCGGCGGCGCGTTCGAACCGATCGCCGCGCGCCCGTCCGGCGCTGCCACGACGGTGTCGGCACCTTTAAAACAACTACCGCTCCCGAGACCAGCGCTGCAGTTCGCGCTGCTTCCAGCTTTCCATCCCGTTCGGCGTCGGTGTGCGAGGAAAACAGACGCGCGAATTCCCCGTCATGGGGCGTCAGGACCACGTCCCGCTTGCCCGCAGCGATGGCCGCGAACAGACGGTCAGGATCGCCTGCAAAGACCGTGATCGCATCTGCGTCAATCACACAGCCCCCGCGCGACGCGATCCCCGCGAGTGCACGCGAAGCCGTCTCTTCCGTGACGCCGTTGCCAGGCCCGACCAGACACGCACGCATGCGCGGATCGGCAAGCGCATCACCAAACGCCAGCGCGTCCGTTACTTCTCGGACCATGAGCGCCGGCCGCCCGGCGCGATAGACGTCCAATGCATCCCGATGCGCTGCGATGGAGACGAGCCCCGCCCCCGCTCGCAACGCGGCATGGGCCGCGAGCCGAGCCGCGCCGGTCAGCTCGCGCCCGCCGGAGACGAGCGCATGACCGCGTGCATACTTATGACCTTGGGGATCGGGCCGGGGAAACGCGGCGCGCCACAGCACCGGGCTGTTCTCCCACTGGGCCGGTGAAATCGATTCCAGAACTCTCTCGGGGGTGCCAATGTCGGCCACACGCACGCGTCCACACAGACCCCGGCCCGGATACAGAAGGTGCCCCGGCTTGCGCCGATAGAAAGTGACGGTCACGTTAGCACGCGGCGCGGAGCCGGCCACCTGACCGGTATCACCATTGACCCCGCTGGGCACATCGACCGCCACGCAGGGTAAATCGGACGCATTGAGGCAATTCACGACATCAAGCGCGATCCCATCGAGCGGGCGCGCCAGCCCCGCACCGAACATCGCATCGATCACGACCCATGCCCCGTCGAGGACACCTGGCGACATCGCCTCGATCCCGCCTGTCCAGTGTGCGGCCTTGGCCGCGGCATCGCCCCTCAGTTTCGCGGCATCTCCCAGAAGCGCAAGGCGAACCTCCCGTCCCTGCGCCGCCAACAGCCGCGCCGCGACGAACCCGTCACCGCCGTTATTGCCGGGCCCGCAAAGTACAACGACCCTGCCATCCGGTGAAAGATCGGCAACAGCTTCGGCCACCGCAGCACCCGCTGTCTCCATGAGTTCGAGGCCCGGCACGCCCGCTTCAGCCGCTGCCGCATCGGCGCGGTACATTTCCGCGACGTTAAGGAGTTCCGGGGTCTCTTCGATCCAGGTCGTGCTCATAGCCCAAGACTAGCAAAGCCCCGCGCTTTCACGCACGAGGCAACAAACGGGTGTAAATATGGGGGAAATGGGGTGGCTGATGGGATTTGAACCCACGGCCTCCTGGACCACAACCAGGCGCTCTAACCAACTGAGCTACAGCCACCACTGATGGCGCGATTGTGTAGTCGCGCCTGGCTGAACCGTCAAGCAAAGCCGCGCGGAATTCCCGGTCAGACGGCCGGGTCATCGATGAAGAACGGACGGTCGTCGCGAGGTTTCTTTTCGCGCGGCATGGCATCCCTGCCCTAATTTACCGGTTCTGGCACCGACCACACTGGGCCGCGCCCCCTGGTCGAGCAATACTCCAACCCCGAACTGACTGACTACCGTCAGTTTCGACGCGCGCGCATAACCCCACTCAGCGACGCCACGACGTCGCCTGCCACGGCACGACTGAGCCACGCATCCAGTTCGGCCCGACTACGCCTGGCCGAGCGGGTCTTCCCCCATGCCATTTAGCCCTCGGTGATCTTCACGACCATTGCTACGAAGATCTCCCGCATAACGTCAAAGGCTTTGCCCTGTAAATCTGCAAACGCCTATAGTGCGCGTCGTTTTGCCTGCCACAACAATCGAAAAATAAGAGTCATCAAATGATGAGCGCGAAGCTCCATACGGCCAAGAACCTTACACGCCTTGGAACAGAATCGGCATTCGAGGTCCTTGCACGGGCCGAGGCCATGAAGGCCCAAGGACACGACATTATTAATCTGGGGATTGGCCAGCCGGATTTCAAAACGCCGGAGCATATTGTCGAAGCGGCCATCAAGGCTCTGCGGGACGGGCACCACGGCTACACACCCGCGCCGGGAATCTCTTCGCTGCGTGAAGCCATCGCCGCCGATGTCGAGCGCCTGCGCGGCGTGACCGTCAACCCCGACAACGTGGTGTGCGTGCCGGGTGGCAAGGTGACCATGTTCTTCGCTATCATGATGTTCGGAGAAGCCGGAGCGGAGATCATGTATCCGAACCCCGGGTTCCCGATCTATGAATCGGTTATCAAATACTCCGGCGCCAAGGCAGTCCCCATACCGCTGCTCGAGGAGAAAGGTTTCTCCTTCGATGCCGACGAGGTGCTGTCACTCATCACACCCGCCACGCGGCTGATCATCCTAAACACGCCCGCTAACCCGACCGGCGGCTCGGTGCCGCGCGAAGAAATGGACAAGCTCGCCGCCGGGCTTGAGAAACACCCCCACGTCGCGATCCTGTCCGACGAGATCTACGGGCAGATGACCTATGACGGGCTCGTGCATGTCAGTCTCTTGGAATACGAGCATCTGCGCGACCGTGTGATCCTGCTCGACGGCTGGTCAAAGACCTATGCGATGACCGGCTGGCGGCTGGGCTATGCCTTGTGGCCGTCGAGCCTTGTCGATACTGCGACTCGCCTCGCCATCAACTGCCACTCCTGCGTCAACGCCGCGACCCAGTTCGCAGGGATCGCCGCGCTGCATGGTCCGCAGGATTCCGTTCACGACATGGTGCGCGCATTCGACGGACGGCGGAAGGTCATCGTCGAGGAACTGAATGCGATCGAGGGCTTCACCTGCCGCACCCCCATGGGGGCCTTCTACGCCTTCCCGAACATCACGGGTACCGGTCAAACGGCACGCGAAGTGCAGGACCGCCTGCTGTCGGAGGCCTATGTCGCCACGGTGGCAGGGACCAGCTTCGGCCATCTGGGCGAGGGATATGTCCGTTTCTCCTATGCCAACTCAGTCGAAAACATCCGAACGGCGCTCCATCGGGTACGGGAAATCTACAACTGAATGCTTAACATTTATGCATAATGCCGTTTTTGTGTGCAAATAACTGCCTTTTTGTGAGGCGAAAATCTTTATATTTTGTTTTGATTCAAAGATTTATCATTTTCCCGGATATGGCACGAAGCATGCTATATCCCCTTCCAACGGGCTGTCGCGTCAGCGCGTAGAGAAATACGGTGGAGGCATCAAGGAACCGAATGAAAAAAATCGAAGCCATTATCAAACCGTTCAAGCTCGACGAAGTAAAGGAAGCGTTGCACGAAGTGGGACTCCAGGGCATCACCGTCGTTGAAGCCAAGGGCTTCGGACGACAAAAGGGCCATACTGAGCTCTACCGAGGCGCGGAATACGTCGTCGATTTCCTGCCCAAGGTGAAGATCGAGATTGTCCTGGAAGACGGACAGGTCGAACGGGCAATCGAGGCTATTCAAGAAGCGGCGCGAACGGGTCGTATTGGCGATGGCAAAATCTTTGTCTCGACCATCGACGAAGCAATCCGAATTCGGACCGGCGAGCGCGGCGCAGAAGCCGTCTAACGGACATCGAACGAACCTACAATATAATTTTCTGAGAAACAGGAGACCCCAGTATGTCGGACACCAAAACAGTCCTAGACATGATCAAGGAGAACGACGTCGAATTCGTCGATTTCCGTTTTACCGATCCGCGCGGCAAGTGGCAGCACACCGCGCAGCACGTCTCAACAATCGACGAAGACCTCCTGACCGAGGGCATAATGTTCGACGGCTCGTCCATCGCCGGCTGGAAGGCGATTAATGAGTCCGACATGATCCTGAAGCCGGATCTCAGTACGGCCGTTATGGATCCGTTTACCGCGCAGCCGCAGCTCATCCTGTTCTGCGACATACTCGAGCCTTCGACAGGCGAACCTTACTCGCGGGACCCGCGCGGCACGGCCAAGATGGCGCTTGCCTATCTGGAATCAAGCGGTGTTGGTGACGCCGCCTATTTCGGCCCCGAGGCCGAGTTCTTCGTGTTTGACGACGTGCGCTTCGAGGTCGGCATGAGCCGCAGCTTCTACGAAGTGGACAGCGTCGAGGGCCCGTACAACTCGGGCGCCGACTTCCCCGAGGGCAACATGGGCCACCGCCCGGCCATCAAGGGCGGCTACTTCCCCGTCGCACCGGTCGATACGATGACCGACCTGCGCGCTGAGATGGTCACCACGGCCCTACAGATGGGAATCGCGATGGAGAAGCACCATCACGAGGTAGCGCCGAGCCAGATGGAACTCGGTCAGAAGTTCGCCACGCTGCTGACCGCCGCGGACCAGATTCAGATCTACAAGTATGTGGTCCACAACGTGGCCGCCCAATATGGCAAGACGGCGACGTTCATGCCGAAGCCAATCGCGGGCGACAATGGCTCCGGCATGCACGTCCACCAGTCGATCTGGAAGGACGGCGGTTCTGCCTTCGCCGGTTCGGGCTATGCCGACCTGTCGGACACCTGCCTTTACTACATCGGCGGCATCATTAAGCACGCGCGCGCGCTGAACGCCTTCACCAACCCGTCTACCAACAGCTACAAGCGTCTGGTGCCGGGCTTCGAGGCACCAGTGCTTCTCGCCTACTCCGCGCGAAACCGGTCGGCCTCCTGCCGTATCCCCTACTCTACCAGCCCGAACGCCAAGCGCGTAGAAGTCCGATTCCCGGACCCCAGCGCCAACCCATACCTTGCGTTCTCCGCCATGCTGATGGCCGGCCTCGACGGCATCGAGAACAAGATCCATCCGGGCGATCCGATGGACAAGGATCTATACGACCTGCCGCCGGAAGAGCTCGAAGGCGTGCCTACTGTTTGTTCCTCCCTCGGCCAGGCGCTCGAAGCGCTCGACGCCGACCGCGACTTCCTCAAGAAAGGCGACGTGTTCACCGACGACCAGATCGACGGCTATATCGCACTTAAGATGGAAGAACTCACGCGTTTCCTGGAATCACCGCACCCGGTCGAGTACCAGATGTATTACTCGGTGTAAGAACGTTCGCACTGAAACGGAGAAGCCCCGCCGCTCAGGCGGGGCTTTTCTTTTCCAGCATCAGACCAGAATGGTCACGACCACTTTCTTGTGCCAGCAGAAGGCGAGCTATTTACCGATGCCCCCGCATTCGTCGAAATCATACTTCTAAGTTCACACGGCCCGCCGAAAATATCCCCGTCGGGGTTTGTGTTGTCGGGCATCGCGGCGGTCTTGTATGCAAAGTTCACTAGAGGGCTCGCTTGTGGATTAGGTATTGCACATGGCTACGTTCTGCCTTTTCGACTCGCGCACGAATCATCGCATATAGATCGCCCAATGAAATTGGTTCCGGGATCTGCCGGAGCGAACCTAAGCTCTTTTTCAGGTGAGGTCAGCGTGGCGCGCGCCAAACGCAAATCCGAAGAACCCGGGCTTTTCGAAAACGGTTTGGGCTCCGGCGGAGACTACAACGCAAGCGACATCGAAGTCCTGGAGGGCCTGGAGCCCGTTCGCAAGCGCCCCGGCATGTATATCGGCGGCACCGACGACCGTGCGCTTCACCATCTGGCCGCGGAAATCCTCGACAACTCAATGGATGAGGCCGTAGCAGGCCATGCAGACCGTATCGAGATCTCGCTCGATGCCGACGGCATGCTGACAATCACTGATAACGGCCGCGGCATCCCCATTGATCCGCACCCGAAGTTTAGGAACAAGTCCGCGCTCGAGGTCATTCTCACCACGTTGCATTCGGGCGGCAAGTTCGATGGCAAGGCCTATCAGACCTCCGGCGGCCTACACGGAGTCGGCCTGAGCGTTGTCAACGCGCTCGCGGCGCATCTGCATGTCGAGGTCGCGCGCGACCGGCAGCTCTGGGCGCAGGATTACGCGCGCGGCAAACCGGTTGGGAAATTGACCAAGATCGGCGCCGTTCCGAACCGCCGCGGTACATCCGTGTCCTTCCTGCCGGACCGTGAAATCTTCGGCGACAAGGCCGCGTTCCGCGCCAAACGCCTGTTCGAGATGGCGAAGTCGAAGGCCTATCTGTTCAAGGGCGTCGAAATTCGCTGGTCGTGCGACCAACAGGTCGCTGACGAAGAAGCTGTCCCGACTGCTGAGTCCTTCCAGTTCTCCGGCGGCATTCTGGACCTAATGCGCGACACGCTAGGCGGGCGCCCGCTGGTTGGCGCCAACATTTTCTCTGGCAAGGCCGACCTCGTCAGCACCGGCGGCACGGTTGAATGGGCCGTTTCCTGGCCCGCCGACGGCGAGGGCATGGTTGCGTCCTATTGTAACACCGTCCCCACTACCGAGGGCGGTAGCCATGTGGCTGGCATTCGCGGCGCTCTGACGCGTGGCCTCAAGGCTTATGGAGAATTGACCAATATCCGCAAGGCGGGCCAGCTCACAGCAGAAGATATTTCAGACGGTGCAGCCGTCGTGCTGTCATTGTTCATTCGCGAGCCTCAGTTCCAGGGCCAGACGAAGGAAAAGCTTTCGATGCCCGAGGCGGCGCGTGTCGTCGAGGCCCAGATCAAGGATCACTTCGACCACCACCTTGCGACCGACCGGGCGAGCGCTGACCTGCTGCTGGAGTGGGCGATCGAACGCGCCGAGGAACGCAAGCGCCGACGCGAGGACCGTGCCCTAAAGCGAAAGACTGCTGGGCGCAAATCGCGACTGCCCGGCAAGCTGTCCGACTGCTCGCGCTCCAGCGCCGAGGGGACGGAAATATTCCTTGTCGAGGGCGACAGCGCGGGCGGGTCGGCCAAGCAGGCGCGCAACCGCGAGACCCAGGCAATTCTCCCGCTGCGCGGCAAGATCCTGAACGTCGCCAGCGCGTCGGTTGACAAGCTGCGCGGCAATCAGGAACTGACCGATCTGGTCCAGGCGCTCGGTTGCGGCAGCGGCAAGACCTTCGATCTGGAGAAGCTGCGTTACGAACGTGTCGTCATCATGACTGACGCCGACGTGGATGGCGCGCATATCGCCTCGTTGCTGATGACTTTCTTCTATCGCGAGATGCCGGAACTGGTGACCAGGGGACATCTGTTCCTCGCGGTGCCGCCGCTCTACCGCCTCGCGCGGGGCGGAGACGTGATCTATGCACTGGACGACGCCGACCGCGAACGTCTGATGGCGGAGCACTTTACCGGCAACGGCAAGGTGGAGATCAGCCGCTTCAAGGGTCTGGGCGAAATGCCGCCCGCACAATTGCGCGAGACCACGATGGACCCGGCTAAGCGCCAGCTTATTCAGGTCGATCTTCCCAGCGCAACCGACCACGATAAGGCCAACGCCAGAATCGCTAAGGAAACCGCCCAACTTGTCGAACACCTTATGGGCCGTAAGGCCGAGCGGCGCTTCCGGTTCATCCAGGACAACGCTAAGTTCGCTGGCGAACTAGACGTTTAGGGACTGGACGCTCGAGGCAAGGCGCCACAGCGCGTTTGCGAAATTCAACCGAATCCCCATTTGTATTGGCACGTGATGTGATCTTGCGCGCAGCGCCCCTTGGGCGACGCTTTCGTAGAGTTAGGCTGCGTCCGAGTTCATCAAAATCATGTTCCAAAATGTGCAGCCGCTTTCAACAGCTCATGGAATCGCTGGACTTTTTAGGCGATGCGGCCCATTTTCCGCTCGCGTAAACGAACACGCTATTTTCAACGCAGACGAGCAATATGCAATTTGATGAACTGGGTCTGAGCGACCCGTTGCTAAAGGCCATTGGCGATGCGGGTTATGAAAGCCCCACCGCAATTCAGGCCGAAGCGATTCCCCACCTGTTGATGGGGCGCGATATTATCGGGATCGCGCAAACCGGCACCGGCAAGACTGCCAGCTTCACCCTCCCAATGATCGAAATCCTCTCGACGGGACGCGCACGTGCACGCATGCCGCGGTCGCTTATACTTGAGCCGACGCGCGAACTGGCCGCGCAGGTGGCAGAGAACTTCGAGATTTACGGCAAGAACCACAAATTGAATATGGCGCTGCTAATCGGCGGCGTGTCTTTCTCCGACCAGGAAGATAAGTTGGACCGCGGTGTTGATGTTCTAATCGCCACGCCGGGCCGCCTGCTCGATCACTTCGAGCGCGGTAAGGTACTGCTGGCCGACATCAAGGTCCTGGTTGTCGATGAGGCGGACCGAATGCTCGACATGGGGTTCATTCCTGACGTCGAGCGCATTATCAAGCTGCTGCCGCACATACGCCAGACCGCGATGTTCTCGGCCACGATGCCGACCGAGATCCAGCGGCTGACCGATTCCTACATGATGAGCCCCCGCACGGTTCAGGTGGCTCCCCAAGCTTCCGCTGCCGAGACGGTGACCCAGGGCCTGCTGCGGGTACGCGGCGGATTTACAGAAAAGCGCGCCGCCCTCCGCAAGCTGATCCGCGCTTCGAAAGTGAAGAATGCTATCGTGTTCTGCAACCGTAAGCGCGATGTCGCAGTCCTTGAAAAATCTCTGCGCTCGCACGGCTTCAACGCCGCCGCGCTGCATGGCGACATGCACCAGAGCGAGCGCATGAAGACGCTAGAAAAGTTCCGCGAGGGCGAAATTCAGCTTCTTGTCGCCAGCGACGTCGCCGCGCGCGGGCTCGATATTCCCAACATGAGCCACGTCTTCAATTTCGATGTGCCGATGCATGCCGATGACTATATCCACCGGATCGGCCGCACGGGCCGTGCGGGCAAGGAAGGCCATGCCTATACGCTGGCGACGCGGGCAGACGAGAAGTTTCTAGGCTCCGTAGAGCGGCTTCTGGGCCACCCGATCCCGCCACTCGATGGCAGTGACAGCGGCAGGGATGACGCGGACAACAACAGCGCCGACACCGCGGACCAATCGGAAGCACGCAAAAACTCCGATCGCTCTGCTGAAAGCCGCCGGAAGCCGTCGCGCGAGGAACAGGCGCGCGAGCCGCGCCCCCGCCGTAAACTTGAAAAGCCGTCCGAACCACGCCGTCGGGCATCCGATGACGACGACGGCAACGACAGTTCGGCATTCGGCAAGGACCAGCACACGCCCGCATTCCTTTTGCGCTAGACTAGACACAACCGACAACACGGTCAGGTGCGGATATGCAAACGATCTTCGTTTAGGTGAATTGTGACCTCGGCAAGGCGTATGAGGTCGCCGACGAAGCGGCCCTCAACGTCGGCCGTGTCTCCGAAGTGTATTCGACCTCGGGGCAATTCGACTTGCTGATAAAATGCTACCTGCCGGAAGACCAGGATATTGGGCATTTCGTCACCAGCCACATCCAGACCCTGCCCGGGGTGGCCAATACCTTTACGACCATCGCCTTCAAGGCCT
>Ga0181593_10002223_pt1 | contig 17841 bp, 17 predicted proteins | sample 071ome_19_FD_133756 | JGI IMG/M metagenome (GOLD analysis project Ga0181593, IMG submission 133756) | Coastal salt marsh microbial communities from the Groves Creek Marsh, Skidaway Island, Georgia - 071413AT metaG (megahit assembly) | ecosystem: Environmental > Aquatic > Marine > Intertidal...
TATGATCGGACAGGATAACCGCTGAAGGCATCTAAGCGGGAAGCCCCCCTCAAAACAAGGTATCCCTGAGAGCCGTGGAAGACCACCACGTCGATAGGCCGGAGATGTAAGCGCAGTAATGCGTTCAGTTGACCGGTACTAATGGCTCGATAGGCTTGATTTGATCCAGTAATAGTCAGATATTACTCACATCAAAAAGCATACACACATAAATGCTTGACTTGGATTTGGTATTTTCTCGGTTTGGTGGCCATAGCACGAGCAAAACACCCGGCTCCATTCCGAACCCGGCCGTTAAGTGCCGTTGCGCTGATGGTACTGCGTCTTAAGACGTGGGAGAGTAAGTCACCGCCAAACCTAGAAAATACCAAATCCGCGTATCTCTCAAAACGATCACAATAGATCTCCCAAACCATATCGCTCAAAACCCTTTTCCAACGCGTAAGATAAATCTGCGTGCGAGAGTTTTAAAACAAGCGTCTTAAATCGAAGGCATCATCGCAATAAACAAGCATTGCCTCGCGGACAGATCCCCAGCGCAAACCCACAAAAACATCCCTATAAAACAAACAAACCTCGCCCGGCTGCGGACATCTGTCGCGATCCTGCGCCAAAAGCCCCCATTTCGGTAAAAATCAAATACCAAAACACATGCTTCATCTTGCCAGCGCAACGCATCACGGCCCCGAATTGAACCCAAACAGCCTTCGATCATTGACAGCTTATATATATCGTCAAAAAATACAGGCTACAGGCTACAGGCTACAGGCTACAGGCTACAGGCTGCAGCCTGCCCGATGCAGGAGGCAGGAGGCCAGCGATCAAATAAATAGCTCTTAGCAAAGCCCTAGAGCCAATAAATCAAAACAGAAAGTCTCTGGACAAAGTTAAGACAAAAGCCACACCGGCACACTGATAAGGCAGCCGTTGATGAATTGAAAACCAGCGCATCCCTTTTTCACATTTAATCAGAATTGCGTTTCAGCTGGGCCGAAAACTCAATTTCCAAATGGCGTAGCTCCGCAATTATCGATTCAAGATCCTCTGGGTTCTTCACATACAGCTCAATATTTGCGCTGTCATGAACCAAACCAGTCGGCGCAGGATCTGCGGCGTCGTTTAAAGCCAAGGCCTTAAAGGTTGAAACTGGTTTAGAAAAGCCTTTGACCTTTAAATCGTCGAAAAACGTGGTTTGTACGCGGTCGTTTAACAATAAAGCGGTGTCTTTGGACAGCAAAACCTCTCCCGGCGGACAAAGGCTTTCCAACCGTGCCGCCATGTTCACCGGACTGCCAAGCACCGTGTAATCCAAGCGCTGGCTTGACCCAAAATTACCGACCGTACAATAGCCGGTGGCAATTCCCATTCGGACCTTAAGCCCATGTGAAATACCTTTTTTGGATTTCCAGATTCTGCTGATTTGCGCGATTTTTTGTTGCATCTCTAACGCCATCTTCACGCAGCGAAACGCGTCCATTTCTTCTCCGGCACTGTCCGGGTCTCCAAAGAAAACCATAACAGCATCGCCGATGAATTTATCGATCGTTCCCCCATTGGCAATCGCGATCTCGGTCATATCCGACAAATAACTGTTAATAATATTTGCAAGCTTTTCGGGCTCTAATGTGTCAGAAATATCAGTAAAACTGACGATATCTGAAAAGAAAACCGTCAGATTTTTTCGCTTATAGCTTTCACCTTCTCGCATCCGATCGGAAAAAATCGTTTCATAAACCTGTGGGGATAAATATTTTGCCAAACGATTGGCAATTGATTCCAACTTCTCGCTTTTTTCTTCAAGACGCTGATTGGCCGTTTCGTTTTCGGCTAAGAGTGTTTGATTTTGTTCGTGAAGCCGGTACTCTTCCGTTCGATCAATCAGTTGGCCTTGCACGCCATTTAAATAACTGAATGTGCCATTTTTGGTGTAGGTGGCAAGAAAAGAGAATGTTTTAAAGGCATCAGAAGTTTTAATCTTCAATTGCGGGATGAGAACTTTTTTGTCGCGCTGCAAACTGTTTGAAAATTCTTCAATTTGATCATCAGAAACCCCAAGCCGGCCAAGAAGGGCAAGGATATTGAACCCTTCGATATTTTTAATGTTGGGAAATAATGCTTTGAAATTCTTATTTGCCTTTATAATATTCAGTTCCGCATCGGCGAAATAAGCGGCGGTTATTGCATTTTCGAAATTAAAAAAGCTGACATTTAAGATAGAGTCTTTCTTGAACATCTCTTCAAGCGTGGCTGACATTCCTGCGTCCTTAAACAGTCAAAAACGATCATTTCTGACGTTGAAACTGGCATAAACTTGACAGGAGGCAAACGAAAATCTCATGATTGAGATTATTATTTGTTTAAAAAGAATAGTAAAAACCCTCATTTTGTGAAAACCTGCCGTTATAAAGCCCATGCGGAAAAAAGTTGGACTTGCCGTAGATAAATAAATATTAATATAAAACAACGAATTGGAGCTGCATTGTGTTAATAAAACTTCACGGCACGCGGGGATCTATCCCGCAACCAGCTGATACGTCCAAATACGGTGGTAACACATCATGTTGCGAAGTGTTGACGGATGATATGCAAATTATTCTTGATACGGGAACCGGTTTTCAAAACGTTCAATTAGATACAAAACGAACATCGATTATCCTGTATAGCCACTTTCACCACGATCATATTCAAGGTCTGCCATTTAATGGAAGCGTGTTTGCACATCAGGAAGATATTTTTCTGTCCAGTGCTCTGGTCAATAGAAGCGTTCTTAGAAACCTCATTCAAACATATTTTTCGGGCGGATATTTTCCCGTTGATATCGTGACCATCCTCAAACAACTGAAATTTTCGAACATAAGCACCATACAAAAAATGCTTGCGCCAAACTTAGGCTTGGAGGTGTTTGAATTGAACCATCCTGGCGGCAGTATGGGATATTCGCTGCAAACCAGTCGAGGGAAATTTACTTATTTGCTGGATAATGAATACCTCGAAGAACAATTGCCGTTTTTATTAAAATTTGTTGAGGGTTCTGATTTTGTACTCTGGGATGGCATGTTCACGGATCACGAATTGGCAAATGGGCGCAAAGGATGGGGGCATTCCTCGATCGAGCAGGCCTGCAGTTTTGCAGAGTTGGCGGAGATTAAAAAATTGGCCATCAGCCATCACAGCCCCGCTCGGACGGACCAAGAGCTTGACATGCTCTCAGAAACTCTGACATCGGATAAAGTATCTTTTGCAATTCAAAATACCGAGGTCACGATCTGAATGAAGCGTTTGAAAATGGAAATTGGAAAGCATGTCTTTCGTAAAGGTGATGCTGCCAATGGTGTGTATTTGGTTTTGTCGGGATCGGTTGGAATTTTCTTGCCCAGTAATGGCACCAAGGATCCTGATTTTCTGGTAAGAGATAATGAATTATTCGGTGAAATGGGTGTTGTCAGCGATCAATCACGCATGGCAACGGCCTTGACCGTAACAGAATGCGATTTGCTTTTCGTATCACGGGATGAATTTGATAAAATGGTGGATGACTCGCATATCGTGGTCAAGGGCATATTACGTATCCTTGCGGAACGATTGCGGATGGCGCAGACCGCAAAGAAATAAAACGGGTTTCCGTTTTCAATCGTATTGGCTGTGGGTGTGGCACCCTAATCCTTTTGATTGCAGCTTTATCGTCGCGGGTATGTGAGCGCTTGAAATCGTTGCAGTTTGGCCAAAAAATGGGCAGCAGGTCGCCTTTATTGGCTGCGCAAGGCATATTGGTACGTAGACTTTTTGTGTTGTCGACCTATCTCCCCTTAAAACATAGCAAGATCATACTGGATTTAAGGGGTGGCAGAGCCCACTGAGACATCGCGAGGGGTGGAAATGAGCACGATCAATGGAATAGCGGCGGGCGCGTATGCGCAACAACAAGCTTCTCAAGAAAGCCAAGCGCGCATCCAAGACGCTCGCGTTGCAAACACGATTGTTGAAAAGTCTGAAAGTTTAAAACAAGAATCCAGCGTGCTGGTTGAAATCAGCCGCGCCGCGCGCGTATTGGCACAACAAAAACTTGCCGATGCGCGTCAAGGCGATGCTCAGCACGACGCCGCCTTGCAAGACGCCGTTGTCGAGCGGAAGCCAGCGCGGTCACCGGTTTAGCCTTTTCAACGGAAGATGCCCCTTTAAGCTTGCGCGCCAGCGGTGCATGTTGCGGGCAAATTCGCGCCCACCGCAGTTAATCCAGCAGGATCGCCTCTGTCCGTCTCTCATCGAGAAACGCCTAAACAGCGCGGATCAAAGGCCGTATAGGTTGCGAGGCTAAAAAAGGTGCACTCATGATCATTGGATATTCTAGAATTGCCTTATTTCAATCGCAATTGGAGGCGGAAGAACAGGTTGAGATGCTCTTAAATTACGGGTGTTTAGAAGAGCATATCTATCAAGAACAAACCGCAGCTCAGGATCTGCGCGGGCAATTGCGCCTGGCACTGAATGCTTTGCGCAAGGGGGATAAGTTGGTGCTGTGCAAACTCTCTGCGCTTGGCTCCACTCTGGGAGAGTTGAGCGCAGCGTTTTTAGAAATTGATCGAAAATCAGCGGATTTGGTTATCCTGGATATTGGCGGGTTGCGGATGGACAGCGGCCAAAAAACCGGCCAAGCGATGTTTAAATCACTTCGCGAACTGGCGGATTTGCCGCATGAAGTGCAGCGCGAGAAAAAATTTGACGCGGTAAAAGCGCAGCGTGATGGGCTTTAAACACCCAAGTTAATTTCCTGAATTTGTTATTTTATCGCCTTTACGCTTTTCAGAGTAGCGAAACCCGATTACTTCACATTGGCGAATACTGTTGAGCTGATCAAGTTGGGTATTGACCACCGCCGTCCAAGTTTCGGTGCCAAATTTTTCCATCATTTTTCCGTCAATTGTCTGCATCAACTTTGAGCATTCACCGGTACTGCCTGCCCCTAGAGGCCCATTTGAACCTATGCAAGATAATTCGGTATTGCCCAGCAATTGCCCGTCGCCATTGAAAAACAGCGCGGAAACCGCGGAGACATCCCGCCCGGTACGATTGGTTGTTTGCAGGGTTAAATTGTACAGCGCAACGGGGCCAAATTTATCATGGCCGAATTTCAACATAATGCTACAGGGGCGCTGTTCACCGGCATGCAGCACAGGCGCCATCATTAAAATCAGACCAGTCAGTAATATCCGCATCATAGCCTAGGTTCCTTACTTTAAATGCGTGGACTAGTTTACCCTCAAAATTTTATAAAAACAGTCTTCATTACAAGACTGGGATGCGATCGTTTTTGCAGGCCAGTGCCGGGCTCTGCTTGAGCGCTGAGGATCATCTATTTGCGGTCAAGCCAAGCTGCCTTTCATTGCGCATGCATTTATGCTAAATTTATCCGAGCAAAGAGGCGGTAGAGTGGCCAAAGAACATAGCACACGGTTTCGCGATATTGCGTTTAGCAATGGAACGCCCAAGAAAGCCTTTTTGACGGCCTGCGTTGTGGGTACGATATTAACCGCGATCAATCACGGCGATGTCATTATTGCAGGTCAATTTCCACCACCCCTGAAGGTTTTTCTAACCTATTGCGTGCCGTTCTGTGTGACCACTTGGGGTTCTTATTTGGGCAAAAAGAGCCAGATTTTGAAGCAGAAAGACGTTGCTTCGCTTTGCGGCGATCTCTGAGCTTTATTGCAGGCTCACCTCTCTTTGTGGATCAAATGTCTGCCAAAATTTCTTGCGCATCTGCAGAATATTCAATTGCGATGCGCTTAAACTATAGGGATTCTCGTCAAACTGTTTTTCAAGGCGCGCACCGTCCCAAAGTATATTGATCAGTGTCTTATCGCTATCCGACATTTGCTTCGCTCCACTTGATTCAAAGTGAAATACGGCCAGGGCCCTTCAGTGTTTAGTAAAAATCTGTAGGCAGGCAGCGACAACGCAGGTGCAACCGTAAACGGCCGACATTTTAAAGGGCAGAATAAAAAAAAGCTGAGCCCAAGGGCTCAGCCAGTCTACAAATCTTGTTAGGGAGAACAAAGATTTAATACACATACGCTGCAAGCTTGGGTTTGGATCAGAAACCTTTGAGAATTTTCATATTTTTACAGGATTTTTTTTTACATAGCAGCGTCAAATAGATCTCTAATTTGGGCAATATGTAAGCGAAAACACGATTACGGCCATTTAGTATTTGATGGTGGGGTGAACTTGCAGAAAAAGCACGGGCTTTTCCAAACATTTCTTGGGTTTTGGGTTAACAGAATTATGCCGCGGCCTTAAGCTAACCCACTCATTGCGCAGATGGCAACGCCAGCGCCTATCCTCGCTGTAGAATTGGCAATTAAAGCCGCTCAAACCGATTTTCAAACGCGGGCAAAGCCTGTTTGCTTCAAGATTGTGCTGTCAGAAGTTTTTGCGGCATCGTGCCTCATGCGTATAGCGCATAAATCAAGCCTGTTTTGACAGCGCGCAGGCGCAAGATGCTTTCACGATATGATCAGCGCGGGCCTGCGCTAAGTCCAAATTGGCTTTCACATGTTTAATTTCAACAGTTTCATTACGCGCGTTCAGGCAGTCATAAAGACCTTTCAGGCTCCAAATATTGTTCGGGTGAATACTGGCGCGGCTCAGCCCCGTCGCCAATCCAAGATCTTCGCGATAAATCTGTTCTGCCGCGCGCAACTGGCCCTGCTCAACCAGCAAGGCCCCAAGCGCGTGCCGGGTGGGCTGCATCCATCCCCATGGCTCATCATAGGGCAGGTTATCTTCTAGGATGATGGCGTTGCGCAGGCAGGAGAACGCATTTTCAAACCGTCCCTCTCGATAGCTTATTTCCCCTGCCAGCATAGATTTGGCGATGGCCAATAAGTCGATAACCTTATTGTTATGCAAACGCCGGCTTTCTGGAACCCGCTGCGCGGCCTTCAGAAAAAGCTGTTCTTCCTGTTTCGCCGATGCCAAATCTTTCAACGCTGCATACCCAAGCGCGCGGGCGTAATGCACCAATGCGGTTAGGCTGCAATACAGGGTTTGGTCTTTCGGTAATGTAAGATTGATGGCGTCTTTCCATTTTCCAAATCGAATTAAAATATGAGGCTCCATCGAAAGATAGCTTTCGAAATAATCCGCCATGGGCGGCGTTTGCACGCGTAGCATTGCCTCAGGAGTTGTGTCCCACATCTCGCGCGCAGCTTTCATAGCCGGGGCATATTGCCCTAAAAACATCGCGCCATAGATTATGAAATGGTAATTATGCTGGCGATACCCCGTGTAAATATTATACGCGCCTTCGCGTTCATAGTATTTCAGATCGGCGGCAACAGCGGCGCTATTCCATCGAACAACATTTTGATAATCCCCGCAAAGCAAATCAATATGCGTTGGCATATGGATCAGGTGACCGGCATCGGGTACAAGATTGCGCAGGGCCTCTGCCGCTTTGAGCGCGCGTTCAGGAAAGGGCGACATTTCCATCAGGTGAATATATAAATGCAGCAATCCGGGATGTTGCATGGCGCCGGGCTTGGTTGCAAAAGCGCGTTCAAGCTGTTCCATAGCGTCAAGTGTATAAGCGCCCGCGGCGGGAGTTCCTGTGCTAATCTCCCACATTTTCCACGGCGTGCAATTTAAAAGAGCTTCTACATAAATGCTTAGCATATCCAGCGAATGGCTATGCGCGTTAAAGGCCAAACGCATCACCTGCGCAAAGTTGCGGTCCCATTCTGCCATATTGGCGTCGATCATGCGCTTGGGGTAACGCGCCTTGAGCGCAGCGATTAAGGCTTGCTCAAGCGGTGTTGTCTGAACGCTGAGCTCTAGCGCGGTTTGTGTCGCGTCAAAAGCCATCTGCAAGGCTTGAGACTTGCTCGCGGCGTCGTAAAGCGCCCAGGGCATATTGTAGTTTGGCCCCGCGGCGTAAGCGATACCCCAATAGGCCATGGCGCAATTCGCATCTGCATCAATTGCCCGTTGAAAACAGGCGATGGCTTCTTGATGGTTATAGCCGAACAGCCAGTTTAAGCCCCGGTTGAACCAAAGCTGCGCTTGATCTGATTGAGTGCTTATCGCGCATTCATAAGTTCCTAGATCATAATAATGCATGGTGCTTTATCCCTAATCGCGACGCGGGAAGAGAGACTATAGTTCCGATTTCTGATAAATTGAGCGCGCCAGCCATTCGGGGTTGACCGTACAGCCCCAACCGGGTGCTTCGCTGACACGGGCCTGCCCATACTCGATTTCGAACAGGTTTTCCAAAAACAGGTTTTCTTGCCAAGGATAATAATCCGCCCCTTCGATCGAGAATTCGAGATATTTTCCGGCATTTGGGATAGCGCGCAGCAAATGCATTGTGAATAAGGTGACCAAAGAAAGGTTGGCGCAATGCGGGGTGATCGGCAATGCAGCCTTTTTGGCCATTTCAACCACCCGTAAACTGCGGCACATCCCCCCCAGATAAAGAATATCTGGCTGTAGGATATCGACCGCTTTCATATCAATCATGCGCTGCCATGTTGGCAAATCGCAATCTTGTTCGCCGCCCGTTACGTCAAGTTCCAAGGCGCGGGTCACTTCTTGGGTTTGCTCAAGTTCCCAATAGGGACATGGTTCTTCGAAATGGCAAAACCCGTTCTCTTGCAGTAGATGGCCAATTTCAATCGCCCGCGCAGGCGTATAGCAGCTATTGGCATCTATCAACAAATCAACATCAGGCCCCAAAGCGCGGCGCATGGTTGGGATGATTTCTTCCGTGCGCCCCGCCCATTCATCTTGATTGCGCCCAACTTCTGAGCCGGCACGCATTTTAAAAGCATCAAAGCCCTTTTCATCGCGCAGTTTTTTGAACCGGTCTGCTTCTTGCTGAGGTGTAATATCGCGCTTCATCGATGAGGCATATGCGCGCAAAGGTCCGGCCGTTCCGCCTAAAATTTCGCAAACTGGTTTGCCTTGCTGTTTGCCGCGTAAATCCCAAATTGCTGTATCAAGCCCGCCCATGGCGCGGCGTAAATAAGAGCCTGGAAATTTATGCTCGCGCTCGGTGATCAGGTCGAGCAGATTGTCTAAATCGGTCTCATCATGGCCCAAAGCCCAAGGCGCAACTTGGCGGTGAAGCACCTGCGCTGAGATATCCGAGTGATAGGTTGAAAGCTGGCCCCAGCCTTGTGATCCATCTTCAACCGTGACTCGCACGAAGCCGACGAATTCGTTGCAAAAGCTTTCTATAGCGGTAATCTTCATAAGAGCCCTTTCAATTGCCCGTGTCTTGTAAAATCAAATCCGAGGCTTTTTCACCCACCATAATCGCTGGCGCGTTTGTATTGCCGCTGGGAATGGTCGGAAAAATTGATGCATCGGCCACTCTAAGCCCTTGAATACCATGTACGCGCAGGCGCGGATCGACCACGCTTTGCTTGGGGTCTTGGCCCATCTTGCAAGTGCCACATTGATGAAACACCGTCCAACTGTCGGCTCTGGCGAATTCTAAAATTTCCTCATCGCTCTCGCAGGGCAATCCGGGAGATATTTCACGCTCGATCATCTCTTTCATCGCTGGCGTGCCTGCAATTTTACGCATTAAGCGGACCCCTTTGATCATCAAATCGCGATCATAGGCGGTGTCAAGGTAATTTCCCCGCAATAATGGCGCTGAATAAGGATCGGGTGAGGCCAGCGTCACAGAACCAAGGCTTGTTGGTTTGCAAGGATTGAAGCCCAAATTAAACCCGGCAAAGGGATCGGGGCGCATCAGGGGGCGTGTGCCTGCGGGGGCCCGCGTGTAGCTTAAAGGAGAAAAATACAGTTGCAAATCCGGCGGTGCTGACGCGCCCTCACTATGCGTAAAACCCCCGCCTTGGTTGAGGCTAAGCGATAAAGGTCCTTCACGGAACAAGAGATATTGTAGTCCAACCATCAATTTTTTAGGCCAAGGGCCCAGCGTTTGGTTTAAGCTTGGACGTGAGGCTTTGAAAGTGAGATCCATTCCCAAATGGTCACTCAAATTTTGACCAACCTGCGGCGAATCCGAGCGAACCTCGATGTTCTGGGCACGCAAAAGTGCCGCGGGCCCAATCCCCGAAAGCTGCAAGAGATGCGGTGAGTTGATCGCGCCCGCGGCCAGGATCACTTCGGCGGCACAATGCGCTGCTTTTGTTTCGCCGCGGTGATGATAATGCACCCCCGACGCCCGCGTGCCTTCAAAACATAATTTTTGGACATAAGCACCGGTTTCCACGATAAGGTTTTTACGCTTCAGCGCTGGTCGCAAATAGGCTTGCGCGCTTGACGCCCGCCGACCCTGGCTGGTGGTTATTTGATATAAAGTCGCCCCCTCCATGGTTTGAGCGTTATAATCTGGATTTAGGCCGATACCGGCCTGATCCGCTGCCTTTAGGTAGGCTTTTGTTAAAGGATGCACCTTCGTTGACACATCTGTTATACTTAAGGGGCCGTTTGTGCCGCGCAAAGGGTCTTGCGCGGCTTCATAGCGCTCCATGCGCTTGAATACGGGCGCAACATCGCTCCAACTCCAACCTGGTGCAACCTGACCCCATTCATTGAAATCATTGGGATGGCCGCGCACATATACCATCGCATTGATCGAACTGGATCCGCCCAACACTTTGCCCCTTGGCCAATAGATGCTGCGGTTATTGAGATGGGGTTCGGGCGCGGTTGTGTATTTCCAATTGACCCTTTGATCATAAAAGACTTTGCCATAGCCAATTGGCACTTTTATCCAAAAGCGATTATCGCTCGGCCCAGCCTCTAATAAAAGTACTTTATGTTTGCCACTTTTGCTCAGCTTATTTGCAAGGACACAGCCCGCAGATCCAGCTCCAATAATTATAAAGTCAAACTTTTTCACTTTGGCCTCACAGGATGTGGCGGGTCTTTATTGTGTTTTCATGCTTCAGAATTGAGACCGCAATACGGCTCCAGTTGCAATAGAAATTAACGGCTTTTCTCTCTTCATTCGAACGCTGAGGCCATATTTAAAACCCGCCATATTTGCTGCAAGATTGGACAATCGCTTTGAAAAACGGGAAGCAGCGCCGGGATTGTCGCAGAGACGCGCTTTCATCACCGCTGATCAAATGATCTGGTTTTACAATCTCAACGGCGTTTTTTTATTCAAGCGTGTCTTGGCGTGGCGCGTCAGTATTTTTGCAGGCCTATTTTGGCCATACTGAACGTTTTGAAATCGCGTTGGTGGTAGAATTATAAAACAAGACGCTGAAACGTGATGATGTTTACGTTGAAAGCTTTTGAATTTCTTGGTTTTATATTTTGTATCTAAATAGGCCCTAAAAAATACAATTAGCCCAAAAATTAAATTTAAAATATTGATTAAAATTACTTATTTTTTTCACATTTTGATTTTGTCATCTCTTTTAGAGATTTATTTGAACGATTATCTTTCATTTTTGTTTCATATAGATATAAACAAATCCCAAGAGCGTGCACAGATTTCTTGGTGATGGGTTTGAATGTTGACAGAACGCTAAAGGCGGCAAAAAAGTTAGAAGCGCTGAATAAGCCCTCTGAAGCCGAAGCGCTCTATCGCAACATTTTAGACGTTTATCCAAAGAATAAGCGGGCGATGACAGCGCTGAAAAAGGTCCGTCACGCCGCCAATCACCCTCTTTCGCTACCCGATAGTGACCGCGCTGTTCTCAAACATTTGACTTTTTTATACGGTCAAGAAAAATATCAAAATATTATTGAGCTTAGAGCGCAGATCGCGAGCCGGTATCCAGAGTCAGCGCCATTATTTAATATTATTGGCAGTGCTTTTGCACAGCTTGGCGCATTTGACGACGCCGTTACCACTTTTTTATATGCTTTGGAGCGTGATCCCCAAAATGTAAACCTGTATAATAATTTGGGTGAAAGCTATGGGCGGCTTGGAAATTACCAGGCAGCGTTAACTAGTTTTCGAACCGCAACCGATTTGGATCCGCAGTTTTCAAAAGCCTTCTATAATATGGCCAATACGTTTTTTGCGCTCGGGGATACCGCTGCCGCGATTGATATTTATAAAAAATCAATCGCGCTCAGGCCTGAGTTTGCACCAGCGGCTAACAATCTGGGCGCTGCCTATTTAAAGGCAGGTCAGATATCTGAGGCGTTTCAGAGTTTTGCACGGGCTTTGCGGTTAAACCCGCAGTATGAAGAGGCGTTTGCAAATCTTTATAATTTATCAATTCAATGCCCTTGGCAGAGACGAGAGTTTTCGAAACTCAAAAAACGCATGCAGCCATTTTCCGGCGTAAAAACCCGTATCCTTGCATTGATTGACGCTTATATAGAACAGGACAGCATATCTGTGGAGGCGGAGCTTAGCGCTTTAAAATTGGCTGAAAGAGGTAATGCGTTTAACGCTTTAAGTGCCGCAGACCAGATATTTTGTTTGGCCTATTATAATTTGATTCAAGCGCTAGAAGCGCAGAATAAAGGCTTTATGTCGAATAAATCGGATGGGTCTGAAACGCGTCTGATTTATCATTTGGGCGAAAGCCATTGTTTAAGTTTCGCCCATTTAAAGCTGCGTCTTGAAGGCCAGATGTATAAAGTACAGCCGGTGATTTCTTTCGGCACGAAAGTTTTTCACCTGTCAGACGCGGTACAACGTCCATTTTCCGAAATTCTCCGCGCTCAATTGCGTCATCTGCCAAAGCATTCCAAAGTTATGCTGTCTTTTGGCGAAATTGACTGCCGGCTACATGAAGGGTTTTTAGCCGTGGCTGAAGCGCGTAATATTAATTTGAAAGATTTAATTGCTCAGACCATTGCAGGCTATCTGCGGTTTGTGGGTGGGCTTGCTCTGGAAATGCAACATCAGATCTTTATTCTGAATGTTCCGGCACCTCTGCATTCGTCTAAAAGCAGCGCAGCAGAAAACGCAAGCGTGGCGAATATAGTTCACTTGTTTAATCAAAACCTTGCCGATCAGATGCATCAAAGCGATATGGGCTTGGTGGATCTGCATAAGTTTACCTGTGGGTCTGAAGGGTTTTCAAACCGTCTGTTTCATTGCGATGACAGCCATTTAGATGGCCGGGCGCTACAGGAAATTGAGCGCCAATTATCTTGGGATTACGCGGGTGCAAACCCGGTTTGAATGGTGAATGTAATGGTTTGAGAAATTCAAACCCGACCAATAACCAGGCGCCAGAGGTTTCTGTGATATGTAAAAGCCGCTTGGCATGTTGTCAGCGCAAAGGCTTCGAGCTGATAAGGGATTAAGCCATGACCGCGCAGGTTTTTGAACGCTCATCCCAAACAGATCCAACGGGGCAGAATTTTGTCGGATCTGCTCCATGATCCGGGCAAGCACCCGGTTCCGCCGAGGCGATTGGCGCAAATAGCATAATGCTCAACGTTAAGGTGACAAGTTTTGCTTTCATTCTTTTCTCCTTATCCTAAAACTAGCGCCTCATGGCGGTTTTTCAATATGCGATGTCTCCAGGGGAGGGGCCGAGAATTATATTACCTTTTGGGCAACCGGTCGCGTACCAAAGCCGCCCATAAATTGGCACCAACGGGCAATAAAGCATCGTTGAAATCATAATTCGATCGATGTAGTGCCTGACCATGTGGCCCATCAGTACCATTGCCAAGAAGAAAGAAACAGCCCGGTATCACGGCGCTGAATTGCGCAAAATCCTCTGAAAAGCTCATGGCAGGACGATTCCCAATATTTGTGAGCCCCTGCGCATTGGCAACGCGTATTACGCTGTCGGTTGGTTCCTTGGCGTTGATCGTTTCGATGAATTCCGTGTTAAATTCCATATCAATCTGCACGTTATGCGTCGCGGCAAGTCCAGATGTGATTTGCTTCATGAATTTTCTGATCTCATCTCGGTCTTGTGGCAAGCGCGCGCGGACATCGCCTTTCAGCAGCGCAGTGCCCGGTAAAACATTGCGCTGCCCATCGCTTGAGATTTCGGTAACGGATACCACCGCCCCAGCGCCAGGGGGTAATTTGCGGGCAACAATGGTTTGCAGCGCCATAACAAGCTCGGCGGCAACGGTGATTGCATCAACGCCCAGATGGGGCATTGAGGCATGCCCACCTTGGCCTGTAATACGAATTTCAAACAGGCTTTCGCTTGCACAAATTTGGCCAATGCGGGTTGAAACTTCGGCCAATGGGGCCCCGGGCAGGTTGTGGATTGCATAAATCTCATCGGGCGCAAATATTTCGTTAAAGCCCTCGTCCAGCATGGCGCGCGCGCCCAACCCGTGCTCTTCATTTGGTTGAAAAACAAAAATGACGGTGCCGTCAAAATCTTGGCTTTGGCTTAACAGTTCAGCCGCGCCCAACAGCATTGTGGTATGCCCGTCATGGCCGCAGGCATGCATAACACCCGGTGTTAAAGAGCTGTATTCATGCGCGCTGGTTTCGGAAATGGGCAGCGCGTCCATATCCGCGCGCAATGCAATCGCGCGGGTGCCGCTTCCACATTTCAAAACCCCAACGACGCCAACGCCTTCGGACACGCTTAGGCCCAAGGCGCGCAAAGCCGTGGCTATTTTGGCTTTGGTGCGGGTTTCTTCAAAACCCAGCTCTGGATGGCGATGGAGATCGCGCCGAAAGGCGGTCAGCTTTTGATGGAAGTCGTTCATAGAAGGGGTCCTTACTCTGCAGGATCGATGCGCTGCGTATCTTTGTCAGAAATAAGCGCCAATGCAATGTTCTGCATTGGCAGGCATGCCAGATTTCTTTAAAAAGCATCGCGCAACACCGCAAATCTTTGTGGATTGGCTCAGTGACCAAGATCGTGCAAGTGATGCACCGATTGCAAGGGTTTAGCCTGATTTGCCGCCGCTTCGAGGCTGTGGGTTTTTGGGGTTGAACGCGTTTTTATTGGTGCTTTTTTGTTTTGGAGGAAGCGTTTATACAACACTATGCAGGAAATGCCCCGCTGAATTCGGATGCATTTGGCAAAGTTGGGGGATGCGCCATGCACAATGATGAAACACAGAGCTTTCTTGCAGATGAAACGGGTCAGCCCTCAAACGCGTGGCTAAATGAACAGGCGCTGCGTTTGTTTAACTTTTTCGGCCCTGCAGCGCTAAATCCAAAAGGGGGGTTCTGGGCCCTTGGGCGGACAGGGGAACCGCTAAGGCCGGCTTGTGCAGTGCAAGAGGTGCAACCGCTGCATAACGCAACGCGCTTTGTCCATTGTTACTCTTGGGCGCATCGGTTTGGCTTTGCTGGCGCCCAGCGGATGATTGATCAGGGGCTTGAATTTATCTGGAAACAACATCGCGATGCGCAGCATGGGGGCTATTATTGGGCCGTGAGCAATGACGGCGTTATAGATCCGGCAAAGCAAGCTTATGGGCATGCGTTCGTATTACTGGCCGCGGCGGCTGCCAAAGCGGTGATGCACCCATTCGCGGACCGGTTGCTTGACGATATTGTCGAGGTGATCGAGCAAAGGTTTTGGGAGCCAGAGCGGGGCGCCAGCCGCGAAGAGTTTAGCGCAGATTGGCAGGTTTTAAGCACCTATCGCGGACAAAATTCGAATATGCATCTGACTGAGGCGCTGATCGCCGCCTTCGCCGTCACCAAGGATAGGGTGTTTTTACAAAAAGCCGAAGAAATTGCGCATTTGATTATTGATCGTCATGCCCGCAGCGCTCAGTGGCGGGTGCCCGAGCATTTTGATGCAAATTGGCAGGTTGATCTGGAATATTCGGGTGATCCCATGTTTCGTCCCGCGGGCACCACGCCGGGCCACGCATTAGAGTGGTCGCGATTGCTGATCGAACTTTATCAGGCGGGCGAAAAACGCCATGCTTGGCTGGTTGAGGCGGCTGAGCAGCTGTTTCTAAACGCCTGCCAAACGGGATGGTGCCGCGAGAGGGGTGGTTTTTATTACACGTTGGATTGGCAGAATATGCCCTTGCAGCGCAAATGTTTGTGGTGGCCATGCGCCGAAGGGATCGCAGCTGCCGCCACGTTGCAGCAGGTCAGCGACCGGCCAGAATATGCGCAGTGGTATCGCCGGATTTGGCAGTTTTCTGCCACCCATTTGATCGATCACATGCGCGGCGGTTGGTTTGCCGAATTGGATCAAAACTTACGGCCGGACGAAACTATTTTTGAGGGCAAGCCTGATCTCTACCACGCGGTGCAAGCCTGTTTGATTTCTCTTCAAAGCGGTGCAAAAGAGTCGCTTTGAGCAGGCGCTCTCTGTTCTGATCTGTGGCCGAGCGGCCGCGATCGTCCATCTTAAAGCGCTTTGATTACGTTGAAACGCCGTTTTCATAAGGTTTCAACAATGCATAAAGCGCGGCATTCAAAGGGGCTTTCAGGCCAACTTGATTGGCCAGTTTTGGCACCGAGCCAGAGATCCACGGGCTTTCCAGCGGCCGCCCATGTTCAAGATCAATCGCCGTTGATGCGCGCATTTGCGATGGCAGGCCTTGCACTCGTGACCAAAGCGTATCTGCACAATCAGCCTTTAGAGGGACGCCATGCGCTCGGCCGATTGAGGCGGTTTCTTCCATAACTTGACAAAAAAGCCTGCCTAACGCTTGCGAGGTTAAAATATCGCCAACGGTGCAGCGCGCTGTTGCGGTAATGCCGGACATCGCCGAGAACAGCACGAATTTCATCCAAAGTTCGTGGGTGATATCCTTGGTTTCTGGCGCCGCAATGCCCGCCTTTTTGAAGGCGCTTTGAAGGGCCGCGATACGGGCAGATCTCACGCTGTCACGCTCTGCGAAAATAAACCGTGCAGCATCGCCAGTTTGCGTGATGACACCTGGCTCAGAGATGGTGGTTGAAATCAGCGCGACGCCGCTGGCAACGTTATGGCTGGGTAAGAACTGCATTAGATCGGAGGTGGCCGTTACCCCGTTTTGAAATGGGATGACCACGGTATGCTCCCCCAGCATTGGCGGGCATTTCTGCGCAGCCTGATCAAGCGCGGCAGCTTTTACTCCAAAAATAATCGCATCAACGGGCCCAATCTCGGCGGGATCTTCGCTGACCTTCCAAGGCCGGATGACCTCTTGCCCTAGGGGGCTGTTCAATTTCAACCCCTGCGTTTGTATGGCGGATAAATGCGCCCCGCGCGCAACGCATGCAACCTGATGGCCCGCCTGCGTCAGCTTTACCGCCAAATACCCCCCGATCCCGCCGGTTGCCATGGTCGCTATTTTCATTTCAAGGCCTTCATTTAAATTGCGCGGATGACGCCGATATAAAGCAGAACAGCCATCAGTGGGCAAGCTGCAGTCTGCTACCGTGCGGCTCGATGCAATTTTTTCAGGTGAAATAAGTGGCTGTGGATGCAGTCTTAAGCGAAGCAGTCTTTGGTCAGATTTCCCTGTTAACAGGAAATTTAACAGGGAAAAGTCTAAATTTTGCTCTGTTCAGGACAGCTTTGAAAGATTTCATTCTGATTTATTTCACTAAAACAACAAGTAAGGGCCATTTCCCTATTATTAAAATAACAGGGAAAAAGAAGTTTTTATCGGGGAAAGAAATCATAAAAACAGGAAAGCGAAGTAACCGAATAGGGAAGTTCATATCTGTCAAAATTTACGATGATTTTAAAAACAAACTCATCAGTTTGGTAGGCTACTATTCCCAATTAACAGACATTTAATGGTAGCGCAGCGAATGACTGCTTGGAGCCCACTTCTACCAATGCTGCAGCCGCTCAGAATGGCGGCTCTTTATTACATGCCGACGTCCAAGAGATCAAAAAAGGCCAACGATTTAATTGCATCAGAGCGCTGATCTATGAAGCAGAGCTCTAACAATCTTATGTCGAGACGTGGCTTACGTCTTTGTCTGGCGAA
>Ga0181593_10002224_pt1 | contig 17835 bp, 17 predicted proteins | sample 071ome_19_FD_133756 | JGI IMG/M metagenome (GOLD analysis project Ga0181593, IMG submission 133756) | Coastal salt marsh microbial communities from the Groves Creek Marsh, Skidaway Island, Georgia - 071413AT metaG (megahit assembly) | ecosystem: Environmental > Aquatic > Marine > Intertidal...
AGATTCCCAAGTCCTTCCATGGGGAAGGACTCAACAAAATATCGTTAGCAACTCCTGATTTTCAGAATGATCAACTTCGATGGCTAGCCCAGCTACCTATCGTTCAATTACTCCTTCACTTTTAAGACTCTCTCGAATCTGTTCAAGCGATCGAGCAATCTCCTTCTCTTCATTTTGGATGGCAATTTCCACAGGATCATATGCTGAAGGGGCCAGCACTTCATTCTCATCACTACGCAGTGAATCTCTCGCAAAGGAATCATCCCATTCAAGGGCGACATCAGCATGAGCAGCTGCCTCTAGGGAAAGAGCAACTTTTCGATCACACTGCTCATTGATATTTACCTGACCTTCACTCATATAATTCGCCACAAAGCCTCCTTCAGTTATTAGAGAACTATGAGAATTATTAGGATTTTGTTAGGGCTTCGTCAAGGTGAAAGATCATACGGGGCAAGCACCCATGCTATGAATATAACCCATTGAAAAAACACTAGATATGGGCTCTTTACCCTATACAGAGATATCCCAAAGGATTGCGGCTCCAAAGAAGCCTCTCATCCTCCGAATCCATCCCCTGTACAGAAGGCTACCCGATAAGATTCTTAAGCACCGTACACAGAATCCCCCCATCACGTACATATTGTACCTCCATGGGGGTATCAATCCGACTCTTTACCGTGAAGGAATGCTCACTGCCATCAGTCCGAGTAGCACGCACAGAAATCTCCTCTCCAGGCTCTGATGAATCCGATATCTCAATGGTAAAAGCCTCACTTCCATCAAGACCCAGAGATGCAGCACTATCACCATCAAGAAATTGCAGCGGGATAATCCCCATCCCAATTAAGTTACTCCGGTGGATTCTCTCATAGCTTTCTGCAATTACCGCTTTGACTCCTTGAAGATATGGTCCCTTTGCAGCCCAATCACGAGATGATCCTGACCCATACTCTTTGCCCGCAAGAATAATCAGTGGCGTACCATCTTTACGATACATTTCAGCTACTTCAAAAAAACTTGCCTGGGTCTTTGTAGGGAAATGTATTGAAACGTTCCCTTCAGATCCTGGAACCAGTCGATTCTTTATACGGATATTTGCAAAAGTGCCGCGCACCATTACCCTATCATTCCCTCTTCGAGAGCCATAACTATTAAAGTCTACTGGCTGAACCCCTTCTTCCGTCAGGTACTGCGCTGCGGGAGAATCCTTCGCGATATTCCCAGCAGGTGAAATATGGTCAGTAGTTACTGAATCCCCGAATAATCCAAGCACTCGAGCTTTCTGTACGGGACGGATATGACCTACATCGCGAGTCACTTCATCAAAGAAAGGCGGGCTTTGCACATAAGTCGAGCTTGCTTGCCATTCATAGAGTTCACCACCACTCGTCTTGATTGACTGCCACGCTTCAGAGCCCTTGAAGACCTCCCCATAACGCTCTCGAAACATATCGACGGTAATGAATGATCTCACGGCCTGCTCGATCTCATGGTTTGTTGGCCAGATATCTTTTAGGAAAACTTCTTTCCCCTCCTTATCGGTCCCGATCGGCTCACTTGTTAAATCTCGGTTCGTATTTCCTGCCAGAGCAAATGCAACTACTAAGGGTGGAGAAGCAAGAAAGTTGGTCTGAGTCAAAGGATGTACTCGTCCTTCAAAATTTCTATTCCCAGAGAGCACCGCCGACACTACAAGATCATTTTCTCTGATAGCAGCCTCAATCTCACTTTTTAACGGACCAGAATTTCCTATACATGTAGTGCAACCATATCCCACCGTCTGAAAGCCTAGTGCATCCAATGATGTGTTTAATCCGGACTTCTCTAGATACTCTGTTACCACTCGAGAGCCGGGAGCGAGTGAAGTTTTTACATATGGCGGCACACGCAACCCCTTTTCCAGTGCCTTCTTGGCGACAAGTCCAGCAGCCAACATAACCGAGGGATTGCTCGTATTCGTACACGAAGTAATTGCAGCAATCACAACCGCTCCGGTTTCAAGCTTGCATTCCTCTGAATCGAGAGTCAGCGGTATCGACTTTGTAAACTCGGCTTCCTCTTTACCAAGACCCATTGGCCCAACAGGATTAGTAATCATTGTTGGGTATGATTTTTTTAATCTGGCGAGAGCGACTCTATCTTGAGGGCGCTTTGGACCAGCAACTGCTGGTTCTATCGTAGAGAGATCAAGTTCTAGCACCTCCGTAAACTCAGGATCGGGGGTATCTTCAGTTCGAAAGAGACCCTGCTCCTTATAATACCGCTCTGTCAGCTGAACAAGCTTTTCAGGACGACCAGTAGCTCGCATGTAATCCAAAGTCACATCATCTACTGGAGAAAAACTCACGGTAGAGCCTTGCTCTGGAGCCATATTTCCAAGCGTTGCCCGATCGGCAATAGTCATATGTGACAAACTCGGTCCAAAGAATTCAACAAACTTCCCAACAACCCCTAGCTCACGACACATCTCGGTAACTCGAAGTACGAGGTCTGTAGCCGTGATGCCTTCAGGCAGGTCACCCGTAAGCTTCACGCCTACAACATCGGGAATAAGCATAACAATCGGCTGATTGAGCATTACCGCTTCTGCCTCGATACCGCCTACTCCCCATGCGACTACTCCAAGACCATTGACCATTGGGGTATGGCTGTCTGTTCCAACACACGAATCTGGATAAACAACACGGGTATCTTCGTTAAAATACGCAACCTCAGAAAGATATTCTAGGTTCACCTGATGGACGATTCCAGTTGATGGAGGTACGACTCGAAAGTTCTTGAAAGCTTCTTGCCCCCACTTCAGAAATTCATATCGCTCTTTGTTTCGAGAAAACTCAAGTGCTTCATTCCTCACCAGTGCATCATTACTTCCAGAGTAATCAACCTGAACACTATGATCGATTACGAGATCACAACGAACTAATGGATTAATCTTTTGTGGATCACCACCTAGCCTCTTAATCGCATCACGCATAGCAGCAAGATCAACAACTGCTGGGACTCCTGTAAAATCTTGAAGCACTACCCGCGCCGGCTTGTACGGGATTTCATCTCGTCCCACCGCCTTCGGCTCCCATCCGGCTAATGCCTTGAGATGCTCCTCGGTGAAGGAGAATCCATCCTGATTCCGTAATACAGACTCGAGTAAGACACGAATACTGAAAGGAAGTCGCGACATACTTCCAAAACCAGCATCTTCTAAAGCACGAAGACGGTAAAAATTTACATCCCCGTACTCTCCACCTACCAAGGGAGCAAGAGCTCCAAAAGGATTGTGCTCTGACATAATCACTCCTCAAAACGATAAATAAGTCGCTTCTTCACTCACAGATCTAGCAATTTCCGCCTACTCCGCCAATAATGATAGTGTTGAAGGGGAAAACGTTATGAAATCAACATACGACACGACGATACTAACACAAGTACCTGGAGCTCAGGTAGCTATTCTTCAATCAGAATGGTATGCAGAATATACCGACGTGTGCATAGCGCACTGTAGGGCTATTCTCGATCAGGCAGGTGCCGCAGCTCCTCATTGCCATAGACTCCCTGGAGCGTTAGAGCTTCCCTTTGCAGCCCGGCATGTCTCGCGCTCTACTCCCACGTTAGAAGCTATCATTGTTTTTGGAATAGTCTTACGTGGCGAGACACAACATTTTGATATGATCCTGGACATGATCAGTCGTGGCTTTGAACGTGTTATGTTCGAAGAAGATATACCCATTATTGTTGAAGTACTCCCTGTTGAGACGATTGAGCAAGCGAAAGCTCGTTGCGCAGATGACGACTCAAATAAAGGAAGAGAGGCTGCTCTGGCCGCACTCAAAATGATTCACTGGAAGAGGGCACTTTCCTCAACGGATGGCTCCAGATAATCAGGCGTATTCTCTGGTCTTCATCGATATAGCAAGTATCCTTTCTGCTTGCTTTTCAACTTCGCCAGTAAACTTCGCTACATATTCACTAGGCTGTCCACGCAAATTGTTCAAAAACTCTCTGGTCTCTGCAGTATGTTGCTCTTCAGGAAGACGCCAAAAGTCCATAAACCTATCGAGCAGCTCTTGTTTCAGATCTGTGGAGCCGTCTAAGAACGAACCAGTAAGAATACTCTCTGATTCTGGCAAATTGACAACATAATCAGCCAATCCTATGGCCACAGGCTCTATCAATCTTCGAGAGCCCTTACGGCTTCTTGCATCATTACTCATATCAGAGGGAATAGAACCACGCGCTAAAATCGGTGTCGAACCACCTCCACCACGAAACTCTTGTTCAATAGCCTCTCTGGATTGTTTGCTGTCTTCAATCATCTACATCACCATTGTCGAATGAATTTTTATCTTGTTGATTTTTGCTTCTTTAATGAATGGACACAAGCTGACTTCGACCCCACTACAGCTGTTATGAAAAAAAAAATCTTCCAATGTCTCAATTTATCTCTATTCTCTAACAAAGTTACCGAGAAGCAACATGACTAAAAAATTATCCCATAAATCAAGGGATATACGGCGGCAAGCTCGATATTTATGCGACAACTCTGAAATTTAGTTCATAATGGAAATGAGCTACGAATTGGGGCAAACGAAGGTTTTACACTTTTTTTTGGGGGAAAGACCATGTCATCTATTCGTCTTCTTTTTAGCATCGCTCTTGCTGCTTGTATTTTTGTTCTACCGCAACCATCAAATGCCGAGACAACAAGAGAAATTACACAAAATCGCCAATCCACCAAACCAGTTGATGACGCTCTAACTTGCTTAGCGGACTCACAGTTTGATGAGGTACTCGAAATCCATCAATACGACTCACTCCCTCTCTTTCTCTTGAACCTTGCAAGATTTAGTCCCCAGGACACACTCTGTAATGGTTTTAACAACTTTACCTTTTATAACTATGTCATGATGTTAAATAATGTATTTAGGACGACATCAGATGTAGGACTTACCGTCTGTGCAAGCGAAGCCACTCGTCCTTGCATAGCAGGATAGCAACTTCCTATCGTGACGGGCTACGGATGGCACCGATCAGGGGGATTACGGCACATCTTGTATCCCCGTCACGCTCTTTTGCCTTTCCCGTATTGGCAGATTAAAACTGCCGTTCTAGAAGCTGGAAATCGTGGCAAGATTCCTTTCGTACCTCCCAGTACGTAGGGACTGAGCGATCAAAGGAAAGATCCATTACTTTCTTCCCGATTAATCGTAAGAGTATTCCCAACGGAACCGCCATCAAACACCACGTAAGTGCAACAAAGAGAAGGGACATAACCATCCCAAGAGCATTTGCAAATGCCATCCATCCAGACCATAGAGGATAAAGAACCTTCGGAGCATATGAACCAAGAGACACAATAACTATCGTCGCAAGGAGGAGGCTGAGAGCAGTCTCAACTCTTTCCACCGAAAGCTGATAAGCAGCTATCGAAGCAAAAATAGCTCCAAATAGACATCCAAATTCCTTCACGTGTTGACGCTTTGGTTTGCCATAATATTTCACGTCTAACGGCGAAGCCTTTTGAGACTCGCCCCTATTATGACCAGCAACTACATGCAGCTGGACATTTTTCGTCTGTGTTGTTTCGTAAAAGTGTTTCACCTGTTGCAACTCAGATCTCCTCTAGTCTAACTCGTATTTGTCTCGCCAATTGTCCGTCTCGGTCCAGGTCGGTTGTTCTTCCTTCAATAACAGATAGTCTCCTACGACAAGACAATCCATTTCAGTTCTCATGAAACAGGTGTAGGCATCCGATGGCGTACCTACGATTGGTTCCCCCCGGACGTTAAAGCTCGTATTCACAAGAACTCCACATCCCGTCTTCTCCCGAAAACTCGTGAGAAGAGCATGAAACCGAGGGTTCGTTTCTGATGTCACAGTCTGAACCCGAGCGGAATAATCAACATGAGTAACAGCAGGTATATCAGACCTTGGAACCTTAAGCTTCTGTATGCCGAAAAGTTTTTCTTGCTCCTCTGTCATCTGCTTACGACGCTCCTTGCGCACGGGCGCAACAAGCAGCATATAAGGCGACTCGGCCTCCAGTTCGAAGTACTTACCAACTTCCTCTTTCAGTACCGCTGGTGCAAATGGTCTGAATGATTCTCGATACTTAATCTTTAAGTTCATCTTGGTCTGCATCTCAGTAGAACGAGCATCCCCAATGATACTCCGCCCTCCGAGTGCCCTTGGACCAAACTCCATCCGTCCCTGAAACCAACCGATGACCTTTTCATTTGCTAACAGGTCTGAGGTCTTATCCATGAGCTCATCTTCAGATAGCCTGACGTACTTCGCTCCTAGCGCTGCCAGTTCCTGCTCAATCTCGTCATTCGAGAATGACGGCCCGATGTAGCTGCCTTTTTGAAAGTCTGTCTTTCCATCAGCCACTCGAGGATTACCAAGGTACCCATACCAAACGCAGAGAGCTGCTCCTAAAGCCCCACCAGCATCACCTGCTGCTGGCTGAATCCATATATTCTTAAAAGGACCCTCACGCAGTACACGACCATTTCCTACACAGTTCAGTGCCACTCCTCCCGCAAGAACCGCATTATCAAGCCCTGTCTCCTTGTGCAGATATCGCGCCTGCCGAAGCATGGTCTCTTCGACTACGTCTTGAATTGAGCGAGCTAAATCCATCTCGCGCTGTGTAAGTGGTGTTTCTGGTTTTCTTCTTGGACCTCCAAACAACTCACCAAAATCATCATTGGTCATCGTGAGTCCAGACATATAATTGAAGTATTTTAAGTTCAGATGGAAGGAGCCATCTTCTTTCAGATCAATCAGGTGATCATAAATCTGTTGCACATACTTCGGTTCTCCATACGGAGCGAGTCCCATAACTTTGTATTCACCTGAATTCACCTTGAACCCAGTGTAATACGTAAACGCTGAATAGAGGAGACCAAGGGAATGAGGAAACTTAATGTCTTTGGTAATCTGAAAAGTGTTTCCCTTCCCCACACCCAGACTATTAGTCGTCCATTCTCCAACGCCATCAATGGTGAGAATAGCTGCCTCTTGAAAAGGAGACGGATAAAATGCGCTCCCAGCGTGACTCTGATGGTGCTCGGTAAAAAGAATTTCTCCCTCATACTCAAGCTCGTTTTTTATCGTATCTGGAATCCAGAGTTTCTGCTTTAACCAGAGCGGTAACGCCTGAGCATAGGAGGTAAAGCCTTTTGGAGCAGTTGTGAGATACGTCTCTAGTAACCGCTCGAACTTTAATACAGGTTTATCGTAAAAAACTACAAAATCGAGGTCCTCGACTTTGATGCCCGCTTCGCGCAAACAATACTCAGCAGCATGACGTGGAAACTCAAAATCATGCTTCTTTCGGGTAAAGCGTTCCTCTTGAGCCGCAGCTATAATCTCGCCGTCTTGTATGAGAGCTGCCGCACTATCATGATAAAATGCTGAAATACCTAGAATATTCATAACTTCTTCCGCTTACGTTACTGTCAGATACTGAGTCCTCTTCTCACTCGAATGCATCATAAGGGTACCCGAAACACATATAAAAAGGGAATAAGATGACTTCAATAGACCGAGAAAATATCACGAAGCTTATCAGAGGTGCCAATCAATCCCCTGTTTCGCAAACTCAAAACACCCTGCAAACCCCAAAATCAGTGGCTTTATCGGAAAATACCGATGAAACAGGTGTGATTCTCAATACAAGAACCCGACTCTCTCCCGAGCAAGCTGATAACCTTGCTCACGAGCTCCAACATCAGCTTACCCACCAAAGCACTCCCCTTGATACTCTCAGTCCCATGCTCAATGAGGAGCGGGTAAAAGCACTCCTGTCGTCTGATGATGAATAAGTCTTGTCTTCTGACCTATCCACAGTAACATCAAGGCATGTTTCCACGCCCTAGTAAGGGGAACTCAATCCCCTCTTATGCCGAGCTCATTCATCAGAACGCCATATTGGGGTGTGGTACTTGGTCAGGATGGGAACAGATTACGTTCCGTTCTCAACCTGAGCTGATTTGGTATCACTCATCGGTTCAGGACATACTGTTCAATTCAGTGCTCCATTCGGATATGACGCTAGACAGCTTTAGGAGAAACCTTGAAACTGTCAGTGATTACTGTAACAAGGCAAACTGCTCTATCGCATGGCTTGTTTCAAATCCTGCAATCCTGACGAATACGCATCGAGCACTATTTGAAGAATATTCTTTCCAAGAAAAATCGGGCACAACAGGAATGTATCTTCAGCTGGCCGAGCCTGACACACAGCTCATAGTCGCGCCGAAGGAGTCTGAAGACAACTCACAAGAACAGATAGAGATTGTTTGTGACAACAGCACACTGCGTGAATGGACAGAGACTCTCATCCGTAGCTATCACTTTCCTGTCACATTAATAGAATCGTGGTATCAGCTCCATGAAGCGATCGGCTATCGGAGTGCCGATTCCGCTAAAAATGCAAAGAGCCAGATAGCCGACTCCCTGTGGGAACACTATATACTTCGAAGTGGCAATGATGTCGTTGCCACTGGTTCAATTCTTTGTGGACAGGGAGAACATCAGTCGAGCTTCGCTAATCTTGCTGTATTACCCGAACGGCGCGGAGGTGGATACGGCTCTCGACTTGCCCGGTTTTGTCTATCAAAACTCAGAGAATACGGCTATGCAACCGTTACTCTGTATGCATCACAAGATGCATATAATCTCTATACTCGGCTCGGCTTTTCAACGAGCTACCGAAATACTTTCTTTATTCGCTAGCATGGCCATACACTATCATTAGTACGGTACTGATGGCTGACTTTTTGAAGACTCAGAGAAAAACTCTTCATTGATACCGGCTTCTTTCAGCTGAGAAGAAAGCTGTATATCTAATGCTAGCAGTCGCGCGAGCACTGCTCTCATCAGTCGACTCGCTCCAAAACGAAAATGTTCAGAGCAAAGAACACTTTGTCCTAAAATCTGTTGATGAAGCCGCATAAAGCGCAAAGCGGTTTCCACATCTCCGATACCACCTGAGTACTTGATGCCAGGAACATGTCCAATCAACTCTTGATAACTCGTATGATCACGAAAGTGCTTTGCGACATGACACATCGTAGCAGCAGCCATGAGACTGGCTCCTGCTCCACCTCCCTTACCCGTAGAAGTCTTCACCATGTCTGAACCAGCTGCATAGCAAATTGTGGCTAGCCGTGCGATGTGTTCAACAGCGCTTGTATAATTCGTGTCATGGGCAAGTTCAATCTCATCACTCTGAATAATTGTTTTCAGATATGCATTCTTCTCTTCGCACTGCGCCTTAACCGCACTGACAAACTCAATCAAATTATCTTCAGAATCTCCCGCAAGATATCGATTTAAGGGGAAAACAAGATCGATTTCATTCACCCCCTGCTCTAGTCGAATTCCTACTTCACACAAAACGCTCTCTATCGGAGCATGTCCAAGAGGAAAGTTAACAACGGTAGAAACTCTGACGACAGATTCTTGAAGCACTTCGACCGCACTACCACAAGCATCTCCAGGAACACACAACCCACCGAGAGGAGGCAATAGGGGAACATTCTCCTGCAGGTATCGAACCTTTTCCGCAATTCTCCCGACATTCCGGCGATTATCGGTAGGATTAAGTGTCGTTAAATCAGTTAACGAGAAGATTTGCTTCAGCTCATCTCCCATAACCGCTTCACTTTCCTCAAATGGGACTGTGCTAACCTTTTCGGCTATCTCTAGTACAACTCTTGGATCTACGTCACATACTGGATAAGAGATTCGTATCGCCATCAAGCCTCCTCAAATTCCTCAGTTTCTATCGTCTTACTGATATACAGAAGGTGAAGACATCGTAGAGACCTCATCTGAAATTTCATTTTGATTCTTCATAGACGCAGCAGTATTCGGTTTAATGCCATCAGCATACTTGTGATCTTTTAAGGGAGTCTTCACTCGGGTCAACTTTTCAACATTTGTAGTCCTCACCCGTTGAATCTCCCAAAGCTTTGCATACTTTAAGAACGTATAGACCGCCTCTAAGACGGCCTGAATGAATCCATGACGCCCTTCTCGAAACCCTTGTTTGATAACAAAAAATTTAAAAAAGCGAAAAATCGGTCTCACCACCATATTTCCTATCCCCGAGCGAATTCCCTGTTGATGCATTGCAAGTGCCGACTGGGTGGAAAATCTATTTTGGGTGTCGACAAAATCAGAAATGGTCTCGGAGGTATAGTGATTGATAAAGCCTGGTAGTCTTCGAACCGTTCCAGATACGAGAGCTTTTTCATGCGGATTCATTCCGCCCCATGTCGTCTTCTCTCTTTGAAAAAATCGCATCCGATATTCAGGATGCCATCCACCCTTATCCCACCATCGATTGAGATAATAGACGACTCTACAAAGAAAATAGCCATCTGCTACTGACTTTCCTGCATGGTCATCCTCGAGAATTCGAATGATATGCCCCTTCAACTCGGCTGAAAGCTCTTCATCAGCATCCAGATTCAAAACCCATTTATGCCTACATCGCTCAAGAGAAAATTGTTTTTGTTCACGGTGCCCTGGCCAATCACGAGATATAACTCGAGTTCGAGGAAACTGTTTCACAACTTCAAGAGTCTGATCGGTAGAGCCGCTATCAACCACTAGAATCTCATCAGCAAACCGCACCGAATCAAGACAACGACCGATATTATCTTCCTCATTCTTACAAATTACAAAAGCGGATACCTTCGATCGAAATGGCGTACTCTCAGAAGCATTCTCCAAGAGAGAAGCTGCGACTTCAGCTGGTCTCACTCGTGAGGCCGGCGAGCGAATCACAAGTGAGGACTTGAAAGGCGCCCATCGGCCCGGATGCATTGATAGAACCTCAGGATACAGAGCTATACCTTCTGCACCCACCGCTCCCGCAATATGGGTTATGCCCGTGGATGGACCAACATACTTTTCGCACCTTTGTAAGATACCAGCAGCGAGCTTGAGATCAGACACTCGCATAATTCGTATTCGCTCTGATTTTGGAAAGCACTCCCTTATTTTGTGCTCCACCTTTACCTCAGCAGGTCCTACTACACAGACGATATCCTTATCTGAACGTTCGAGCATCTGCGCTGCAAGTTGTCCCCACGACTGAATAGGCCATGCATGCGCTGAGACTGAAACTCCTGGGAAGAAACAGTAATATGGCCTAGGAAGTTCAGGATAACGAATCTCACGAAAGTCATCCAAAGACACTGCTTCTCGCAAGCGGGTATTGTGAAGCCGAACATCAAGGAGAGATATGAGTTGCCAGTTGTACTCTGCTTCGTTTCTCAGTGCCTGAGAACGTCGAATGTACGCAGTGCGATTATGAAAAAGTCGAAACCAGCGTGCCGAATTTCCTATTCTTAATGGTATACCTGCTTCCGCATACCGCCTAGCAGTTGCGAGTTTTGCCATCAGATCAACAACCGCATCAAATTCATACGGTTCTAATGCTTCATCCCACCCAAGTACACCATCGATAAAGCGCATATTCTCAACAAGCGGTCGAGTGTAGTCGGCTACATGCATGAATACCTGTAGCTCCGGGCAGTAGGTTTTCAACTGCTTCGCTCCATGCAAAGCAAGTAGGACATCCCCAATCTTATCTGGTCTTGATATGAGTACCCGCATAGTGCCTGCCATCCTCTGCCGGAGAGTATATGACGAGAGCACTCTAAAGGCTAATAATTCGGCATTGAAAGAGGTACAAAAATCGCGAAGGATCGCTCTTTAGGCTCCCGTTGAGCCTTGAGCACTGCTTGCGCGCTTCTCTGAACGTGAAATGGCCCCTACACTAGACTCGCTCTCCCCGAGAGAAGAAATTTGTCGGATCTGGGTCTCATGAGTCGCAGCCGCAGACTCTGTTTCCGTATTTTCAAATACTTTGTTTTCAAGAGCCCATGCGTATGCTTTTTGTAAACCCTTCTCCAGAGTATATGCAGGCTGCCAGCCAAGCTCCTTTATCCGAGTGACATCGAGCACTTTTCGAAGAGTACCATCTGGCTTGGATGTATCACACGTAATCTCACCCTCAAAACCAACAACTTTCTTTAGAAGGTGCGCAAGCTCTAAAATACTACAGTCTTCACCTGTACCGACATTGATTGTCTCAGCCTGTTCATACTTCTCCATCACGGTGCATAAAGCTTCGGCAAGATCATCAACGTAGAGAAACTCCCGTCTTGGACTCCCAGTTCCCCAGATGACTACCTCTTTTTTGCCGCTTTGCTTCGCCTCATGAAATCTTCGCATCATTCCAGGGATAACATGCGAGTGTTCCGGATGAAAATTATCCCCAGGTCCATACAGATTTGTTGGCATTGCAGAGATAAAACACTTTCCATACTGCTCCATGTATTTTTCACAAAGCTTCAATCCCGCTATCTTTGCTAGGGCATAACCCTCATTAGTAGGCTCAAGAGGGCCACTCAGAAGTGATTCTTCTCGTATCGGCTGTGGTGATAGCTTCGGATAAATACAGGAGCTACCGAGAAAAAGAAGTTTCTTTACTTTATACTGAGCAGCTGCATGGATTACATTTGCAGCGATCATTATATTTTCATAGAGAAAATCAGCTTGATACTGTTGGTTGAAAAGAATTCCACCGACTTTTGCGGCTGCAATGATACAGTAATCAATATCATATTCGTAAAAAAACTGCTGAACAGCAGACTGATCTCGCAGATCGAGCTCTTCGCGATCGCGCAACAACAGATTCTGGTATCCTTTTTTCTTTAAGTTACGAACGAGGGCAGATCCCACAAGCCCTTTATGACCCGCAATAAATATCTTACTCTCTTTCTCCACTTCTACTCTCCCAATTCAGCTTGTCTTGTCCAAGAGTACAGTTCTTCAGTCAATTGCCGTAACCTGCGTGGGCTTCACGCCCATTGCTGGCTGATTCCAATCATCTCTTCTTTAGAAGCCAAAAAGACTTGTATGGATTCAAAGAATTATCAGGAAAAATCATCTGAAATCAGCTGATTACCGTCTAATCGCTTTTCATCTCAACTCAATCTCATAGAGAGCTTGCTTCAACTCGTCGCATCAATTCGGATACATGATTCTATGCTTGAGAAGGCCCCGTTATCCCTGCTACAAGATGAGATGATGGCATCAGACAGCAACAATGAGAGCGCACAGTGGGGAAAGCAGTCGTCCTCTCTGAGAGATAAAAAATTCTTAGCGGGCCCACGCTCACGAACACAAGAACTGTTCAGGGTTATTGGTATCGCTTTAGAACTCCTCCAGGGTTTTCGAACATTTCACTTCCTTGGACCTTGCGTGACGGTATTTGGATCGGCTCGTTTTACTGAGGAGCATCCCTTTTATCAGCAAGCAAGAGCACTCGCTTCAGAGCTTGCCTCCTTCGATCTGACTATAATGACTGGCGGTGGACCAGGAGTTATGGAGGCAGCGAATCGTGGAGCGAGAGAATTTGGGGGCGTCTCGATTGGATGTAATATCAAACTCCCAAAGGAACAGGAGCCGAATCCCTATCTCGATTATTGGGTTGAGTTCGAGCATTTCTTTGTGAGGAAGGTCATGCTTTTGAAATACTCTTGTGCCTTCGTTGCATTTCCGGGCGGATTTGGAACACTTGATGAAGTATTTGAGACTGCAACTCTCATTCAGACGAGGAAAATCACCAATTTTCCGCTGATTCTCTTTGGTTCTGATTATTGGAAACCACTTCAATCATTTATAGAGGATACTCTTCTTCAAAGTGGCGCAATAAGCCCAGAGGATACAAATATTCTTCACGTATCTGATTCGGTAACGGAGGTATCCAGCCTCATCCGTGAATGGGCCAGCCCGTCAATACAAGATTATGCTCGGCGGAAAACAATCCGACGGTGGTGGTTATTTGAGCGATGAATGTATGGCTACCTCAATTGATATATTCGTAAGAGGAGTTTCTCTGTCTCGGCTTAAATCCAGCCTCCCGAATGGCTTGTTGTAACTCTTCTGGGCTCAATGCCCACTTACTCTGGGTTAATGCACCCGCACGAGAAACAACATTTTCCTCCATCATCGTACTGCCGAAGTCATCACATCCAAAGTGAAGTGCAATCTTGCCAATCTCAACTCCAAGTGTTGGCCAACTTGCAGCATGATGGGGGATATTATCAAGAAAAACTCTAGCGATAGCCACGTTCCTTAAATACTGCAACGAATCAGCTCCATACCGTTCTCGGTGTCGGCTCCTTCCCATAGAAGTATTTTCATTATGTTGCAGGGGCCAAGAGATAAATGCATTAAATCCCGCATGCCCACTCCGCTGTGACTGATCTTGCAACTGTCGTAATCGATGAAGATGCTCTATCCGTTGCTCAACAGACTCTCCGAAACCAATGACCATGGTTGCAGTAGTAGTGAGGTCTAATTCTTGCGCTATACCCATAACTTCCAGCCAGATATCCGCACTGATCTTCTTTGGACTCACTCGTTTTCGAACTGATTCAACAAGGAGTTCTGCTCCGCCACCAGGAAGTCCCTTCATTCCAGCATCCTTCAACTCGGTGAGAATATCTTGGTAGGGCTTCCCTGATACAAGATGCATTTGATGTATCTCGCTTGGCGAGAATGCATTTAACTCAATTGGGTACGTTTCTGTTAGCCAACGTATCAAATCAAGGTAAAAATCATAAGAAAGATCATCATTATGTCCGCCTTGAAGAAGGATTCGAGTTGCCCCAAGCTCTAACGCCTCTCGTACTTTCTCCCCAATTTGCCTTTTGTTGAGAACATAGCTTTCTGGATGGGCAGATGAAGGACGATAAAATCCACAGAAAGAACAGTCACTATTACAGACATTGGTGTAGTTAATATTACGGTCTATGAGATAGGTGACACTATCGCCGAGAACCGTTGATTGGCGCCTCGCATGAGCAAGCGTACCAAGATCCGCCAGGGGTGTTTGCTGATAAAGAGCTCGAGCCTCTTCAATCGAATATCGGTAAATTCCTGCTGAGCTTTGATTTTGCATATTTTCCTGTACCCGACGAGTCTTCATGCCACTCTCCCCTTGCATCTTCATTCTCGTCAGGTTTTTTTCTTCACCCTTTGGGCTTTTCTTATGAAACTTGCTAGCCTATCTCTCGTCAGAGAGCAGTCGACGTCTAGAGGCTAAAGATCGCATAGTCTGATGAAAATGCAATCACTAAAGGAAATTTTGTGACAAAACAAAAAATTACCATTTATCACTCACCAGATGCTGATGATGCGTTCATGTTCTATGGACTTACTTCAGGAATCATTCAGAATGCAGACTTTGAATTTGACCATGACCTTTCTGATATTGAAAGCCTCAATCAAAAGGCAATACGCGGAGAAATTGACGTTACTGCTGTATCAGTGCATGCATTCGCATATCTGAAAAACCAATATGCAATTCTTTCATGTGGCGCTTCCATGGGAGGAAAAGATTATGGACCCCGCGTGGTTACGAAATCACAAAGGGATATCGCACTGGAAGATATTAAAACGGTTGCAATTCCAGGCAAGTTTACCTCTGCGGCTTTGTCACTCCAGTTAGCACTTCGCGAAAGAGGCCTGGAGCCAGAAATGAAGGTATATGATTTTAAGGCTGTCGGCGATGCGGTGGTCAATGAAGAGGTAGATGCAGGAGTCATCATTCATGAAGGACAACTAACCTATGGCGAACAGGGGCTTTCACTGCTCCTAGACCTTGGGAAGTGGTGGTTTGACAAGACACATTTACCGCTGCCCTTAGGCATTAACATTGCTCGAAAGTCTCTTGGCATTCCAGCTATGGAAGCTTCAGTAAGCGCTTTACATGAAAGTATCTCTTATTCGCTAGCCCATAGGAGTGAGGCTCTGGCCTATGCTATGAAGTATGCAAGGGGAATTTCCTTAGATGATGCTGATACGTTTGTTGGCATGTATGTCAATGACCTTACCCTTGATTTAGGCTCCGAGGGCGAAAAATCAATCGCGCTCTTCTTACAACAAGCAGCGGATGCGGGGCTCATTCCTGAACTTCCGCAGCTAGATTTTATAAGAGCGTAATTTGTCTTCTTTGTTGTCTCTGTGTGTCTTCTTGGATTCTTGAGTTCGTAATCTCGCGCGCCTCAACGAAATGATGCACAACAAAAGAAGAGGAATCAAAAAGACGTTGGGGAACAAGCAAATCTTGCTCGACGAGAAAACCCTGCAAAAAAACCCTGATCGAAGAGAACATAATCGGAAAAACATTGGTCGGGCTGAGCGGATTTGAACCGCCGACCTCTCCCACCCCAAGGGAACGCGCTACCAGTCTGCGCCACAGCCCGAGTCTCTAAAAAGCACTGTTATCACACCGCTGCCTACACATACGGGTGCCTCGTGATCAGACGCAGCAGTATAAGACCTCTCACCGTTAAAGAGCAACGCTACTCTTTAACTTGCTTAATTCTGTGATAAAATCTACTGAGCTCCCGAAACCGATCAATCGAATTCGGTTTTACCCTCGTACTGCTCTGGTCTAAGAATCCGAATGAGGATGTGAACAAGTTTCAGCACCATAACAAGAGTAAACACCGTGAACATGGCAGCTATGGTTGTGGTCACAAATCCAAATCCAACTGCAACTCCAATCGCTGAAGTGGTCCAAATAAGAGCTGCTGTTGTGAGCCCACTCACCCCTTTTCGGCCGTGGAAAATTACCCCAGCACCGAGAAAACCAATTCCAGTTACGACTTGAGCAGCGATTCGACTCGGATCCCCGAATTGCTGACCAGCGACCGCCTCGCGGGAGATAATGGCAAAGAGACAGCTTCCCACACAGATCAGAGAAAATGTTCTAAGACTCGGGTCTTTCCCCGCAATTTCTCGCTCTAAGCCTATTAACGCCCCAATAATGGCGCTTACAACGAGCAGCTTCATCTCATAAGAGCACAAAACATCGAAAATTCCTGATGTACTTGAAAGTGAATCCATGCTGAGAGCTTAGTTGATCAAACAATTTCATGAAAGGGGGCAAGGAAGAGCTGGTGTAACTTCCTCATTCTCAACTATAATTGTGCTATGAGCATAGGGATAAACCTTGGGGCGAGTGGAAACTTCGGAGTTCTTCTACCCAAGCCGCGTTATTCCTCGGATATAGCAACCCTTATAAGAGGAGGTGATCCAACATGAAAGATTATTCCGATAGGTTATGTTTGTGTGAAGGACAGTTTGGCGGTTTGTTTTTGAGTATCCGATTGTAAGGATTCTCTTATAACAGTAGGCGGGAATTCTATTATTCAGATTTTCCCCCTCATTAAGCCAATCAGGCTGTGGTGGACAATATTCTTTCACACTTACGTAACCGAAAGAGAAGAAGACCACCATTCTTCAAATAGGGGGCAAGCGTATCTCTTGCCTCCTTTTTTTCTCTATCTTCCGATAGGATTATGGACCAGGGGCTGCACTCAGTGTGGGTTGATCGACCTTACTGGGAACTTCACTGGCATAGCCGTCTGCATAGGCTGCCTCTGCCAACTGATTTATCACCGTGGCTATCTGCGATTCCGAGTTAACGACTTTATCGGGCGGCGCAGCCGGCCCCGGCCAACATCCAAAGTACTCAAGAATCTCAGCCAGCAAACTCTCGGGCGAACCATTATGAAATTGTTCTGCTACGGTCTGTAATTCTACTGGGCAGAACTGTGCGGCAGCAAAGGCATCCTGAGGATAGAAAGTGATGACCATGGGAGTAACAATACCCATTAAAGAACAGAAAAGGTAACGCCTTTTAAAATAAGTTCTCGACCACACCCTCGCTCTAGTACGGTTTTTACACGAAAGATTGACGCCCTTAAATAGCACTATAAGACTCCTCTACATCCC
>Ga0181593_10002233_pt1 | contig 17812 bp, 12 predicted proteins | sample 071ome_19_FD_133756 | JGI IMG/M metagenome (GOLD analysis project Ga0181593, IMG submission 133756) | Coastal salt marsh microbial communities from the Groves Creek Marsh, Skidaway Island, Georgia - 071413AT metaG (megahit assembly) | ecosystem: Environmental > Aquatic > Marine > Intertidal...
AAAAAAAAGCGCAGCTTTTGGCTGCGCTTTTTTGACTAGCACTTTTCGACAACAGCGTTATTTTGTACGCCAGCTGTCTGCATAGTTTTCACGAGCATCCTGTGCATATGGCGTCGGGGAAACCCTGACACGTACTTCACACTGTTTGTGCGGCTCGATGGAAGTTTTCTCGGTGATCGGATCTTCACCCCATTTCAGGGTCAGGATGTCACCGATTTCAACGTCTGCATCAACAACGGCCAGAGACAGCAGGCAGCGTTCGTTGTAGGAATAGCCATTGAACATGGACATACCTACACGCTTGCCGTCTTTGAGCAGCTCATCAGCGTTGCTGGAAGAGTAGTTGTGGTTCGGGAAGTCGATCCACTTGTAAGCCAGACCAGGCTCGAAAGCGGATTTCATGACCATGAATACGTCATCACGGTTCCATTCCAGGGTCACTTTCTTGCGCTGCTTGCCTTCTTCTTTCATTTTTTCCAGGGCAGCTTTACCAATGAAGTCATCTTTCTTCCAGCCGATGTAGAAGTCGTAACCCAGTTCGAACGGAGATACGTAGTAGTCTTCAATGTTGTCGGAATTCAGTGAACCACCCAGAGAGCCAACGGCTTCGTAGTGATCAGCACCCAGCCAGTCACGGTAGTCTTTCAGCATACCGTCGCCGGAGTAGATACCTGGCAGTGGAGATGGGATCCAGCCTGATTCCAGGGTGTTGGAAGAATAGGCACGTGAACCTACGAAACGCAGGTCAACACCAGCTTCCTTCGCCGCTTCAGCGATAGTGGTCTGGATGTAATGCTTGTCGGCATATGGACCCCAGATTTCAAGACCAGGAGCACCGGCCATACCATGACGCAGGGCCTGTACACGACGGTTGCCGCAACTGATCCAGTCAACGTGGAAGAATTTCACTTCAGGGATAGGACCGCCATTCATCTTTTCGAAGATGGCATTGGCCTGTGGGCCCTGGATCTGGAAACGGTAGTGAGTGCGGTAGATCGCTTTACCGTCCGGACGGGAATCAGAGCGTGGGTCGTGGAACAGACGGACGTTCCATTTGCCATAGGAAGCCTGGAAACGAACCCAGTTGGCAGTTGGCGCACGACCTACCAGGACGAATTTCTCTTCGCTTTCGCGGAAGATGATCATGTCGCCGATAACGTGACCGGCTGGAGTTACTGGAACAAAGTGCTTGGCAACGTTTTCCTTGAAGTTGGCAAAGCTGTTGATACCAACGTAGCTCAGGAAAGCTTCGGCATCAGGACCTTCGACAGTCAGCTCATCCATGTGATGGGTCTGATCGTACAGTACCGCAGATTCACGCCAGGCGATCTGCTCGGAACGCCAGTTGGAGAATTCGGGGGCAACTACCGGGTATACGTAAATACCTGCCTTGTTGTTGCGCAGCAGGTTGACCGCACCACCGGCGGCTTCCATGGCTGCTGTGAGGCTGTTTTTGCTCATCAGGTTAGCTCCTAGTTTTTGCTTTAAGGTTTTCGGCTTTCAAAAAACGGCGCATTTTGCCAGAAATGCCTCTCAGGAGGAAGCAAAAACAGGGATTAAACAGGTGGCAGTTAGCGTTGACTCTGCATTTTATGCATAACAAATGCATCGTATCTTATTGATTAAAAAGAATTTATAGAGGATTTTTTTCTGGCAGATAATTATTTCGATATTCGAAATTATTTTCGAAAATACGAAAACTCCGGTGAGATTTACGGGTGGACGAGGCCAAATAACCTGTTATTCTTCATGTCCACCTGCCCTGATCAATGTAGCAGGCTTTCAGTTTAAAACAACAAAACAGTCATCCAGGGGGATATTCGATGCCGAGAAGTACCGACCACTTTTTAACCACGCACGTTGGCAGTTTGCCGCGCGAAGAAGACCTCATGCACATGATGTGGGCACGTGAGGACGGCGTCCCGGTGGACGAAAAAGCCATGCATGACCGCATTCACCAGGCAGTTATTGATATCGTGAAGAAGCAGCGTGATCTGGGTGTTGACGTGGTGAATGACGGCGAACAGTCCAAGCCCAGTTATGCCACTTATATCAAGGACCGCCTGAACGGTTTTGGCGGCAGTGAGAATTCCTACATCTTTGCCGACTTGGTGGAGTTTCCCAACCTGGCAAGAAGAGTCGGTGAAGACCCGGCTCGTCAGCATCGCCATGCCCCCGGCTGCAAGGGCCCCATCAGCGTCGCCACTACAGACGATGTGCATGAAGATGTGAAGAACATGCAGGACGCCACCGGTGGCGAGATGGAGTACACCTTCTTCAGTTCCGCCTCCCCGGGTGTTACCTCCATCTTCTTCAAGAACGAGTACTATCCCACCCATGAAGAGTATGTCTTCGCCATTGCCGAGGCCATGCGTACCGAATATGAAATCATCGCGGCATCTGGCGCTACCCTGCAGATCGACTGCCCGGATCTCGCCATGGGCAGACACATGAACTCGGAGGGTGTCAGCCTGGAGGATTTCCGCAAGGTTTCCCAGATTCATGTAGAAGCCCTTAACCATGCCGTACAGAACATCCCGGCGGAGCAACTGCGTATGCACCTGTGCTGGGGCAACTATGGCGGTCCGCACCACTGTGACATGAACTTTCGCGACATTATCGATATCGTCATGAAAGCCAAACCGCAAACTCTGCTGTTTGAAGCAGCCAACCCCCGCCATGCCCACGAGTGGGCCTTGTTCGAGGACTTCAAGCTGCCTGAAGGAAAAGTGCTCTGTCCCGGCGTGATCGAAGTCCAGTCCAACTATATCGAGCATCCCGAACTGGTGGCCCAGCGCATCAAGCGCTACGCCGATCTGGTAGGCAAGGAAAATGTCATGGCCGGTACCGACTGCGGATTCAGTATCCACGTGGGCCAGGCCTCGATTGATCCCGGCGTTGCCTGGCTGAAGCTCAAGGCGCTGGCTGAGGGAGCTGCCATTGCCTCAGACTGGTTCTTCAAGAACTGATTGAGCTTACCAGTGTTGAGATAAAACCGGGCCCAGTGCCCGGTTTTTTTTAGGATTGGTTATGCCTTGTTATGACTACCGTCGCAGTAAGGGGCATTCATGGTCTGCTTGCAGCCACAAAAGAAAACCTTGCGGCTGATTTCTGCGGTGTATTTGAAAGGGACAAAACCTGTGTCCTTGTGAGAACCGTCGCAAAAAGGCTGTTTGGCACTTTTGCCACAGGCACACCAGAAATAGTTCTTGCCTGCCTGCACTTCCACAACAAAAGGTGTATCACTGGCGCGATCCGGTTTGAGCATGCTTTTCTCCTGAACCTTAATTCACATTGATGCGAAATGCCTTGGCATTGAAATGGATGGGACCACCTTCCGTCAAGCGATAGCCGAGAAATATCCGGTACAACCCGCTTTGCACCGTATCCGAAAACACTTCAATGGTTTCCTGACTGCCCAGGGATGTACGCTCAAGGGCAGGCTGAATGGTTTTAAGACTCCCACCCCACTGCCGGTAATTCCCATCCACATCCATGTAACTTAATGAGGTAGAGGTATAAAGCACCACGAAAATCTCACCAGCCTTGCCGACATCTCCAGCCTGGGGAGTCACCGATCCAGCGATAGTGATATTCTGGCCAGCTGAAAACTCTGTCGCGGTTGTACTGCCGCCATCTGCACTGGCCCCTGCGCCAAAACCTGCCGTTGTTGCCGTGCCATCCGAGGCAGTTATCTGGCTCAGCGTTGCTGCACTCGCAATCTGTGAAATGACCTGGCTGCTGTTGGCATTATTCGGGCTTTCACCATTACTCCCGGTAGTGACTTCACCGAAAGAAGACACAATCGTGACATCATCGTCATTAATCAGGGGCAGATTCACGGTGATGGCAATCAGGTTCTGGAATCCTCGCCCGGCCACACTGGATTCTGATTGACTGCCGTCGTAACGAGCCTGGTCATCCACGAGCTCGACGAACAGGGTATGGGAATCAACACTCAGGAAACTGATGTTGCGCTGTACCAAATCACCACTGGCAGCACTGTCGCGAACCTCGGTATCCAGGAAACCATCACCGTCCTGGTCACCCAGATCACCGTGGGGATGCCAGATCACGTCAATGTCATGGCCTTCAGGATCTGTTACCAGCAGGCTTACCTTCACACCAAGTCCGTTGGTCCCGGACACGGGATCCACGGTGACTTCAGCGATTGGGGGCTTGTTGTAGTCGGTGGTGGCGCTCACGGTGAATGGAAGCTCCAGCAGGTTGGTACCGTTTTCATCGTCTTCCACATATACCATCCAGTCACCGGGAATGGTCTTCATCGCCGCACTGGACCCTATACTCACCCAGCCGCCATCACAGGCACTCCTGGCGCTGCAGGACAGGGTCATGTCGGTCTGGTCATAGCGGTACCCCATGGGATCCACATAGACCACGGTGGCATCAATACTGATAGCCTGGGTATTTGAGAAATTGCCGATGCCACCCGGATTGAAACGGACAAAACCGCTGCTGGTGGTGGCATTGGTGATATTGGTGACCGGGGTATCGGAATTCACGGAAATAAAAGCGCCGGAATCGGCAAACTGATTGGCCTTGAACAGGAATTCCACCCGGCTCGCCGGTGCTGCCGGCAGAGGCTGATAAACCCAGCGGGATACCGGCTGGGTAACATCGGCCAGATCAAGCGTACCGTTACCGTACAAGGCACGGACAGCCAGGATGTCATCTGCCCTGGGATGATTCAGGTGATTGTAGGGATTGGCATACATGGCGGAATCCGGATTATCGGAATGGCCAAGCCCGATCAGGTGTCCCAGTTCGTGTACCAGGACGCCAACCAGTTCAGACTTGTAGTTCCACAAAGATTCGTCCTGGTTCAGTTCTACACTGCCATCAATATAGGGATAAAAGCCTTTGTCCTGACTGTAAAAATCCGCATCCGGTCCCGCACGTCCGGCGGCACCACCAGCCGTACCCCAGAACACCCGGACCAGTCCGTCGAGATCGTCCGGATGGGCGTTATCATCGTTCACGGCATTACTGTCAACACCACTGACCTGGAAGCGGATACCACTGACCAACTCCCACTCGCCAACGGCTTCCTCCAGGAGCGCAACCACATCGTCGGAATTGGAAAAAATATCTGGAGCACCATCGGGATCATAGACCAGTGTGATGAGCCCGTCCCAGCGCCCGAACTGGGCACCTATACCCAGGGCTGGATCAAGCGCCCTGTCGTAATCAGAACCTGCAGGTTCGTAGGCCATAACAACGCCTGGATCCCAAAAGGCCAGGGCCACCAAAAGAACAAGACTGCCTGACACGCCAGAAAGCTTTTCACGGGATATCAACATCAGCTACCACTCCAGGTTTTGATCAGGGGATAAATGGCCATGAACATCCGTCTTGCGGAACCATCCACCAGGCATCCTGTCTTCTGGAAAGGCCTGTCGGACTGCAGACATATCAACGGATGATGTCTTCACCCCAGAATGCACTTTCCACTTTGCCGTCATGGATATAGAAAACCGCATCATCCTTCAGAACAGCGCGCTCACCATAAAAATAATACAACGGGAAAAACAGGTCAGGATCGGCAGGCCGGGTGTTGTCCTCTTCGGCGGCCTCTGCCTGTTCATCTGACGCCGGTTTTTCCTCTTCTGCGCCAGAATCAACCACATCATCCGCCTCAACAAGGACGATAACATCCTTTTCTTCCACAGCGGCCTCTTCAATAATCCGTCCTGACTGGGCGATGCCCAGGTTGGAAATCTCAAAGGTATACAGGCCGGAATGGGTCCGGTTATACCAGGCACTGGGTTCACCTGCGGACCAACCCTCCCAGGAAGGTGGTGTATCAGCCAGCATGACGGGAATCGCCAGACGGTCGGGTTCAAAGCCTCTGCCCGGCAGGAAGGCCAGGGCATGATGGTCCCACAAAACCTCAGACTCTGTGCCCCTTTTACCCAATACCAGGGAATCCACTTCATAGGGATTTCCCGGATCACTGACATTGAACAGACTGAGTTTCAGTCCCTGGTACCAGGCACCCCTGCCACCACCAAAATCGATACTGCCCTCATCGGCTATCGCATCCTTGCCAATACCCAGCAGCAAATCGCCGGATATCGGATGCAGATAATCGGAATAACCGTCTATTTCCAGCTCGCCGGCAACCACTGGATGCATCTGATCAGTCAGGTCAATGACATAAAGCGGATCTGTCAGCCGGAACGTAACCAGATAGGCACGGTCATCAATGAAACGGGCGGCATAGAGTTGTTCACCCGGCTTGCCTATATCGTCTATAACACTGACGTGGGACAGCTCCCCTTCCACGCCGCTATCCCTGAGTACAGTAAGCCGCGTACTGGAGCTGCCATTCCAGGTATCACCCAGGGATGTCACCACGTTAAGGTATTCGCCATTTTCGCCCATGCGAAAGGATTTCTTGTCTTCACTCCACCCCAGGTGACCTTCCACCTCCCCGCTGCCTCGATAGTTGATGAGGCCATGATCGAGAGCGAACTTGTGCACAGTGGTCGTGTGGGCGGGCTCATAGACCAGGGCATCCGCGAAGAAATCCTGGTAATCCCACCGAGTGGTGGCCAGGTAGAGCGAGTTGGTGGTCATGAACAGGGTTTCGGACTCACCCAGGAAGCAGTGGGATTCCGAGATGCTGTGAGATTCAACGGAAATCGCCGAGATCGTCACTATCGTCGGATTGTGCGCTTCATCAACAGCATGCAGTGGCAGGTAGCAGTTTTCGGCCTGAATCAGGTCAACCTTGTTGCCCGAGGCATCCGCAACCTGTGGAATCAGGTCAGACAACTCTGCCTTGGCAAGTACATTTTCATTACTGTCCTTGTCCCGTTCATCCAGCGTATCCACTGGCAGGATATTGTAGTCAGACACATGGGGAGCGAAACGGGTGACGACATACAGGGTGTCCCCTACCCGGCGGCTGGACACCAGGGAGCCATCCAGTGTCAGGCGCTCAAGCATTACCGGACGCTGGGGGTTTGCCACATCAAAAAAGGTAATTTCCGTGGCGGAACCTGACCAACTCCACACATCCCGCCAGAAACCGAAGCTGTTGCGCCCGCCTATGGTCACCAGTAAATCCGAATTACCTGTATCGTTGACCAGGTACATGCCGTCAGGGGCTACCGTGGCCTCCAGCGGGAATTGGTTCAGAAGAATTGCCTGGGCGGCATCGGCATCAAGCGAGTGAATATCCAGACAGATGTCACCATCACAGTTGGCCAAGGAATAAAGCGTGTCACCGTCAGTTTTTACACTGTCGGATTCGTCCACCCCCTGTTCCTGGATATTGGTCCCGGAGACGCTTGACGATCCTGCCTTTGAGGAAGCGCTGGCATCCTCGCTGGCAGCAGTGACTGAGGTCAGCCGGTAATAGGGTGTGGAGGTTTGCTGCATACCCTCCTTGAGATAGTCGGCCAGGGCAGGTGCAGAGGCAAAAGGCAGCAGGGCATCCGACGACTTATCATGCACACGGAAGGCCAGGTTGGATGAGGCAAAAACCAGGCGCCCGTCATCAGTACCATAGGCTGCTGCCACCCGGTAATACCCTGACAACAGCGGTTGCGCATCAAGCACATCCAGATCTTCGGTCGCCTCTAGGGTTTTGGTTCGGTAGGGTTGGAGCGCTCTCAATGTGCCATTCCAGCGCTGCCAGCCATTTGCCGTTTTCATGAATCCGAATTCAGCTTCACCCCTGTTTGCCATGACAACCAGGTAAATATCCACCACGGTGCCGATATCTTCATCCTGGGCCCGCAGCGTGACAGTTCCGGACAGGCGTTCACCCTCGAGGAAAACATCGGCGTAGGCATGCCCGCGACTGCTCCAGATACGGGATAAACCATCAGGACTACTGATAACGCTGGAGGCCTGAACCAGGCAAGCGGGCATCAGTAACAGCAAGACGCCCAGCCAGGCTGGCCACTCAAACCGCCTGTTTTTCATTCCCTGATTTCCTACATCCTGCATGTCCGCTTTCCTTAAACCATCCACCGAAAATCCAGCCTAATGAACCTTTCCTGAACAGCTGCTGAAGCAGGTTCTCTGAACGTCTGTTCAGGAATTCCAGGAATCGATCATCACCTTGCACTGCGTGGTGCGTTGTTTAAGTGCCTCGAAGGCTTCCGGGGTCTGATCGATGGTGATGGTATCCGTGATCATGCTGTGGGGACAGGTATCCCCCGCTTCCAGAATATCCAGTGTGGTATGAAAATCCCTCGTGGTATAGAACGCCGACGGTTGCAGGACGCACTCCTTGGTCACAAACAGGAAGGGGTTAAAGGTATCCGGGTGAGTGCACAGACCAACCACAATCACCTTGCCGCGTGGTGCCACATGCTCGATACACTGCTGCACCATGCCCACTTTACCTACACACTCGAAAACAATTTCCGGAGCACCGCCCAGTGCCCGGCTCATTTCTTCTATCGGATTCTCGCCAGGCGTGACAAACGCTGAAGCACCCATCTCACGGGCCAGTCCTTCCCGTCGATTGGACGAAGCTGTGACAGCAATCTTGCCGGCCCCCATACGGCGAGCCCAGAAGGTCACCGCCAGACCAATCGGGCCTGCACCCAGAACCATGACCCTGGCACCGGAATGAATCTTGGCCAGATTGACCGCCCTGAGACCCACAGCCATCGGTTCAACCAGGGCACCATCCTCGATGCTGACACCTTCAGGCATTCTTATGCACTGATGCTCCCTGACCAGGGAGTACTGACCGTAACCACCACCGCCGACAATCATGCTTGAACACATGGACAGGTCTCCCGCCAGACAGTGAACACAGGTACCACAGGACGTCAGCGGATTGACAGACACCTTGTCGCCGACCTTCACGCTTTTTACCTCAGAGCCGATGCCAACCACTTCACCGGAATATTCATGACCCAGCACCACACCTGCCGGCACCCCGAAAATGGGATCCTCGGATATATGCAGGTCGCTGCCACAGATGCCGCAGCGCCCTACCTGGACCACAACATCATGAGGGCCTGAGGCTTCCGGCTCCGGTAAAGATTCAACGACGAGTGGCTTCTTAACGCCCTGGAATACGGCTGCCTTCATACGGCTCCCCTTGTGTAATTGGTGTGATCGAAAAATACTGTTATACCAAGTGTCACTGGCAGCTGCCAATGTTACCGCTTTTGCCCCTGTCCGTCTCACGCTATGCTTGATCCATGAAAGCCCTTGTCCTGATCAATCTTGCCATCATGCTGCTAGCCGCCGCCCAGGGTACAAACGCCCAGCGCGAATGGCGGGAGTATCCCAGCATGGAGGGTTTCCGGGGGCGTCCGGACCTGCCGGAGGATTATCAGGAGCCCGGCGAATTTGTTGTGGGCAGATTGATGTTTCCCCAGTATGAAAGAGGTCCATTTCCCAGCGGCCCCGGCGACTGGCGGCAGGGGCGTACCGCCTGGACTGTCGACTACCCGGAAGGAGACCGCACTTTCGCCCGGTTGCTGGAACGGCTGAGCACGGTGAATGTCCGATCAGTAGAACAACCGGTAAACCTGGATGATGGTGATGATGCCTTTTTCTGGCCCTTTCTGGTCTCCGGTGTTGTGGGCAGCTGGAATCTGACCGATGCCCAGGCCCGGAAACTGAGGGAACATCTGCTCAAGGGCGGCTTTTTGCTCTGTGACAGCTTCTATGGTGACTATGAATGGAGCGGATTCATGAAAACCCTGCAGCGGATTTTTCCCGATCGCCCGGTGGTGGACTTGCCTGACAACCACCCGATTTTCCACATTGCCTTTGACCTGGACGACAAACGGCAGATTCCGACCTGGCAGTATCTGCCACGGGGCTACCGGGAAGGCGGTGAAGAGCCCAAGTGGCGGGCTATCCTGGATGATGATGGCCGCATCATGGTGATGATCACCTTCAACAACGACATTGCCGATGGCTGGCAACGGGCCAACGATCCCGGCTACCCCCAGTATGAGGCCAACCTGTCAATCCGCATGGGCGTCAATTTTGCCGTCTATGCCCTGACCCACTAAGCCAAACTCTCCGGCATGCGCAGGACCGGCTTGATCACCTTCCCCGCTTCCATGTCTTCGACCGCCTGATTGATCTGCGCCAGCTCGTAAAACGTTAGCAACCGGTCAAACGGAAAGCGCCCTTCCCGGTAATAGTCGATTAATTGCGGGATAAACGATTTCGGATCACTGTCCCCCTGGATAACACCGGTGATAGTCCTGCCATGGAGCAGATGACTGCCGGGAAAGCAAAGATCCTTGCCACCGCCGCCACTGTGAATGCAGGTTCCCCGATTGGCCAGGGATTCAAATGCCTGCCTCACCAGCGGCGGGTGATTGATGGTATCCAGGGCATAATTGACGCCACCCTTAACAAGGGCATGAATTGACGCCACCGGATCCTGATTTGTTGTCAGGTCAAGAACATGCGTTGCCCCGAGTGAGGCGGCCATGGCCAGGCGGTCGGGACTCACGTCCAATGCAATCACGGGATTCATGCCAGCAATGCGCGCCGCCATTACTGCACTCAGGCCCACATTGCCGCTGCCAAAAACAGCCAGTGACTGCCCCGGTACCGGTTGCATGACATTCAGTACAGCCCCGGCTCCGGTCTGGAAGCCGCAGCCCAGAGGACCAAGTTTTTCCAATGGCAGACTGCTGTCTACCTTCACAACATTGTCTACCCGGCACAGGGCATGGGTCGCAAAAGAAGACTGACCAAAAAAGCCGCCATGGACCGCCCCGCCATTGCCATGCAACGGCATTGAGCTGCATTGAAAGGACAACACCTGCCCCTGATCACAATATGCAGGATGACTGCTGATGCAGGGAGCGCACTGCCCACAGGAGGGGAAGGTCAGGACAACATGATCGCCGGCAGCAAAACCTGTCACCCCTTTCCCGGTCCTTTCGATGATGCCGGCACCTTCATGTCCCAGCACTACCGGCAAGGGAACATTCGCGTATCCCCTACTCACCTTGATATCGGTGTGGCAGATACCTGTAGCCGTGACCTTCACCAACACCTCATCTTCACCTGGCTCATCCAGGGATAAGGTTTCCAGGGTGAACTGCTCTTCCAGGGACCGCAGGACAGCGGCTGCAACTGATACCGGCATAAACAACTCCAAGAATGTGACTGAAAATATACCCAAATGCACCTGCCTTGGACAGATCAGCCAAACAACACGGGCAAAGCTGCGCTACCATATGCCTATGAAGCAATCTGTACTGGCCAGGCTCTTTCAATCATTCGTAGCGTTCACCCTCTTCCTGTGGGCGGGTGAGACCTTTACCCAGCAGGACAACTCGCCACGTGATCTCACCGTTTTATATACCAATGACGAGCACGGCTGGATGGAAGGCATGCGCCCTGACCAGGGAGCCGCAAACCTTTACCAGCTGTGGCAGGAAAGAGAAGGTTATCGCAAAGACGGTCCTTTTCTTGTCCTCAGCGGCGGCGATAACTGGACCGGACCGGCCATTTCCACCTGGGTGGAGGGCCAGAGTATGGTTGAAGTGATGAACGCCATGGACTACGACGCTTCCGCTGTTGGCAATCATGAATTTGATTTCGGCCTTGAGGCATTAACCCGTCGAACCCGAGAGGCAGAATTTCCTTACCTGAGTGCCAACACCTCATGGAAAGCATCCGGTCTTGTCCCTGAAGACCTGGGCATCCTGCCCTATACCATTGTCGAGGTTTACGGTTTCCGTGTCGGCATCATCGGGTTGACCACAACCAGTACGCCTTACGTCACCAATCCGGCCAACATCAGCGACCTGGCATTCACTGATTATGAAGCGGCAGTGCGAAAAACCTTTCCTGCCCTGGTGGGAACCGACCTGCAATTCATCATTGCCCATGTCTGCATGGAAGAACTCGAACCCCTGGTGGAAAGCCTCGGTGACCTGGGGATCGACCTGGCTGGTGGCGGTCACTGTAATGAACTGGTTGCCAGAACCATTGGTGATACTGCGGTTCTTGGCGGTGGTTATCACTACACGTCATATGCCAGGGCTGTTTTTCGTGTAGACAATACAAACGATAAGCCTGTACTCACCGGCTATGGCACTGTCAGGAATGGTTCAGATAGCCGGGACAAGGACATCGCCGGCATCATAACCAAGTGGGACGCCCAGTCATCCCGGGCTCTGGATGAAGTCCTTGGCTGGAGCAGGAATTTCGTCCCGGAAGGCAAGGTTCTCGATCAAAGCATTATTGACAGCTGGCTTCTGGCCTATCCCGAGGCAGACATTGCCATCACCAACCGCGGTGGAATTCGCGCGGCACTGCCGAAGGGTAAAATCACGCTGGGTGATATTGTGGGTATGCTGCCCTTTGACAACACCATTATCGATGTGCAGGTTTCAGGTGCCCGCATCAGGCGCAGCCTGGACCGGGGGAATCGCCTAGTGGTTGCCGGCCTGGAAAGGAAAAATGACGAATGGATTTTATCAGCAACCGGATTGCCACTGGCTGACCGCCAGCAATACCGGTTGCTGACCAACAGTTTTCTGTTTTCCGGTGGGGATTTTTTCAGCGCTAACAATGGTGCGAGCGCAGGCAGCGTCGATACCGGCATCAACTACCGGCAGCCCTTTGTCGATTGGATAAAATCCAGGCAATCGTCTGCAGCCAGACCCATCAGTCTGGACTGACCTCATTCAAATATCACTTCTATCTCGCCCGCTGCATTGACTTCGAAGCGGTTGCCCGCCTGGCAGGCATACTCCTGGACAAACTCCCCTTCAGGCAAACGGGCATAGTAGCGGGTGGTGGTCCAGGGCTGGGTGAAGACCACCGGATCAACCAGTTCCACTTCCACTTCAAAAAAGTCGGGCGTTACTTTGGACATCCGCCAGTTCACCGTTAATTCATCGCTATGGGGCACGCCCGTGGTATCAACCAGCGTATCGCCGCGCAGAGCAATAGTCTGTACAACCAAAGCATTGCCTTCCCAGTGCCCGGTGGAAAATCCGTTGAAGCTCGGGACCAGGTCAGCCGGCACCGCCCTTCCATCGAGGAAAACACGCACTGTGGCCTCACTGAACTCGGCATACCAGTTAAGCTGATGTTCTGCCTGCAGTATCTCGCCGGGCAGAACCATGGTCAGGAAGCGGGGAAAACCTGGCGGGATACAGCGGGCTGTGGGATCGGTGGTGGATTTGCCGGCATCGGCATCTGCCCAGCGCTGCTGCCATTGCGCCATATATTCGGGTTTTAGTGGCGGCTGCTGTCCGCGCCTGGAAGGTGAATTGAGCGTATCAAAATGGATGCCTCCACTGGCATTGGCCCAAACCCCATTGAAGTTCCGTGCCTCTGCCTCGCTCATGGGGACGGGATCAGGTCGTGAGACGCGCAGTATGGTGCCAGCCCCACTCAACTGCACTTTTTCTTCCGTCGTGAATTCCCAGCTGCCGAGCAGTCCGCCAGGCTGGCCACTGTGCAGGGGAGAGAATTCGACAGTAATTCTGTCACCGGGCTTCAGGGTGTCCCGGGTCCAGCCCTGACGGGAGAGCATATTGACCGGCCCCTGGTCCAGCACCCAGTCGGTCTCGGTGCCATCCTCATCAGTCACGATCAGCACCACCGCGGCATGGGGGTTGGTCCAGCGATGCTCCCTGACCACGCCATCCATGGTGACCGGATTGGCCTGGTCGTAGATGGCAAATGAATGGTGGGCTAAAGCTGAAGGCATAAACGGCTGAGCCAACAGGATTCCGGCAAGAATGAGTCGGTGATAGATTGGTGACGACATAATAATTTCCCCAAAAAATTCTGCCGCAAGCGTAAAACAGTATGTCAGAAGCGTCCAGCCTGTCAGGGAATTTACAGCTTCAGGTTTGCCTTGACGGTTTTCCGGATAATGGAAACAATTTCCCGGACCGTTTCCAGTCGGGTGTAATTTTGCCGGATCAGCAGCACGATACGGCGGTTAGGCACCGGTTTCTGAAACGGGATATAAACAATGTCCTGGTTTTCGCGCTGGTCCACTACGGAAAGCTTTGGCAATAGGGTGATGCCGATACCTGAGGACACCATATAACGCAGCGTCTCCAGGCTGGTGGCCTGGAAACGCTTGTCTTCGTCAGCACCGGCACTGAAACAGTAGCCCAGGGCCTGATCCCGCAGGCAGTGCCCATCTTCAAGGGTCAGCACATGACAGCCTTTCAGGTCTTCCAGTCTGACCCGTTTCTTACCGGCAAGAGGATGCTTTTTATTGACCGCCAGCACAAAGGGTTCGTCAAACAGGTCGTAGGCATCAAAGTCGGTCATATCATCCAGCCACGGCAGGACCAGGGCATCAAGATTCCCCTGATCCAGATCCCGTAGCAGGTCGGCAGTCTGTTTTTCATGCAGGAAAAATTCCAGACGCGGGAGCGATTCGATCAGGTCCGGCATGATGTGCGGCAGCAGGTAAGGTGCCAGTGTGGGAATCAAGCCCAGGTGCACTTCGCCGCTCAGGGGATCGCCCAGACTTTTGGCAGTGACTTCCAGATCATGGGCGGCATTGAGTACTTTCCTGGCCTTGGCGAGCAACTGGTTACCTGCCGGTGTGAGCATGATATTACGGCGATGACGCTCAATCAGCGTGACACCCAGCTGCTCTTCCAGCTTGATGATCTGCCCGCTGAGCGTGGGTTGGCTGACATGACAGGCTTCAGCCGCCTTGCCAAAATGCTTGAAGCGCTCGATGGCGTCCAGATACTCAAGCTCGCGAATTTTTATCATAAGGAAAACCAATTGAATTGGTTTTTATTATATATATTTCCTATGAATAATCCAGTCGATAGCAACTTTGTACAATCGAAAACATCAATGGCCTCTATCGCCCCTTCCTATCCCATTATCCAGGCTTCCCGGCATTTCAGAGGACATCTGCGCTCGCGGCATCTTTGGTATCGGGCAGGGACAAGCGGACACTCGCTCCCCCCAGCTTCAGGTCCAGGCACTTGTCACCCCTGTAATAGGGCTTCCACCACTTGATCAGGACAGGCACAGATACATTCAGGAAAAACGCCGTCGCCATGAGTGTATAAAACGCCTCAGTGGTAATCACATGGTTCTGCACGTAACCAATATCCATCACAACAAAGGCCAGTTCTGCCCTGCCCAGCATGCCAAACCCGATCATGATACTTTCATGCCAGTGGAAACTGCCGGTATATCTGGCCGCCAGCGCCGCCGACAGAATCTGTGCCACCAGCAATCCAACTGTCAGTGACGCTACATGGGGAATCACGCTTACCAGTACGTCCAGGTCAAAGGTGATCTTGGTTCCCAGCTCCACAAAGAACACCGGGCCGATCCAGGAAAAAGCCACATTATCCACAATGCGCTTGGTTTCCCTGTAGCTGCTTTCGCCCTTGTCTTGCTGGAAGTCCTCATGAAACTGGAAATACTCCTGCTTGATGATCAGCCCGGCCATATAGGCACCCACGGCCGGGTGGAACCCGAACTCATATGACAGCAATCCAAGCAGCAGAGCAGTCAGCAGCACCACCAGTGTGGAATGCTCACCTTTCCCAACCCCGATGAAACCACGCATGCCAAAGGATTTCAGGAAGGGGTAGACCTGAAACAGGGCAAGCTTGCTGTCGTGAGGAAAAATAATCAGTTCAAGCAGGGTGATGATGGTGAAGAACAGGACTGCCTTGATCAGTATGCCGCCAACACCGATGAGACTGATGTCCGCCTGCCCTGTAGCCATGGGGATCAGGATGGCCACTGCCGCCAGAGAGGCAATATCGTCCAGGATAGCCGAGGTCATGATCCCGGTGGCCGCACCGGAATTCTGCAACCCTTCGCTTTTCAGGGACACCATGGTCAGTGAAACAGCCGTGGCAGTCATGGCCAGACCGCAGATCATGGCCAGCTTGGGATCTTCCCAGAAATACATCACCACCAGGTAAGCTGCTGCGAACGGCGCTAAAGCCCCGAACAGGGCAATACCCCAGCTGCGCTTGATACCCTTGATGAATTTGGAAGAATCCTCTTCAAACCCCAGGGCAAACATGATGAGGATAATGCCGATTTCAGCGAAACCCCTGATGAACTCGGTGCTTTCATGGGGCAGCAAACCGACATTGACCATCAGGGAGCCAAAGGCCAGGAAAAACAGCACCGGTGTCAGCTTCGTCGGACCGGCCAACGCATAGGATACAAACACGCCGCACCAGATGATGGCCAGCTGCAACATGTCTTCCATAGTTCACGCCTCTTTATATATCAATGCTTTCATCATCCAGCCAACGGTATAAAAAGTCATTGCTTTACATCAACAGGGAGCCCGCCCCACCTTACCTTGGCAAATCCCCGGTCTCGGGTATAATACGCCGCTCTTCGGGCACCCCCCGAATTTTCTTTTATGCGGACGTGGCGGAATTGGTAGACGCGCTGGATTTAGGTTCCAGTACCGCAAGGTGTGGGAGTTCAAGTCTCCCCGTCCGCACCATATCAATATCTTTTAACATCCATTATTGCCCTAAAACCCGCATTATATCTGCGATAAACCTATATCTGCTGTGTATAGTCGTCCACAGTTGTCTTGCAACATCCTGAGATTAATGTAACACTGATTGTAACATCGGTAAAAATCAAGGATGCAGCGTGGCCAATACCACTAAGCCCCTCACCAACACTGAAGTGAAGCAATCCAGGCCCAAAGAAAGGGAATATAACTTGGCTGACGGTAATGGCTTGTACCTTCGAGTGAAGCCTAATGGGACCAAGCTTTGGCTGTTCAACTACTCCCGCCCTTACACCAAAAAAAGAGCCAACCTCAGTCTGGGAATATACCCAAACCTCACCCTTGCTGAAGCAAGAGCCAAGGCTCAAGAATACAAAGGACTGCTTGCCAAAGACATTGACCCAAAGGAAAAGAGGCTTGAGATAGAGAACGCAAACAGGCTGGCACACATCAATACGTTTGAGCATGTACTTGAGCAATGGCTACTACTTAAAAAAGACAGTATTAGCCCCTCCTACTACAAGAAAATAACCAGCAGGCTCAGGCTTCATGTCTTGCCGCATATAGGCAAAATTCCAATCCATAAAATCACAGCAGTGGGAACGATTGAATCTTTGCGGCCGTTAGCCAAGCAAAGAAAAATGGAGACGATAGACAATATCTGCGGCTGGCTGAACGAGATCATGACATATTCGGTGAATACTGGCCTTATCACTGCCAACCCACTTTCAGGTATTAAAAAAGCCTTCAGCGCCCCTAAAACGACCCATTTGCCTACATTGCGGCCTGAGGAGCTTCCAGAGCTTACTGAAGCAATAGAAACGGCGAATATACGCCTGATCACCAAATACCTGATGGAATGGCAGCTCCATACAATGGTTCGCCCCAAAGAGGCTTCGGAGGCCAGGTGGGAAGAAATAGACCAGGAAAAGAAACTCTGGGTGATCTCTGCTGAGAAAATGAAGATGAAGCGTGGTCATACTGTACCGCTATCCTCAGTCATGATGAGGCTATTGGAGAATTTGAGGCCATTGAGTGGCCACAGGGAGTGGTTATTCCCCTCAGATCGCTCACCCAGAAAGCCTATGAGTTCGCAGTCAGCCAATATGGCCCTTAAAAGGATGGGCTTTAAGGGAAGGTTGGTTTCTCATGGATTTAGAGCTTTGGCCAGCACAACGTTAAACGAGGAAGGCTTTGATCCTGAGTTGATTGAGACCGCACTTGCCCATGTTGACAGTAACAGTGTAAGAGCTGCCTATAATCGAGCCGAATATCTGGAAAGACTAAGAGAAATGATGGAGTGGTGGTCTGGTCATATTGAAAATTTGGCAATGAAAAGGT
>Ga0181593_10002241_pt1 | contig 17789 bp, 14 predicted proteins | sample 071ome_19_FD_133756 | JGI IMG/M metagenome (GOLD analysis project Ga0181593, IMG submission 133756) | Coastal salt marsh microbial communities from the Groves Creek Marsh, Skidaway Island, Georgia - 071413AT metaG (megahit assembly) | ecosystem: Environmental > Aquatic > Marine > Intertidal...
CCCCAGATGAGGTAGGCGCGCCGGGTGGCGGATTTTGCCTTCTCCGTCTCCCACCAGGTTCTTGGTCTTACGCCCTTGGCCACGAAGGTGGCTACCGCAGCGAGATTCAGCGAAATAACGTTGGTGGCCAGCAAGAGCAAGGGGCCGACAGAGGCAGTGGCAAAACCGGCGCCCAGCAACATCCCGAATGCAACCAGTGGCGGCATGAGCGCCACGGCCACCATGACGCCGATCAGCGTGGACGGCAGGCCGGTCGTGAAGGCCAGTGCGCCGGCGGCGCCTGAGGCCGTTGCCAGCATAAGGTCTCCCAGGGATACGCTGCTACGGTGCTGTATGGCGGGTAAATCCGGTGTCACCGAGAACAGGTAGCCAAACAGCAGGGCGACCACCAGCGAGATCAATGCGCCCAGCAGGCTGGATTTGAGCGCTCTTGAGGCCAATTCGCGATCGCCCAGCGTCGCCGCCAGGGAAAGCGCGATGTTAGGGGCCAGCAGCGGTGCAATCACCATCGCGCCTATGAGAATAGCGGTGTCGTCGCGGTAGAGCCCAATCGCCGCGACGACCGATGAGAGCAAGACCATCGCGACGAACGTACTGCGCACCCTCAACCCGGAGGTGATCTCCTGGTAGAGCTCCTCTCGGCTGATGCGGTTCTTTCGAGGTTTTGCCGGGGACTCCGAGCCGACTCCATGAGTCTCGCGGGGCAGGGTGGCTTCCAATGGCAGTAAACTGAGCTGAAACTCTTCCCTGTTCTTGAACACCTGCTCCAACCGGTCCATGACCGCCTCGCTGTCTTCCACACTCACGATCATGCTGACTCGCGCCAGCTGGTCTGAGCGCAGGTCGGGTGCGACGGACACAATCCGGGCGGGCTCGCAATAGGCTTCCAGTTCATCGAGTTCGACGTCTCGAAGACTGAGCTGAATCATTCGCTGAGCCATGTATCGCCTCCGGCTTGAGGTATGGGTTCAGACGGTCAGAGAATACTCTTGCCCATGGCGCTCAGGATCAGTTCCAGTGTTCGCTCGGCGCTGATGTTTTTGTGATCCAAAAACGGGTTCAACTCCACGATTTCCAGCGATGTCATCGTGCCGGCATCGGCGCAGTACTCCATCAGCAGGTGCGCCTCGCGAAACTGCACGCCACCCGGTACGAGGGTGCCGGATCCGGGTATTACAGAAGGATCACAGCCGTCCACGTCGAAACTGACATGGAAACCGGCTGTGCCGTCATTGACCACCTCCAGGGCCTCGCAGGCTACCCTGGCCATGCCCCTTTCATCGATGTCCCGCATGGTCAGGGCTTTGATGCCAGACTCGTTAATGATTCTGCGTTCCAGCGCGTCGATGCTGCGCAGCCCGATGATGGCCACATTGCGCGGGTCCACTTTGGGCGCGAAGCCCAATATTCCGCTTAGATCGGGGTCTCCTTTTCCCAGCAAATGCGATAATGGCATGCCGTGGATGTTTCCGCTCGGAGATGTTTCTGGAATATTCATGTCACCATGGGCGTCAAACCAGATCAGGCCAATTTTTTCATTTTGTTCATGAAAGTGGCTGGAGACGCCGGAAAATGTCCCAATGGCGATGGAATGGTCACCACCAATGACCAATGGAAAGTCGCCTTCATCCAGAATGTTGCGGGTGCGCTCTGCCAGCTCAGTGCACACTTCAAGGATCTGGGGTTTGTAGCGAGCATTGCTGTCTTCTAGGCTGCGGGTCTCCATCGCGGGCACAGGTATGTCTTCTTCTCGAGCCACGTTGAAGCCGATACCGCGGAGCCTGGCGCCCAGGCCCGCGATACGCAGCGCGGAGGGCCCCATATCCGTGCCTCGCCTGCTGGCGCCCAAATCCATCGGGACGCCAATTATTCGAATGGTGTGCTTGCCCCTGTGTTCTTCGATGGTCATGTTGCCTGCGCCTGCTGAACTGGCGAAATGATAATCCGGGTCCTTAAGGATTGCGAATGCTGAGCCATGCTTTGCTGAGCGGTCAAATAAAACAGGCCCTGAGCATGCTCAGGGCCTCGGGAATAAAAAGCCGAGCCGGGCGTCTGGGTGATTCCCCTTACGGGGCCCGTTCACACCGACTCGGAGTGGGGGGAAGAAGGTATTGAAAGGCAGCGACGCGGAACACCACTGGCTATGCCATTTAGTCTGTGTGTTTCTATATGTTCAACCGGGGCAACCTGCGGCATTTTCGCGCAGGTGGTGCTTGTTGGCGCCGTATTGAGGTATCTGCAGATCATATTCAGCTTGTACTCATTACAACTCGACAAATACTCAAGACATGCCGGGCAGAGTCTTCCCAGTTGAAGAAACCCGACCTGCGGTGCCCGACCCGGGCGTACCTTTCTCTCGCACTGTTATCCGTCAGCAGGCCGAGCATGCTGTTGTGTATTTCATCCACCGAGCTGGGGTCGAACAAAATGGCAGCGTCGCCGACCACCTCGGGTATGCTTCCGACGTTTGCGGCGCACACTGCAGTTCCGCAGGCCATCGCCTGCAAAACCGGCGTACATGAGTCGGCATGCAAAGCCGGGTACACGGCCAAATCCGCACCCGCCAACAGTGGGCAGAGCCGTTCATCGTGGATGTTCTCCAAGAACACGAGATCGTTGCGTATGCCGAGCCTGTCAGCGGCGGCGAAGATTTCTTCTGTACCGTACCAGGCGCTGCCGGCGCAGACCAGCTTGTGTGGTATCTCTGCCTCTCGCTTCAGTCGCTTGAAAGCTGCAAGCAAGCGAAGGTGGTTCATCCCGGGGTGTTCGAGTCGCCCCGTGTAAAGGATGTATGGCGTATGCAGGTTAAAGTGGTCGGCCACTTTTTGCCTGGCCTCACGCCCTGGCATGGGTGTCAGCCAGGACAGATCCGCTCCGTCGTAAACCACGTCAACGCGATCGCTACTCAGATTGATCTTACTGACCAGTTGACTGCGCAGAGAGCGACTGGCTGAAATGACGTGAGTCAGTCTCTTCAGCATTTTAGGAAGTAAGCGTGTGCGATAGAGCAGCGAGAGCGATGAGGCGCCTTTCAACCCACGGTCGACCCCAAATTCGTGGACTGCGCCCACACTCGGCCTGCCGTACCACCAGGAGAGACGCAGATGTCCAGCCGGCATATAAACACAATCGCACGCATGCTTTCGCAACAGCCATGGCAATACCATCAGGTGCCAAAAGACGTTGATCAAGGGATTCGAGACCCAAGCGGGCTGGGTCACTTCCGTGACCTGGGGGTGGGCGCGCTCGAAAATGGGAGAAAGCTTCTCAGGAACAAAAACAACGTATGTATCGGACGACAGCTCAGGCATACAGCGGACGATATTCTCCACGTATTCGCTCGAGACACTGTCTGGCGCGTCACACGGGTGCGCAGAGATGCCAATTTTCATTGGAGTTCCCCACATTTTCCAGTGCGTGTTCCGCCACCCATGTGCGGCTTCATGGTGAGTATAGTGTGGCTGCCACCCTGGCGTCTCCGTGGCGAACGGAGAAGAACAGACCGTTGCTCAGCGCTGTTAGGGCGGCATTGTTGTGCTGTACCTAGCATGTACCGGATCATGCAATTTCTGTGCCTCTACGGCGTGGCCAGTCAAACACAGCGAAATAGCGTGTTTCAGGCATTTCACGCCGCTTTACTGCCGTTGGTATTGGCAGGTTGCAAAAGCTTGTGCGCAAAATGCAATGAATTGAGTGACAAGCAAAGCTACTTCGGAGAAAGTGATGTTTCGGCTGCGCCAGCAAAACGGAAGACGGGGTATTTTACGTCTCGATGGTAACCGGAAAATCGAGAGAGAAGCCGATAACTGCCAAGGTCGCGTCGTCCGTGACCGTTTTGTCACCCAACCAATGTTCGAGACGCTCCTCGATGTTCTCGACAACTTTACCCGCAGTGACGTCGGAGGTTTGAATCAGGTCTCTTCGAAATCTCCGCTGACCATACTTTCGGTCAAGAGGATTGAGACAATTCGTCACTCCATTAGAGTAGACCAAGACGGCATCGCCTGGCATCAATCGAGCCGTGTTGGCCTGATATCTTGTATCGAGTGCTGCGCCGAGCGGCGGCCCAGCAACTACCATGTCGCTGAGGGTCTTGTCAGAACGCAATAAAAAAGGGGAGGGGTGTCCTGCGGAGCTGATTTCCACGCGACCGGTCGTCAGATATAACTTTCCCAGAATGAGCGTAGCTTTGAGATCACTGAGTGCCGAACTGCTGGCAATGCGGTTGTTGATCTCTCGCAGCATGAGGTCGGTAGGTCGATCACTTTTGTCCAACAGAACAGAGTCGCAAACCTGGGCAATCCCCGTTTGTTCTCCAGATCTTGTTCCGCTGTTGATTTCGCTACATTCCAACAGCTGAAATGTCAGCACATTGGTTGTGCCACGCACGATATTGAAGTAGTCGGTGGGCGACTTATCGTTCGCCAGGTGAAACCAAGCCAGTTCCACCCCATGCGGGAGGTCGGGTTTCGCCGGTAACATCTTCTTTTCATGAACGATGGACAGACTCAGTTTCAAAAGAGGGCGATCTCGGTGCGAAATGTCTTTGAAATGATGCAAACATCATGCCATGTGAGATGAGCCCAATGACTGCCTCAGTCAACAACGACCATCAGCATCAGAAAAGCGTAACCTCTCATGTTCGCGGGTATTTTTTTAGCATCAGGTGGGGCAGAATGCGATGCGATATCATTATCATTTTGGCATCGCGCAGACCCATCGATGAAATTGACCTACCGTGCACAAGTCTTCGCCATGCTGGCAGCGATCAGTATTCTGGTTGCCACCGGTTTGGCTTTCCTTATGTCGGAGTGGTACCGACAAGCGGAAACGTCTTTTCTAAACAGGCAGGAGTCTATTCTCTTGAGCCAAATCCGTGCGCTTGGCTCAGCAGGCGTTCTGGGTGGTGATGAGGAAGAACTCAAGCAGGCGCTCAGCCTCATCAAGCTGAATACCGCCGTCGTCTTTGTAAGGGTTACTGATACAGAGGGACGCTTGATGGGAGAGACGGGTTTCTCGATCGACGTCAACCCCCCCGCCGGCGAAAACAACCCAGTATCGCAAAGCCAGAGCGGAATCTACGTGAATCGCATGCAGTTGTCAGACGAGAGCGGGCCATACGCGATCGTCGAAATGGGGCTGAACGCAGGTTCGAGTGATGGGCTGCTGGGACAAATGCGGTTAATGGGTACGGCGTTTTTCATTCCCGTATTGGGTTTGTTGTGCATACTTTTCTATGTCCTGGCGTCCTTTTTGACCAATAGGTTGTCCAGGCTCACGCGGGCGGCTGAAGTGATCGCCAGAGAGGGCATAGACTCGACAATCGCGATGGAAGGTGGGGATGAAATCGCGCGGCTTGCGGATTCTCTCAACCACATGTCTGAGCGTCTATCTGTCTCTTATCGTCAATTACAGGCCAGCGCCAACGAGCAGCAGCAACTGGCTGCGCGCGTTCAGGAGAAGGAAAAACTGCAGCGCGCGATGCTGGATACAGCCCTGGACGCCGTGATAACGATCGATGCTGATGGGATTGTGCAGGATTTCAACAATACTGCGGAAGATGTATTTGGCTATTCAAAAGAAAACATCATCGGCTTGGATATGTCGGATTTCATTATCCCAGAACGCTATCGTGAGGCCCACAGGAATGGTCTGAAGCACCTTGCTGAAACGGGTGAGGGGCCGGTGCTGGGTAAACGGCTCGAAATTGAGGGAGTACATGAGAATGGCACCGTTTTTCCGATAGAACTCGCCATTAATAACGTCGATGTGGGGGGCAAACAGCTTTATACCGCTTTCATTCGGGACATCACTGACCGTAAAGAGGCTGAAAGGGAGCTTCGGCTCTCTGCCAGTGCGTTCGAAACCAAAGACGCCATCTTTATTACTGACAGCCATTCAAAGATCATTCGGGTCAACAGCGCGTTTCTTCGCATGACCGGTTATCAGGAGGAGGACATAACAACCATTAATCCAGCTGAACTCGTAGTGGTCGGTCATGGTGACGACGATCAAAATCAGGTCGATTGGCACGATCTGCTGTCCAAGGGTTATGGCAGCGCAGATTTGAATATCAAGAAAGTAAATGGCGAGATTTTTCCAGTATTGCTGGGCCTTACTCCTGTGCAGGACGTGAATGGTGTGTTGACACATTACGTCGCCCATTTTGTCGATATGACTGAGCGCCGAAAGTTTGAGCGGGAACTGCAAGAGGCGCGGGAGGCAGCTGAGGCGGCCAGTCGGGCCAAGTCCAGGTTTCTGGCCAACATGAGCCATGAGATTCGCACACCGTTGAATGCGATCATCAATCTGAATGAACTGCTGCTCGATTCCGAGTTAGATCCGCACCAGGAGCAGTTGGCTCGAACTGCCCAACAAGGGGGCAAATCCCTGGCCTCTCTGGTTGGCGGAATTTTGGACTTGTCTCAAATTGAATCGGGCACGGTGGCTATATCGGCAACTGATTTTGATTTGCATAATCTGTTAACCGAGGTGCATGGGCTGTTTATCGCTCAGGCAGAGGCTTCCCAACTGGATCTCGAACTTTCTATCCAATCTCCGTTACCCCAGTGGGTCTCTGGTGATGAATTGCGCTTACGTCAGGTGCTTGTCAATTTACTTGGCAATGCTCTGAAGTTTACCGAGGAGGGCTTGGTACGACTGGTTGTGGCATGTGAGCAGAATGCATCCGGGCAATGCGCCGGCAATTGCGAGAAATGTTCTGGCCCGATCGTGTTTAAGGTTGAGGATACGGGAATCGGTGTGGACGAAGATGTCGCAAAGCACATATTTGAAGAGTTTATGCAGGCCGACGCGTCGCTCGCGAGAAGATACGGGGGGACCGGTCTGGGCCTGTCTATTTCTCAGCTGCTTGTTCGTATGATGCACGGGTCCATTCATTATGAGCCGCGCCCTGGTGGTGGCAGTATCTTTTCTTTTGTAATCCCGCTCGAGACGGTGGCCCCGCCGAAGTTGTCTGCTACTGATGAACAGCTACACGAGTTGAATGTGAAGGGGAGGGTTCTGCTGGCAGAGGACAGTGTGGCCAACCAGATGGTGATCAGCGCTATCGTCGAGGGTATCGGCTGCGAGATCACTGTTGCAAAAGACGGTGCGGAAGCCGTTGAGCAGGTGACCAAGCATGATTTCGACCTCGTACTCATGGATCTTTCCATGCCAGGTATGGATGGGATGGAGGCAACCAGAAGAATCCGGGAGAAAGGTGGTAAATATGCCAATCTTCCAGTCATCGCGGTAACGGCCAACGTGTTTCAAGAGGACAAGGACCGCTGCCTCGCTGCGGGCATGAACGATTTTATTGGAAAACCGATTGAGTCCGATCGGGTTAGGTCGAAATTAAGAACGTGGCTGGCAAAAGACGCGAGTATCTCGGGCGGTCAAGAATCCTGTCTGGGTTTGCAAAACGACGATGATTCAAATTGGATCGATATCGGTCGACTGTCCGAGTTGGAGCGCGAAACCTCTTCTGAAGTGCTCCATTCCATCATCAAGGTTTTTATTGACGAGGCAAAAGGTCATCTTGAGGCCCTGGAGGACCTTGCTGATACTTCATTGAAGGAAATCGCAATGACCAGTCACGCGATCAAAAGCAGCTCTGCAACGTTTGGCGCAAGTCTCTTGTTTGAAGCAGCCAGAAAAGTCGAGCACGCCGCCAAGTCGGGTCAAGAGGAAGAGGCTCGTTCGATGGTTGAATCACTCATGGTCGTCGGGGGGGAGACACTAGAACGCTTCACGACGCGTTTTGGTGCCCATCTACAAACATCAAGTTCTAAAGAGGAGGGCGCGCAATGAGTGGGGAAAATACGTTGCCACGGGTCATTCTGATTGAAGACAGTCTCGCCTTGGGAAAGGTGTATCAGGAATATCTCTCCGCCTTGCCGATCCAGATTGAACAGTTCACAGAGGGAAAGTCTGGCCTGAATGCTGTGTTGGAGTTGCGCCCAGAAGTCGTTCTGCTGGATTTGAACCTTCCGGGTATCAGCGGTCAGGAAATTTTGTCCAGGCTGAACGAGGCTGAATTCCAACCGGCGGTTGTCGTCGTAACCGCCCATGGGTCTGTGGGGTCGGCAGTTGAAGCCATGCGAGATGGAGCATTCGATTTCTTGCAGAAACCGTTCGATGCGGAACGGCTGAGGGTGACCGTCAAAAATGCATTGGAGAAACAATCTCTGACCAGCTTAGTGCAAAGCTACAAGGAATCACTGGAGAGAGACCATTTCCATGGGTTTGTGGGTTCGTCTATCCCCATACAGGCAGTCTATCGAATCATTGAAAGCGCCGCCGCCAGTCGTGCGTCCGTTTTCATAACGGGGGAAAGCGGCACAGGCAAGGAGGTATGCGCCAACGCGATCCATCAGGAAGGGGATCGACGTGATAAGCCTTTTATTCCCATCAATTGCGCCGCCATCCCCAGGGACCTGATGGAGAGCGAGATTTTCGGTCATGTCAAGGGTTCTTTTACCGGTGCTGCGGGTGATCGAATAGGCGCTGCTTCTTTGGCGGATGGAGGCACACTTTTTCTCGACGAAATTGGCGAAATGGATCTGTCGCTGCAGAGCAAACTCCTGAGATTCGTTCAGACGGGCACCTTCCAGAAAGTGGGTGCTAACCAGTTGGAACATGTGGACGTACGATTCATTTGCGCGACCAACCGGGACCCCCTGGAAATGATTTCTCAGGGGACTTTTCGCGAAGATCTCTACTATCGCTTGCACGTGATTCCCATTCATTTACCTGCGTTGAGGGAATGTCGTGAAGACATTTTGCAGATTGCCAACCATTTTCTGTCAGAGTATGCAGATGAGGAGTCCAAGGAATTTCGTGATTTTTCCCCAGAAGCGCAACACGTGCTTTTGACTTACCAGTGGCCGGGAAACGTTCGACAGTTACAGAATGTTATCCGTAATGTGATCGTTCTGAACGAAGGGGGAACGGTGCAGGTGGACATGCTGCCCAAACTGATGCTCCACGGGTCCTCAAATTTGGAAGATTCTTTAGAGAAACACGCATCGCTGATGCATGACGTGGGTAGCCATCACGACTCTAATGCATCTGTGATGCCTTTGTGGCTGTCTGAAAAGAAGGCCATAGAGGCCGCAATAGAGCAATGTGGAGGCAATATCCCCAAAGCGGCCTCATTACTCGAAGTCAGCCCATCTACCATCTATCGTAAAAAACAATCCTGGGAAGAAAGCGACACTTAGCACCCTGTTTTCATCATTGTGTACTTCCCAAGTATGAGAAAACCGTTCTTCCAAGGATGGACCTTACATGTCATATGCATTTTATAAATATCTAATAAGATATTGAAATTAAACTCTTAAAATATGTACTAAATGGATAGATAATAGCTATCCACCGCATCAGCGTGCTCGATACGTATCTGGCTGCATGGCCGCAAATCCATCGCCATTTTCAGCTTTAACGGCCGATTTATTCCCCGGTTCCATCTCATATTTAACATAATATACATTATACGCACTTATGGAATGCCCAGACCAGATCTCCCCTGCTGTGGAAAAGTGGAAAAAAGATCCCAGGACTTCGACAAGGCCCTCAGTGATGGGCGTGACCAACACTTTGCCCTGACACAAACAGTGGAATGAACATCCACAGGGCCAGGATGATCAGGCTGAAACCGACGATTTTGCGAACGAAAGCATCGCTTAAGAAGTTGGACAACGCGGGCGCCGCCATGGTGAGGCCTAACATGGCCGGGGCCGTCCCTGCTCCAAAGGCAAACATGGTCAACGCGCCCGAAATCGCATTACCGGTGGATGCAGCGGTGATGAGGACGGTGTATACCAGCCCACAGGGTAAGAATCCCCAACACATTCCCAAAAGGGCACGCCCGATCCAGTCATGACGTTGACTTATTTTAGTGGCCAACGGCATGATTTTTCGCCAGATGGCAGCCCCACCCTTCTCGATAAACGAGAGACCCCGCCAGCTGAATAAAAAATTGCAACCAATCACCGCTACCAGCATGGCGGTTATGCCCCGGAGCCAAAGCCCATAGGCACTGAACGAACTGATCTCGCCCGCCATACCGATCACGCCTGCCGCGAGCGCGCCCAGGCATGCATAGCCGGTGAGACGACCCAGGTTGAACTGCAATGCGGGCCAAATAAGCGCGCGCTGGCCGATGCCGCCTCCGGAAAGCGCGCCCAGGCTGCCGGCAATGCCGCCACACATGCCAAAGCAGTGACCGCTGCCGAGCAAACCGGCCAGGAAAGCGGTGACCAATACAGCCGGATCTGTCAGCATCATGGGGATGGTTTTCCTGGGCCGCCCGCGTCACCCCGCGCGTTATCAGACTTTGGCTCCTTGCTGGTGCTTACGGCTTCGGTTTCGCCATGGGGCCTCTCATCATCATCAAGAACTACGCTCCAGCCATGCGTTTCCAGGTCGTCGAATTGTCCGCTGCGAATGGCCCAGATCAGTGCCCAGGCGCCCAGCACAAGCAACAGTATCGCCAGCGGAATCAGTATGTAGATCATGCTCATAAGCGCTAACCTTACGTGTCTGGCACGGCCGAGCGCACGAGACGCGCCGCATTGGCCACAACCAGCAGCGAGCTGAGCGACATGCCAAGGGCCGCCATCCAGGGTTTCAATGCTCCGGATACCGCCAGGGGCATGACCGAGGCGTTGTACAACACGGCCCAACTCAGGTTCTGACGGATCAGCTGCCGGGTTCTGCGCGCGATATGACGGGACCGCAGGACCAGGGTCAGTGAATCCGAAGTCAGGATCATGTCCGCTGTGCTGTTCGCAAGCTCCGCGCCTCCCTTGACCGTCATCGACACATCCGCGGCAGCCAATACGGGCGCATCGTTGGCGCCGTCTCCCACCATCAGCGTGCGATGACCCTGGTGACGACAACGCTCCAACCACTGCAGTTTCATCTCTGGACTATGGCGTGCGTGCCACTCATCGACACCCAGCCTGCGTGCCACAGACTCAACGGCCAGGTGTCCGTCGCCGGATAGGATGGCGGTATGTATACCCTCTGCTTTTAGCCTGTTGATCGTTTCCGTGGCGCCGTCGCGCAAGGCGTCACGCAATTCAAATCGTGCTACCCAGCCATCTTCGTTAGCCAGCCAGACATACTCGTCATCACCTGCCTCACCCTTCAGCGCAAAGTCCGCGGTGCCAATGCGCCAGGTTCGACCGTCCACCATGCCTTGCAGGCCTTTTGCGGCAACGACCCTGACCTCTCCGGCAGATGGGATCGAGTCCGCCTGGTGCGCAGCGAGAAAAGCTTCGGCGATCGGGTGCGCTGAATTCACCTCGAGGGCGCAGGTGATGCCCAGCACCTGCTCTCGTGTCATTGGGTTCACAGCAGGATTGATGTGAATGTCCGTGATTTCAGGTGTGCCGCGGGTCAGCGTGCCGGTTTTGTCGAATACCGCCTGGTCGACATGATTAAGCGCCGCGACGCTCTCAGCCCGCGTCAGCAGCACGCCCTCATCCAGCAGGCGGCGGCTTGCCGCGGCATGCACCACGGGCAACGCCAGCGACAGGGCGCAGGGGCAACTCGCAACCAGCACTGAGAGCATGGCCGGAAACGCTTTTGCCGGCGCGATATCGCTCCAGAAAATCCAGGTGCACGACGCCAACAGGAGCACGACCGCGATAAAGGTCGGGACCAGCCACTGCGGCAGACCGTCGTCGTCTTCGCCGCGCCTGGCCTGCGCCAGCAGGAGCAATCGGCCCAGCGAGGATATTGTGGTTTCCTGCCCGGCTGCCGTCACTTCTATCTCAACCGGCTGGGTCAGATTGATGGTGCCGGCAATGATCTCGCCACCGGCAGCGCGCGCAATCGCGTTGGACTCACCGGTCAGCAGCGCCTCGTCGACCTCGGTAGCGCCGGAACGAATCACGCCGTCGGCCGGAAATGCTTCACCCATTTTTACGCGGATCAGGTCACCTTCTACCAGATCGGTGGCGGGAATGGTCTCTCGGCCATCACGGGTGACGCGTTCTGCCCATTCAGGCAACAAGCGCGCAAGCGCGGCGCCTGCCTGGAGGTTACGGTGGCGCAGGACCATTTCGATATGACGGCCCAATGACAGAAAGAAGATGAACATCACCACCGAGTCGAACCAGACCTCGCCAGCTCCGCGGAAGAAGTTGTAGCAGCTCGCGGCAAACGCCAACCCGATGGCCAATGCCACCGGCACATCCATTCCCGGACGGCGCGCACGAATGCTGCGCCAGGCGCCCTCGAAGAAAACACGACCCGAGTACAGCATCACCGGCAGCGTGATCAACAGGCTGACCCACTCGAGAAATCTTCGCTCGCTGACCTCTATGCCGAAGTAATCTCCCGCATAGAGCCCGACGGCATACATCATCACCTGCATCATCCCGAGGCCGGCGACGCCGAGGCGCTTCATCGAGTCGCGCTTTTCGTCCTGCCTGCCCTGCTCTTCCCGGCTGGCCAGCGGCAGATGAGGCTTGTAGCCCAGTTTCATCAAGGAGGCTGCCAGGTCGCTTAGCCGGTTGCTTTCGGGGCTCCAGACAACACGGGTGTAGCCGGTGGCGGTATCGACCTGTACGGCATCAACGCCCGCTTGCTTCTCCAGGTGGCTGCGAATCAGCCAGGCGCAGGCGGCACAGCGGATGCCCTCTGTCTGCAACAGGAGCTCACGGCGACCATCCGCCATTTCGGAGCCCCACAGGGTCTCGCGATCATCACAGCCGCGCCAGGCCGCAATCTCTGACTGAATATCCTCGTCCGCCTGCCTGCCCAGTTCCTGGCGAAACTGGTAATAGCGCCCCAGGCCCGTTCCAAAAATGAGTTGCGCAACCGCCTGGCAGCCGGCACAACATACCGGGCGGATATTCCCGTCGACGTTCACGCCGAGGTTTGTGCCGTCCGGAATGGATTCTCCGCAATGAAAACAGGAACCTTCAGCTCGCTCCATCTTCGCGTTCGCCGGGTTCGGTCTCTTCGGTCTGGGTGGGCTGTGCTTTCAGCTCGGTACGGATCTGCCTGTATTCGGCATCGTCCACGACCAGCGTTTCCGGATACGTCAGGGCCAGCCAGAGCGTCACAAAACCACCGATCACCGCCATGGAGGGGATGGCAATGATGAACCAGGGCCAGAACTGTCGGTACCAGGGGATCTGGCTGGGATCTGCGTGCTTGGTGGGCATGGGTCAGGGTCCTGCGGGCAGCAACATACGCGCGCTGGCAGCACGCTTGATGGATGGATTTTCCACAGCCTCGAACAGTATGTCCAGCCTCTGAACGCCCGCACCAGCTGTGGTTGGCGCGGTCAGGCGCAGTGAGAAAACACCCACTTCCTCTGGCTGGAGTTTCAGCGGGCGTGAGGTACCGGCCGAGACCTGCTGATTTCCAATCACGGTCATCCGGTACCGGTGAGGGACCTCATCCATGTTGATCAGCTTCAGGGTGTAGACGTTTTCAATGCGTCCGTCTGGCAAAGTCCGATACAGCACGTTCCGGTCGCGGATCAAATCGGCCCGCAGAGGAATACGTTCCGATATCGACCACAGCACACCGGAAATGATAGCGAGCAGCAGCGTCGCGTAGATCAGGATGCGCGGCCGCACAATGCGCTGAGCCTTACCCTCGAGCGCGTTTTCGGTCGTGTAGCGAACCAGGCCCCGCTCGTAGCCCATTTTGTCCATGACCTGGTCGCAAACATCAATACAGGCGGCGCAGGCGATGCATTCATACTGCAGCCCGTCCCGGATATCGATCCCGGTCGGACAGACCTGGACGCAAAGCGTGCAGTTGATGCAGTCGCCGAGCCCTGATGTGTCACTGCCTTTGCGTCGTCCTCCCCTGGGTTCGCCACGTTCCTCATCGTAGGAAATGACCAAGGTGTCCTTGTCGAACATGGCGCTCTGGAAACGGGCGTACGGACACATGTATTTACACACCTGCTCACGCAGGTAACCGGCATTGCCGTAGGTGGCCACGCTGTAAAACAAAAACCAGAAAGTCTCCCACCCTCCGAGATTAAAACGGGCGATATCGCCCCACAATTCGCGAATGGGCGTAAAGAACCCCACAAACGTAAAACCCGTCCAGAGCGCGAAAGTGATCCACAAGAACTGTTTTGTCGCTTTGCGAACGAGCTTTTTCGTGGACCACGGCGCCTTGTCCAGTTTCATTCGCTTGGCCCGGTCGCCCTCCACCCAGCGCTCCATCAGCAGAAAGGCCTCGGTCCACACCGTTTGCGGGCACGCGTAACCGCAGAACAGCCGGCCGGCGAGTGCCGTGAAAAAAAACAGTGACAGGCCTGCGATCACCAGCAACAGGGTCAGATAGATGAAGTCCTGGGGCCAGAAAGTGATGCCGAAGATATAGAACTTTCGCGCCGGAAGGTCGAACAGCACGCCCTGGCGCCCATCCAACGTGAACCATGGCAGAAAGTAGTAGATACCCAGTAGCACGTACATCGCCAGGTCCCGGAGCGTGTCAAACCGCCCTTTGACCTCTCTGGGGTACTTCTTGGGCTCCTTGCGATACATGGACTGTCCATGGGCAGCCTGTCCGCTCATTTCAAATCATCCAGATCCAGATCCGGGTTGTTCTCCGAGGGGTCCCGAATCTCCGGCGGTGGTCGCCTGCCCTGCCCGCTCGCGTGTCCCCGCTGCGGACCGGTGCGAATCATGAACACGGTGAGCGCGGCGGCAATGGCGCTGATCATAAACAGGAATGCAAAACCCAGGCTGTAGGCCAGCTTGCGGGAGAAATCCCATTGGGCCATCAAGGCGCTTTCGATCTCACCCGGGTCGATCAAGCCGAACAGGACAAATGTACCGAAAGAGGCCGAGAGAAAGGCCACCCACAGCGCGACGGCGATGTCGCGCTTTCGCCGGTTCCAGCGAGTGGGCAGACCCTGTTCGGCCATCATGGATACGGCTAGTTGCCCTGAGACAGGCTCAGTACGTAAGCGGCCACCATGCGACGCTGCTCCTGATCCAGGATATCGGCGTGCGAGGGCATGGCGCCATTACGGCCCAGGGTGATGGTTTCGGTGATGGTGTCAGCGTCACCGCCGTACAGCCAGATGTCATTGGTCAGGTCGGGGGCGCCCAGCAGCGGATTGCCTTTTCCATCGACACCATGACAGGCGATACAAACCGCGAACCGGGCTTCGCCCGCTGCGGCCAGTTCGGCATCCACGCTTTGCCCGGACAGACTCTGAACATAGGCCACGACCTGCTCAAGACCGTCCTCACCGAGCGCGGCGCCCAGCGGAGGCATATTGGCCTGGCGGCCCTGTTTCAAAGCAACGAGGATATTGTCGTAGCCTGCACCCCATTGCCACTCGTTGTCCGTCAGATTCGGAAAGCCGACGGCACCGCGGCCGTCCGAGCCGTGGCACATGGCGCAATGGTTCGCGAACAGCCTGCGCCCGATGCCCATGGCCTCATCGCTTGCCATCAATTGCTCAGGCGTCATGTCGGTGAATGCCGCGTAGACATCCTGCTGGGCCGCATCCGCCACCGCCATCTCCTTGTCGTACTGGGACAACTGGGTCCAGCCCAACACGCCCTGGACATTGCCGAGCCCCGGATAAAGGACCATGTAGACCAGGGAGAAAATAATGGTGATATGGAACAGCATCAGCCACCAGCGTGGCAACGGATTGTTCAGTTCCTCCAGATCGTGATCCCAGACGTGTCCGGTGGTTCCGACCTGGTCGTCGTCACGACCGGAGACTCCTTTGGTCCACATCAGCAACCACCAGCATCCCAACACCGAACCGATGGTGAGGATGATGACAAACCCGTTCCAAAAAGCACTTAACATGGCTCAATCCTTCTCATTCTCTTTGACGGGAATATTTCCGTCATCTTCTTCCAGGGGCAGCAGGCTGGCCTCGTGGAATTCTTTCTTGCGCTTGCGGCTCCATGCCCAAACCCACAACCCGATGAATGCAATCATCATCAGGATCAGCATGATGCCGTGGTACCACGGGGAGTCCGTCACCGTCCGCTCCTCGCCAGTCCCAGTCCCTGAAGGTAGGCAATCAAGGCTTCCATCTCGGTCTTGCCTTCCACCGCGGAAGTGGCGCCGGCAATCTGCTCGTCTGAGTAGGGGTCGCCCAACGCTTGCAAGGCGCGCATCTTGCGCTGAATCAATTCGCTATCGATCTCGGCATCCAGCAGCCAGGGATAACCCGGCATATTCGATTCAGGCACCACGTCTCGGGGATTGATCAGATGCACCCTGTGCCAGTCATCGCTGTAACGCCCGCCGACCCTCGCCAGGTCTGGACCGGTTCGCTTGGAGCCCCACTGGAAGGGCCGGTCATACACCGACTCTCCGGCCACGGAGTACGGCCCGTAACGCTCGGTTTCACTGCGGAACGGTCGGATCATCTGTGAATGGCAGCCATAGCAGCCCTCGCGGATATAGATCTCGCGACCCGCTAATTGCAGGGGCGGATAAGGTTCAATGCCTTCGATGGGCGTGCGCGCATCGCTGCTGAATATCAGCGGCAGGATTTCCACCGCTCCGCCAATGCTGATCACGATGACGATAAAAATCGCCATGAGGTTGATGTTTTTCTCAAGAATCTTGTGTCCTTTGCTCATGCCTGCTCTCCTTAGTAGACCGGATCTGCGGCCGGCACGGGTTCCGGACGCTTGCCTGCCATGGTCTTCCAGGTGTTCCAGGCCATGATCAGCATGCCCGCGACCACCAGGATGCCTCCCAGTAGCCTGATGGCATAGTAGGGTTTGGTAGCAGCGATGGTCTCGATGAAGGTGTAGGTGAGCGTGCCATCATCATTGAACGCACGCCACATCAGCCCCTGCATAACGCCAGCTATCCACATCGAGGCGACGTAGAAAACCACCCCAATCGTAGAAACCCAGAAATGCAGATCGATCGCCTTGACGCTGTACATCTCCTTCTCGCCAACCAGTCGGGGCATCATGGTGTACGTTGCGCCAATGGTCATCATGGCCACCCAGCCGAGTGCTCCGGAATGAACGTGGCCAATGGTCCAGTCGGTGTAGTGGCTGAGCGCGTTGACGGTCTTGATCGACATCATGGGCCCTTCGAAGGTCGACATGCCGTAGAAGGACAGGCCAACGATCATGAACTTCAGGATGGGGTCCGTACGCAGTTTGTGCCAGGCGCCCGACAGCGTCATGATGCCGTTGATCATGCCGCCCCAACTTGGCGCCAGCAGGATCAGTGAAAAGACCATGCCGAGCGACTGGATCCAGTCGGGCATCGCGGTGTAATGCAGGTGGTGCGGACCGGCCCACATGTAGATCGCGATCAGTGCCCAGAAGTGGACAATCGACAGACGATAGGAGTAAACCGGGCCTTCGGCCTGCTTGGGCACGAAGTAGTACATCATGCCGAGGAAACCGGCCGTGAGGAAAAACCCAACCGCGTTATGGCCATACCACCACTGGACCAGCGCATCCACGCTGCCGGTGTAGATGTGATAGGCCTTGGTGGGCGTAACCGGCAGCGCCAGGTTATTCACGATGTGCAGGATGGCAATGGTCAGGATAAACGCGCCGTAGAACCAGTTGGCCACGTAGATATGCCCTACCCTGCGCTTCGCGATGGTGCCGAAAAACACCACGGCGTAAGCCACCCAGACAACCGCGATCAAAACATCAATCGGCCACTCCAGTTCGGCATATTCCTTACCCTGGGTAATCCCCAGCGGCAGGGTGATGGCGGCGGCTACGATGACCAGTTGCCAGCCCCAGAATACGAACGACGCCAATTTTTCGGCGAACAGCCTGACGTGA
>Ga0181593_10002243_pt1 | contig 17784 bp, 17 predicted proteins | sample 071ome_19_FD_133756 | JGI IMG/M metagenome (GOLD analysis project Ga0181593, IMG submission 133756) | Coastal salt marsh microbial communities from the Groves Creek Marsh, Skidaway Island, Georgia - 071413AT metaG (megahit assembly) | ecosystem: Environmental > Aquatic > Marine > Intertidal...
ACCCAATTCCCCGCCTCCGACCGAGGCTCTCATGTGGATCACCCAGCGTCCGGAGGTTGTTTTCGCCAAGGGCGAGGGTTCTTGGTTGTGGGACAGCCAGGGCAAGCGTTATCTCGACTTTATCCAGGGTTGGGCGGTGAACTGCCTTGGCCATTGCCCCGGGGTGGTGACCGAGGCCTTGGCCAAGCAATCCGGCGCGCTGATGAACTGCAGCCCCGCCTATTACAGCGCGCCCTTGGTGGACTTTGCCCTTGCCTTGACGGCGGCGTCCGGGCTGGACCGGGTGTTCTTCGCCAATAGCGGCGGCGAGGCGAACGAGGGCGCGATCAAACTGGCGCGCAAATGGGGCGCCGTGAACAAATCGGGCGCCTACGAGATCATCACCACGATCGGCGGCTTCCATGGCCGCACCCCGGCCACCATGTCGGCCTCGGACAAACCGGGCTGGGACAAGATGTTCGAGCCCAAGGTGCCGGGCTTTCCCAAGGTGCCGCTCGGCGCTCTGGCGGCGGTCGAGGCGGCGATCACCGACCAGACGGTCGCCGTCATGCTGGAGCCGATTCAGGGGGAATCCGGCGTTTGGCCGGCGGGAGACGCCTACCTACAAGGGCTGCGCGCTCTCTGTGACAAGCACGGTCTGTTGCTGATATTGGACGAGATCCAAACTGGGATGGGGCGGACCGGAGCTCTGTTCTGCTTCGAGCACGCGGACGTGACGCCGGACATCATGACCCTGGGCAAGGGGATAGGGGCGGGGGTGCCTTTGGCGGCGGTCCTGGCGCGCGAGAATGTCTGTTGCTTCGAGCCGGGAGAACAAGGCGGGACCTATAACGGCAACGCGCTCATGGCGGCGGTCGGCGCCGCGGTGCTGGCCGAGGTCTCCGCGCCGTCGTTCCTGGCGCATGTCAACGCGGCTTCGGAAAGGTTATGGAGTGGTCTGGAGGCGCTGTCGCAACAGCACGATCTCGGTGAGGTCAGAGGCAAGGGCCTGCTACTCGCCTTGGACGTGGGGACGGCTCATGATTCCGGCGTTGTCTCGGCCAAGGCCTTGGAACGGGGATTGCTTGTCAACGCCCCACGCCCGGACAGCCTGCGCTTCATGCCGGCGCTGAACGTCTCATTCGGTGAAATCGACGCGATGCTCGAGATCCTGGATGGGGTGTTTGGCGTGGCTTGAGCGGAGACAAAAGGCGGACGTCGGCCCCGCTTCGTATCCCCGACGAAGGTCGGGGCCGACGCCTGAAGCACCGGCGACCGGGGGATGGTGGAGCACTATCAGAAAACCGCTGTCGTGCTCCTCCACCCGTCACGTTGATCAATCCCGGGCTTCGGCCCCGACCTTCGTCGGGGATACGGGGGAGGGGCTATGAAGGGTGGCGGAGGCTTACTCCGCCGCCTTCTTCTCGAAGCTCTCCCAATTGTAGAGCGGCGGTTCCTTGGCGGCGAAGCGGCGGATGGCTTCCTTGTGGAAGTCGGTGTCCCGGGCGATCGACTGGGCCATCGCCTCCATCTCGAGCATGGTGCGATGGTCGAGATTGTAGGACTGGTTCATGACGTTCTTGGCGAGCCCGATCGCCTTGGTCGGCGCGTGAACGAAGCGACCGGCGAAGGCGCGGGCTTCCTCCATGGCGGTGTCCTGGCCGACGATGTCGAGCACCAGGCCCATCTCCTTGGCTTCCTCGGCATAGACCCGGCGGCCCGAATAGACCAACTCCTTGGCCCGTTGCAGCCCGACAAGGCGGGGGAGGATGTACATGCCGCCCCAATCCGGCACCAGGCCGATCTTCACGAAGGCCTGCATCAGAAAGGCGCGGGGCGTCGCGAGCACGAAATCCGCGGCCAGCGCGATATTGGCGCCCGCCCCGGCGGCCGGACCATCGACCAGCGAGATCACCGGAACCTCGAGATTCATCAGGTCGTACATGTTCGAATGGCTGTCTCTCAGCGCCTGACGCGCCAGGGTCGCCGAGCCGAGCCTGGAGCCCATGGATTTCACATCCCCACCGGCGCAGAACGCCCCGCCGGCCCCGGTCAGGATCAACGCGAAAACGTCGTCGCCAGCCCGGCTCCGGATCTCCGCCATGGCGTTGTCCAGATCGACCCGCATCTGGGGTGACAGGGCGTTGCGCGCCTCGGGTCTGTTAAGCGTGATCGTCGCGATCCCATCGGCGACGTCGAAAAGGATATGGCTGAAGGTCATGGGGGCTCCTTTGCTCGCCAAATGGCAATTTCATTGCCGGGATAATAGTGCGCCGAGGTTGGATGGTCACCGACTAAGCAAGCAAGGACGGGATGAAGGATCGGATTACCCTTGGAAAACTGGAGATGCCGGCGAGCGGTGAAGATCGTATTTACGATCACGATGAACCGTTCTCGGCGCTATGCTTCCTAAAGGGGCTTAATTGGATCTAGCCTTTCTGGGTCGAGGTAATGCCGAAAACTGGGAGAAAGTCATGAAACGTTTCGAGGGAAAGGTCGCGCTGGTTACCGGCGGGGCGTTTGGGATGGGCGCGGCGACGGCGAAGCTGTTCGCGGCCGAGGGCGCCAAGGTGGCGATCTGTGATCTGCTGGAGGACGAGGGGCCGAAGCGGGTCGCCGAGATCGAGGCCGATGGCGGTACCGCGATGTTCATCAAGCTCGACGTGACCGACGAGCCGAACTGGGAGGCCGCGGTCAAGGCCGTGGTCGAGGCCTATGGCGGGCTCAATGTGCTGGTCAACAACGCCGGTATCTCCGGCAGCGGCTATCAGGACCAGGGTGACGTGAAGGCCTGGGAGGATCTGATGCGGGTCAACGCGACCGGCCCGTTCCTCGGCACCAAGCACGCGGCGCCGGCGATCATCGACGCCGGTGGTGGCGCGATCGTCAATATCTCCTCGATCTCCGGCATGGTCGGCCAGGGCTATATCCATCCCGGCTACAACGCCTCCAAGGGCGCGGTCCGGATCATGACCAAGCAATCGGCGGTGCGTTTCGCCAAGAAGGGCATCCGGGTCAACAGCGTGCATCCGGGCATCATGCCGGCGATGCGGACCTCCGGCGTGACCGCGGATCCGGCGCATCGCCAGAAGATTCTGGACGGCTATGTGCCGATGGGACGCGCCGGCGAGGCGATAGAGGTGGCCAAGGCGGTGGTCTTCCTGGCCTCCGACGACGCCTCCTACATCACCGGCGTGGAACTGCCGGTGGACGGCGGATACATGGCGATTTAGCGCCGTGACGGCGGGTTCGGGTCGGCTTCGGGTCAGGTCCGTCGTCGTATCGATTCAACCCGCTATTGGATGAAAACCGGAAAAAACGCCTGTTTGCGTTGACTCCGGGTCGATTTTCCCCGGATCATGCTCGCGCTCGGGTCGGGAACGCGGTCAAACGTGCTCCGACGCGCGGGCGCCTAGACGGACACAGGGAGAGAAAAATGAAATCGAATCTGCTCAAGATTGGGCTTGCCGGCTTGATCGGCCTCGGCGCGGCGGGTACCGCGCAGGCTCAACAGAAGCTCGACATGGCGACCCCGTGGGGTGGCGGAGTCATGCTTGAATATGCCGCTCGCGGCGCCGCCAAGTACATGGAGACGACCTCGAACAACACCTTTGAGATCGAAGTCTACCCAAGCGGCACGCTCGGTAAGGCGCTTAAGGTCACCGATACGGTCTCCAAGGGTGTCGCACATACCAGTCATAACTGGCCGGGCTATGACTGGGGTGTCGATAAGACCGCCATCCTGTTCGGCGGCTTCGCCGGCACGATGGAATGGGACAAGATGATGCACTGGGTCTTCAAGGGTGGAGGCCAGGAAATGATGATGGAATGGCGGATGGAGAAATTCGGCGTCGCTTCCGTCCCGTGTGGCTCCGCGCCCCGCGAGTTGTTCCTGCATAGCCACAAGGCCGTGCGTAGCCTGGAAGACTACAAGGGCATGAAGGTCCGCACCGCCGGCGCCTGGGCCGAGATCGCTCAGAAGCTTGGCGCCTCGACCGTCATCCTGGCCGGCGCCGAGGTCTATCCCGCGCTTGAGCGCAAGGTTGTCGACGGCATCGAGTGGGGCACGCCTACTCATAACATCGCCGCCGGTTTCGAGAAGGTCGCCAAGTACATCATCGTGCCGGGTGTCCATCAGCCCATCGCGATGCATGAGTGCGAGTTCACGAAGAGCGTTTGGGACGGCTTCACCGATCTGCAGAAGACGCAGCTCAAGCTGGGCGGCCAGTTGATCACCTGGGATCTGTATCTGGATCTCGGTCATTCCGATGCGCCGAACTGGCAGACCTATGCCACCAACCCGAAGAACGAAGTCATTGATCTCCCGAAGGAGTTCATCGCCGCCGCGAAGACGGCGACGGACGAGTGGGTTGCCGAGCAGGATCCGTCGAACGCGTGGTTCCACAAGGTCTGGAAGGCTCAGCAGGAATATGCCAACGTCTGGTCCCAGGCGCATCGCTATCGCTAAGCGATCCGTTTGATCCGAGTTGTTGCCGCGCGCCGGCCCTGGAAACGGGGCCGGCGCGTTGGATTCTCGGGTCTCCCGTTCCGTGTTTCCGTGAGCCCATCGTTCGATCTTCGCCGTGGATTGCACCCGCTTTACCGTATATCATAAGATGATATTCGAAATTTGGTTCAGGTGGTCTTAGGGAGATTGGGAATGGTTGACGGAAAAATCATTGATACGCTGTGGTTTGCGGGCGCCAAGGCCGCGCAACTCAAGCAGGCGGGTATCGGTACGGTCATCCGCTACTACAATTTTCAAAACTCCAGTGCCCTGCCGCAAAAGCGATTGACCCTGGCCGAGGCGGAGGAGCTTTGCGCAGCCGGATTGCAACTCGGCGCGGTGTTTCAGCAGCGGCAGAACCAACTCGCCGATTTTTCCAAGGCCAAGGGCATGCGCGCCGGTCGCAAGGCCTTTCAGATCGCCACCGACGAGATCGGTCAGCCCGAGGGGTCGGGGATCTATTTTTCCGTTGACTACGACGCGACCCAAGCCGAGATCGGCGCGGCGATTCAGCCCTATTTTGAAGGGGTGCGCGAAGGCATGGTGGCGGAAGGCGACGGCGAGGTCCGCTTCAAGATCGGTGCCTATGGTTCGGGACTTCTCAACGGCATTCTGCGCGAAGCCGGCCTGATCGAACTTTGCTGGCTATCGATGTCGCGTGGGTTTACCGGCACCCGGGCGGCGATCACGGCGGGCGAGTATGACTTGAACCAGATTCCGCCCGCCACCTCGTTGCTGGGGCTGGGGATCGACTATGACGAGCCTAATCCGTCGCGACCCGATTTCGGCGCCTTCACGATCGAGCCTCACGCCGCGCCGGAAGCGGCGCCGGTCCCGCCGGGAGAGACCGGCACGGCCTATGTGGTGACGGCGCGCTCGGGGCTCCGGCTCCGCGCCGGGTACCGAGTTCGATATCGCCGGTACGATGCCCTTTGGCACTCGCGTACAGGTCCTGTCGGTCAAGAATGACTGGGCCAAGATAGACCGCGACGGTGACGGCGCCGTCGACGGCTTCGCCTACGCGGAATATCTGCGCCCGGCTTGAGAGGTCGACCGACTAAACCTCGACCCCATAGACCCTACGCGCGGTTTCCACGTCAACGAGCCCGTTGCGGACATCCTCGGCTACCTTGGCCCGGTCCCTGGCCTTGGGATCGCCGAGACCGCCGCCGCCGGGCATTTCGATTGTGATGCGGGCGCCCTTGGGGATCGATTGTCGGCCCTTGCCCTTCAACTCGGTGCCGTCGGAGAGATAGAGCCGCCCGCGCATGCCGTCGCCGCCACCGTTGCGGCCGCGCGGCGGGTGCACGACCCGATCGAACATGGTGTTGATGGCGAAGGGGGCGCCCTCGGCATGGGAGATCTCCATGACCTGGCCGACCCCGCCGCGATGGGTGCCGGCGCCGCCGCTGTCGGCGCGGTATTCCTTCTTCCAGAAGATCAGCGGCGCGATGGTCTCGTTGATCTCGATCGGCGTGTTGCGCACGCCGGAGGGGAAGGCGGTGGCGTTGAGGCCATCCTTCTTGGGCCGGGCGCCGGTGCCGCCGGAATGGAAGGTGTTCATCGCGAAGGGCGTGGCATCGCCGTAATCCTCGTCGGTAAGGCCGTGACCGCCCAGCAGGACCGGATTCCAAAGGCACGAGGTTCCCTCGGCGGGCACCCGGTCGGGGATAATCTGGTTGAGGCAGCCGAGCACCACGTCCGGCAGCATCTGGCCGATCACGTGCCGCGCGGTCACCGCCGCCGGGCGCGGCGCGTTCAGGATGCATCCTTCGGGCGCGCTGATCCGTACCGGCTCCAGCGATCCGGCGTTGTTCGGGACCCGCGAGCCGACGACACAGCGAATGCCGAAACTGGCATAGGCCTCGGTATAGGTCACCGGAACGTTGATGCCGTAACTGGAGGCGTCGGTGGTCCCGCTGAAGTCGAGATCGATGCCGGACTCGGAAACCGTCATCTCGCAGACCAGATCGATCTCCTTCTCGTACCCGTCGATCCGCATGGCGTTCTTGTATTTGCCGGGCTTGAGCGCGCGCACCTCGGCCAGCATGCCGGCGCGGGAGGACTCGATGATATGACGCCCCAATTCGTCGAGATTTTGCAGATTGAACTCGCGCATCATCGCGACCAGCCGCTCGCCGCCCACGTCGTTGCAGGAGGCAAGGGAATAGAGATCGCCTTCTACCTCGACCGGGTTGCGGACATTGGCGCGCATGATCGCCATGACAGCCTCGGAGAACTCCCCGCGCTTGGCCAGCGGCATGATCGGGATGCAGAGACCCTCTTCGTAGACCTGGCGTCCATCGGGGCCGAAGCCGCGTCCGCCGACATCCACCACGTGGCTGGTGCAGGCGAAGAGCCCGACGATCCGCCCGTCCAGGAAGGTCGGCGTGACGACGGTGAAGTCGTTCAGATGCCCGGTACCCTTCCAGGGATCATTGGTGACATAGACATCGCCTTCCTCCATTGCCTCGAGCGGGTAGACCTCGAGAAAGGAACCGACCGAGGCGGCCATGGCGTTCACATGGCCCGGCGTGCCGGTCACCGCCTGGGCAAGCATGCGGCCCTGTGGGTCGAACACCCCGGCGGAGATGTCGCCGGCCTCGCGCGCGGCGGTGGAAAACGCGGTGCGGACCAGGACCTGGGCCTGTTCCTCGACAACCGAGAGCAGGCGGTTCCATTGGATCTGCATGCGGATCTGGTCGATGGCGCTGGCGTTTCGCATTTCTGGATCTCCCAAATCAGGGCGCGCGGTTAAGCACGAGATGGCCAAGCTCATTCACGCTCGCCGAAAAGCCACTGGGCACGATGGTGGTGGTCTGGTCCTCGGTCAGCGCGGCCGGACCGGCGACGGTGGCGCCAAGCCCGATATCGGCCCGGCGATAGACCTTGGCCTCGAGGTATTCGGATTGAACCGGATCGAAAAGCGAGCGGGTGCCGGTGGCGGCGGGGGCCGCGATTCCAGCCGCCGACAGTCCGCCGATACCGGACGGCTTGGGCGCGGTGACCGACAGGGTCCAGCTCAGGATTTCCGGTTGTTGTCCGGGCACGGAACGTCCGTAGAGTCGGCGATATTCCGTCTCGAAAGCCTCGTGCAGGGTGGTCGTGTCATCCGCCACAAGCGGCCGGACCGGCAGACTCACGACGATCTCATGGCCTTGGCCGTGATAGCGCATATAGGCGAGACGTACTTCCTCAAGGCCCTCGGTTCCGGCGCCCGCGGCAACGATTTCGCGTGCCTCTTCCGCCATTTCGTCGATCAGGGCGTTCGCGGTATCAGCGTCGAAATCGACGAGGTTCATATAGCGGCTGCGCACCACCTCGTAGGAGATCGGCGCGCGCAGAAAGCCGATGGCGGAGCCGACACCGGCTCCGGCGGGAATGACGATCGTGTCGATATCCAGCTTCTCGGCGAGCCGCGCGGCATGCAGGGGCGCGGCGCCGCCGAAGGCGATCATGGCACGGGCCGAGATCTCCTTGCCCCATTCGATCGCATGAACCCGGGCGGCGTTGGCCATGTTCTCGCCGACAATTTCCGATACGCCAAAAGCGGCCAGCGGACCGGTCAGACCAAGGGCCTCGCCGATCTCCCGCTCCAGCGCCGCGCCGGCCTTTTCGGGCGCCATGGTGACGGAACCACCGGCGAAGCCGACGGGATCGATCTTTCCGAGGACCACGTCGGCGTCGGTGACGGTGGGTTGGGTGCCGCCCTGGTCATAGCAGGCCGGGCCGGGCATGGCACCGGCACTGTGCGGGCCGACGGTAATCCGGCTCATGCCGTCAACGGCGGCGATGGAGCCGCCACCGGCGCCGATCTCCACCATCTCGATCGCCGGAATGCGCACCGGCAGGCCGCTGCCCTTCAGGTTGCGATAGACCCGGGCGACCTCGAAAGTGCGTGTCATCTGCGGCGCGTGATTGTCGATCAGACAGATCTTCGCCGTGGTGCCGCCCATGTCGAAGGAGACGACATTGTCGATCCCGCATTCCCGCGCGATCTCGGTGGCCAGGATCGCGCCGCCGGCGGGGCCGGATTCCACCAGACGGATCGGAAAGCGGATCGCGGTCTCGAGTGTGGTCAACCCGCCGCCCGAGGTCATCAACAGGAAAGGACAGGTAAAGCCGCGGTCGCGCAGATCACTGTCGAGCTGCTTGAGGTAGCGCGACATGGTCGGCTGGACATAGGCATTGGCGCTGGCCGTCGATTGCCGCTCGTATTCGCGGATCTCCGGACAAACCTCCGAGGACAAGGTGATCGAGAGATCGGGCCGCGCCGCCGCCAGGATCTCTCCGACCCGGCGTTCATGGGCCGGATTGGCGTAGGAGTGGATAAGGCCCACGGCCACCGCCTCGATCCCATGCTCGTCGAGCAGTGGCAGCAGGGCCGTTACCGAGGCTTCGTCAAGCGGGATCAGCGCCTCGCCCTTGACATTCAGGCGTTCGGTCACTGGCCAGCGCAGATAGCGTGGCACCAATGGGTCCGGCCGGTCGATATTGATATCGTACTGCTCGAACCGGTTCTCCAGGGCCATCTCGACCGAGTCCCTGAGCCCCTCGGTGGTGATCAGCGCGGTCTTGGCGCCCTTGCGCTCGATCAGCGCGTTGGTGGCTAGGGTCTTTCCGTGGATCAGCAGGCCGATATCGCCCGGCGCGATACCCGCCTCGGCGACGGCTTTCTCGACACCCGAAATCACTCCGCGTTCCGGCGCGTCGGGGGTGGTCAGCACCTTCGAGGTGAACTGTCTGTCCCCCACCTCCAGCGCGACATCGGTAAAGGTTCCGCCGACATCAACGGCGAGGCGAGCGGAAGGCGACGGGGTGGTGGGCATTGGCTTGGGGGACTCCAGAGAGAACGGTGGCGGAGGAGGGATGACGCCACGACTCTTAGTCCGCTGGAAGACTGGGCGTCAATGGCGAGCGCATGGCTCCGCCTCACCAACCTCATCCCGCCGAAGGGTCACTGCTGTCCGGGAAAACTCCTGTCGTACGGGATGAGATACCGATATTGCCTGGTTTTTGTTCCTTGGCCGCCGCCTCGGACTTGATTTCTCGGCCGGCCATTCCCCTTGATCGCCGCCCCCATGAACTTTAGAGGCCTCTGAAAGACGGAGATAGGGTGCTTGTCCAACCGCTGAGACCCCGCCGATCGACTATACCCGCGCCTCGGGCTTTAGCGCGGCCTCGACATATCGCCGGAAATGGTCGATCGGCGGGGTTTCGGCGGTCGGAGATTTGGCGCCTTCGTCCCAGCGGCGCAGCTTCACCGCGTCCGCGTGGTAGGGGATGGCCTCAAATGCAGTCGCTTCGTCCGGCGTGAACGGGCCGCCTTGCACCTCCAAGCTGCGGACCGAGCCCTCGGAGAGCGTGGCGAAATAGTCCGGATCGGTGGCCGTGAGGTAGCGCTTGGCGTCGACATGCCAGCGCACGGGCTGGAGAACGTCATCGTCGAACCAAGGCTCCAGATAGCGGAGCGCCCGGATCTCGTGCTCGGCATCCTCGCCCCGGTCGATGGCGGCGCGGGCGTCCGGGTTGATCAGGTGACCAATGTCATGCAGCAGGCAAGCGGTGATCAGCGCCGGGCTCGCGCCGGCCTGCTCCGCCTGATGGGCGCATTGCAGGGCGTGGGCGAGCTGGGTGACATTCTTCTCGTCGAACCGTGTCAGGGCGCGCTCGGAGAAGTTTTCCATGATCCGGTCGATAGCCTTCATCGTTCTCTCCGAATGGGGTTAGGCGACACGCTCGCCGGCGCGCCAGGTTTGCCGCACGACGGGAGTGCCGTCATCGAGGCGACGCACGCGGATGAGGTCGGCGCGCTTGCCTGGCGCGATTTCGCCGCGATCGTCGAGACCAACCATCCGCGCGGGATTGCCGGTCACCGTTGCCATCGCTTGCGCCAGGTCAAGGCCGTCCTGGTCGTGCAGCAGGAACGCGCCGTGCAAGAGGCTGGACGGCACGTAATCCGAGGACAGCGCGTCCAACAAGCCACCTCGAGCCAGGTCGGCCGCCGCCACGTTGCCAGAATGCGAGCCACCGCGCACCACGTTCGGACCGCCCATGATCGTGGTCATGCCCTTGGCCCGCGCGGCCCTGGCGGCCTCAAGCGTGGTTGGGAACTCGCTGATGGTAACGCCCAGGGCCTCGGCCTCCTCTACATGAGCGTCGGTGGCGTCGTCATGGCTCGCCAGAACCACGCCGGTGGCGCGGCAAAGCTCGGCGATGATTTGGCGATGCTTGTCTGAGTAGAGCGCCTGATTGGCCTTGCGCGTGTTGACCATGTCCTCGAACTGATCGTCGTTCAGGCCGTATTTACCTTGGTAGTAGACCTTGAGCTTCGAGGCGTCGACGAACTGGCGTTGACCGGGCGTGTGATCCATCAGCGAGACCAGCTTCACCAAGGGCTCGTCGTGGAAAGGTTGATAGAGCTCCAGCGCCCGGGGGTTGGCGACCTCGCAGCGCATGTGGAGATAGTGCGTGGCGCGCAGGTTGCCATGCCGCACGGCGTCGCGGATCGCGTTCGCGGCTTCCGCGAACATCGCCTCTCTGTCGTCATTGTCGATGGCGCCGCCGACCGCGACCGCGTCGAAGACCGTGGTGATGCCCGCCGCCGCGATCTGGGCGTCATGGGCGAGGACGGCGGACGGGACCGGCCAATGGACCTTCGGCCTCGGCACGCAGTGTTTTTCCAGATTATCGGTATGCAGCTCGATCAGGCCGGGGATAAGAAGGTCGCCGTCGAGATCCTCGGCGCCGGCGTTGGTCGATTGGGGCGCATCGCCGATGTCGGTGATCGTGCCGTCCTTCACGACCACGGTGCCATGAACCACCCGATCCGCCAGCACGAGGCGGGTATTGCTGAAGATTTGCTCTTTCACCATGGGGGTCACGCCGCCTTTCGCGCGCTGTCGACGGTATAGGTTCGGGTTCCGACCGCGTCCCGAACGAATGCGTCATGGAAGATCCCGGCGATCGCCACGCCGCGATCCCGGGCCTCGACGATAAGATCAATTACCGCCCGCCGGTTATCCGCGTCGAGCGAGGCGGTGGGCTCGTCCAATAGCAGGATCGGATAGTCGCGGGCGAAAGTCATGGCGATATTCACGCGCTGTTGCTCGCCGCCGGAAAAGGTCGCCGGCGGGAGCGACCACAGGGTTTCAGGGATCGCCAGCCGCTCCAGCATCTCCTCCGCCCGTTTCCTGGCCGCGGCCTGGTCGAAACCTCGGCTCAACAACGGCTGGGCGACCAGCTCCAGCGCGCCGATGCGCGGGATCACCCGGAGGAACTGGCTGACATGGCCGAGGGTGCGTTCGCGGACGTCCAGCACCAGATGTGGCGGCGCGCCGACCAGGTCGACCCAGTCGCCGTCGTGACGCACGAGGATCCGACCGGCTTGCGCCAGATAGTTGGCATGGATCGAACGCAGCAGGGTCGACTTGCCGGCGCCGGAGGCCCCCGCCAGCACCAGGCATTCGCCGCGCTTGACGGTGAGCGAGACATTCTCGAGAACCGGGATGCGCACGCCGCCCTGATTGTGCAGGGTGAAGGACTTGCAAAGACCCTCCACCCGGATCATGTCCTGGGCGTCGTCGGTCAGCGGATTTGCTTGAGGCATGGCGATCTCACACCGGCAGGATCGAGGAAACAAGGAGCTGGGTATAGGGGTGCTGGGGATCGTCCAGCACCTGGTCGGTCAGGCCATGCTCCACCACGCTACCGCCGCGCATCACCATCAGGCGGTGCGAGAGAAGGCGCGCGACACCGAGATCGTGGGTCACCACCACGCAGGCGATACCGAGCTGGCGCACCAGACCGCGTACCAGATCGAGCAATCGCGCCTGAACCGAGACGTCGAGACCGCTGGTCGGCTCGTCCATGAACACGAGCCGCGGCTGGGTCACCAGATTGCGGGCAATCTGCAATCGCTGCTGCATACCCCCGGAGAAAGTGGCCGGAAGGTGATCGATCCTTCCGAGATCCATCTCGACCTTGGAGAGCCAATCGACCGCGGCGCTCCGGATCTCGCCATAGTTTCGCGCCCCGACCGCCATAAGGCGCTCGCCGACATTGGCGCCGGCCGAGACATTCATGCGCAGCCCGTCGCGGGGGTTTTGAAAGACGATCCCCCAATCCGTGCGCATCAGCATCCGGCGTTCCGGCTCACTCAACTCGTAGATGTCGCGCGGGCCATCGACACGGGTGTCGAACTGGACCGTGCCGGCGCTCGGCGGTAGCAGGCCGGAGATACATTTCAGTAGCGTGGTCTTGCCGGATCCGGATTCTCCGACCACGCCGAGGACTTCGCCGGGATGGAGATCGAAACTCACATCCGCGCAGCCGACCTGCCCGCCGTAATAACGAGAAAGATCCGAGACCTGGAGGAGAGCGGGCTGGTCACGGTCGATCATGACGCTTCTCCGGCGGTATCGGTGCTCGTGGTGTCGGGCTCGCCTGGAACCGGCAGGCCGCTTCCCTGGTGGCCCGCCTCGCGTCGGGTCCGGCAGTAATCACTGTCGGAGCAGACGAACAGCCGGGAGCCCCGGTCGTCGGTAATCACCTCGTCGAGATAGCTCTCCTCGGAGCCGCATAGCGCGCAGGCCTGCTCCCAGCTTTCGATGGTGAAGGGATGATCCTCGAAATCGAGGCTCTTCACCTTGGTATGAGGCGGCACTGCGTAGATGCGCTTCTCGCGTCCCGCGCCGAACAACTGCAGCGCCGGCATGTTGTCCATCTTCGGATTGTCGAATTTCGGGATCGGGCTCGGTGCCATGATGTAGCGATCATTGACCTGAACCGGGTAGTTGTAGCCCTGGGTGATCCGACCGTAATGGGCGATCTCCTCGTAGAGGCCGACATGCATGACCCCGTATTCGGAGAGCGCATGCATCTTGCGGGTTTCGGCTTCGCGCGGCTCGATGAAACGAAGCGGCTCCGGCTGTGGCACCTGATAGACGATGATCTGATCCGCCCGTAGCTGTTCCTCCGGAATCCGGTGCCGGGTCTGGATGATCGAGGCCTCGGCTGTTTTCTCGGTGGTCGCGACGCCGGCGGTCTTGGCAAAGAAGCGCCGGATGTTGACGGCGTTGGTGGTGTCGTCGGCGCCCTGATCGATGACCTTCAGCGTATCCTCGACGCCGATGATGCTGGCGGTTACCTGAATGCCGCCGGTTCCCCAGCCATAGGGCAGTGGCATCTCGCGGCTGCCGAAGGGGACCTGATAGCCGGGAATCGCCACGGCCTTCAGGGTCGCCCGGCGGATCATCCGCTTGGTCTGCTCGTCCAGATAGGCGAAGTTGTAGCCGGACAAGGTCTCGGGCTGTTCCATCTCGGTGATTCCGTCCATCATCGTCACTCCGCCGCCGGGGCCAGGCCCGAATTCTCGCCCGGGTCCGCGTCATTCACCGCGTTCTCGCGGATCGCCTTGCGCAGGGCTCGCACGGTGACCAGTTCGGATTGAAAATCGACGTAATGTGGTAGCTTCAGATGCTGAACGAAGCCCGATGCCTCGACATTGCAGGCATGGGCGAGGACAAATTCCTGGTCCTGGGCCGGCGCTTCGATGCTCTCGCCCAATTCCTCGGCCCTGAGCGCCCGATCGACCAGCGCCATGGCCATCGCCTTGCGTTCGCAATGCCCGAAAGTCAGGCCGTAACCTCGGGTGAACTGTGGCGGAACCTCGGATGATCCCTTGAACTGGTTGACCATCTGACATTCGGTGACGGTGATCTCGGCGATTTCGATGGGGAAGCCGAGTTCCTCGGGTGCGAACTCCACCACGACCTCGCCCATGCGGATCTCGCCGGCGAAGGGGTGGTTTCGGCCCCAGCCGCGTTGGGTCGAGTAGCCGAGCGCCAACAGAAAACCCTCGTCGCCGCGGGCCAGGTTCTGCAGGCGTGCCTCGCGATCGGCGGGAAACTTCATGGATTCGCGCGTCAGATCGAAAACCTCGCGGTCGTCATCGGCGACCTTCTGTTCGATCAGGCCCTCCTGGTTGAGCAGTTCGGTCACCCGCGGCATTTCCGCGTCGACGGGCTGGTCGGCGATCGGCGTCGGCGCGGGCGGCTCGCCATTCGCGGCCAGGGTGAAGTCGAGGAGGCGGTGGGTGTAGTCGAAGCTCGGCCCCAATATTTGACCGCCCGGCACGTCCTTGAAGGTCGCCGAGATTCGGCGGCGGATCGCCATCTCGGCGGTGTCGATCGCCTCGCTGGCGCCGAACCTTGGCAGGGTCGTGCGGTAAGCGCGGAGCAGGAAGATCGCCTCGACAATATCGCCGCGCGCCTGCTTGATGGCCAGCGCCGCCAGATCGGGGTCATGCAGGGAGCCTTCGGTCATCACCCGGTCGACGGCGAGGGAAAGCTGCTCCCTTATCTGCTCGATGCTCAGCGCCTCGATCGAGGTATCGCCCCGGCGCTCCTCGGCGAGTAGGGTCTGGGAGTTTTCAATGGCGGCGTCACCGCCCTTGACCGCGACATACATTACCGGTCCTCCCCATTTTCGGGCGAAGTCGCGCGCGGCGCCACGAGGGTGGTGCGGGGCAGGGCGGCGATCCGGTGTCCATCGCACAGAATGATATCGATGCCACGCGGAAACCCGCCGTTCACCGCTTCGCGCTCGCGCCAGAAAGAGCCTGGCAGCCCCTCGACGCCGAAAACCGTCTCGCTGTCCACGCCCGGGCCCGACAAGGTAAGCGGGCCGGCGTTTGAAAGCCCCGGCACCTGAATGATCACCGTCGCGCCGTCCTCGGGATAGGCGTCGCTTCCGGTCCGGAACCGCGCGAGACTGGTGGAAGGGCCGTCGAGCACCGCGATGTTCGCCAGCAATGCGGTCTCGGCGAGCGGCGCGCCGGTATGGAAGGCGAGATGCGCGATGACGCCCGGCGTCGCCAGGCTTTCGTCCAGCCATAAAGGCGTCTCATGATCGACGAGGGCAAGGCAAATCATCATGCTCGCCGGAGCCAGGCTTTCCCGTGCCTCCGAGAGAGGCGGGAGGGTTAGGATACGGCCCGGATGCGCCATTGCCTCAAGCACGTTGCGAAAGATCACCTGACTATCGTGAACCGGGTCGGGCAAGCCCGCTCCAATGGGGTGTTCTTCGGTCATGGATGGGACGATGGCCATCAGCCTTCTCCTCGGACCATGGTGAAGAACTCAACTTTTGTCGCGGCCGCCTTGCGGGCCCTGATCTCGCGGGCCTCGCGCTGTGCTTGGGCGAGGGGTTCGATGACTATTTTCGAGACCGTAGCCTTGGTCTCCGGAGTTTGCAGCATGGCGTCCAGCACGGCGGTCAGTTCCGCGTGGCGGCGCGAGCGTCCCTGGACATAGCCGAGACCCGTCACGCCGTTGTCCAGCCGCACGGCCCCTCTGGTCATGGTCATCTCGCCCATGTTGAAGCGGTTACCGTCGCCGCCGACACGTCCCCGTACCATGACCATCCCGGTCTCGGCGGGGCGGATCGTGGTCCAAATCGGTTGGTCGGGGAGCGCTTGATAAAGCGCCTCAACCTCCTCGGCCGGGGCTTTCGCCAGCACGGACAGCCAATTCTGACGTTGTTCCTGGTCTGGCGATAGGCCTTTGCTTTTTGATCGTGGTGTCGAGGGCGATGCGTCATTCATGGACGAATTCCAAATTCATCTAGACGTTTATATCTTTCAAGGCGATACTAGTGGAATACAGGCCGGAGTAAAGCCGGATTTGATGAATTTTTGATGACAAGGCCATGGGGTGAACGCCGACAATCCAGCGTCGCCGACGCCATGGTCAAAGTTGGAGCCTCTCCCATGTCCGTTTCGCGGATCGAACGTAAAACCGGCGTGGCCTTGTGGCGTCAGATCGAGCAGCTCCTCACCGGAGAGATCGAAATAGGCGTGCTTGAAGCCGGCAGCCGTCTTCCGACCGAACCGGCTCTGGCGGAGCGGTTTGGCGTCAACCGGCACACCGTGCGGCGAGCGGTTTCCGCGCTTGCCGACCGTGGCTTGGTCAAGGTGGAGCAAGGACGCGGCAGTTTCGTGGCGGAACATGTCCTGGACTATCTGATCGGCCCGCGAACCCGGTTCAGTGAACTCGTGCACAAGCAGAACCGTAATCCCGGTGGAACCCTGCTTTTCGCCAGACGAGAGCCGGCTGACACCGTTGTTGCCGATGCGTTGGAACTTGCCGTCGGCGCGGAAGTGCATTGGCTGGAGACGCTCGGAGAAATGGATGGCCGTCCGATCTCCGTCGGCAGCCATTACTTTCCGGCCGACCGGTTTCCCGATCTTGACGAGGTGCACCGGCGCGAAGGCTCGATCACCCGGACTCTAACCCATTATGGATGCGGCGATTACGAAAGGCGCGTTACCAAGGTCACGGCGCGGATGCCTAGCGCCGGCGACGCCGAACTGTTGCTTCAGGGCCGCGCCCGTCCGGTTCTGGTGACCGAATCAGTCAATGTCGATAGTGCCGGCCAGCCGGTGGAGTACGGCATGGCGCGTTTCGCCGCTGATCGATTTCAGATTGTTTTCGAGACCTGAACTGATCCTGGTCCGGATCCAACCCGACCCGTACCGAGGGGGCGAGGACACGCATTCGAAAAGGAGAATGACAATGCCGACGATTTCCTGGTTAGCCGTCCTGGTGGCGACGGTTTTGAGTTTTGGGCTTGGCGCGTTGTGGTATGGGCCGCTATTCGGCAAGCCCTGGATGGCGGAACACGGGACCACCGCCGAGGAACTCATGGAAGGCTTCAATCCCGCCAAGACCTATGGCGCGACCTTCGTGTTGGCGGCGCTGTCGGCGATCCTGTTCGGAGTCTTTATCGGCGAGGCGCCGGAGCTCCAGCGTTCGATCGGTTGGGGCGTGGCGGTGGGCTTGGTCTGGGTGTCCGGCGCCTTGGGGACAATTTACTTGTTCGAGAGTCGCACGATGCGGTTGTTCATGATCAACGGCGGCTATCATACCGCGCGTTTCGCGATCATTGGCGCGGTCTTTGGATATCTGGGATAGGGTCTAGACCCTGGCGTTCCGTCGCCGCGCCGCGTCGGCCCCGGCGAGCCGTCCGGTTACCGCGCCGCGCATGACGGATGTGGCGCCGGTATAGACCCTGTAGTAAAGGCCGACCACCTCTCCGGCGGCGTAAAGGCCGGGGATCGTGTCGCCCTCGGTATTGATCACCCTGGCGTTGTCATCGACCTTCACGCCGCCGAAGGTGAAGCAGTTCGAACAGATGATCGGCCAGGCGCGGAACGGCGGCTTTACGATGGGCCGGGCCCAGTTCGATTTACGCGGCTCCAATCCCTGGGTGGCGAGACCGTCGGGTCGCATGAAGTC
>Ga0181593_10002246_pt1 | contig 17778 bp, 20 predicted proteins | sample 071ome_19_FD_133756 | JGI IMG/M metagenome (GOLD analysis project Ga0181593, IMG submission 133756) | Coastal salt marsh microbial communities from the Groves Creek Marsh, Skidaway Island, Georgia - 071413AT metaG (megahit assembly) | ecosystem: Environmental > Aquatic > Marine > Intertidal...
CCGCGATCACCGTCACGGCGCGGTTAAGCCCGACCTCAAGAACGTCATCTTCTTTCAGCGAGTAATAGGTTGGGCCGACTTTAAGGTAAGGTCCAAATCGGCCGATGCCGGCGTAAATCATTTCGCCGAACTCGGGATGCATCCCGACTTCACGCGGAAGAGACAGCAGCTTCAATGCGCGCTCCAAATCGACACTCGAGGGATCGGTGCCTTTGGGAAGAGATGCGCGTTTGGGTTTTGGCGCTTTCTTTTTTGCGGCCTTTTTCTGTGTCTTACTCTCAGTTGCCGGTTCTTCGGCCTCCGGCTGCGTTTCCTCTCCGCCCAACTGTACATAGGGACCGTACGGACCAATGCGCAGCGTGACGACAAGACCCGTCCCAGGGTCTTTACCCAATTCCTTAGGCCCGTCCAGAACTTCACCTTCGCCTGGCTCAGGCGCGCCGAGGGGCCGGGTATAGCGGCATTCGGGGTAGGTGCTGCAGCCGATAAATGCGCCGAACCGTCCAAACTTCAGACCAATGCGTCCATCTGAACAGGCCGGACATTTACGCGGGTTTGAGCCGTCCTCACGCTTTGGAAAGAGGTGAGGCTCCAGCATTTCGTCCAAGGCATCGATGACGGCCGTGCGGGTCAGGTCCTTGGTTCCTTCAATGGCCGCGGCAAAGTCGCGCCAAAAGTCGGCGAGAACTTTTCGCCAGTCCAGACGCCCGCCGGATATTTCGTCCAATTGATCTTCGAGATCGGCGGTGAATCCATACTCGACGTATTTCAAGAAGAAACTTTCAAGGAAGGCCGTCACCACGCGCCCGCGGTCTTCCGGAATGAAGCGGCGATTGTCGACGCGTACATATTTGCGGTCCTGCAGCACCTGGATAATCGAAGCGTAGGTAGAGGGGCGCCCAATACCTTTTTCCTCCAGTGATTTAACGAGGCTGGCTTCGGAAAAACGCGGCGGCGGCTGCGTGAAATGTTGTTCCGGTTTGACGTCCGCGACGTTGACGTTCTGGCCTTCGGACATGGGCGGCAAAATGTTGCTCGCGTTTTCGTCGTCCTGCGGATCGTCGGTGCTGGACTGCGTGTCTTCGTAGGCTTCCAAAAAGCCCTTGAACACAATGGTCGAACCGGACGCGCGCAATTGTGTTTGGCTGTCGGGCGTGCCGGAGATCACCGAAACCTGATCCAGGATGGCAGCCTCCATCTGGCTGGCAACGGTACGCTTCCAAATCAGATCGTAAAGCTTGAGTTGTTCCGGCTTCAAATACCGAGCGACACTTTCAGGCGTTCGGCTTGGATCGGTAGGCCGAATGGCTTCGTGCGCTTCCTGCGCGTTCTTGGCTTTCGACTTGTACATGCGCGGGCTGTCAGGAAGATATTTGTCCCCGTACTTTTTGCCGATCAGATCGCGAACGGCACCGATGGCTTCACCGGCCATCTGCACGCCGTCGGTACGCATGTAGGTAATGAGGCCGACTGTTTCACCGCCAATTTCAAAGCCCTCATAGAGCTTTTGCGCAATGTCCATTGTCTGGCGTGCGGAGAAATAAAGCCGGCGTGCGGCGTCCTGCTGCAATGTCGATGTGGTGAAAGGCGGGTAGGGCCGCCGTTGTTTCGATTTTTTCTCGACGCTCGTAACCGTGAACTTACCGGCACGGACGGTTTGGGCGGCGGCATTGGCTTTGGTGTCGTTGTTCAGGTCGAACTTTTCGAGTTTCTTGCCGTCGAGATGAGTCAGGCGGGCGACGAATTTATCTGAAGCCGCGGTGGTCATATCCACGCCGACGGTCCAATATTCTTCGGCCTGGAATTTTTCGATCTCCAGTTCGCGGTCGCATATCATGCGAAGGGCGACGGACTGAACGCGCCCGGCCGACTTGGAGCCGGGCAGCTTGCGCCACAGTACGGGCGAAAGAGTAAATCCGACGAGGTAATCCAGCGCGCGGCGGGCGAGGTAGGCGTCCACCAGTTCCTTGTCCAAGCCGCGCGGCTGCGCCATGGCTTCGAGAACCGACTTCTTGGTGATGGCATTAAACGTCACGCGCTCAACCGGCGTGCCGTTCAGTGCCTTCCGGCGCTCGAGTTCCTCAAGCACATGCCAGGAAATAGCTTCGCCCTCGCGATCCGGGTCGGTGGCCAGCACGAGGCCGTCGGCGCCCTTGACCGCATCAACGATTTCCTTGAGGTGCTTCTGTGAGCCCGATGCGACTTCCCAGTCCATGGCAAAATCTTCATCGGGCCGGACTGAGCCGTCTTTCGGCGGTAAATCGCGGATATGCCCGTACGAGGCGAGCACGTGGTAGCCATCCCCCAAATAACGGTTGATGGTCTTGGCCTTGGCAGGCGATTCAACGATTACAACCTTCATGCGACGCCTTAGTTTGGAGCTCTTGCCAAGCAGCGAAATCCGGCGGTTTATCCGCTTTTTAGGGATCTCTTTTGGCTGCTATTGGTGGCTGTTACAGCGGAAAAGTTAAAAATTTCAAACCGTTCCGATCAAAGCCACGCGATTGCCCGGCAACCGCTCTATTCTCCCTTCCAGCTCCATCTCGAGCAGGACAGTTGCCACGATGGCGGGACACTTGGCATTGCCGTACAAGTTCGTCAACTGCGGCCGGACTGGCCCCCAAGGCATCTTCTATAGCCCGGCGTGGCGACTGAGGGATACTTTCATGATAATTTTCAATTACTTGTTCGTTTTCAGCCCGCTCTTGGGGATTATTTTGTGACTAATCTCTTATAGATGGTAATTCATTTATAATATCATTTATTGATTGTATAAACGTCGCGCCGTCGCGAATCAAGGCGTTCGGTCCATGGGCTCTGGGGTCCAATGGTGAACCGGGAACCGCGAAGACGTCCCGTCCTTGATCCGCCGCAAAGCGGGCTGTGATGAGCGAACCCGACCGGGGTGTGGCTTCGACCACAACGACGCCGAGGCTTGCCCCAGAGATAATCCGGTTACGCCGTAGAAACAGGGCAGCCTGAGGCTCGGTGCCCGGCGGCATCTCCGAGATGACCGCCCCGGATTGGGCAATCCGTTCATATAATTCTTTGTGTTCCGGCGGATAGATCACGTCCGGACCGCCCGCGAGGACGGCGACCGTCGATCCACCGCTCAGCGCGCCTTCATGGGCTGCGCCGTCCACGCCGCGCGCCATCCCCGAAATGACCACAAATCCAGCTTCGGCAAGGCCGTGCGATAAGGTGCGTGCCATCTTGCGGCCGTTCACGGTTGCGTTGCGTGCGCCAACCACGGCGACCATCGGCCGTGTCAGCACGCTGGGATCACCTTTAATTAATAGTAAGGGCGGCGCGTCTTCGGTGGCGGCGAGCGCTGATGGATATTCCGGATCTGCCCACGAAAGGTGGCTCATCCCTAAACGCTCGGATGCAGCGAGTTCTTTTTCAGCCTGGCTTTCGGAAAACAGCTCCGACTTTTTCAAGCGGCTCTTTCATTCCCCAAAGCGTGCAATGGCCTCGGAAGGTGAGCCAAATTTTCCGATAAGTTGGCGAAAGGTCTTTAATCCGATGCCGCTGGTGCGGGTGAGGCGGATCCAATCGATCAGCTCGGATCGGGAGAGGCTCGAAGGCATTTGCCCCTCGCGTTAGTTGGATTGAGTGCTTGAGCTCTTTGCGCCAATGCGCGGCTCTTGACCTTTTAAGAGGCGGCCAATGTTCGGCGCGTGCCGTGCCCAGCCAAGCACGGCCAAAAAGGAAAAAGCTAGAACCGTCGGCCGGTCAAGAATGAAGGCATAAATTGGCGCCATGCCTAAAGCGACCAGCGCAGAAAGGGACGATATACGAAACGTTGCGGCGACGATGGCCCAGGTGGCGGCAGTCATAATGCCGACAAAGGGCGCGGCAGCGATTATGACGCCAATGGTTGTGGCAACGCCTTTGCCGCCCTTAAGCTGGAGCCAAATCGGAAAATTGTGGCCAATCACGGCGGCGACACCGCCCATCAAGGCGATAGAGATGTCGCCGGTCCACACGCGCAAGGCGATGACGACAACGGCGCCTTTTAATCCATCCAAAATTAGAGTTGTAAAGGCCAGCCCCTTGCGGCCCGTACGCAACACATTGGTAGCGCCGATATTGCCCGAACCGATTTGGCGAATGTCACCTGCGCCGAATAGACGCGTAATGACTAGTCCAAACGGGATTGAGCCAAGCAGATAGCCCGCAGCGATCGCGATCAGTCCGAAGAGCCAAAATGGGATGCCGTCCATTAGGCTTTGGCCGCGCGCTGCGCCGGTTGCGCTGATTCGGCGGAAAAGGTGTCGTAGACAATGCGGCCATCGACGACCGTCCGCAGGACTCGCCCTTGCACAGGCCGTCCGTCAAAGGGTGAGTTCTTTGACTTTGATTTGAAGTCGTCCGCGACGACTTTCCAGCCTTCATCGGGATTAAAAATAATGAGGTCGGCTTTGCGGCCCTTGGCCAGCGTGCCCGCTTTAAGACCCAATAACTCGGCGGGAGCGCAAGTGAGGCGACGCATGACGTCCAGTAAACTCAGCGCTTCGTTGTGGTAGAGATCGAGGGACACCGCCAGTAGAGTCTCTAGACCGCTACCGCCAAATGCGGCTTGTGGGAAAGGCAGGCGCTTGCTGTCTTGGTCCTGAGGGGCGTGGTCGCTGGCAATGGCGTCGATGATGCCGGCTTTGAGGCCTTCGGCAATCGCCGCGCGGTCTTCTTCGCTACGCAACGGTGGCGAGAGCTTTGCAAAGGTTCTGTAATCGCCCACGGCCAATTCATTCAGTGCAAAGTAAAAGGGAGCGGTATCGCACGTTACGCGCAGGCCTTTTTCCTTGGCCGCCTTAACAATGGCAACGCTGTCAGACGTTGAAATATGCGCGGCGTGATAGCGCCCGCCGGTCATTTCGGCGAGACGAATATCGCGCTCGAGCATAATGATTTCGGCCTCGCGTGGAATTCCGGACAAGCCCATGCGCGTCGCCATTTCACCGGAATTTACAACGCCCGTCGCCAAAGCCGGTTCTTCTGGGTGTTGGACGACCATGAGATCGAATGTGGCTGCATATTGAAGCGCACGGCGCATGACTTGTGCGTCCGCCACTGCCTTTGTGGCATCGGTAAAGGCAAGGGCGCCGGCATCGGCAAGAAGCCCCATTTCCGCGAGTTCTTCACCGCGAAGGCCTTTGGTAATGGCGCCGTAACAATAGACTTTCGTCAGCGCAAGCTGGCGGGCACGGCGTGCCACAAACTCAAGAGTGGCTTCATCGTCCATAATCGGGTTGGTATTTGGCAGACACGCGAGCGTGGTGACGCCCCCGGCGATGGCGGCTTCGCCTCCGCTTTTGAGACCCTCTTTGTGTTCTTCGCCGGGTTCACGGAGTTGCACGCGCATATCCACAAGGCCTGGGGCAAGGCACTGGCCCTCGCAATCGACAACAGTGGCATCGGCTGGCGGTTTTCCATCGAATAGCTTTGGTCCGATGTCGGCGACTTCCTCACCAACCGTCAGAAGTTCTCCCGGACCGTCGAACCCGGACGCTGGGTCCAGAATGCGCGCGTTGATGTAAGCAGCTTTGCCGGGCTCGCCTTTCATGCTCATGGCGTGGCCACCCTTACTTTTGGAGTGGAGGCCTGTTCCATCTCGGCCGCGTTGTTTTGCGCGAGAACTTCAAGCACAGCCATGCGCACCGCGACACCCAGCTCGACTTGCTCACGGATGACGCTGCGCTCGTAATCATCGGCGACATCTGAATCGATTTCCGTGCCCCGGTTCATGGGTCCGGGGTGCATGATCAGTGCGTCGGGTTTGGCTTGCGCTAGCTTTTCCCGATCCAGACCGAAAAAGCGGAAGTACTCCCGAACGGACGGAATGAAGCTTCCGCGCATGCGTTCATTCTGAACGCGGAGCATCATTACAATGTCCACGTCCTTCAACCCAGCGGTCATATCCGTGAATACTTCCACGCCCATGCGCTCAATGGCGCTGGGGATCAGCGTGCGCGGCGCAATGATGCGCACTTGTGCGCCCATGGTGAGGAGGAGGTGAAAGTTTGATCTTGCTACGCGGCTGTGGAGGACATCGCCGCAGATGGCAACAAGCAGGCCGCTTAGCTTACCGCGCCGACGGCGAATGGTGAGGGCATCCAGAAGGGCTTGGGTCGGGTGTTCGTGGCTGCCGTCGCCGCCATTGACCACCGCGCAATTAACTTTGTCGGCAAGCAGCTTCGCCGCGCCTGAATCCGGATGGCGAATGGCGAGAACGTCTGGGTGCATGGCGTTGAGGGTGACGGCGGTGTCGATGAGGGTTTCACCCTTAGATACCGAACTGGCCCCGACTTGCATATTGATCACATCGGCGCCCAGCCGTTTCGCCGCCAGCTCGAACGACGTCCGGGTTCGCGTCGAATTTTCGAAGAAGATGTTGACGATCGTGCGGCCGCGCAGGGAATCACTTGTCTTGACCGGCCCGCGGTTCATCTCCACGTAGCGGTCCGATAAGTCCAATAAATGATTTATTTCTGCGGGGCAGAGCCCCTCGATGCCGAGAAGATGACGGTGCGGAAAGACCGGGTCGCGCATGAGCGCGCACTATACGCAGGGCGATACCCCTGCGCAAGCAATTGGAGCGTCGTAAAAGGACTTAAATGCCCGGTGTGTTTGCCCTATTTCCCGGCTTTTCGTTCCAAGCAGGGAAAGTATCTTAATGGGCTATGGAATCTACCTCTTCGAGGACCGCCTCGACCGATGGTCGGACCCTATAGCTTTCTTCGGCCAATTTGCCGCGGATGGTTCCCTCGCGGTCGATGATGAAAATGACTGGGCGGCGCGTCATAGCTGACGGTTGCAAGGTTGTATCCGCGCGATTTGAGGTCACCTTCGATCGTCTGAAGGTTGATCATTTGCTGCTTGCAATAGGGGCACCAGTCCGCCGAACGCACGAATGAGAGGACAACGCCGTTCTCGCCGACGATGTCGTTAAATTGCTTTTTCGCGCCTGTCTTATCGAGTGCGGTGAAATTCCCTGGAATTTTTGAGCCGATGGCCGGACCGATATCCACATTGGCTACGGCTACTGCCGAAATTACGGCAAACACTGCGGCTGTAAAAATTGAAAACGCTGTGCGCATGGCATCCTCCTCGGATTGAGGTCAGCATAAAAGGCTGGCGGGATTATGGACCAAGCGCAACACGCAATAAACCGCACATCAGCGGATATTTATTGCGTATTTGTGTCCTAAATGGCGTCCAGTGCGCCTTGGAGAATGTAGGCCGCCGCAGCCTTGTCAACCAGTTCGGCCCTGCGTTTCCGCGAGAGGTCGGCTTCGGAGGCGAGCATTCTCTCCACGGCCGCGGTCGAGAGCCGCTCGTCCCAAAACGCGATTGGAATATCGCGGCGCTTCAGGATTTCGGCGGCGAATGAGCGCGTGGACTGAGCACGCGCGCCCTCCGTGCCGTCCATCTGGATCGGCAAGCCGAAAATCAGTGCACCGACGTTGTGCTTGTCTATCACCGCGTCCAATTCGGCGGCATCTAGCGTAAACTTCTTTCGGGCGATGGTGAGCAGCGGCGATGCAATCATGTGGCCTACATCGGACAGCGCCAATCCGATGGTTTTTGTGCCAAGATCCAGGCCCAAAATGGTCTGGTTCCGAGCGAGTTTGGACTTGATTTCGCCAGGCTTGCAGATCGCCATAGCCGGTGTTAGGTATCCGCGCTTTCCAGGGCCACCGCGGCCTTGGGCCGGGAGTTCAATAGCCTATGTCGCTCGACAAAGCCACAGTTCGAAAAATCGCAACCCTGGCCCGGATCGACGTGCCGGACGCGGATCTGGAGCATCTCTCCAAAGAGCTGTCGCACATCCTCGGCTGGATCGAGCAGCTTAGTGAGGTCGATACGGATAATGTCGCGCCCATGAGCGGCGGCACCGACCTCAAGCTGAATTGGCGCAAGGACGAGGTAACGGACGGCGGGCAGCCGGAAAAGGTGCTGGCCAACGCACCGGACCCCCAGGACGACTTTTTCACCGTTCCAAAGGTTGTGGAGTAGGGCGGTGAGCGAGCTAACCAACCTGACGATCGCCGAAGCGCGCGACAAACTTTCCAAGAAAGAGACTTCCGCGGTCGAACTTACCGAAGCGCATATCGCCGCCATAGAAGCGGCGAAAGATCTCAACGCGTTCATCACGCCGTCTCCCGATGTCGCGATTGAACGCGCGCGGCAATCAGATCAACGCCTGCAAAAGGGTGAAGCAGGTCTCATGGAAGGCATCCCCATCGGGATGAAAGATCTGTTTTGCACCGAAGGTGTGCTGACGACAGCGGCATCTCATATCCTTGACGGCTTTACACCGCCGTACGAAAGCACCGTCAGTCAAAAGTTGCGTGATGCCGGTTCGATTATGCTGGGCAAGATGAATTTGGATGAATTCGCGATGGGTTCGTCCAATACCACCAGCTACTACGGCAACGTCAAAAACCCCTGGAAGGGCCAAGGCGGAAAAGACCTGGTGCCGGGCGGCTCGTCCGGCGGCTCAGCGGCGGCCGTCGCGGCGCATATTGCCATGGCGGCGACGGGCACGGATACCGGCGGGTCCATTCGCCAGCCTGCGGCCTTCTGCGGCATTGTCGGTGTGAAGCCTACATATGGCAGATGTTCTCGCTGGGGCATTGTTGCTTTCGCCAGTTCGCTCGATCAGGCCGGGCCTATGACCCGCACCGTGCGCGATGCGGCGATCATGCTGAAAGCCATGTCGGGATTTGACCCCAAGGACTCTACCTCGGCGCCCGTAGAAGTGCCGGACTTTGAAGCCTCTCTGGGCAAGGGTGTGAAGGGGCTCAGGATTGGGATTCCCAAAGAGTATCGGCCTGAGGGTCTCAACGCCGATGTCGCCGCGCTTTGGGACAAGGGGATGCAATGGCTGAAAGATGCGGGCGCTGAACTGGTCGATATCAGCCTGCCGCACACGCAGTTCGCATTGCCGACGTACTATATAGTGGCGCCTGCAGAAGCTTCGTCCAACCTCGCGCGTTACGACGGCGTCCGCTACGGACTGCGCGTGGACGGCGGTTCGCTGGATGAGATGTATTCCAAAACGCGCGCGGCGGGGTTTGGCGCCGAAGTAAAACGCCGCATCATGATTGGTACCTATGTGCTATCGGCGGGCTATTACGACGCCTATTACCTCAAGGCGCAAAAAGTACGCACACTTATATATAAGGACTTTACGGACGCATTTGAGTCCGTGGACGCAATCCTGACGCCGACCGCACCTACACCGGCCTTTGCGGCGGGTGAGAAAGAAGACGATCCTGTGGCGATGTATCTCAATGACGTCTTCACGGTTCCGGCGTCATTGGCGGGCATCCCCGGAGCTTCCGTTCCGGCGGGACTAAGTTCAGAAGGTCTGCCGCTCGGTCTCCAAATTCTGACAAAACGCTGGGACGAAGAGACCATGTTCCGCGTATGCCAAGTGCTTGAAGATGCAGCGCAATTTCCCGGTTTGACGCCATGAGTTACGTCATCAAAGGCGAGACCGGGGAGTGGGAAGTGGTGATTGGACTAGAGGTCCACGCCCAAGTTATTTCCCAGGCCAAATTGTTTTCCGGCGCGCCCACGGAATTCGGCGGCGGGCCGAACGCCCAGGTGTCATTTATCGACGCGGGTATGCCCGGCATGTTGCCGGTGATTAACGAGCGCTGCGTCGAACAAGCAGTGCGAACCGGCTTGGGGCTTAAGGCTAAAATCAATAAAAAGAGCGTGTTCGCGCGCAAGAACTATTTCTATGCCGACCTGCCGCAAGGGTATCAGATCAGCCAATACGAATTGCCAGTCGTCGGTGAAGGTGAAATCATTCTCGATATGCCCGACGGGTCCAGCCGTTCGGTGGGGATCGAGCGCCTGCATCTCGAGCAGGACGCGGGTAAATCCATCCATGATATGTACCCAAATAAAACCTTTATCGATTTAAACCGCTCGGGCGTTGCCCTAATGGAAATCGTTTCCAAGCCCGATCTGCGCAGCCCTGAAGAAGCTGGGCAATACCTGAGGAAACTGCGCGCCATTCTGCGTTATCTCGGCACCTGCGACGGCAACATGGAAGAGGGCTCAATGCGGTGTGACGCCAACGTGTCGGTGCGGCCGGTGGGATCGAGCGAGTTGCGTACGCGCTGTGAGATCAAGAACGTCAATTCCGTGCGCTTTGTGATGCAGGCCATAGAACATGAAGCCATGCGCCACGTCGATGTTTATGAAAGCGGCGGAACCATCGATCAGGAAACGCGACTTTATGACTCAAACAAGGGCGAGACGCGGTCGATGCGCTCGAAGGAATTCGCGCACGACTACCGCTATTTCCCCGACCCGGATCTGCTGCCGTTGGAATTCGACGATGCGTTCGTTGAAAAGATCAAAGCAAACCTGCCTGAATTACCCGACGAAAAGAAAGAGCGTTTCATCAATGAGTATGGACTGACGCCGTATGACGCCGGCGTCCTCATTGCTGAACAGGAAAACGCACTCTATTTCGAAGAGGTCGCCAAGGGCCGTGACGCCAAGCAGGCGGCCAACTGGGTCATGACCAATCTTTTCGGGGCGCTCAATAAGTTGGGCGTCGGTATTGCGGAAAGTCCCGTCAGTGCGAAAGACCTCGGCAGATTGGTGGATCTCATTGCCGATAACACCATCTCAGGCCGCATGGCCAAAGAAGTGTTCGAGGTCATGGTCGATAGCGGTAAGGCGCCGGATGCCATCGTCGAAGAGCGGGGTATGAAACAGATTTCCGATACCGGCCCCATCGAAGAAGCCATCGACAAAATCATGGCCGAAAATCCTGACAAGGTGGAAGACTTCCGTGGGGGCAAGGATAAGCTGATGGGCTGGTTTGTGGGGCGGGTGATGAAAGCCACACAAGGAAAGGCCAATCCCGGAATGGTTTCAGAAATTCTGAAAAAGAAGCTCGCGCCATGACCAGTTGTTGGGGGCAGGATGCGCAAGACGAAGGTCCTTCTCCCCAGCGTCAAGCGTTTCGCAGCGGTACGCTTCTGATCATTGGTGTTGGGATTTTTCTTCTTGTTGGTTGGCTGTTTTACCGGCAGACCCTTCCGCCTACGTGGTTACGTGATTTCTCGGAAGCGGTGGCGCTTCATGCCTCGGCGGATCCCAATCCGCCCGAACCGGAAGACATTCGGCAAGTCTCACCGCCTTCCAATGCCGATAGCCCCTATATTTGTGCGGGCAAGATCATAAACGAAGACTGGGACCAATTGTTTGCGGTGACGGCGCGCCAAAACCTCGCCAACCATCCTTTTCTCTCGCGGTTTGATTGGCCGGAATATCCGCTCGAACACTATGTGGATCTGTTAAGCCGCGACGAGAGATACCAGTTGCTTATCCTCGTTCGCGGCCAGCGCGTAGTCGATGCTCAGCTGTACTTTACGTTTTGGGGGGATATTGCGCCCATAGCCCAGACCGAGGGGTTTGTGCGTGAGGATGCCGTTTTCACGTCCGCAAGTTTGAATGGGCTGTATATCGTTTCGCCGGCCGGTGACGTTCCTGCAGGCGCGTGCAAATAGCAGGCATTAAAAGCCGTACACCAATTGCGCTTTACTGACAGTGTCGGTCTTTTCGGCGCCGGCGGGCGGGTTTGTATTGTGACGGATATTGAATGACAACCGCGCCGCAAAATTGTTGATGATCGTTGCGGTGAGGGCGAGGGTGTCTTCGATACGCACGCGGTCGCTATCTCCTGCAATCAGTGTTTCATTGCTAAGGGTCGCGTTGTCGGAAATTTGGTATTCCACGCGTACGGTGCCGCGGACGTAAGCTCTGTTCTCGTTGCCGATACCGCGAATTTCGCCGTGCCGGTAACCGGGTGCGAGTTCCACATCCAGTGACAAATTATCACGGTCGATCACTCGATAACCGACACCGACGCCGAGCTCGGCTTCATAGCGATACCCGGAAAACCTGTCGCGTTCGACGTCTGCAAATCCGAGAGCATAAAAGCGATCGTTGATGTCGATGTTGCTTTGGACGCCCGCGTTCACGCGCGAGGCAGTCGTGTTGCCGTCTTCGCGCGCGAATTCGCCTGACAACGTATATAAGTCTTCGACCCGACCGGCCCGGTGGCTGGCTTTAATATCCAGATCCAGCGCCTGGCGGTTCGTGTTCCCCGTTGCGGCGCTGGCGCCCAGCGCAATCTCCCCGTCCCAGCCGTCTTTCGGCCCGTCGTCCGACGCCAGGGCGGGCGCGAGCCCGGCAGCGAGCCAAAGGGCCAATGCTGCGGTTTTACACATAAAGGTTTGAGGCCGCGCTGGAACAAGCGGTCGGGCGCCAAACAAGGGCATGGGAAACTCCCGCTACCACGATGGAATTTAAGGGTTTTAGGGCGCTGAGGTCTGCTTGACAACCCGCCGGGGAGCGGCCATGTTCCGGCCCTTCCGCGCGCGCAGTGAAAATCTCCGGAATTCTTCGGAACGGAGGAGGGATGGCCGAGTGGCTTAAGGCGCCGGTTTGCTAAACCGGTGTACTGGGAAACCGGTACCGAGGGTTCGAATCCCTCTCCCTCCGCCATAATTTATATTAAAATATATATAAATCAATTAGTTATTGGTTGAACGGCATGGCGTACCCATCTCTTTACCCATCCGTTCAAATGGCTTGGTTTGATGCTCGGTCATTTTGATATTCTTGAATTGATCAGTTTGCATTTTGACCGCCAAGAGAATGCCCGCACACATGACGCCGAACGACTCTAGCCCGCCAAGCATTGCGTACCTGCGCGACCGCAACGGCTGCCTAGGACTTCGATTGTTCTGCAATAACTGGAAGTGTCTGCATCGGGCCGTGCTGCCCTGGTCAAAGATAAGTAGGCCGGACAGCACGCCAGCGGTTCTAATTAAGTTCAAGTGCACGAAATGCGGCGGGCTAAACATAGATGTACAGCCTGACTGGCCGAACGTGCCAGGGGCCGCTAGCCCAGTTAGAAATCAATGGGGCCTTGATTAGTGACTGTTTCCCGAATGGATATATTGCGGACTGCCAAATTAATGATTGATCAGCATGGACCCGGAGCCTGGATCGAATGCTCTGTTAAGCACCTGAAATTAGTTGCCGAAGGGGATGAGGAAGGGGCTAACGTATGGCTTGAGATTGCCGATGTAATAGCCCGATGGGATGATATGCCAGATTCTGATACCGTTCACTAAATGCATATTTCTGTGCGCGTCGGAGGATTTAGGAGCAATGGTTGCTTGCTCTGCCTTTTTGGGAAGTGAGGGGACAACCTCCCATGACAGTGCGCTGCGCGCTAGGAAATCGCCACCTCCGCCTGTGTCTGGAGAATGCAAGCGCTTCTGATATGCAGAGCCTTAATTTAGCATCGCGACGTTGTTTTCTGGTCCCCGCAATCACCTTTACTGAACGTTGATTTTGTTCGGTTTTTCCTTCGGCGAGGTTGACTAATTGGCCGCCAGGGCCGTCAACATTCAGAACACGTCGAAAACCAGTTCCTTGCTGCGGTATTGCACAGCGTTTCCGAGCTCTAACTAGCCGCCGCCATTTTTTAAGAAAACAAGAATATTTTTGCGGGCAAACTACATCTGGTAACTTTCCGCATCATGTCAGGAGGTGTTCACAATGTTTATCCAATCGATTGACCCCGCTGAAGCAACCGGCGAAATAGCGGACCTTTATGCCGCTGAAATCAGTTCAATGGGCATGTTGATGCAGGCCACGCAATGCTGGTCAGCGCGCCCTGATGTCATCGTTCCGGTTGTTAGTCTTCTCCGCAAAATCCGGGACGGATTTTCTCTGGGACTACTGAATTTTAGGCTCATCACCTTTATTGCGGCACAGCACGTGCCATCCAGCTACTGCTCGCACGTGTATTTCCGCGCGCTATCAGCCGCACTCGGAAGAGACCGGACACTTGCTGTCAAAAGAGATTACAAAAGCGCTGGGCTTAGTGAGCAGCAGGTAGCCATGATCGATTATGCCACGAAGATCAGCCGGGATGCCTCGCAGGTGACCGAAAAGGATATTGAAAGACTGCGCTCGGTCGGTCTTAGCGATTTGAACATCGCCGACATTGCGCTCGCGGCATCTTTCCGTTCTTTCATGAGTCGATACTTTGATGCCGTTGGAGCGATGGTGGAACCGGAGTTCTTAGATAGTGATACAGCAGTTAGAAGGGAGTTGTCAGTCGGTAGAGCGCTGCCTGATACGGCATAATGTTGGATTGGGACATCGAGAAGAGTTTAACTAGTCAACCTTTACGGCGCCAAAAAACAACAAACTTATTAAAAAGGGATACGTTGCCCGTCCCATGCGAAGACAGCACCCGTGTCTTCTGGGCTCAAGACGTCTAAAACGTCAAGCAGCTGGCCAGCTGACTGCGCTGGGCTCTTTAGGTCGTTGAGAGGCACATTCCGCTGAAACGGCTTCGAGAGTGTGGTGTCAACGGTGCCGGGATGTAGACCGACGCAAATGCCGTTCGAATTTCTCCGCGACAGCTCAATGGAGAGCGTTCTTATGAACATGTTTAACGCGGCTTTGGATGAACGGTAAGCGTACCATCCGCCGAGGCGGTTGTCTTCTATGCTTCCTACACGCGCGGACAGAGCGGCGAAAACAGACTTTCTGTTCTTATCTAACAAGGGCAAGAAATGTTTGGCGACCAGTAGTGGGCCAAACGCGTTCACTTGAAACGCGCGCAACAGCGAGTCGGGCGAAAGTTCCTTCCATGAACGCTCAGGCTGAAAGCCTGCTCCATCGTGAAGCAGGCCAGTTGCGACAATTACAAGGCTTAACGTCTCGACAGCGTTTTTTGCAGCGAGAGCGGCTCGGGCAATGCCATCTTCGTCTTCCAGATCGATAGTGATACTTTTATGTCGTGGGTTGGGCGACGAACGTTCTATACGCGACAAAACAAGGACTGTGTCAACGAAGGGGCAGTCCGACAGTTGGTCCACTAAAGCCGCGCCGATGCCTCCGGTTCCGCCAACAACAGCGACATTGAGATTGTCGCCGAAAGATCGAAGTTGTGCGCGCTGGTTCACGCGCCCCAGACATCGTCATAACGCGCCGTGCCGTCCTCGCGCGGAACATCCCGATACGTGACGGTTCGATTCACTCTATAAAAGGTGAAGGCGGTAACAAAGAAACCAAGGGCAACCAAAATGTGCAATGCTAACAATTGGCCAAACCACATCCAGACGCTGAGACCGGCACAAAAAATGGTTGTCCACATTATGCTTAGGCCGACCATAATCTGAAAACGCTGCGCGGGCGGCAAGTGTCTAAGTGGATTAAAGCGTGAGTCCATTATGGCCTGGTATACATTTAACATTTTTAGAGTCCCATTATTAGCGACTGCAAGACGCTATACTTTGCTAAATTTATTGCAATCGCCACGGCAAAAGCGCCAATCACCACTGCAGCGGCGCGATTGTCGCCATGGGCATGTCTGTTGTCCTTGGCAAATAAGCTATCGAGATCTGTTTCGGTGTGAGAGTGCATCATTTGTCTTCCTTCTATTGTACTGAGTTATACGTGTGAAAGATCAACTTGGATCATCGCAGACCTCAATTCATGCTGTGGACACCGCACAACTAACTACGGGGATTGATTAAATCATTAGTTGCACCATCTGTTGGGTGCGGCACAGGTGCTGAACAGAAATTACTGTCTGCTTAGGGTGATCCGAAAGCGCATACCCAACGTATTCTAACTCGAGAACATGTTGCGGCTCCCCCCCCAGCCGCAAAATGCGAAGGACCCTTTAAACTTCGCGTCTCAATGGCGCCGCTGGCATGCAACCTCTCCCCCAAAGTGCATGTCAGCGGCACCAAATCCAGAAAAGAGCAGGGCGCCGACATGGCTATTCAAAGATATGGAAACGTCACGACAGTCGCTATACTCGGAATAGCATGCTGCTTTTTCATTTCAGCGTGCTCAGTTGTCGGAATGCGGTCTGGAACCGAACAACCGTCCTACACGGTTATCGACACCATCGGTGTTGAGGCGGAAGTTAGGCTATATGCACCTAGGCTTACCGCAACAGTCACGATCGACAACTTGGAGAGCCAAGATAAGACAAGAAACAAGGCGTTCTCTATTCTTGCCGACTACATTTTTGGAAATAATAACAAGCGCACAGAGATTTCAATGACCGCGCCAGTTGCCGAAACTCCGCGCGCGGACAGGGTTTCGATGACAGCGCCGGTGGCAGAGGAAAAGAGCAGGGCTGGGAAGTATATGATGGCGTTTTTTCTACCGGCTGATATTTCCTTGGACAAAGCACCTGTGCCCAATGATGACAGGATCGAAATAGTCGAGATACCCGCAACTAATATTGCGGCGCTAATATTCAGGGGCAGTCGGGATAGCGCCACAGTCGCCCAATATGAAAGTCAGTTGCTGACAGTGCTGCGGAACTCAAAATGGGCGCCTGAGGGTAACCCTGTCGCATATTTTTATGACCCCCCATGGACCATTCCATCGTTACGCCGCAATGAAGTAGCAGTTGCTGTGAAACGAATGGATTGATTTTTACAAGACTTTGGCATCCCTAGATGAGACACATGGAACATAATGCTCTGAGGGTTTTCTATAATGGGTCTTGTCCTATTTGCCGCGTCGAGGTGGAACACTATCAGCGTGCGGCGAACGCAGCATCCATAGAGAATTTGAAATGGAGCGACATATATGAAAGCCCAAATGCATTAAGTTCATATGGCTTGAGTAAGAGAGATGCAACTATACGCCTACATAGCCTGTCAGAGGCCGGAACGCTAATCACCGGTGTAGATTCATTCATTGCCATTTGGCAGCGACTCCCACGTTATCGTTGGCTTGCTGCTGTGGCGAGCCTACCCATTTTCAAGCCCGTTTTTCGTTGGGGCTACGACAATCTTGCTGTGCCTATATTGCTTTGGATCAATCGCGAGAAAAATTGATTTAGCTGCTTATCTCCTGAGCTAGGCGCAGCTCATTGTATGCTCCTACAACGGAATTCTTGGATCAAAACATCTCAGGCAAGTAAAAAGGAGGAAAATATGCCTTTGGATCAGCAGTTATCGCCTCATGACCCCTGGTTCCGCGAAGAGCACATTATGCTACGCGACCAAATTCGTCGCTTTGTCGAAGAGGAGGTGAAACCTCACGGACGCAAGTGGGAAGAGGACGGCATGATCCCGCGCGACGTGCTGAAGAAATTTGCCGATCTCGGTATTTTCGGTCTGCGCTACCCCGAGCAATACGGCGGCAGCGAGATGGACACCGTCGCCACCTGCATACTGGCGGAAGAACTGGGCAAATGCACCTTCGGAGGCTTTGCCATCACCGTGCTGGTGCACACCGACATGGCGTCCCCTCACCTTGTGAACGCGGGCACGCCAGAGCAATTGAAGAAATACCTGCCTGACATCATCGCTGGCAACAAGATCACAGCCGTCGGCGTGACGGAGCCCGACGCAGGCTCGGACGTTGCGGGCATCAAAACGACTGCCAAGCGTGACGGTGACGACTACATCCTCAACGGAACCAAATTTTTCATCACCAACGGCGTTCACGCCGACATCTACTTTGTCGCAGCCAAGACGGATACGTCGGCAAAAGGTTCACGCGGCATCTCTATGTTCATTGTCGAGAAAGGTACGCCTGGATTCAGCGTCGGCCGCGCCTTGAAAAAACAAGGCTGGTATTCCTCGGACACAGCCGAACTGATTTTCGATAACTGCCGTGTGCCGGCGGCCAACATGCTCGGCGAAGAGAACAAGGGCTTCTACGCCGTCATGAAAAACTTCC
>Ga0181593_10002247_pt1 | contig 17778 bp, 13 predicted proteins | sample 071ome_19_FD_133756 | JGI IMG/M metagenome (GOLD analysis project Ga0181593, IMG submission 133756) | Coastal salt marsh microbial communities from the Groves Creek Marsh, Skidaway Island, Georgia - 071413AT metaG (megahit assembly) | ecosystem: Environmental > Aquatic > Marine > Intertidal...
TAAACCCTGGGAGCTCTTCCCAAAGCTCGGGCTCAAAGATCTCAGAAACCATGTTGGGCTACCTTACTATCTGTCGTCACAGAGACGTCCTCTATTGAATGCTACTCACATATACATGACACAGCGTCATCTGTGGAGTTTCAATGCGTAGATGATCTAGCTTCTGAGGAGCTTTCCATGTATGATGAGCGCGCTCATCTGCGGGTTGCAGATGTATAGAATGAAAGCTTTCCTGAACAGAATCGAGCACTTATGAGACCGATCCTCGCTACAGCCAGCGCGCTCTTATTCTCAAGCCTCGCCCTCCCTTCGCTGAGCGGTGAGGGCGACCATGACCGCTCCATTCTTAGCGCGCTTGTGAGTCAGGCGCGCGCAGCGGAGTGGACAGAGGTCATTGACGCTGCTGATGGAGATGACCCCTTCGACTTTACGGCGGAGGTATTCTATCGGCGTCACCTACGCAGAGCGAAGCTGACCCGTGAGTATAACTGTGATCAGCTCACACGGGAGCTCGACAGGCAGACCTGCCCCGCGGCGGGTGAGGGTGGAGCGATCGTCAACGTCAAAGAGCTACGCTACCAGCGCTGGACGCATGAGATGGTCCCTCGTCTGCATCTTGGGCTGTGGAAGGACCTAGAGTTGATGATCGAGGCGCCGATCGTCATTCAAGACGAGCAAGAGGTTCGGTATGCTGGGAACGGGGGGGACACAACAGGGAACAGCATCATCATCACTCCTGAAAACAGCAGCATCGTCCCTGATGTAGGCCAGCGCCTATTCAATCTCCCAGGGGACCTCCCTGTTCGCGCAGGCTTTGGGGACATGCTCTTTAAGCTCCGGTTTGCTCCGATCAGCAATGAGCGTGATGAGTCTCGAGGTGAGTGGGTCTTAGAGCTTGGGTACCGAGCGCCGACAGGCACCCCGATGAAGTATGGAAACGCGGGCGTAGGTCGTGGGCTACATGAGCTTGAGGTGGGCACCGCCTTCTCGCGTCGCTACAGGTACATTGAGCCCTTCTCCCGCTTTCAAATGACCTACCCCTTTCAGGCCGCGACGAAGTCAAACTTCCAGAGCTATTGGGGTAGCCAAGAGTATGTGACCCCCGGCCTACGCGCTCGCTTCGACTTTGGCGCCGAGGTCATCCCGTACTATAACCCAAAGACGGGCGCTAAATTCTTTATCACGCTTGGCCTAGGTGCAGGCTATCAAGCGGAGGGCAGAGACTACAGTGAGCTGTTTGACGCATTAGCGGGTGGCGCGCCGCTCTGTGACCCAAACAACATGGCCAACAACCGGGATGGCAAGGCGAACTGCGCTGAGTACAACCCTGAATTTAGGCGTCCAGAGTACAGCTCAATTGTGGATCGGGCCCCAAGCACCTTTGATGGGATCACCACGGTCGAGCAGTTCTTGACCATGAGGGGGCACATTGGCTTTGGCTTCTATGCGTCTCGGAACATCATGCTCGGCGCCACAGCCGCGCTCGCCCATGAGACAGAGCACAACCTCACCAACGCCGAGATCGGTAAAGATCGCTACTTTAGCACCCAAGATCAGGTGGGCGTCCTGACGCCCACCTCATCTCTTGAGGAGCTCTCAGAGCACAACCCTACCTTTGTCCCTGCCTTAGACACCGTAGGGCGTAGGATTCGTATCGAGGAGACGACAGTCTTCAGCGCAGCAGTCCAGCTCGCGGTGATGTTCTAAACGTGACCTGGACACGCCAAGCGCTCGACAGAGCGCTCCTGCTCTGCCTCAGCTCACAGCTCTGCGTCACAGGGTGTCACAAGCGCTCGTCAAAGAGCTCTGAGCCTGATCAGACACAGCGCGCGCCTGTGATGACGAACAGCGCCACGCGTCCATCAACAGGAGCGTCAGCGCTCAAGTCGGTTCAAGGCAAGTTGAGCTCCGCTCAACTCGAGCGGATCTCTGTGGCGTTTGAGCGTGTTCAACCCGAAAAAGAGCGCGTGAGACGCTTAGTCGCGCACCTCAGCGAGGCGTATCTGTTGGTGAGCCAGCTCGCTGAGTTGATCGAGCTCTTTGAGCTAGAGGGCGCTCGCCTCGAGGTGATCGAGGGGCTCGCGGACCGCTTAATCGAGGGAGATGAGGGTGAGGAGCGTCATGTCCTGCTCGACCTCTTCGAGGACCCCAATCTACGCGCGAGGGCGGTTGATCTGCTGGGTTGGCATTGACCCGACCCTCCCCGACGCGGTTAACCAGTCGCTCAGGTCTATCTGCTCTGCGACTGAACCCCTCAGCCCTTCACCAAGCTGGGGAGCTAACCGAGCGTACTGACCACAGAGGAGGGGATCACATGGAAGCCCTCCTCTTGAGCGAGTTGAGCGAGCACTGGTTGACCATGGTCGATCAGCGCTCCCCAGCCCGCGGTCCGCATGAGAGGCAGATCATAGCGTGAGTCACCCAACATCCCAATCGGTGGAGCGCCGTGTTCACTTATAAAGCGTTGGCTCTTTCCTTCTGCGACTGGACAGGGCTCAACGGGCGTTAAACCTGATCGACCTTGCTCAAGCTTTAGGTCGATCCCAAGCACCCTCGCCGAGGGGATATCAAGATAAGGAGCGATCGCTTGCACAAGCCCTCGCTGTGAGCTACTCACGACCCAGACCTCAACACCCGCCCCTTGAAGCGCACGCACGAGCGACCTCATGACCGGGCGAACGCGCACCCCTCGACTCACGACTCCACCTGTCTTTGGACAGGCGCGGACCTCAGTCGTGAGCGCGCGCTTAGCGACCTCTTCACAGCGCTCGGTGAGCTGAGAGGCAGGAGCGCCATACCACACCGTAGCCGCGAAGAGGTAGCCCTCGAGGATGTGAGCCTCACACAGCGCCTCATAGGCGCGCCAGAGCGCTTGGAACAGGCCAACGGGCACAGCACCCGAACGGCGAGCTTGCTCGTATCGATCGAAGAGAGACTGAAGGCCCTCCTGACCAAGCACGGCCTTGAGCGGTGACCACCACTCAGCTTGAGTAGGGAGCTCACCGCTCAGGGTGAGGCTCGCGAGGGTCGCCTCACCGATGTCTCCATCGATGAGGGTCTGGTCACAGTCAAACGCGACCCTCGGGGTGAGGCCAGCTCGCTGGGCCTCATCGGCGCGCCTGAGTAGCTCTCGTAAGAGCGAGTTGAGCGCGCTTGGGTGGTCCATCTTAGAGGCAGAGACCGAAGGCCTCGATCCCGTCGAAGACCACGCGACAAGAGATACCCTCTGGGCAACCCGTGTCAGCGACGTTGGTTGGGTCACAGGCCGCGACACAGGTCGAGACGCCGTCACCGGTGGTGTCACCACAGTAGTGGTTGGCTGGGCAGTTGCTCACGAATGGGTTCTCGAGCATCATGCCGTCAACCTCAATCGGCTCACCCTCACACGCGTCACCGGTCATGACGCGCTCCTCCGCAGGGACGCTGTTCTCGACACATGAGCCGAACGCGACAGGCTCATCATTCGCGTTCACACCCTCGTTGAAGAGCTGACACTCTTGGCCCTCGTCACAGCCCTCTTGGGTGAAGATGTTACACTCGCCGAGGCAGAGCCCAACGTCGTCGATAGCGAGGACGAACGCGCACGCCTGGTAGTCACCGCAGACGTCGAGGTGGTAGTCGTCACAGAAAGAGACGCACTCCTCAGGGTCCTCCTCTGAGAGCTGGGTGCAGAGGTTGCTTGCGCTACAAGAGCCCCAGTAGTTTGTCTCGCTTGAGGTGCACGCCTCACCTGCAACAGCGGTGCCGTTCGCGCCCGCGTTGCCCTCACAGAGGCCGACAACGGCGCCGTCGTATGAGTCACCGAGGATACAGACGTCACCCTCGTTGGGGCAGTCCTGAGTGTAGATGTCACATGAGTCGAGGCAGAACTTGTAAGGGATGCCATCAACACGGCTGGTGTAGTCAGCGCACTCAGAGCCCTCAGCGCAGTCTGCGTCTGTGTCACAGAGGTCACGGCAGACGCCGTACTCACAGACGAGGCCCTGCTCACAGAAGGTAGGAGCCATGTCGTCGAATGGGTTACAAGCGCTACCTGCACCCACAATCAGCTCAGGGGCCTGCGCGCGAACCTCTGCGAGGTCACCGATGCAGAGGGTGATGTTCTGTGCGCGCTGGCAGTAGTACTCGCCCTCGCCACAAGCGAGGTTCTCATTGCCAGGCTCACAGTCGTCACCAGGGATACAGGTCCCAGGGGACTCCTGATCGGGAGGCACGTCACCGCTCTCAGGGTTGCAGAGCTCACGGGCCTCACAGCCACTGATCTCTGCGTTTGCGTCACAGCGACGAAGGCAGACAGGGTCGCTCCCGTCCGCCGCGAGCGATGTACACTGTGTGCCACGAGCACAGCAGTCATTGAAAACGTCACAGCTGACGCCCACCTCGAGAGGCTCAGTACAGCCTGGGCCAGTCATCACGCCAGCGGTCATCACACCGCCGGTCATCACGCCGGCCACCTCGCCGCCCATGTAGCCGCCCATGTCGCCGCCAGTCATCACGCCGCCGGTCATCACGCCGCCGGTCATCACGCCGCCGGTCATTACGCCGCCGGTCATCACACCGCCGGTCATCACGCCGCCCTCGGCGCCTCCGGCTACCTCGGTGCCCGCGTCAACGGGGTCATCAGTAGAGTCACACGCGACAAAGCTGAGGGCGCTCAGCGCGATAATCCATGTGGAAAGGGACTTCATAAGGTCCTCCAAATGTAAGGGTTAAAAGTGTTAGGGACTTAGGAAAGTGAGACGTTTTAGTGGCCTGAAGAGGGCTTCGTCAATGATAAAACATCACATGGTCTCAAGAGGCGATCATACGCTCGGGCGCATACTTACAAGTGTGTGCCTCATTTGACCTCTAAATATGTTTGCGAAATACGCTAAAGGATGTTTATCGAGTGACAATCTCTACTGATACACCGTTCCTCGCAAGGGCACTTTCCTGCCCTTGAAGTGCAACGACCTCCCTTGGCCTCTTATCGCTCTCTCTAGAGCGGGAGCTCACGCTTATGACTCTGTCTACCTCTCAAGACACCGGACACACACCTCTCAATGTCGCGATTTTAGGCGCGACCGGCGCTGTAGGCGAAGAGCTCTTACGTGGCCTCGAAGAGCGGAGCTTCCCTGTCGCGAGCTTGACCTTGCTCGCCTCAAAGCGCTCGGCGGGGACCCCTCTCACCTTCCGAGATAAACGCTATGTGACGCGCGATGTAGAGCGCGTAACAGAGGAGGAGTTAGAGGCCATTGATGTCGCCTTTTTCTCTGCGGGGTCCGCGACAAGTAAGACGTACTGGGCCCGCTTCGTTCAGGCGGGTGCAGTGGTGATTGACAACACAAGCGCGTTCCGTATGGAGCCCGCGATCCCGTTGGTCGTCCCAGAGGTGAACGCTGAGGCACTTGAGGGGCACCGTGGCCTCATCGCGAACCCCAACTGCTCCACGATCCAGATGATGTCACCGCTTAAGGCCCTTCACGAGCTCGCGGGGCTTGAGCGGGTGGTCGTCAGTAGCTACCAGTCTGCGTCGGGTGCAGGTCGACAGGCGATGGATGAGCTCCGAGATCAGACCATCAACATCCTGAACTTTAAAGAGCCCCCCGTGAAACGCTTTATTAAGCGCCTCGCCTTTGACGTGATCCCGCTGATCGGTGAGCTCAAAGAGGATGGAGAGAGCACGGAAGAAGAGAAGATGGTCAAAGAAAGCCAAAAGATCCTCTCGCTCCCTGCGCTCAAGGTGAGCGCGACCTGTGTCCGTGTGCCTACGTTCGTCGGCCACTGCCTCTCGATCAACGTAGAGCTCAGCAGAGCGTTCGAGCTGAGTGAGGCAATCGAGGCGCTCGCCTCTGCAGAGGGAGTGGTCCTGTGTGAGGGGGATGAGCTCCCTACCACCGCCGAGGTCGCGGGGCAGGATGAGGTGTGGGTGGGCCGTGTGCGACGTGACCCTTCACGTCCTCACGCCCTCAACCTGTGGTGCGCTGCAGATAACCTCAGGAAGGGGGCCTCGACGAACGCGATTCAGATCGCTGAGGCCCTCATCGCGCGAGGCTTGCTGAAGACGATTCAGCTCTGAGCGTCACTCCCTCACACAGGGGTCACGCGACCTAGTTGAGATTCTCCTCTGAATCGCGTACACAGCTAGAAGCTCCGTTAACCACTCATCAAGGACGGCAAGAGATCATGACCTCGCGTCTCATCAAGACTCCACAGGCCCTTTTTACTCAGCGACCTGCCAGTCACGGCCTCAGCGCGCTCGTCGCTGGGGCGACCTCGCTCCTGCTGTCTCTGAGCGTCTCTTTCGCACAAACCGAAGACAGCGTGACCGACAGCCTAACCACGATCAGCTTAAGTCCTGCTGATGAGGCGCTCAACATCGAGAGCTGTGAAACGATCGCTGAGGAGACAGAGTTTACCCTGTCTGGGGAATACAGTCAGCCCTCTCTGACGATCGGCTACACAGTGCGCCTCATCGCGACCACTGGGAGCTCTTGTAGTCATGAGGATGTCTGTAACACGGTCCCGCTTGATGAGGGCGGTTGCTCTTGTCTGAGGGAGGTGAGCACGGGCTCTGTGTCTACACGCTTTAAGGTCAGCGACCTGTTCGATGAGCCTTGTGTGGAAGGTGAGGAGCGTGTCGTGAGCTTCTTTTTACAATATACAGAGGAGGACGTTGACCCCTTGCTCGGGACGAGCCCGATCGAGGAGGAGAGCAGCGCGGTGAAGCTCAACATCGACCTTAAGGCGCCTAGCGCCCCTACTGAGGCCCCGAGCGTCTCCCCTGCAGAGGAGGCGCTTCAGGTGACGGTGAGCGAGGTCGGGGGGGACGCGAGCGACTACTCTGTGTGTGTTCGACAGCTAGGTGACACCGCTGAGTTCTCTCGATGTAAGTCGGTGACTCCAGGCGAGCGTTTACGCTTTGATGGGTTAGAGAATGACGTGACCTATGAGGTAATCTATCGGGCCTTTGATGAGGCGGGGAATGAGAGTGAACAGAGCCCTGCCTCCCAAGGGACGCCCGCGTCTGTGCTTGACTTTGCTGAGATCTACAGTCAGCAGTACCCCGGTGGTGAGCTTGGAGGCTGTGAGAGTCGCCCCGCCCCCTTAGGGTTTGGTGGACTCTTGCTGATGGTGTGTGCCTTAGGGCTACGTAGGCGTAGAGCGGGGCGCAGTATGCTCGGGGTAGCGCTGTGCGTGATGACGCTCACTACGGTCCCTGTAGCTGAGCTCTCCGCTGAGCCTTGGGTCACGACGGGGAGCGACCGAACGACGACCGTCACCTTCCACGCGGGCTCTTACCTACCCGCGATTGACACGGAGTTTGCAGAGCGCCCAAACACCCCTCGACCCTATGAGCTCATCTTTCAAAATGACGCGCCGTTGATGTTCCTCGTACAGGCGGATCGCCATCTCATTCAGCGCTATGGGACGCTGTCGGTGGGAGGCTCTGTAGGGTACTGGAATGTAGAGGGGGAGGCGTTGAGCCAAGACGCTGAGGTGACCGAGAGCACCGAGATGAGCATGTACCCTCTAGCGGTGTTGTTGAACTACCGCTTTGACGTGTATCAGAGCGTCATCCCGCTCGTGCCCGTAGTGAAGCTTGGGCTCCATTATTACCTTTGGACCGTCTATGACGGCGCAGGTGAGGCCGCGCGCTTCGTTGATGGGAGCGAGGCGTCCGGGGGGACCTTAGGCTTTAGCTACACGCTAGGCGTACACTTTTTATTGGACGCGCTTGATCGAGAGATGGCCTGGGCCTTTGATCGTGACGCGGGTGTAAACCACAGCTACCTGTCGTTAGAGTACCAGTCCTCTCAGGTTGATGACTTCGGATCTACGACCTCATTTAGGCTCGGCAGTGACGTGTTTTTAGTCGGGCTCTCGCTCGACATCTGAGCGTAGGTGAGGGGTCTTGAGCGCTCATGGTGATCTCATGTCGAGGCCCCCTAGACGGATCTGTCTACGGCTCAGCTATGACGGGACCCGCTATCATGGGTGGCAACAGCAACCTGACCTCCCACTGACGATCCAGGGCGTGCTTGGGGAGACGCTCACTCGGCTCCTTAATGAGGAGGTGAGCGTGGATGGCGCGAGCAGGACCGACGCTGGCGTTCACGCGCAAGACCAGCTCATCGCTTTCACGACAACACACCCGATGAGGCTCGCGGGCTTTGTGAAGGGGCTCAACCGTAGGCTCCCTGAGGACATCGCGGTTCGCGCGCCTGTAGAGGTCCCGCTCGAGTTTATGCCTCGCTTTGAGAACCAAGGGAAACGTTACTGCTATCGGGTCTTTACGAGCAGGACCCCAGACCCGATTCGCGGTCGCTTCGCCACTCGAGTTCATTATCCGCTAGATCCCGAGCGGATCGGCTTGGCCTTAGACCTGCTTCTGGGGACGCATGACTTTAAGAGCTTCGCGGCGAGCAATGGACAGCATCGTCACTGCGTGCGGACCTTAGATCGGCTCTCTCTTAAGGTCTGCTCTGAAGGGCTACTTGAGCTTCGGTTTGAGGGGCGAAGCTTCCTCAAGCAGATGGTGCGAAACCTTGTAGGGACGCTCCTTGACGTGGGGCGTGGCCACTGGGACCCCGAGCGGGTTCGCGAGGCGCTCGAGGCCTGTGACCGGAGGGCTGCGGGGCCTACAGCGCCCCCTCAAGGCCTCACCCTCGAGCGGATGTTTTGGCGGCCCAGCGTAGAGAGTGAGGCGATGTGATGACTCAAGGCGGACAAGAAGAGCACCGTGAAGAGAGGGGCTGGGGCCTTGACCTGAGCCTGGTCGGTCTTGGTAGCCTCGGGCTAGGGCTCACCCTCGCGAGCCTGATGGGGGTGTGGTCTCCTTGGGAAGCGCAGGTCGCGCAGGCCCTTGAGGAGATGAGCTCCTCACAGAGCTGGCTCACGCTACGGTGGCCCTCGGGAGATGGGCAGAGCTTTGAGCCGGTCAGCGCGCTCCCCTTGGGTTGGTCGTTGAGCGCGCTGTGCTACGGGCTCCTCCCGACAGAGCTCGGCTTAAGGCTGTCTCATGTCGCGCTGATGACTGGAGGCTGTGTCGCGATGTACAGCGCGAGCCGTCGATGCGCTGAGCTCTGTGACGTGAAGCTGAGCAGGCGGGTGGGGTGGATCGCGTCGCTGTTATGGCTCGCGACCCCTGCGAGCCTCCTAGCGGGGACCTTTGCGCTCTCTGGCCTCGGTGGGCTGTGGGTCGCGCTCGCCTCGCTGTGGTGGCTGACGCCGGTGGCGCTCAAGCGCGTGGGGGTCTGGCTCGGGGTATTTTTGTGCGTAGTGGCGACCCTCTTAGCTGGCGCGCTGGGGTTGATGATCTCTATGCTGACCGCTTGGGGGGCGTCACGCCTAGCGCATCACTCTGGCTCGCGTGGAGCGCTGACATGGGCTCATTGTAGAGCGCCCGTTACGCTCGCGCTTGTGGCGGTAGGGCTCATGATATGGCGCCTCTCGATTAAAAATGAGCTCCTCGTTGAAGGTGAGCTGTCCGCGTGGCTCTCGCTGTGGATCTTAAGCGTGAGCCCCTTTCAGGCCTTTAGCGACGTGACCTATGCAGGCTTTCAGGGGGGGACCCATGTGCTCGCGTACGCCTTATTCCCTGTGGGTGTGCTCTTACCCTCGGCCTTGAGCGAGCTCTTAGGAGAGGGGCGCCCCTTAGGGAAGCTCTTGACGGCTTGGTTTGGGGTTGGGTTCTTAGCGCTCGCGTTAAGCAGCGCGTATTCGAGTGGCGCAGGGGGGCTCGCCACAGTGATCGCGCCCCCAGCCGTGATCGCCTCCAGCCTATATTTGATGCGAGCCGACCGTCGAGGCTCAGTGCTATTGAGCGTGACGAGTGCGCTCTTTATGCTGTTGATCTTGAGCGACATGAAGCACAACCCTGCGCTCCTGCTCTCGTCGCTCGTCGGACAGGAGGTGGGTGGCTTAGACGCACGATTCACCGCTTGGCGACCGCTCGTGACCTGTGGGTATGTTGGGCTAGCGACATTGATCCTCTTTTTGAGCCCGATACGAGCGTCAATCAGCGGTTTAGCCTTGAGGGTCACGCAGGGCAGAGTCGACCACAGGCAAGTGGAGCGCTTAGGGCGCTCAACGCTGGGCGTCTGGGCGCTTGGGATGCTTGGTGGCCTGACGTGGTTCACGGTAGCCCTGAGTGATCACTTGAGCCAACGTGATTTGATCGATCGTTATCAGGCGCTCGCGAGGCCGGATGAGCCCCTTAGCTTGTATCGAATGAGCGCTCGAGAGGCGGCTGACTCGTATTATTTACGAAGGCTTAAGGAGGCCCCTGCGGACGCCCTCCAGAGGGCATCGGAGAGCGAGGAACGCTCGTTCTTTATCATCAAGAGGGCGGAGCTCTCGACGTTGAACAAGGCCTTCCGGAGGCGCGCTGGGCGACACCTGACGATCTTAGATGACTCAAGCCATGAGCTCCTCCTCGCCTCTAACCTGCTCCGCTCGGGTGAGCGCGACCTCAACCCGATCGGGAGCGCGGTGATCAAGGAGCTCCCCTCTGATGTGCGCACCCTCAAGGAGCCCTTTGTCTTTGAGGATAAGGTGGAGCTGGTGGGGTGGAGCATCACCCCTGGGGCGCTCAAGAGTGGCTCTGAGGCGCGACTCAAGCTGTACTGGAGAGCCTTAAAAAAGATGAGGCGCTCTTGGAAGGTCTTTGTGCATATCGACGCGTCTCGCCAAAGGATCCACGCAGACCACCTCCCTGTTGAGGGCCTCTACCCGACACAAGACTGGCGGGTAGGCGACCTGATCCAAGATGTCCACCCCTTTAAGGTGAAGTCGAGCATCTCCTCCAACATATTCAAGGTGCACGCTGGCTTATATCAAGGGAGCACGCGCCTTAAGTTAACAGGTGGAGCTAAAAAACGGATCAGCAAAGACAACCGTGCCCTGCTCGGGCGTGTCAGAGTGTATTAAGGTCTGCTGATGGAGTCGCTTTCTTCTACAGCCCTCACCCTCCCCCCTTGGGGTCTACTGTTTGCGGTGTCGATCGCCTCTCTGAGCGGGGCGTCCCTAGCGAGCTTCGTGAACGTCCTGATCTATCGGGTCCCTTTAGATATGCCGGTCGACCGTCCCCCTTCGGCCTGCCCGCGCTGCGCTCATCAGATCCGTTGGTTTGAGAACATCCCGGTCTTGAGCTACCTCGCGCTCCTCGGCCGTTGTCATGCCTGTCATCAGCCGATCAGCCCTCGCTACCTTCTGATTGAGCTTATGGGAGGCCTCTGGGGGCTCGTGCTTGGCGCGCGTTGGGTGTGGCCTACGCTCAGCCAGCCTGCGCTGTGGGCCCATGATGTGAGCGCCCTTTACCCTCTCATAGGGGCATGGCTGTTTGAGCTGGTGTTTGTCTCAGCGCTGATCGCGGTCGCGTTCATCGACCTCGAGCACACCTTCATCCCTGATGAGATCACCCTCCCTGCGACCCTGTTTGGGGTGTGGGGGACCTTTACGCTCGCGACGTGGCTCCCTCACTATGAGCCACTCAGCTCGCTGTTTGGCGCGTGCCTTGGGTGGGGGCTTATCGTCTCCATTCGGTCGCTCGCTTATCTGTATTATCAACGAGAGGCGATGGGCTTAGGAGACGCCAAGCTCCTCATGATGATCGGGGCGTTCTTGGGCGCGCGCTCGCTCCCTTTAATCCTGCTGGGGGCCTCTGTTCAGGGGGTCATCGCCGCCCTAATCGCCCTTACGTACAGTCGGCTTACGGGCAGACAGAATGAGCTGACCATGACCACCTCAGAGCTCGATGAGCGCTTCGGAGAAGTGAACACAGGTGGGGGGGATGAACTCGCGATTCCTTTTGGGCCGTTCTTGGCGCTCTCAGCGCTAGAGCTTCTTGTGCTGGATCAGGTCGCCTATGAGTGGGTCGGGTATGTTTAACCTTCTGCATAGACCTTCAACTGGGGCGCTTGTGATCTTCATGCTCCCTGACTATGCTCCCTCGATGGCTGATGGAGTTTACCAGCGGGTAGGGGTCCCCTAATGTCACACAGACAAGCACTGAGATCAGACGCCTGGGCTCTTTTTACTTGGGGGCTGATGAGCGTTGTGAGCCTGCTCTTGATGAGCTGTGCCTCGCTTGTGACGGACCCTGTCGTTGAGCTCCTGATCGAGAGTGAGCCACCGAACGCGACCGTGTTATATCGAGGGAGCCCGCTCGGCGTCACACCGCTTAAGGTCTTTGTGCCAAGTAAGACAAAAGATGAACAGCGACGGAGGGTGTTCCGTGTTGAGCAGGTAGGCTATCGGAGCGCTACGGTGAACATCTACTCCTCTCGTAACCCCTACACGTTAGGGAACGTCCTCTTTACAAGCACCACCTCCGGGGCCCCCTCCTTCTTGACCGACACCTACACTGATTATGCGCACATATTTACAGATGAGTCGATCGTCGTGGAGCTAAAGAAGTTACCTACAGAGGAGGAGCGAGCGCGAGGAGAGGACAGCCAATCTTCGGAGCGACAGAGGGAGGCAGACCGTAAGCGTTTAGATGAGCTTAAGCGCCTCAAGCAGGAGAAGGAGGAGACGCTCAAAAAGATAAAAGAGGAGCGGGCGGAGCGCGAGGCCCTTGACCAAGAGAGGCTCGCCGCTGAGCAAGCTCGGCTAAAAGCGGAGCGTGAGGCGCGAGACCGAGAGGCGCTCAAGCAGGCGGAGGCCAAAAAAGCTCAGGCTGAGGCAGAGGCTCAAGCGAAGCGAGAGGCAGAAGCTCAAGCGAAGCGAGAGGCAGAGGCTCAAGCGAAGCGAGAGGCAGAAGCTCAAGCGAAGCGAGAGGCAGAGGCTCAGAAGGCACAGGAGGCGAAAGCTCAAGTAGAGGAGGAGCGAGGCGCGCTTAAGGCAGGGTTCGACAAGCTCGTACAAGAGTCGAGTAAGCTCGCGGCGGAGCGTGAGGCCTTTGAGAAAGAGAAGGCGAGGCTACAGGCTGAACGCGCGCGTCTCGAGGTAGAGCGACAGTCCTTGGATGAGCTCAGGCGGAGCGCCCCAGAGGCTGACGGTCGACGTCAGTTAGACGGTCAGCAGAGGGGGTCTTCTGCGACAGGCGCTCGCAAAAAAAATACAGCTCAAACAGCGCCACGTAAGCGAGATGAGCGCATTGATGAGAAGGAGGAGCGCCTGCTCAAGAAGCTCCGTGAACATCAGCGTCGGATGATGGAGCGATCTCGCTCGAAGGAGCGGCTCATGCGGTCACCTAAGTCTTTACCCGAGTTTGAGCTCGCGCCCGTCGAGGAGAGCTCACTCCTGAGCCCATCATGGGGCGCGCTTGGCCTCACGATACACAGCTTCAGTCGCCTCACTCGTGAGCTCGCGACGCTCACCGAGGCAGGCGAGCTCGACAGCCCTACCCTCAAGGCCCTCTTCCTACGCTTGAGCCTCGCGACAGGCTCTGTAGATGAGCTCACATGGGAGCGCTACCTCCTGTTTAGGCACCTCGTCGTCACCGCGCGACCCAAGCTCCTCTTACAGCCACATGGGCTCGCCTTATATCGACACCTTAAGGCACTTGCGCATTCTAGCCAAATCTGTCACTCACCAAGCCTATTCGCGGGTGTACCTCTCCACTGAGCGCCACCCCTTCACTCGACAGCGTAGGCTGAACATGGAGCGTGAGAGATGAGCACAATCGAAAAAAATACCGTCGCGACCGTACATTATCGTGGCACCCTCACAGGGACAGACTCAGAGTTCGACAGCAGCATTGGCTCCGACCCGCTCAGCTTCTTAGTCGGTTATGGGCAGATGATCCCTGGCTTTGAGGCGGCCCTCATGGGGAAGAGCGCTGGGGACAAGGTGACCTTCGATATCCCCTGCGCAGAGGCCTATGGCGAGTATGATGAGGAGGGCCGTCAGGTGATCCCCGCCTCACAGATGCCTGAGGGGGTCAAGGTCGGTGACCGGCTCGCGGCCCAGACTGAGAGCGGTCATGTCATCCCTGTACGAGTGATCGAGATTGAGGATGAGGGCGTCACGCTGGACTTCAATCATGAGCTCGCAGGGCAGGACCTCACCTTTGAGGTCGAGGTCGTTGAGGTGAGGACGGCCACGGAAGAGGAGGTCTCACATGGCCATGTCCATGGCCCAGGCGGTCACGAGCACTGAGCTGAGGGCGTCGAGGGGCTAGTGGATCACAGCCCAGGTCGCGCCGACCCCTACCTCGACGAGTAAAGGGACGGAGAGCTGTGCGGCCCCCTCCATTGTCTCTTTTGTGAGCTGTGCGACTCGTGTCGCCTCCGCCTCTGGCGCCTCAAGCACCAGCTCATCATGTACGGTCAGGAGGAGCTTGGCCTCAAGGCCCTCTCGCTTTAGGGCGTCATACAAGCGGATCATCGCGAGCTTCATGATGTCAGCGGCGGTCCCTTGGATCGGCGTGTTGACGGCGAGGCGCTCAGCCATCACCTGTCGACCTCGGTTTTTTGAGTTGATCTCCCTAAGCGGGCGTCGGCGACCCATGAGGGTGCTCGCGGCCTCATGGATCTTCGCGTCCTCGACCGCGGCCTCAAAGTACCTGCGCACCGCTCCGTAGCGCTCAAAATAGGCTGTGATCATCTGCTTTGCTTCAGCTTGAGGCACCTTGATCGTCTCTGAGAGCTTGCGCGCGCCCATGCCATACATAAGCCCAAAGTTGACCCCTTTCGCGCTTGAGCGTTGCTCAGAGGTGACCTCCTCAAGAGGTGTCTTGAAGATGTCCGAGGCGGTCTGCGCGTGCACATCAACCCCCTCATTAAAGGCGGTGATCATCTCTTTGGCGCCCGCGAAGTGCGCGAGGAGCCGGAGCTCGACCTGTGAGTAGTCCGCGCTGATGAGCGTCCACCCCTCCCGCGCGACGAAGGCCTCTCTGACCCGTTTACCTTCGGTGCTCCTCTGCGGGATGTTCTGTAGGTTCGGGTCCTTACTCGAGAGCCTGCCCGTCACAGTGCCCGTCTGCTTAAATGAGGTGTGCACTCGGCCACTCTTAGGGTGAATGAGCTTCGGGAGCGTGTCTAGATAGGTGTTCCGGAGCTTGCTGAGGTGGCGGTAGCGCAGGATGTGCGTGATCACCTCGTGCTCTCCCTCAAGGCGCACGAGCTCCTCATGCTTGGTGCTCAGCTGACCCCCGGTGGTCTTCTTCTTTGAGGTAAGACCAAGCGTCTCGAAGAGCGCCTTACCAAGCTGGGCGGGTGAGTCGAGGTTAAACTCATACCCTACAAGCTCAAAGACTTGGCCTCTGAGGGCTTTAATCTCAAGCCCAAGCTCCTCACTCTGTCGCTTAAGGAGGCTCGGGTCAATCAACACCCCCTCAAGCTCCATGTCCGCTAAGACAAGCGACAGCGGGAGCTCAACGTCGTGATAGAGGGCAAGGAGCTTGGGTTGGGTTTTGAGACGCTCATAGAGGACATGATAGAGGCGTAACGTGACGTCAGCGTCCTCGCCTGCGTAGGCCGTCGCGAGGCCGAGCTCAACCTGAGTGAAGCGGTCGTCAGGCCCCTTCTTCCCTGCGACCTCCTCAAAGCTCAGGTTACGGTGTCCTAAGAGGTCATCGGTGAGCGCGTCCAAGCCAAAGCTCAACCGGTTCGCGTCTAATAGATACGCGATGAGCATTGGGTCCCCCCGCCAGCCTTTGACCGTGACCCCTGCTCTTTGGAGCACCTTGTGGTCATATTTAAGGTTCTGGGCGACCTTGATGATGGTCTCATCTACAAGGATCGGGCTGAGGTGGTCGAACACGACAGATAGGCTGAGCTGAGCGGGCGCCCCAAGATAGAAATGATCAACTGGGATGTAGCAGGCCTCACCCTCTGCCCATGACAGCGCGACCCCAAGGAGCTCGGCGTCATACGGGTGGAGCCCAGTGGTCTCAAGGTCGATACACAGCTCCCCTGTAGCTCGGATCTGCTCGCATACAGCGCTGAGCGCCTCCTCTGTGAGGACCGTCTTGTATTTTGATCGGTCGATTGTTGGAGCAGGAGACACAGGCGCCATAAGCGCTAGCTCGCTCGGGCCCGCCTTTGGGGAGGGGGCCTCTTGGGCAAGGGAGGGCGCTGTGAGCGAGGGAGGCGCTCCGCTTGATGAGCCTGTAGCTGAGGGGGCGCTCGCTTGTCGGTCTAAGGCGTCAGGGTAGCGGTCGAGGAGGCTACTGAGGATGCTCCTGAAGCCAAGATCTTTGAGGAAATGAGCGAGCGGTGATACGTGAGGGCCCTCATATCGTAGCTCAGGCTCTGTGACCTGTAGCGGGACGTCGGTCTTAATCGTCGCGAGCTGAGCGGAGAGGCGCGCTTGGTCAGCGAAGTCTATTAAGCTCTGGCCACGCTTACCTTTCACCTCGCTCGCTCGACTTAACAGCGACTCTAGGTCACCAAACTCCCCGAGGAGCTTAGCGGCGGTCTTCATCCCGATCCCAGGTACCCCAGGGATGTTATCAGAGGCGTCACCCGCGAGCCCGAGCGCGTCGATGAGCCTCTCAGGGGGCACACCAAACTTAGCGATCACCTCTGTGCGACCCATCTCTTGGCTCTTGGCGTCCCACCAGGTGGTCTGATCATCGACGAGCTGGGTGAGGTCCTTATCAGCGCTGACGATCACGCTTCGCCCAGGCCAGCGCTTCACAAGGCTCCCTATGACATCATCGGCCTCCATCTTTGGGGCAGACAGCGCGGGGATATTAAACAGCTCCGTAGCTTGAATACAGAGCTCATATTGGGGGGGGAGATCCTCAGGTGGGGCGCTTCTGTTCGCCTTATAGTCAGGGTAGAGCTCATTACGGAAGCTTGGCCCCTTGAGGTCAAAGGCGATCGCGAGGTGGCTTGGCGCGCGCTCACGGATCAACGCGAGCAGCATCTTGATGAAGCCATACACCGCGTGCACAGGCTCGCCCGCGCTGGTTGTCATCCGCCGGTTGATCCCGTAGTACGCCCTGAAGATAAACCCTGAGCCATCGATGATATACAGGACGTCATCCGCGTCCCCCCCTGTGAGTGTCGCGAGCGTCTCAGACATAGCTCCCCTATGATCGAGCAGATGAGTTTAGGATTTGGGCAGCCTTGAGCGACAGAGTGTCACGGTGAGCGAGGTCCGTTGCGTTCTGCGCGCGCTGTAATTGAGCGGTCGCGCCTCGCAGGCGCTTAGAGAGGTCGATGACGACTCGATCGAGCACCTTGTAGGCGAAGGGGTTCTGCGCGTTAAAGAGCCTCTCAAAGGCGTCGGTGGTCAGCGAGAGCAGCTCACAGCCCCCCTCTCCGACGATACAAGCTGCGCTTCGTGGTTTCCGGTCGATTAAGGCGATCTCCCCAAAGGTGTCGCCAGAGACAAGCGAGGCGAGCCTCTGCTCGCGACCCTCCCCGAGGTCCTTTGTCACGTTGACCTGACCTGTGAGGATAAAGAAGCACTGGTTTCCGGGGTCGCCTTCAGAAAAAATCCGGTCACCACGGCTCAGCTGTGCGTAGCTCAAGAGGGAGAAAATGACATCTGCCTCGGCGTTGTTCAAGCTCTCAAACATCGGGTGGAGCAAGGCGTCTTGGCGCACCTTTGGGGTGAGAAGCTGCGTGAAATGGTTTCTCATACGGTGATCTCCACGGTCGAGCTACTGTCGCTTAAACATTGATCCGAGCTTGCCAAACAGCCCTCCGGACGCTGTTTTTTTGGGAGCATCGACGCGCGCTGACATCACCGTCGCGGACCCCTTCATCGCTTTACGTCCCGTGACGATCAGCTCCTCGATCTGCTCGTTCGTCTCTCTGATACGGGCGCAGAGGGTGTTAGACAGCTGTCTGAGGACATGAAAGGCCGCGGGCCTGAGCGCTGTGCGTAGCAGGTCGA
>Ga0181593_10002251_pt1 | contig 17757 bp, 9 predicted proteins | sample 071ome_19_FD_133756 | JGI IMG/M metagenome (GOLD analysis project Ga0181593, IMG submission 133756) | Coastal salt marsh microbial communities from the Groves Creek Marsh, Skidaway Island, Georgia - 071413AT metaG (megahit assembly) | ecosystem: Environmental > Aquatic > Marine > Intertidal zone...
AACCAAGTTACTGTTGTAAATTCTCTTATCCTCCACGACGGTAATTCACCAGAAATTTGCGAACTTGTTGCATCTGGCTCTTTAGATCAAAGAGCAGTTACTGGATCCGACCCGATCGCAGAAATTTCAGCCTTTTTGAGCGGATTGCATGTCCGTGAACTGCACCTGATCGCTCACGGCTCTCCTGGTCACATCCATTTCGGCAATATCAAGCTTGGCGCCCAGTCGCTGTCAGCACACTCTGACTTGTTAAAAGAGTGGTCGGTTGAAAAAATTATTTTGTGGAGCTGTTACGTCGGCGAACACTCGGAGGTAGTCAAGTTACTGGAAGCTCTCACCGGGGCCGAGGTGGTGGCCACCAGCTCTGCACTGGGCAATACGAATTATGGAAGTAATTGGGACCTGGGTCCTGGCTATGCGGGGCCGCTTCCTTTCGCGGAGTCAATTGCCACAACCTGGGCCCATCAACTGGCATCATTCGATTTTATCCAGGTATACGAAGTTACCAATGTTGCAGACAAGGAGACGAACCTTCACGTATTTGATACTGCCGAGGCACTGGGAAGTGCATCGATTAGTGACAACGAGAATAGCTATCTGTTCAGCGGCAATGACATTTCGGCAATTGCGATTGATATAGGGGGAGAAACTTTTTACGGATGGGTTAGCCGGCCTATCAAAGACCAGGGAAAGGTTGTTGCATTCTACATGTGGACAGATGCAGATTTCTCTTCGCTGCAGGACGCGGTTGCGGATGGTAACCAGGACGGAGATTCTGATCCCAGTGACAACAGGGGATTTATCTTAGTTGTTAATCAGGCTAGGTTCGAGGCGGCATGGACCGCCTTGCCGGGTGGATCCCTCGCTGAAATCGGCTCTTCTTCAGATCGCGTCGACAACGCGCTGAATTCCCTTCTGCCAGTCAATACGACTCCTCTTGCCAATCCAGATCAGAGCGATCTGGGAATCCCTCCAGGTGTGCCGAATGGTCCCGCGCGCGAAGAAGGGGCGCAAGTTGCGGGCAAGGATGCGCGCGGCAATGTGCTGGACAACGACGTAGATCCAGACGCCGGCGACTTCATCACCGTAGTGAATATAGGTGCGTCTGGCGCCGATATGACTGTTGCTCCTGGGACATCCTCTGCGTCAGGCACCGAAATACAAGGTAGCTATGGAACACTTACGATAGGCGCCGACGGAAGCTATCTGTACAGTCCTGATGACACTAACCCGGACGTTCAGGCATTACGTTTAACGAGTAATACTCTGTCGGACAGTTTTACTTATCAAATTGCCGATAGTGGGGGCGCAACTGCCATCTCCAGCCTCACCATCATAATTCTTGGTGCAAACGACGCGCCTATCGCCGCGAACGACTACAACTTTGCCAAGGAGGCGCTCAGCGCCGAAGGTGGCACAGGGGTCGATCCCAGGGAAAGGATAGCAGTCGGATCCGTCCTGGATAACGATACTGATGTTGATCAATACGGAGAAACTCTGGAAGTTAAGGGACTCATTGGGTCCGCGACGATTGATTCATTTACGAGCACACCCGACTTTCCGGTATTGATTTTTGATGCAGATAGTCAGGGATTTAATGGCGTTCAATTAGGTCGATCATTATTTATCAACATCGATGGTGTTTATTGTGCTGTCCTGGATAGTTCAGGAAACAATATCACAATGGTTTCCAAAGCGGCGGAGGGGACCCCCACAATCTGGATGATAGGCCTGTCAGAAAATCCTGTTGCCTACTGGTCTGAAGCACAACAAGCTTATATACCCTTCACTGATCTGGCTGATGCATTTTTTACCCAGTTTCCGGAAGTTGGATTTGTAAACTCATCTTCTCTGACGACCGAAGTAAACAACGGTGCCATGAAAACGGCGACCGTTAGTAATACGCAATTGCAGGGCGAAACTGAGCTGCTGCTTACCGTAGGCAGTGCGTCAGGCTCTATAGCGATTGGCATGAATGTCAGCGGTGATGGTGTGCCCAGTGGCGCGCAGGTTATTGATGTTACCTACGATGGGGCTGGCAATCCCGTATCCGTCACAATCGACAAGATCATCAAACAAGGCACCTTGGTCGATGAGCTGTCCTTCACCGGAGGAGCAGGGGCAACTATCACGGGCGCTTTCGGGACGTTGGTGCTCGAATCCAATGGAGATTATGTATATACCCCCTTTGAAGACGGTCCTCTGGGCGAAGGTGAAGTTGGGTACGATGACTTTGAATATTGCATTGTGGATCTCGAAGGGGAGACCAGCTCTGCGATATTGAGAATCACAGTTTATGGATCATCTCTAAATGATCCGATCGCGACGGACGATGTTGCTAATGGCGCAGATTCTGCGCTGGAAGAAGGGGTAGCAGCAGGTGCAAACGCAAGCGGCAATGTGTTGCTCAATGATGATGATGCGGCCGGTAATCCCGTGACGCAGGATTTTCTTCGGGTAGTAGGGTTTCGCGCAGCCGATGACAGCAGTGAAAGTTCAGTAGGAAGCACGCTCGACGGTCGCTATGGCTCTCTGACCTTAAATAGCGATGGAACATGGATCTATGAGCCAGATGATGCCAACCCGGACGTTGATGCGCTGAACAGTACGCAGTCACTTGAAGATGCATTCTTCTATCGCATCGACAGTACGCAAGCGGGCTCAAGCGGCTTCTCCATTGCTTCGCTCACAGTGACGATTCAGGGGGCAAATGATGCACCGGTCGCGCGAGATGACGTGGTGGCGGCACAAGAGGATGTGCTTGATCCGACCGGGGAGGTACTGAGTAACGATACCGATGTTGACAATGAAGACTCTCGAACGGTGACTCAGGCGCAGGCCGGGTCGTCGACTATTTTTTCAGCAGGTACAGAAGATGATGTGCCTGCTGGTTCGTCAGCGGCGAGCGGATTGGTAATTGATGGTTCTTACGGAACACTGACGATTGGCTCGGATGGCAGTTATTCGTACTCGGTCAATAACGCGGACCCTCAGATACAGGCACTCGATTCGGCAGATGCTCCGCTCGAAGATGTTTTTACCTATGAGATAAGCGATTCGGAAGGAGCATTGGATACCGCCAGATTGACGGTTTCAGTGTATGGAACTAATGATGTTCCAATCAATTCCACGCCAGCGTCTTTAACAGCGTTGTCTGGCGAAAGTCTGTCCATATCAGGTGTAAACCAAATCAGCGTCAGCGATATCGACGATAACCTAGAAACTGTTTCTATCTCTGTCGAGCATGGGACACTGAATCTATCAACCTCGGGCGGTGCAACTATTGTAAACGGCGCTTCGGGTAGTAGGGCTCTGACCCTGAGTGGAACTTTAACGCAAATTAATAACGCCCTCGCAACTCTCAGCTATACCTCTGACGCCGGATTTGCAGGGACCGATTATCTGACCGTTTTTAGTCTTGATCAGGAAAATGCCTTTGATAATGATGTGGTACCCATTTTTGTAGGTTCAGGAATTTTAGTTACAGCCTTCGGCCCTGTGAATGAAGCGTCCGACTGGGCGATGTTTTGCGTTGATGCAGATGAAGGGGAGTCATTGACTCTGACATTGGGTACTACTTCGACATCCAGTGACGACGATGCCACTTTAACCGGCATCGACCTCATCCAGTACAGTTACAACGGCAGCACCTGGTACGTTTACGGCGACAACACCAATGGCGACAGCAGTGCCACCGATGGGAAGCCGTTGGTGACCGGGTCTGGCAAGGTTTATGTCCGGGTGGACATTACCAGCGAGCAGGATGATGAGTACGAAGTCGAAGAGACATTCACCCTAAGTGCCAGTCTGGTCTCTGATGACTCCATCACGTCTACCGCCACTAACAGCATCGTGGACAGCGGTGATGGCACTATTTACGATGGCACTGTAGATCCGGGAACGGATGAGCCTGGTACGGACGACCAGACCCCGCTGGATGATGACAGAACGATTTCAGTTGTTGCCTTCGGTCCGGTTAATGAGGCTTCCGAATGGGCAATGTTCTGCGTTGCAGCCGATGAAGATCAATTATTGATACTGAGTCTTGGCAGCACGCCAACTACAAATGATGCCGATGCAACATTAATCGGTTCTAACCTTATCGAGTATAGCTACGATGGCAGTACCTGGTACGTCTACGGCGTCAACGGTAACGGCGACTCTCGCGCTTCCAGTGGTAGGCCGCTTGTTACCGAATCGGGCAAAGTTTATGTCAGAGTTGATATCACTAGTGAGCAGGATGATGAATACGAGATTGAAGAGACATTCACTTTCAGCGCCAGTTATGCATCCAATGATTCCAACAGTGATACCGCCACCAATTCCATCGTTGATGGTGGTAATGGCACGATTTACGACGGCACTGTAGACCCGGAGACAGACGTACCGGGTGAGGATGATCAAACCCCGCTTGACGATGATCGGACAGTTTCAATTACGGCCTTCGGTCCTGTTAACGAAGCATCCGACTGGGCGATGTTCTGCGTTGACGCCATTGAAGGAGAATCTCTGACGCTGACCCTTGGCAATACCGCGACGACCAGCGATGTCGATGCTACTTTAACGGGTACGAATCTGATTCAGTACAGTTACGACGGCGCCACCTGGTTTGTCTATGGCGATAATGCCAATGGTGACGCCACCGCAACCGATGGTAAGCCACTGGTGACCGGTTCGGGTAAAGTCTATGTCAGGGTAGACATCACCAGTGAACAGGATGATGAATACGAGGGTGCAGAGACTTTCACGCTTAGCGCAAGTTTCGTCTCAGATAATAGCAAAAACGACACTGCGACCAACACCATTTTGGATAACGGTGATGGAACTATCTATGATGGTACAGTAGATCCCGAGACGGACCAGCCGGGTGAGGATAACGAGACACCGTTAGACGATGACCGAATCATTGCAGTTACTGCCTTTAGCCCAGTGAACGAAGCGTCCAATTGGGCGATGTTTTGCGTGGATGCCATGGAAGAGATTTCATTGACGCTGAGTCTAGGTAGTACGCCGACGACCGAAGATGTTGATGCCACATTAACTGGTTCCAACCTGATTGAGTACAGTTATGATGGTAGCACCTGGTACGTCTATGGTGATAACGCCAATGGCGATTCCTCGTCGTCCGATGGCAAGCCGCTGGTGACTGAATCGGGTAAAGTCTATGTCAGGGTCGATATAAGCAGTGAGCAGGATGACGACTACGAGGGCGGAGAGACTTTTACCCTCACGGCCAGTTCCGCCTCCGATAGCGCCATCAATGATACAGCCATAAGTACGATTGTTGACGACGGTACTGGGACAATTTTTGACGGTACAGTGGATCCCGAGACAGATCAGCCCGGTGAGGATGAGCAGACCCCGCTGGATGACGATAGGGTAATGAATCCAGTATCTGTCATTGCGTTTGGCCCAGTGAATGAAGGGTCGGACTGGGCGATGTTCTGCGTTGAAACAGATGCAGGAGAGTCCCTGACTCTCACACTGGGCAATACGCTTGCGACTAACGATGTTGATGCCACGTTAACCGGTTCTGATCTTATTGAGTACAGTTATGACGGCAGCACCTGGTATGTCTATGGTGATACCGCCAATGGCGATTCCTCCTCCGCGGATGGCAAGCCGCTGGTGGCTGAATCGGGTAAAGTCTATGTCAGGGTCAACATAACCAGCGAGCAGGATGATGAATATGAGGATGAAGAAACCTTTACCCTTACTGCCACCCTTGTCTCAGATGAAACCAACTCTGGTACAGCAACTAACACTATAGTGGATGAAGGAGACGGCACTATTTACGACGGCGCCGTAGATCCCGAAACGGACCAGCCTATTGAAGATGATGAATCACCTCTGGATGATGATACTTACTTCAATGCAAAGCTAGATCCGGAATCAGACACCGGAATCCTTGACGGAATAACAAAGGAGATCGAACCCAGCTTTCTCATTACAACAAACTTATTGGAACCAGGTTGCAGGATTGAACTTCTTGACAGCGGAGGGCAGGTCATCGCGACTGTAGACGTCGAAGAAGCTGACCTGGCCGCTGAAGCGATTAGAATTCAGCCCGGCACACTCGACGATGGAGTTTATGATTACACGGCCCGACTGATATGTGTTGATGGTACAGTCAAAGCTCAGGCTCCAGTTTCTGTAACTGTCGTAACTGATCTCGATGGGGTAGCACCGTCAATTGAAAATGCAGCAAACCAAGGCGATTTCAATAACGACGGAATACCTGATTATCTTCAGAATGGCCTCGCCCACTTACCGCTGGCATCTGTCAGTCAGTTTCAGCTCGGACAATACGCGCAGGAATCCAGCTTTGGCGCACTGCTTGTTGGTGACCTTGATGCGGACGGGCTGGGAGCTGTGGAACTGGACGTTAACGCTCAGCTTTCTGACATCGCAGTAATCACAACGCCCGCACTATTACCAGATGGGTTCCGTCTGGCAGGACCTGTCATTCGTTTTTCTGTAACCAGCACCGCAGATGGTTCGTTGGCGGACGTAGCACCCGGTGTTCCCGGATTACAAGTGCGTGTTGTTGTAGATTTGCCCAGTGGGTCATATGCAAATACTTTTTTAAAGTATGACGAAAGCAGTGGCCAGTGGATTGAATATTTAGACGATCAGAACCTCGAAACTTATGATGACGGAGCGACCCTGATCGACACAGATGGCGACAGTCTTGTTGACAGGGTTGTGCTTACCATCACTGACGGAGGTGTTGGTGATATTGACGGAATAGTCAACGGCTTCATAACAGACCCGGGAGCACTCGCCTACAAAGAATCGTCTACACCCGTGTATGTGGTCAAGTTAGACAACGGGGATCTTTATTACACGAGTGACCCAGCTGACGCGCAATTGATGTCCGAAGGTACAGAAAACCTTTTTATGGGTTCCTTCTTTGATAACATGATCGAAGATGACGACAGCGTTAGATTTTTCGCGTTTAATAATTACATCACGGATGATTGGTATTTTGCGGAAGATATAAATGACATGCCGTATGCATGCTATCTGGATACCAACAAGCCAGGATTTTTCATTAATTTGCCGGATCCGGAGACTGAAGATGGCTTCCACTTGTATTTGAACGCGGTAGGAGTTACGTATCTCGTTACCCAGGAACAAGCCGATTCCCTTCAGTTGCTGTCTCAAGGTTTTGTTGATTACGGGATTAAATTTACAGCAACGACGGAATCAGCATTTATCTTTGATCCCGAGGGCTTTCTCATAGCCAATCAAAACAGTACATCGATTCAAAATTTAGTAGCTGATCTGGCTGCTCAATACACTAGTACTTCTGACTCGGGTTTCATTGAGGCAGTTGAGCAGTTCTACTTGAATGAAATCCAGATCGTAGGCGTGCCGAACGGCAGCAATGGCGACGCCAGCGCAACTGACTTGAATGCGATTTTCGGTACAAATTTCGGAATTTGATTTTCGCTCCAGGAGGAGTTTTTATGAATAAAAAATTGGCGCTTCTATCTGTAATCTTACTGGGTTTCTCTCCCGCATTCCTGAATGCCCAGTCGCAAAACTCTGACGAGCCGGAAAATTACTTCGCGGGACATTTGGGTATTCACAATCTGGACGATTGGGATGCTCGGGTTTCTTTATCAGATACGGTTGGATTTAATGGATATCTCCAGATTGATTCATCCTGGCAGGGAGGCATTCTGCTAGGTCGTGAATACGATAACTATCGCTATGAAATTGAACTCCAGGAGCTTAATTTTAATGTCACATCAGTTTCCGTAAACGGAGTGTCGGAATCCAAAAGCAGGCGAGATGGCCATCTGCGCGCAGTGACGTTTAACGCGAATCGCATGTTCGAAATTGACAATAATTTTGAAGCATTTGCAGGACTGGGAATCGGGTGGGGAGAAACTGAGCTGCCGTCCAAAGGCTTCGAAAATGGTTGCACATGCTTTCCCGAGGCCGACGAGTCAGGTCTCCTTTGGCAAGCTCGATTGGGATTAGACTACGAATATAATGAACACACTGAGTTCTTCATTCAGTACACGAGAATCCTGAACATGAGGGGCCCCAGCGTAAAGTACACACAGCCTGGCATTATTTATTCAGAAGAAGATGTCTCGACGATTTCCATCGGAGTGCGAATACGTTAAGAGGCACTAAACCGGTAGTGTGAGGTGATTCTCCTCCGCAGGAGTTAGCAATCAACGGGCCCTTATTGTTAAAGGGCCTTCTCGTTTTACGAGGATTTCTGGCCTACTGAGTCAGAGAAAATCGGGAATCCTGAGCTGCTATAACATCGCCTTCCGTTAGGTTTAGCAAGTCTACAAGTATATACCCGCTTTCCAGCAGCAGAGGGTCAGTCTCCTCCGGTTCTGCCGTCTCATCCGAGTTATCATCGTCGACAGCAGGAGCACTTGCGTCATCAATCTGCGCGAAATCTGCCGTGACTTCCGATGCGGTAGCTACAATGTCGGAATCTGTTGCACTCTCTTCATCAACCCATTCCCTGAGCGGCAGACCCTTAAGAAGTCGACGCATGTTTTCGGCATCGAATTCTTCACGGCGCGATTCTTCCCGCTCGGCCTTCACAATTTCCTCATTGAGAGAGATGGTCGTACGTTCGCGGTATTTCAGTGATCGTTCAATCTGATCTCGCAGGTAAATAAAGTCCGCAGAGCTGTTCGCGCGTTCCTCGTGACGGCGGGTGAGTTCCGGAAGCAGGTCCTGAATTGGGTAGTACTGTGAATATTCAACAGGCCTTACTGTGTCCCAGGGAAGAGCGCCATCCAGGCTGCTTTCTCCCAGATCCTCGTAGGTTTGCAGAATGTCCGGGAATGCGATATCAGGCATTACGCCCCGATGCTGAGTGCTTTCACCAGAAACCCGATAGAATTTCGAGCGCGTCAGCTTTACCTGTCCGTAGTTCATCGGAATTATTTCCTGCACCGTACCTTTGCCGAAGGTCTGGCCTCCAAGCACCACGCCACGCTGATAATCCTGAATTGCACCGGCGAATATTTCCGATGCCGAGGCGCTGGTTCTGTTGACGAGTACCGCAAGAGGACCATCGTAAACGACTTCGGGATCGTTATCACCGAATGCCCGGGTAAATCCTGCTCGCAATCCGGTGTATCTGATTTGCACGGTTGCGCCCGTATCGATAAACAGGCCGACAAGTTGGTTTACCTCGCTCAGCGAACCACCACCATTATTGCGCAGATCAACCACAACGCCGTCAACTCTTTCCTGCTTGAGTTCTTCAAGCAGATTTCGAACGTCACGAGTTGAGCTCTTGAAATCGCTTTCTCCGCGTGATGCCGCTTCAAAATCAAAATAGAATGTCGGCAAGTTAATCACACCGATTCGATAATCCTGTCCGGAGTAGCTCAGCTCGATGATTTCTTTTTTCGCTGATTGATCCTCCAGCTTGACGGTATCGCGAGTGATACTAACGACCCGGGCACTTGATTCACTCACTGATTCGGCAGGTATCACGCTAAGTCGTACCACAGTGCCTTTCTCGCCGCGGATTTGATCAACGACATCGTCGAGACGCATGCCAACAACATCTTTGATTTCCCCATCAGGTCCCTGTCCAATACCGATAATTTTCTCGCCGGCTTGCAGGTCGCCGCCACGTTCAGCAGGCCCGCCCTTGATTAGCTCTACCACTTTGGTGTATTCGTCTTCTGTGCTCAATTGAGCTCCAATACCCTGCAGGGAAAGGGAGAGACCCATATTGAAATTTTCGGAATCTCGCGGAGAGAAATACGCGGTGTGCGGATCAACCGTCCGCGCGACCGTTGCAAGATAGGTTTGAAATACATCGCGCTCATTGGTTTTCAGAATTTGGTTAAGTTGATTGCGGTAGCGCTTGCTCAGCTTGTCGCGGATCTCCTCGTTGGAATCACCGGTTAACTTCAAGCTCAGTACACTGTTTTTCATTCGCTTGCGCCAGAGCTCATTCAGTGCAGCTCGGTCGGCAGGGAAGGGCTCGTCGTCCCGTTCTATGAGGATTGATTCCTCCACTGTAAAGTCCATTGACGGAATGTCATTTTCTATAATATTTATCGCGAAAATAAGACGATCAAGCAATCTCTGCAGATAGACGTTATACATCTCAAAACCCGGTTCGACGCTACTGTTTCTCAGGCTGTCGTCCAGTGTGTAGCGATATTCCTCGAAACCCTCGACATCGTCTTTAAGGAAATACAAACGAGAGCCGTCAAGCACATCCAGATAGGTATCCAGAAGTTCGGACGAAAAGTCATCATCAATTTTTACCCGCGCGTAATGCTTCTCCTCCAATTCTTTGATCAAATCAGTGGCCGTTTGTCCGTATATAAGTTCGCTACTGATTGGTTGGTATAGAGAATCAATGTCAAGCTCTGTCTCTAGGAGTTCGGACTCCTGAGCCATGCCCAGCGTGCTAATGATGAGCAGCAGGGTCGATAACCCGAATTTGATCCGATTTTCCAGGGGGGTGCGCTTGTAGATTTTAATCATGTGTTCTTCCAATTGAGCTGCCTGTCACCACGGCTTTCTTTTTGACTGATTCTACCTCTAAAAAGGTAAACGACACACGGACTTATTTAGTTCAGCAAACTTATACAACAGGAATAAATCCATATCCATGATTTGCTGCCGTAAAACCGTTATTCAGGCTACAAATTTTGATAATGACCGCATTTGTAGTTCAGTTCTGCTGGAAAACTCTAAGGCTTGATTAATTTTTTTCTGGCAGAGGCGTGCCGCTCTGCGCGCTCTACGTCTATATAGCGGTCAGTGATGGCGCTCGAGCCATGTCCGGCGTCATCTCTGACGTGTTCTCGGGGGCGATGTTTAACGTCCTCGGATATTCCCGTATGCCGCAGCCAGTGAACAGTGGCCGCAGACAGGCGCTCGGCTTCCTCACTAAATCCCTCCGATTGCATGCGCGATGCGGCCGAGTCAAAGCACTGTTGTACAATACTGCGGATTTGTCGGGTACTGGTAATGCCACCGTTACCCCTTTCTTTATGGACCAGCGGGGTCGATTCACCTGGCATTGGGAGCGCTGGAAGTCCGCGAGCAAGTCGATAGCGCTTTAGGGCTTCTAACATGGCGTCACTAACCGAGATTTCCCGCTCCTTGTTACCCTTGCCTACGGTCAGAAACCACCAATTACCTTCCTGATCAGGCTGAAAGTGCCCCATTTGCGGCGACCAGCGTGTAGTTTCAACCAATTCGGAGATGCGCAGATACATGGCAAAGAGGGCATTCATTACAAACAGCGTGCGCTCATGCCGATCGGGATTCTCGGCTGCCATTTTTTCAGCAGTTTCAATGATATAGCTCCATTGAAGCGGGGAAAGCCGACGAATTTTAGTTTGACTCTGCCGTTTTCGAATGAATTTGCTCTTCTGGCGAATCTGTGACACTGGATTTGAAGAAAGGTAATTTTCTTGTATCAAAAAGTTGAAGAAACTACTTAATACACTAAATAAGGACTGCAGGGCATTTTGGGAAAGCACATACTGTGGCGCGTTACTGACATAAGGTCGCCATTCTGGATTTGCTTGTCTCATTCCGTTGCGATTTAAAAAGCGGGGTACATTCTTGTCACCGATCCAATTAGAGGGAGGCTGTCGGGAAAACTCTACGTATCGCTCGACGTCTTCACGACCCACTTCCATCAGGGCCTTGTTTCCGACAAACCAGAGCCATTGCAAGAAGTGCTCAATTTCGCGGCGGTAGGTAGAAAATGTGTCGGGGCTGCCTCTGTAGCTGAATATAAATTCGCTCGCTAGCTGAAAATCCTGCTGTGCGCGGGCAGGCAGCTCTTTCTCAGTGATTCCGGCTAAATTCCGGATGCTCTCTTTAAATGGATTGGGCATTTCCTCGAGGGTGTCGAATAGTGGACTTGGACAGTTCTTATATGACATGAAGTAAATTCTTTAACTATATGTAAATATTTAATTAAATTATATTTTCAGTTCTTAAATCGAATGCATGATTAACAAATAACCAATTCGTTGCTGACACATGTGTCGAACAGTTTGGTCCTCCGGCTTTCTACTACTTTACAGGCTTTATCAGCAACCGCTAAACTTTCGTTATGTAATCTAATATATAGCGCATAAACCACCGTGATCTTGCCCATATTCTTACCCTATCGTGATCGAAAACCAGGCCAGGTGATATCCTCGTTTTTGGTGAGTTGCTTACTTTTTAGCCATGCAGCAACAGCGGCTACATTAACTGTAGCGGTCGCATCCAATTTTGCTGAAACCCTCGAGTTGTTGGCTACCGAATTCGAAATTCAATCAACCCACGAATTAATTCTTGTTAGGGGTTCGAGTGGGCGACATTTTTCTCAGATTATTAACGGTGCACCTTACGACGTTTTCTTTTCGGCAGATTCCGACCGACCCTTACGCTTGCAGCAAAGATTGGAGCTGCCGCCTGATCGACTCTACAGCTATGCCCATGGCAAGCTGGTGTTATGGGGGGCTCAGGATGGTTCTGCTATTGACGCGCAACGGAAACTTGAAACGGACAGTTTTAAGACCCTCGCGATTGCAAATCCAAGGCTTGCGCCTTATGGCAGGGCGGCCGTGGAAAGTCTGCAGGCTATGGGCATCTGGACTATTCTGGACAGCGAAAGAGGGCGCCTGGTAAGAGGCGAAAACATTGCCCAGGCCTACCAATTTGTGGCCACTGGTAACGCCGAAATAGGGTTCGTCGCGCTCTCTCAAGTACTTAGCGCGGGGGACGATGGCTATTGGGTGGTCCCGCAAGCCCTGTACCGACCGATCGTCCAGCAACTTCTGATACTTCGAGACACCGCAGAAACTCGTGATCTGGTGCAATTTTTAGCGTCAGACCGTGCTCGCTCAATCATCCGGCAGTCCGGCTACGATCTGCCATAACAAAAAGCCGTATTCCAATAGTCATGTTCCAACCTACTGATTTACAAGCATTAGCTATTACATTCAAGCTGGCAGCCTACAGTACGATCTTGCTTTTGATTCTGGGCGCGCCATTGGCTTGGTGGCTTGCAAACAGTAAATCCAAATTAAGGCCAGTAGTGGAAGCCTTGGTGGCATTACCACTTGTACTTCCGCCCACGGTACTGGGTTTCTATCTGTTGATTGCCCTGTCTCCAAATGGATTTCTGGGGCAATCACTTGAGTTCCTTGGATTACCGGGGCTAGCGTTTACTTTTCCCGGTCTTGTCCTGGGTTCGGTAATATATTCTCTACCGTTTGTCGTTCAGCCATTGCGAAACGCTTTTTTTGCTTTAGGCCGGAGACCTCTGGAAGTGTCTGCAACTCTGGGTGCCGGACAGATGGCCAGCTTTTATTATGTTGTGCTACCTATGACCCGACTCGGTTTTCTGTCGGCTGCCGTACTGGGATTTGCCCATACATTGGGCGAATTCGGCGTGGTGCTGATGATAGGGGGAAATATCCCGGGAGAAACCCAGGTAGTCTCGATAGCGATATACGAGCACGTCGAAGCTCTCGCCTATGCGGAAGCCCACCTGATGGCTGGCTTGCTATTGGGAATTTCATTTCTGGTTCTGCTACTGGTTAATCTGTTGAACCGCCGCCACAGCCTGGTGGGACTGCAATGATAGTCATTAGAAGTACGTTACAGCTTTCTGATTTTAAACTTGACATAGACATTGAATTGCCGGGCCGGGGGGTCACTGTGGTGTTCGGCCCTTCTGGCTGCGGTAAAACTTCCCTATTGCGGACGGTCTCGGGACTTGAACCTCGGGCAATAGGCCGCCTCACAATCAATGGTCAGATTTGGCAAGACGATGCGACCGGAAGATGGCTGCCTGCCCATCAACGGGGCGCGGGTTTTGTTTTTCAGCAGCCAGGTCTATTTCCCCACTTGTCGGTACTGGGTAATCTGTTATTCGGGCAGCGACGTCGGGGAGCGGGCCAGCTTGATCAGAGTGCCGTAATCAACACTCTGGAACTGGATCGTTTGATGGATCGTCCTGTAACGGAGCTCTCCGGTGGAGAGCAGCAAAGAGTGGCACTTGGGCGGGCGCTTCTGAGTAATCCGAGGTTACTATTGCTAGACGAGCCATTGGCCGCGTTGGATGCACACAGTAAATACAAACTGATTCCGCTAATTGAAAATGCGCTCCAACTTCTGGATATCCCTGCTCTATATGTCACTCATTCCAGTGATGAATTGGTGCGACTCGCAGACCACGTTGCTCTTATGGAAAACGGCAAGGTAACGGCAACCGGCCCTGTGCTGGAGGTGTTTTCAAATCTTGATAATCCTATTGCGAACGTGGATGACTCGTTCAGCGTATTGCGGGGCGCCGGGGTGGGAGAACAATCTCCGGGCCTAGAGGCGGTTTGTACCGACAGGGGCAACCTCTTTTATGTGCCACAGGGTTCGGTCGCCGGGGTTCATCAGGTCCGACTGAAGGTTCAGGCAAGGGATGTCAGCCTGACTCTCGAGAAACCCATTAAAACCAGTATTTTGAATATTCTGCCGGCGATCGTGGAAGAAGTCTCAAACCCATCCTCGTTGGGCAATTGTACGGTCAAGCTGGATTTGAACGGCGATAAACTGCTGGCCAGAATTTCAGATTTTTCACGCCAGCAGTTGCGCGTGGAGCCAGGACTACATCTATTTGCGCAAGTTAAAGCTGTAGCACTGCTGCAATCAAACTGAGTCAATCAGTTGGCTAATAATATGACACTGGATGCCTTGAATAAGGCAGTAATTTCAGCGCCTTCCAGCAGCCCCATACGTTCGGCACTCGTGTTGGTGATAACCGCATTGAGGGTCTTGCCTTCGCCAATATCCAGTGTTACCTCGGTATTTACGGTCCCTAACGTCAGTCTTAAGACAACGCCTCTGATAATATTACGCGCGCTTACGGTCAAATCGGAAATTGTGGTCAAGAGAATAGACGAGGCTTTGACCACGGCAATTAATTGTGCGCCGGTCTCGATAGCCAATTCGGCCCGACTTTGCTCTGTGATAATAGCAACGAGTGATACTCTATCGTTAACTTTGAGCGTAACTTCGGAGTTTACAGCACCTTTCTCCAAGGCCGTCACTGTGCCAAGGAACTGATTGCCTGCGCTACTCAGGATACGATTGCTGGAAACAAAAGAGGCGAGATCGTCGATTCGAGTTAGTCCGGAACCCAGTTTTTCAATGAAATCGCTGTGCTGATCTGCCAAGCGAGAAAAGCCTTGCAATATCTTTTCCCCGTGGGGAGTGAGCTGACTACCGCCTCCCAGACTACCACCAGCGGAACGCTTTACCAGAGGCAGTTCTGACAGGTTATTCATGCGTTCGAGGCGTTCCCAGGCGGTTTTGTAACTTATGCCCAGATCCCGCGCAGCAGCGCTGATGGAGCCGTAGCGATCGATTGCCTGCAATAGTCTGACTTGGTCGAGGGCGAAACTTTTTCCAGGCTGCTCTGCCGATAGCCATATCTGACCTTCTAATTTGCTTGGCATGAAACGCCTCCGTAATTTTTTTGTCCGAATCCAGCTTCATTGAACACCGCCGAGGAGGACTGTCTGGCCTCACCAAAGCTGTATTGCCGAGTATTTTCACATATACTTTTGCCAGCTTCAGCTAATTGGACACTCATTCAGGCAGGTTAAAATATGCTTCTTCCCAAAGAGTACAACAATATATTCATCGGCTTGCTGCTGGCCATGGTCTCAGTTCTTGCATTGGCTCAGGAGCCCATGGATATCCCGCGAACGGTTGGTGGCAAACCTGATTTACAGGGCATATGGACCAATAAAACAATGACGCCTTTAACCAGGAGTCGTGAATTCGGAGAAAGCCGTGCGCTGAATTTGGATCAGGTGGCCCGGCTGGAATCCCGCCGTCAGGAATTTCTTGATGCCGAGTTCGCAGATAGTGATCCTGATCGGGTAGCCGGGGCGGGCGCGCAGGCAGGGGACGATGGGAATACCGATGACGGCTATAACGAATTCTGGAAAGATGAGGGCAGTCACATTCAGGTCATAAATGGCGAATATCGGGCCTCAATCGTTATTGATCCTCCTGACGGGCAAATTCCTTATAAGGGCGATCCACGCGCCATGTTTCAGCGTGACCCCGGAGCGCCGGGTCGGAGCGATGGTCCCGAAGGTAGGCCACTAGCAGAGCGTTGTCTGCTATCTTTCGGTTCTCATTCAGGGCCTCCGATGCTGCCAGTCATGTACAACAATAATTATCAATTCATTCAGACAGAAGACTACGTGGTAATCCTGGCTGAAATGGTCCACGATGCCCGCATAGTGCGGCTCGGCGGTCAAGAGCCGATGTCTGATATGAAGAAGTGGATGGGAGATTCAGTTGGGTATTGGGATGGCGACACTCTCGTGGTGGAAACACTTGGCTTTCATCCGCAGCAAAGTTTTCGAGGAGCGTCTGAAAATCTCAAGATAACTGAGCGGTTTACGCGTGTATCGGCATCTGAAATTATTTACAGCTTCACACTGGACGATGAGACAGTATTCAGTAAACCCTGGACGGGAGAACTGGTGTTCAATGCCAGGCCCGCAGACGAAACGATGTACGAGTATGCCTGCCATGAGGGCAACTACGCTCTCGCAGGCATCCTGGCCGGGGCGCGGCAGCTCGAGGTGATGGCAGAACTCGAAGCTGAGCAATAGTGGGACTTGTTGTCATACAACAGAAAAAAACGGAGGCTGTCAGTCTCCGTTTTTTTATCGCCAAGATTCTTATTTAACGTGCTACCACCTGATACATCCATGTATGTCCTTCGGTAACCTCTGTGGCCCCCAAGTCCAGACTGTCCCCATACTTTCTGCTGAATTCCTGCAATACCGGTTCAATGTCAGGACCGCTGGTAATTCGCTGCAGGCGCTGTTCATGTAGCTGGCTATCTATTCTTAAAATGATTCTGTCATCTTGTTGCAGATAATGAGGCCACTGCTTCCAGATCGCACCGTAACCAGTGGTCATATAGCCGCTGACGATGAACAGTCGCTTCTCATGGACTGCAAGCCAGACGGTTCTGGAGCGTGCCGGTTCAAGTGTCTGAAATTCAATGGTTGCGCGATCTGCCAAGAAGCTCCAATCGTCAGGAGCAGGGGATAGCTCTCCAGATTTAAACGGTCCTCCCGCAATTATTTCGAGTGGTCCGTCAGAATATCTGGCAGTGACAAGAAGTCCGCCCACCAGGATTACCAACACAACAATGCTGTTCACAATCCATTTGAGAAGTTTGATCATTCGAGTTTCCTGATTTATGAAATGGGCGTAGGCTTTACCCTAACATCAACTATCCGTGCAGAGAAGGATTGGCCATCTGACTGAGGACCCGAGCATGACGACGAATGATTCATTAGCGCGTGTGTGCACAGCACTTGTTTTGATTGCCTTTTCCTTGTCTACCTGCGCCCAATCGAATAGCTCTATTAGTCAAATAAGCTTACAGAGAACTGCCTGTTTCGGCGCCTGTCCCGTGTACACGGTCTCCATTTATGCCGATGGATTGGTTGAATTTCATGGCGAGCGATTCGTTGACTTTCCAGGGAATTATACGGGTAGGGTGGATCCTGCTAATTTTACGGAACTGACAAACTTTGCCGATCGATTGAATTTCTTTGATCTGGCAGAGGAATACCGCGTGCGGAGGGAGGCTGACGGTACTGTGGTAACCGTGTCTGACCTGCCATCAAGAATTATTAAGGTTATAGCCGGAGAACGAGTAAAGTCCGTTTTGAATTACTTTGCAGGCCCGGCTGAGCT
>Ga0181593_10002252_pt1 | contig 17753 bp, 16 predicted proteins | sample 071ome_19_FD_133756 | JGI IMG/M metagenome (GOLD analysis project Ga0181593, IMG submission 133756) | Coastal salt marsh microbial communities from the Groves Creek Marsh, Skidaway Island, Georgia - 071413AT metaG (megahit assembly) | ecosystem: Environmental > Aquatic > Marine > Intertidal...
GCAACTCAGTTACACCTTGCTTATGTTGTATTCCTAGCAACGTCGAATTATCTTTCGTTTGGACCTCACCAAACAGAGTAAGCTCATTAATTTGATCATTAATAACATGGCTTAACTTGCTTGTACGAAAGCTTTTCCCACAACTAAGAACGCTTATTCCTTCCAGTATGCTGGTTTTTCCAACACCATTATCGCCGTAGAGGACATTAATGCCTGATGAAAAAGTTGCATGAATGTGTTTAAAGCAACGAAGACCTTGTGCTTGAAATTCATGAAGCCACATTGTGCCAAGAGGCCTCTACTAGAGACGCATAGGCATAACCACATATTTGCGATTATCTACTTCTGGGCAAAGGATTAATAAGCTGCTGTTGGTGTCTTGTAAGTGAAATTCAACTTCAGTGCATTTTACAGTATTTAGAACATCAACTAGATAACTCACATTAAACCCTATTTCCAATAAAGGCCCTTGATAACTGATATCTAGCTCTTCTTCTGCTTCTTCTTGTTCTGGGTTATGTGCTTGTATTTTAAGTAAATTTTCACTAAAACCTAGTCTGACTCCACGATATTTCTCGTTACTAAGTATTGATGCGCGCATTAAGCATGCACGCAACATTTCGCGATCTAGAGTCGCTATATATTGATGGCCTTCAGGAACGACACGTTGATAATCTGGAAATTTACCGTCTATCAATTTAGTCACAAAACGAATATCACCAAAATTCGCTTGCAAGTGATTTTGACTAAATGCGACATCCACACTACCTTCAGATGCAGAAAGAATTCGCATAAATTCTTGGACTGCTTTTTTTGGCACAATCACTTGTCTATCATCGACAGAAGCTTCTAACTCCGTATCGGCCATAGATAATCGATGTCCGTCAGTTGCTACAGTTCGCAACTTGCCGTCGTTTGATTCCATCATTAAACCATTAAGATAGTAGCGAACATCCTGCTGCGCCATTGCAAACGAACTATCTTCAATCAAGGCATGTAACTTTTCCTTATCGATGGAAATAACTTGGTCAACGTTTATATCATCAACTAATGGAAAATCCGTAGCAGAAAGTGTCGCCAATGTAAAACGGCTTTTAGCTGACTTAATCTCTGCTTTTTCTCCATTGTAAGAGAAATGAATCTCACTACCTTCAGGAAGTGATTTACATATATCGAGTAATTTTCTTCCAGGTACAGTGACAGAATCACCTTCAGGACTAATATCAATAGTCGCAGAAACTTCTAACTCTAAATCCGTCGCTGTAATTACCAATCTTCCATTAACATTCCTGAATAAGAAATTTGAAAGAATTGGCATTGTTTGCCTACGTTCAACTGCACCAACAATGAGTTGAATTGGTTTTAGTAAATTTTCTCTCTGAATACTGAACTTCATATGCTTGCTAATAATATATTTATATTAAAGAATTATTATTATTATGTGAGTGTTTTTCTGTGGATATCTTATATATATATAATAATATCAGTGAGTTAATTAAATTATAAGCTGTGTATAAAAACATTAGTATAACTCATAACTTGTCTCAACAAAGCAAGTATGAGGCTTGTGGAAACTTATCCATAGTAAATTATGCACTTATCCACAAGTTATTTATTAAAACGACTTAATAAGCGCTTAGTTGCTTAGTATACGTAATAGATTCACGTAGTCGTCATTTATTTTAACATCACTCTTTCTTAGCTCTTTAGTTTTACGACATGCATGCAATACAGTGGTGTGGTCACGTCCGCCAAATGCTTCTCCTATTTCGGGAAGGCTGTGACTAGTAATTTCTTTTGCTATAGCCATAGCAATTTGTCTAGGCCGAGTAATAGAACGAGTGCGTCTTGATGAATTCAAATCAGAAATTCTAATTTTGTAGTATTCAGCGACTGTTTTTTGAATATTGTCGATTGTGACGAGCTTTTCTTGAAGAGTAATCAAATCATGTAAGGCTTCTTTAGCAAAATCTAAAGTAATAGGTTTACCTGTAAATTGAGAATTAGCCATCACGCGTCTAAGTGCTCCTTCCAGCTCTCGAATGTTCGAACGAATTCGTTTAGCGATAAAGAAGGCAACCTCGTTAGGTAAATCAACATTCACCGCTTCTGCCTTACTTTGCATAATAGCAACTCGAGTTTCTAATTCAGGTGGTTCGATAGCCTGAGTTAGGCCCCATCCAAATCTTGACTTTAATCGCTCTTCTAAGTCATCAAGCTCTTTGGGGTAACGGTCGCAAGTCATAATGATTTGCTGTTGTCCTTCAAGCAGAGCATTGAAGGTATGAAAAAACTCTTCTTGAGAGCGTTCTTTGCCTGCAAAGAATTGTATATCATCTATTAACAGCGCATTAACTGAACGGTAATGTCGCTTAAATTCGTCGATCGCGTTTTGTTGTAGAGCTTTTACCATATCTTGTACAAAACGCTCTGAATGTAAATAAACAACTTTAGCTTGAGGATTCAATGCCAAAATTTGATTGCCAATGGCATGCATTAAATGCGTTTTTCCTAAACCAACACCACCATAAAGCAATAAAGGGTTGTAAGCTTTTCCGGAGTTATTAGCGACCTGTAAAGAAGCAGCTTTTGCTAATTCGTTAGACTTACCCTCTACAAAACTATCAAAAGTAAAGTCTTGGTTTAGGTTATGCGTGTAAGCTTTATTTGTTGGTGCCGCAGGCGATTGAGGTGACATCTGTATATTCGAAGGGGCAGGGGCGCTACGGCTACCCACCGACAAATTTACACCTGTAATACCGGAATCCTTACCTAAATTTGCTACCAGCTGTTGTATACGCTCAAGGTAATGGTCACTGACCCAATCAAGCACGAAGCGATTAGGGGCTAATAGAACTAAATGCTGTTCTTGTTCATCTGCTTGTAGTGGGCGTATCCAAGTATTGAGCAGTTGCTCAGATAATTCGGATTCAAGCTGTCTAACGCAGAGGTTCCATATCTGGCTGGTCATTATTATCTGTATGCTATGGGTTTAATTAGGAGCACCAGAAATTGGTGGTCCGCAAATTATCATTATAATCGTCTGCTAGATGCCTTAAAGGGTATTATAATCGTTGACAAATTCGCATCTGGCAATTAATGTTTGCGCCCTTTCGAGAATTAATCATTAAAACTAAGTATTTAATTAGGTAAAAGCAGTGAAAAGGACCTATCAACCAAGTAATTTACGCCGTGCAAGAACACACGGATTTCGAGCACGTATGAAAACACGTGGAGGAAGGGCGGTTATTCGCGCTCGTAGAGCCCGTGGTCGAGCTCGTCTCAGCCCGTAACACTTGTGTAATTCAACTCGATCAAATCGATTCGCAAAACAGGATCGCCTGTTATCCTCCAAAGAGTTTAGTAACGTATTCTCGCAGCCAATTAAATCGGCTGATGCTCAGTACACAGTCCTGGCTAAAGCAAACCATCTTTCTCGACCAAGGTTAGGTGTAATTGTAAGTAAAAAAAATGTGCCGACAGCAGTGCAGCGAAACCGCTTGAAAAGAATAATTCGTGAAAGCTTTAGAACCCATAAACATGTGATTAAAGCATTTGATGTAGTGGTAATATGTAAGCAACGAAGTTCTGCTACAGTTAATCAAACGCTTTTTAAGAATTTAAAAGCACATTGGAAGTTTTTAAACACTCATGCTCAATAAATTTTTCATTGCTCTGATTCGTTTTTATCAGCTTTGTATTAGCCCAGTGTTGGGCCCGCATTGTCGATTTACACCAACGTGTTCTCAATATGCGATTGAGGCAATAAAAAATCATGGAGTGATTAGAGGGCTTGCCCTAACAGTAAAACGTATTTCAAAATGTCACCCATTTCATGCCGGGGGACATGATCCTGTGCCGCAAAAATATATAGATAAAACCTAATGGATAATCAACGATTTTTTTTATATGTGTCACTATTATTGGTGTCATATCTTATATGGAATGCATGGACAGTACATAACGCGCCACCACCTGAAACTCAAGTAACACAGCAGTCAGTGGATGATACTCAAAGCATAGTACAAGATGATGTTCCTGCTTCTGCTAATGCTGCTACACCAAGTAGTGTCAGCAGTATTAATACAACTCAAATAAACCCGGATGAATACGTGACGGTTGAGACCGATGTTTATAAGTTGTTAATTAACAAACGTGGTGCTGATATACATCGTGTTGAACTGATAACTTACCCAGTAGACAACGAGCACAAAGATCAACCTTTAGTTTTGTTAGATAACGAAACTAAAACATATATCAGTCAATCAGGTTTACTACATGATCGTGTAGGAAACTTAGATATTGCTGGACTCGCACCCAATCACCATGACGTATACACCACAGAAAATAATAGTTATTCACTAGCTTCTGGACAAGAAGAGATAGTTATACCCTTTACCTGGCGTAATGAAAAAAATGTATTAGTCACAAAAACATATCGATTTAAACGTGGTGAGTTTTTAATTAATGTCGATTACAAAATATCAAATCAAAGTGACCAAGACTGGATAGGACGTCAGTATCGGCAACTAAGACATAGCTACGTGAGTGGCGAGCGTAGCTTGCTTCGTTTGCCTACCTATACAGGTGGTGCTTATTACGACACAAAGTACGAAAAGATTTCGTTTGATGACATGCTAGAAAACCCATTGGGTAAAGAAGTGACCGGGGGTTGGGCTGGCATGTTGCAGCATTATTTTTTCTCGGCATGGTTAGCCGAAGAGTTTGAAAAAAATTATTACTACACCAATGTTGTTAAAAACAATGTTGGTTCAGACTACATTATTGGGCTACGTTCTGAAGCGGTAAAAATAGGGCCTAATGAAACAGCTGATTTTCAAGGCCGACTCTACATTGGACCCAAGTTACAAAAGTACATCGAAGAAATTCAGCCGGGTTTAGAGCTTACAACTGATTATGGAATGTTTACGCCTTTATGTAAGCCGTTATTTTGGATGCTAGATTTTGTACATCAGTATGTGAATAACTGGGGCTGGGCAATTATTATTGTGACCTTGCTAATCAAACTGGTTTTTTATCGATTGTCTGCGGCAAGCTATCGTTCAATGGCAAGAATGAGAAAAGTGCAACCAAAGATGGTGGCACTGCGAGAGCGCTATGGTGATGACAAGCAAAAGCTAAATACAGCAATGTGGGATTTATATAAGAAGGAAAAAATTAATCCGCTTGGTGGATGTTTACCGATACTTATCCAAATGCCAGTATTTTTATCTTTATACTGGGTATTAATCGAAAGCGTGGAAATGCGTCATGCACCTTTCATGTTGTGGGTGCAAGATTTATCTTCAAAAGACCCATTGTTTATATTGCCACTGCTAATGGGTATCTCCATGTTTGTTCAATTCAAACTAAACCCTAAGCCACCAGATCCAATGCAGGAAAAAATATTTATGATTATGCCAATATTCATGACTGCATTTATGGCGTTCTTCCCAGCAGGATTAGTGTTGTACTGGTTTGTTAACAACCTGCTATCGATTGCACAGCAGTGGTACATCACAAAAAAATTCGCCAACGAATAAGTGCATAGAGTGTGTCAACATCAGAAACAATTTGCGCGCTAGCAAGCTCAAGTGGTAATGCTAGCGTTGCAATTATTCGTATATCTGGCCCAAAGTCATTATCAATTGCGCAACTCATAACTAAAACATCGCTTAAACCAAGATACGCGCACTTCACATCATTTTATGATGAAAATGATCAAGCAATAGATCAAGGTATATCTATTTATTTTAAGGCACCACACTCATTTACTGGTGAAGATGTTGTAGAGCTACAACCGCATGGTAATCCTTATGTATGTCAACAAATACTCCAACAAGCCACACAGCAAGGCGCTAGATTAGCGATTGCAGGTGAATTTAGTGAACGTGCATTTTTAAATGGAAAATTAGATCTAACTCAGTTAGAAGCAATTGCGGATCTAATAAGCAGTGGATCACAACAAGCAGCACGGTCTGCAGTTCAATCAATGCAAGGAAAATTTTCTGAACAAGTAAATATTCTGCTCCAACAACTTATCCAAATTCGCACACATATCGAAGCATCATTAGATTTTGCTGATGAAGATATTGAGACTGAAACACGTAGAGCAGTAACGAAAAAAGTTGTACAACTTAAACAGCAAATAAATGAACTTTCTAAATTAGCTAAACATGGCGCACAATTACAAAAAGGTTATACAGTTGTACTAACAGGTAGCCCTAATGTAGGTAAATCTTCATTGTTTAATGCTTTATGTGGTGAGGATAGAGCAATTGTGACTGACATCCCCGGCACTACTCGCGATGTTGTGTCAGCAGATTTAAATATCAATGGTGTCCCCATTCGTTTACTTGATACAGCTGGTATTCGTGATCATGCAGAGCTAATTGAAAGAGAAGGGATAGCCCGTGCTCAGTTTGCGTTAGAAGGTGCCGATGTTGTGATTAAAATGTTTGATGCCAGTAGACTAAATTCGAATAATGAATTCACTAACGACTCAGATAATCTTCTTACAGTAGTTAACAAATGTGACTTGGTTGATGGGCATATCAATTTTTCTAAGTCGGTTGTTAAAATCTCAGTTAAAACAGGTGAAGGCCTAGATATTTTACGAAAGGAATTACAACGAGTTTTACATATTCAGCCATCAGAACGGCAAGCACCATTTTCAGCACGAACAAGACACTTAGAAGCTTTACAACGCTGTTTAAAACAAGTCGAGCTTGCAGAACAACAACTTAATGAATCATCACCTTTGGAATTAGCTGCTGAAGAATGTCGGCTTGCACAGCAAATATTAAGTGAGATTACAGGTGAATTTACTCCTGATGACTTACTCGACTACGTTTTTCGCGAATTTTGTATCGGCAAGTAACTCACAGTGCGGTATCATTTCTGACCCGATAAATATTTATTTATAAATCAAGCTCATGCAACATCAATATCACGTCATCGTCGTCGGTGGAGGGCACGCCGGGACTGAAGCAGCACTGGCTTCAGCGCGGATGGGCGCACGCACGTTACTGTTAACTCAGAATATTGAGACGATTGGGCAAATGAGCTGCAATCCAGCGATTGGTGGCATTGGTAAAAGTCATTTAGTGAAAGAGATTGATGCCATGGGCGGTTCAATGGCCGTGGCTGCAGATTTAGCAGGGATCCAGTTTCGAGTACTGAACCGACGTAAAGGGCCTGCTGTTCGGGCAACGCGTGCACAAGCTGACCGTAATTTATATCGTCAAACTATTCGTAACATAGTTGAGAATCAAACAAATCTATCTATTTTTCAGCAAGAAGCTGAAGATCTAATCGTAGAACAAGGGCAAGTTGTAGGTGTTGTTACACGTATGGGGCTACGCTTTAAAGCGCAGGCGGTTATTCTAACAGTAGGTACTTTTCTTGGTGGTAAAGTGTTTGTGGGCCCACAAACCTATCAAGCAGGCCGCGCAGGGGATGCAGCCTCTGTGAGATTAGCAGAACGTTTGCGTGAGCAGCCACTAGATGTCGATCGCTTAAAAACCGGAACACCTCCACGTATTGATGGCAAAACAATTGATTACTCAAAAATGGAAGTACAACCTGGTGATCAGCCATTGCCGGTTTTTTCATTTATGGGTAGTCGTGAGCAACACCCGCAACAGGTCAATTGCCACATTACATATACCAATGAAAGCAGCCACGAAATTATCCGTAATTCAATGCATGAATCGCCCATGTACAGTGGAGCAATAAAGGGCATTGGTCCCCGATATTGCCCTTCGATTGAAGATAAAGTTACACGCTTTGCAGATCGTAGCCGCCATCAAGTATTTATTGAACCTGAAGGTCTGCATACACATGAAGTGTATCCAAACGGAATATCCACCAGCTTACCTTATGATGTGCAGCTCAACATGGTGCATAGCATTGTCGGATTAGAAAACTGTCATATCACTCGCCCTGGGTATGCGATTGAATATGATTTTTTTAATCCTATGGGCTTGCAACCGACATTAGAAACTAAATCATTACCAGGCCTTTATTTTGCTGGACAAATTAATGGAACAACTGGATATGAAGAAGCTGCAGCACAAGGCCTAATGGCCGGAATCAATGCGGCACGTCACGTACAAAATAAAGAGCCCGTAATTTTACGTCGTGACCAAGCTTATATTGGTGTAATGATTGATGACTTAGTGACACGTGGGACCCAAGAACCTTATCGTATGTTCACTAGTCGTGCTGAGTATCGTTTAATTTTGCGAGAAGATAATGCTGACTTGAGAATAACAACGTTAGCAAAAGAATTAGGGTTAATTGATGAGGCAAGATGGTCACGCTTTTGTTGGAAAAAAGAAACCATTGAAAAAGAGCAGCAACGTCTTGATCGTACATTCATACAAGCAAAAGATGTTTCACAAGAACAAAGTCAACGATTGTTTGGTAGTAAATTAGAGCATGAATATAGCCTATCAAACCTATTACGAAGACCTACAGTGAGTTATCAATCATTTGCAGAGCTTACTGCACATGCGCCTTATGTAGATGACCCTGAAGTGATTGAGCAAATAGATATACAAGCTAAATATGCTGGATATATGCAGAGACAAGCAGCAGAAATAGAAAAATCAAAACGTTTAGAAGACACAGCCATACCAGCTACCTTTGATTATGGTCTAGTAAAAGGCTTATCCAATGAAGTGCGTCAAAAACTTTCTTCAATTAAGCCTGCAACAGTTAGCCAGGCCTCACGGATTTCAGGGATGACGCCTGCAGCAGTATCGTTATTGTTAGTGCATTTGAAAGCAAAGCATCAAGTATCATCATCAGTTTTGGATGATAATGACTCGCGCATTGCACGTGATGCCTAATGACTCTTGTAGTTATTTGTGCATAGTTATAATTAATGGACACACGCGAATTTCTGCAGCATGGTGCGGAGCAGTTAAATCAGTCTTTTTCAAATAATCAGCTAGATCAACTGCTAGATTATGTAGCGTTAATTCAAACGTGGAATAAGGCTTATAATCTAGTAGGCACATCAGACACAAAATCACTCATTCAAAAACATATTCTTGATAGCTTAGCTATCGTTCCTTATGTCACTAAAAGCCCAGTTCTAGATGTAGGTAGTGGTGCGGGATTGCCAGGAATACCTTTAGCTATAATGCTACCTGACATATCATTCACATTGCTTGATTCTAATGGCAAAAAAGCCAGATTTATGCGACAAGTTGTCATACAGTTAAAATTGGAGAACGTTGAAATTTTGCAGACACGAATCGAACAGTTCGAGGCGGAGATATTACCAAAAACCGTGCTTTCACGTGCTTTTGCACCACTGGAAAAGGCTTTAGAACTTCTAGCAAGTGTGTGTGAGCACCGTGGTTTGATACAGATAATGCTCGGAACCTACCCAAAACAGCTGCCGAGCAACAAGGATGTTAGTCATATAGATGTATTACCCATTGTCGTTCCAGGACTGGACTCTAATCGCCACCTACTGATTGCCCAAAGAGATTAGCGCGTATGGCCAAAGTGATTGCAATAACAAACCAAAAAGGTGGCGTAGGAAAAACGACCACGACTGTTAATCTTGCTGCCTCACTTGCTGCGGCTAAGCGCAAAGTATTGCTCGTTGATCTAGATCCTCAAGGAAACGCCACTATGGGGTCAGGGGTAGATAAAAGAACAGTTGAGTTATCTGTAGCGCATGTCTTAATGGAGCAAAATACTATTCATGAATGCATCGTGACGAGTGAAACTGCAGGCTATGATGTGCTGCCATCAAATGAGCAACTCACCAGTGCTGAGGTTGGTTTATTGGATGCACGAGGTAGGGAATTTAAATTAAAGCATGCCCTTGATGAAGTTATTGAAAAGTATGATTACATACTCATTGATAGTCCACCGTCACTTAATATGTTAACAGTGAATGGCTTAGTAGCAGCACAAAGCGTCATTATTCCCACTCAATGTGAATATTATGCATTAGAGGGCTTATCCGCATTACTTGGTACGATTGAGCGTGTTCGTCAAAGCGCAAATCCTCAATTACAAGTAGAGGGAGTGTTACGTACCATGTTTGATCCGCGTAATAATTTAGCCAACGATGTGTCGTCACAGTTGACTGCGCACTTTGGTGACAATGTGTATCGAACGATTATTCCAAGAAATGTCACTTTAGCTGAAGCGCCTAGTCATGGGCTCCCAGTGATTCGTTATGATAAAGGCTCAAGAGGTTCACGTGCTTATATTGCATTAGCTGGTGAGATGTTGAGGCGTGAACAAGCTGCGTTACAACAAGCGAGGTAGTTTATATGGGCGGACAAAAAAAACGTAAAGGACTAGGAAATTTAGGTGTTGATATCTTATTGTCTACCCCAGTTGAAACGGTACCTGCCCAAAAAGATGATAAGCCCGCAACAGGATTAGACTATTTGCCAATTGATTTAATCGATCGGAGCCCCTATCAACCTAGACAGGCCATGACACAAGAAAGCTTGGATGAATTGGCCGAATCAATAAAAAGCCAAGGGTTGATCCAGCCAATTGTTGTTAGAAAAATGGCTAATCGATATGAGTTAATTGCTGGTGAGCGGCGATGGCGTGCGGCACAAAGTGTCGGTCTAGATAAAATTCCAGCAGTAATAAAAGAGGTCAATAATGAATCTGCTGCTGCGATGGCCTTAATAGAAAACTTGCAGCGTGAAAATCTCAATCCCATTGAAGAAGCGCATGCCATGTTAAATTTAACCAAAGAGTTTGACTGGACCCATCAAGAAGTTGCGGATTCTTTAGGTAAAGCACGAGCAACAGTGACTAATATGTTGCGTTTATTAGAATTGCCGAGCGAGGTTAGAGAGTTAATTAAGCAGCAAAAAATTACGATGGGCCACGCCAGGGCCTTATTATCATTGCCATCAAACCAACAGAACCAAATGGCTCAATTAATTGTAAGTAAAGGTTTATCTGTACGCCAATGTGAACAAAAGATTCGTAAATTACTTGGCTCTCACAATAAAGAGCAAAAAATCGCTAAAAAAGACCCAAATATTCAAAATCTAGAAAATGCCATTGCTGATGCCCTTGGAGCGGCGGTCACCATTAAGCAGGCTGCTAGTTCTAAAAAGGGGAAGATTGAAATCCAATACAATGATCTTGATGAATTAGATGGAATTCTGCACAAAATTGGCGCTGAAGTTTAATTCTATGAATCTATATGTGGCATAAAGAAACGTGCAAAATATTATTGATATACACATGTTGAGATTTTATTCTTCAACGCTTATACTCCGCGCCGCGCGAGCAAAATTCGTTTGTAAATTAAGGATATAAAGTCTTAATTTAAAAACGGCATATTCAAACGAATGAGACTATCAACAATGAATGGCAACTGCCTGATTAGGCAGAAGTAAATTGGCGCGTCGGTGGTCTGAAGTCGGTACGATTTTACTCGCACAGGTGCTTGTAAGTTGTACTGTTTCGGCAAGTTTAGCCATAGTCAATCTGCATGCAGCTTTGTCAGCTCTAATAGGCAGTTTTATTTGCATCATTCCAAATACATATTTGGCCTACAAATTAACTGCGAAAAGAACAGCTGATATAAACGTTTTAAAAAATAATTTATACGCAGCTGAATTCGGCAAGATATTAATAACAATTGCTCTATTTGCTGCAGTATTTGCAACACAAGAATGGATTCACCCAGTGGCGCTACTGGTAGGGTTTGGATTAGCGCAGCTAACTCACTGGCTAACACCAATAGTTTTGTCAGTCTTTAATAATAAATAGGGATCAATAAAGAAATGGCGAGCGAAGAGCTGACCGCTTCTGGCTATATAAAGCACCACCTTACTAACTTAACCTTTGGCCAACACCCTGATGGCCACTGGGGATTAGCTCACGGCGCTGAAGAAGCTGCTGAAATGGGATTTTGGGCAATCCATGTTGATACCATGTTTTGGTCTTTGCTTATCGGTGTTTTATTTATATTTTTCTTTTCTAAAGCCGCTAAAGCTGCCTCTGCAGGTGTGCCTAGTGGGCTACTCAACTTTGTCGAGTGGGTTATCGAGTTTATCGACGAAAATGTTAAGAGTACCTTTCATGGCAGTACGCCTATCGTTGCTCCTTTGGCGCTGACTGTCTTTGTCTGGGTGCTGGGGATGAATTTAATGGACCTTGTACCTGTTGATTGGATTCCACATCTGGCTACGATGATTGGAATTGAATATATGAAAGTGGTGCCAACCACAGATCCAAACGCCACAATGGGGATGTCTATAACGGTATTTTTGATGGTGCTTTATTACAGCATCAAGATGAAAGGACCGGGTGGATTTGCAGCTGAATTAACTTTGCAGCCATTTAGCGCAAAATTTCCATTTAACTTAATCTTAATACCGGTGAACTTCTTTTTAGAAACCGTCGCATTACTTGCTAAGCCGATTTCACTAGGTCTTCGATTATTTGGAAATCTTTATGCGGGTGAAATGATATTTATTTTGATCGCGTTGATGTATGGCGGAGGATTTATCCTTGGTTTATTTGGCGGTGGTCTACAGCTGATATGGGCAATTTTCCATATTTTAGTCGTAGTGCTACAGGCTTTCATATTTATGGTGTTAACTGTTGTCTATTTAAATATGGCACATGAACATCATTAATTAATTACGTAATTTAACACTTAAACATAGTAGAGCGGAGACGTTATGGAATTATCACAAGCAGTTATTTTCTTAGCCGGTGGAGTTTTAATGGGCCTAGGTGCATTAGGCGCGGCAATTGGCATTGGTAACTTAGGTGGAAAATACATGGAAGGTATTGCACGCCAGCCTGAATTGATCCCAATGTTACGTACGCAGATGTTTATCGTACTTGGTCTTGTGGATGCTGTTCCTATGATTGCTGTAGGTATTGCGTTCTACATGATCTTTGCCCTGTAAGGTAAAAGAGCAAATAGTTACATAAACGAATGAGGTGTAAAGGTGAATATTAATCTCACCCTAATAGGACAATCTATAGCCTTCTTATTTTTTGCATGGTTTTGCATGAAATTTGTTTGGCCTCCGATTACGACTGCACTTGCTGAACGCAAAAAGAAAATAGCAGAAGGTTTGGAGGCTGCAGAACGTGGAATGCAGTCTCAAGAACAGGCACAACAACAGGTTCAGTTGCAACTAACAGAAGCCAAGCAGCAGGCATCAGAGATAATCAATCAAGCTCAAAAAAGAGCGAATGAGATCGTCGAAGAAGCTAAAGGTAATGCGACACAAGAAGGTGAACGCATTAAAGCAGCTGCGCATTCAGATATAGAGAAAGAAGTTAACCGAGCAAAAGAACAATTACGTGCTCAAGTTTCTACTCTAGCTATTGCTGGGGCTGAAAAAGTGCTTAATAAAGAAATTAATGCTGATGCACATCGAGCAGTGCTTGATGATTTAGCGGCACAAATCTAAGGAACATACGTGTCAGAATTAACCACCGCCGCACGACCATACGCTAGAGCAGCGTTTGCATTTGCTTCAGGTAGCAATGCAATAACACAGTGGGCAGAAATGTTAAATTTCTGCGCAGCTATTGCTGATGATGAAACCATGAAAGCTGCGTTGGACCAGCCTACATTAAATCGCCAGCAAAAAGGTGATCTATTTAACCAAGTATGTGCTGACAAAATTAATGATCAAGCTAAAAATTTTATTAAATTATTAGCTGAAAATGATCGTATTTCATTATTGCCAGATATCGCCGTCTTGTTTCATCACTACCAGATAGATGCGGAAGGCTCAGTAGATGCAGAATTAATTAGTGCATTAGATGTAAGCGACCAACAAGTGCAAGCAATTGCAGCTTCATTATCAAAAAGACTTGGTAAGAAAGTCTCAATCACAACGAAGATTGATGAATCTTTAATAGGTGGAGCGGTAATACGCGCAGGCGATATGGTGATTGATGGATCAGTGCGTGGTCGACTAGAAAAACTGACTAATACGCTTAGCAATTAGAATTTAGATTAATAGAGTTCAAGAGGAATTCATATGCAACTCAACCCTACAGAAATAACAAGCTTAATCAAACAACGTATTGATAAGTTTGAAGCCGCGTCAGAAGCGCGTACAGAAGGAACCGTTGTTGGTGTAACAGACGGTATTGTTCGTATACATGGTTTGGCAGATGTAGTATCTGGCGAAATGATCGAATTCCCAGGGAATGTTTTCGGAATGGCATTGAACTTAGAGCGTGACTCTGTTGGTGCTGTTGTCCTTGGCGACTACAAAGCAATTTCTGAAGGCGATAAAGTAAAATGTACCGGTAACATTCTTGAAGTCCCAACTGGACCAGAGTTATTAGGCCGAGTAGTCAATTCATTGGGTGAGCCAATAGATGGAAAAGGTCCAATCAATGCACAACTTTCTTCACCCATTGAGAAAATTGCACCAGGTGTTATTGAGCGTAAATCAGTTGATCAACCTGTACAAACAGGTTTGAAATCTATTGACTCAATGGTGCCAATTGGTCGTGGTCAGCGTGAGTTAATTATTGGTGACCGTCAAACAGGAAAGACTGCTGTTGCACTAGATGCCATCATTAACCAGAAAGGTACCGGCGTTAAGTGTATTTATGTTGCCATTGGTCAAAAGAATTCATCGGTTGCAAACGTTGTACGTAAATTAGAAGAGCATGATGCGATGGGACATACCATTGTAGTCTCTGCGGCAGCAGCTGAATCTGCAGCGATGCAATACATCGCACCTTATTCAGGTTGCACCATGGGAGAATACTTCCGTGACCGTGGAGAAGACGCTTTAATCATTTATGATGATTTGTCCAAGCAAGCGGTAGCATACAGACAAGTATCATTATTATTACGTCGTCCACCAGGTCGTGAAGCCTATCCTGGTGATGTGTTTTACTTGCACTCAAGATTGTTAGAGCGTGCTTCACGTGTAAATGAAGAGTATGTTGAAGCATTTACTAATGGTGAAGTGAAGGGTAAGACGGGTTCATTAACAGCACTGCCGATTATTGAAACGCAAGCAGGTGACGTATCAGCATTCGTACCTACAAACGTAATTTCAATTACTGATGGACAGATTTTCTTAGAGTCTGATTTATTTAACTCAGGTTTTCGTCCGGCAATCAACGCAGGTCTTTCTGTATCTCGTGTAGGTGGCGCAGCACAAACAAAGATTATTAAAAAGCTGGGTGGTGGTGTTCGTTTAGCACTTGCACAATATCGTGAACTTGCAGCGTTCTCACAATTTGCTTCTGACCTTGATGAGTCAACACGTAAGCAGTTAGAACGTGGTGAGCGAGTTATGGAGTTAATGAAGCAACCACAATATTCACCGTTAACAGTTGGTGAAATGGCAGTATCACTTTATGCTGCTGATAAAGGCTATATCGACGATGTACCAAAGAATAAAGTGGTACCATTTGAAGCAGCATTACATGATTATCTTCGCTCTAATCAAAAAGAGCTGTTGGATAAAATTAATGACACTGGTGACTATAACGATGATATTGAGGCGGGAATTAAAGCTGCAGTAGAAGCGTTTAAAGCTAATAACGTCTGGTAGAGTATATGTCTGGCGCTAAACAAATACGCACACAGATCGCGAGTATTAAAAACACGCAAAAGATCACTAAAGCTATGGAAATGGTTGCTGCGAGTAAAATGCGTAAAGCACAAGATCGCATGAATGAAACTAGACCATACGCAATAAAGATTAAGCAAGTCATTAATCACCTAGCGTCCGCACACTCTGAATATAAACATCCTTTTATGACTACTCGCAAAGAAATTAAGCGTGTAGGGATAATTATCATCTCTACAGATCGTGGTCTTTGTGGTGGCTTAAATATTAACTTATTTAAAACAACGCTTAAGTTAATTAAACAATACCAAGAACAAAACGTAGGTATAGACCTATGCGTAATTGGGTCAAAAGGGATGGCATTTTTTAGACGCTTAAAAGATTTAAATGTTGTTTCACATGTGAATAATTTAGGTGACACCATTCACATGAATGAAGTGATTGGCCCTATTAAAGTCATGTTGGATGCATACGCTGAAGGGAGTATAGATCGACTACATTTAGTCGAGAATGAGTTTGAAAACACAATGACTCAGACACCACAAGCAACGATTTTATTACCGCTTCCGAAAGAGGAAGAAAACGTACGTGAACACCACTGGGATTATATATATGAGCCTGATGCTAAAGAGGTTCTAGATTCGTTATTAGTAAGATATATAGAATCTATAGTTTATCGTGCAGTGGTAGAAAATGTGGCATGTGAAATGTCAGCACGAATGATCGCAATGAAAAGTGCATCGGATAACGCTGGTAATCTTATTGATGACTTACAGCTTGTATATAACAAGGCTCGACAAGCATCGATTACACAGGAGTTGTCAGAAATTGTTGGTGGTGCAGCTGCAGTATAAGTATTAAGTAAAGAATATTTAAAGATTGAAGTAACGAGGAATAAACATGAGTACTGGTCAAATTATTGAAGTAATCGGCGCGGTAGTTGACGTAGAGTTTCCATCTGGTCAAGTACCTAAGGTCTACGATGCTCTTAAGATTGAAGAAAAAGGATTGACGCTAGAAGTACAACAGCAATTAGGTGATGGTGTTGTAAGAACCATTGTTATGGGTGCATCTGAAGGTCTTCAACGTGGATTAGCTGTGACCAATACAGGTAAAGCAATTAATGTCCCCGTAGGGCCTAAAACATTGGGTCGAGTGATGGATGTGCTTGGAAATCCAGTGGATAACGCAGGTGATATTGGTAATGATTCAACCATGCCTATTCACCGATTACCGCCTAGCTTTGAAGAACAGGCTGGTGGCAATGAATTATTAACCACCGGTATTAAAGTGATCGATCTATTATGTCCCTTTGCTAAAGGTGGAAAGATTGGTTTATTCGGGGGTGCGGGTGTTGGTAAGACTGTGACCATGATGGAATTAATTAATAACATTGCTAAAGCTCACTCTGGTTTATCAGTATTTGCAGGTGTAGGAGAACGAACTCGAGAAGGAAACGACTTCTATTATGAAATGAAGGAAGCGGGCGTACTAGATAAAGTTGCGATGGTTTACGGACAGATGAATGAGCCACCGGGAAACAGGCTTCGTGTTGCCTTAACTGGATTGACTATGGCAGAGTATTTTCGTGATGAGGGTAAAGATGTACTAATGTTTATTGATAACATTTACCGTTATACATTGGCTGGAACAGAAGTGTCAGCACTATTAGGACGTATGCCATCTGCGGTAGGTTACCAACCAACACTAGCAGAAGAAATGGGCGCGTTACAAGAGCGTATTACATCAACAAGCACTGGATCAATTACATCAATCCAAGCAGTTTATGTACCTGCTGATGACTTGACTGATCCGTCTCCGGCGACGACCTTTGCTCACCTGGATGCCACCGTGGTACTTTCACGCCAAGTAGCAGAATTAGGTATATACCCTGCTGTAGATCCACTTGATTCTACTAGTCGCCAACTTGATCCATTAGTGATTGGTGAAGAGCATTACAACACTGCGCGTGATGTTCAGAATACATTACAAAAATATCAAGAACTTAAAGATATTATTGCAATTCTTGGTATGGATGAATTATCTGAAGAGGATAAACTTTCAGTTTCTAGAGCTAGAAAAATCCAAAGATTTTTATCACAACAATTCTTCGTAGCTGAGGAGTTTACTGGTTAGACAGGAAAGTATGTTTAACTAAAAGATAAAATATAA